>Ga0308176_10003345_pt1 | contig 10260 bp, 9 predicted proteins | sample PhyCR2_3_FD_203890 | JGI IMG/M metagenome (GOLD analysis project Ga0308176, IMG submission 203890) | Soil microbial communities from UC Gill Tract Community Farm, Albany, California, United States - DLSLS.C.R2 | ecosystem: Environmental > Terrestrial > Soil > Agricultural land | place: USA... | reverse complement strand
ACATCTACCCGGAAGATCTTGAGACAGCGCTGATGCGGCAGCCTGGCGTGAGAGCGTGTGCAGTTGTAGAAGTCGCGGATGAAGCAGGGCCAGCCCCGTTCGCGGCCATCGCTGCTTGGGATGAAGACACAGCGCGCGAGGCCGTGTCGTCGGCGAATCGGGAGTTGGCGGACTTCCAACAGATTCGACATTGGGCGAAGTGGCCGGAACCGGACCTGCCGCGAACTTCAACGGGCAAAGTACTTCGCCGGGAAATTGCACGCAGAGTCTCAAGCGGAGAACTGACAAGTGCTTCGGGACAGCCTGGGACGGTCGTGGACCTGGACAGTTTGGGACGAGTACAACTGCAATCGCAGTTGGAAAGCCAATACGGTGTTTCGCTAGAAGACAACGCTTTACAAAAGGTAAAGACAACGGAGGACATTCGGCAACTCCTCGAGGCGCAAGCCGTTCCGGTACGAGCTGAAACCAGAGACCGCCACGTATTTCCGCATTGGCCTTGGCGTCGCGTGTTTCAGGCCGTGCGATCTGCCTTTCTCGAGCTGGTCGCGATGCCCCTCGTCCGGCTTCTGTCAAAGCCGCGCGTACAGGTTGCCGTCGAACGCTGGCCGGAATCTCCGATGTTGATTGTGGCGAACCACATGACTTCGTACGATGTTCCGTTCATTTTATATGCGCTGCCGAGCCGCGTGCGGCGCAGGGTTGCGATCGCAATGTCTGGCGAGATGATCCTCGACTGGCGCTTCGCCCGCAATCAGGGGAACTGGTTTTTCAATCTGCTTGGGCCTCTCGAGTATTGGGTGGTCACTGCCCTATTCAACATCTTTCCGCTTCCGCAACTAAGCGGATTTCGCCGCAGCTTCAGGCACGCAGGGGAAGCGGTTGACCGCGGCTACAGTGTCATCGTGTTCCCGGAAGGCCGTCGCTCCGACGATGAATCACCTCAGCCCTTTAAGAGTGGCGCGGGTCTGCTCTGGAAAGAGCTCGGAACACCGGCTTTGCCCGTGCGCTTAAGGGGATTGGGAGAGCTAAAAGCAACGAAGGCCCGCTGGTTTCGATCAGGGAAAGTTTCGGTTCACGTCGGCAACATACTACTTGCGAGACCCGAAGAATCGCCCGGAGAGTTGACGGAACGACTTCGAAGAGGCGTTTTCGCCGAATGAAAGATGCAAACTGCTGTAAACGGACTGGTCGCGCTTCATGCGATTGATCAAGATTCCGTGCCGGTCCTTTTTCTCCCAAAACGTGCCGCACGCCAGCGCTTTCACAATGCGCTGCTGTGATTATTGCGGTAATTGCGATACTAAGATCGGTTGGTGATACCTCACTGGCCTGCGGCCAAGCCCTTGAATACCTGGAGAACCAAGAATTGAAGTTACTGAAAGTGACATTGAGTTTTACCTTCGCGTCCGTGGCGGCCTGGGCTCAGGTGAACGCGGGCGAGCAGAAACCCGAGACCAGTCTGCCATTCACTATGACGACAGTCGCCACCTTTGCACTGCCTTGGCGGCTGGCATTTCTTCCCGACGGCCGCATGTTGATCACCGAAAAGGTCGGACCCGTTTGGCTTGTCTCCCAATCGGGTGAGAAGATTCCGGTCAGTAATGTGCCGCCCGTCTATTATCAGGGCCAGAATGGGATGTTAGGCGTCTTTGTCTCGCCCCATTACGCGAAAGATCACAGCATTTATCTCACGTACGCCGAACCGGGGGACTATGGCGGCGGTCTGGCGTTGGCACGTGCCAAGCTGAACGCCACCACCACTTCCGCCAGTCTCGAAAACCTCGCTGTGTTGTGGCGGCAGATGCCCAAGGGCAAAGGCGGACAGGAAGGGGCGCAGATTGCCTTCTCTCCAGATGGAAAATATCTATTCCTTACGGTCGGTGAGCGGCAGCGTTTCACTCCCGCCCAAGATCCAGACCAGCCGGAAGGCAAGATTCTCCGCCTCACACTCGATGGCAAACCCGCGCCCGGTAATCCCAACTTCGGAAAGACCGGTGCCCCCACTATTCCTCTTATCGATCCGCCTAAAGATACCGAAGCCGCCAAGACCGCGCCCGTGGTGAGTTCGTATACCTTTCCTAACGGCAATCTGACGCCGTCCGAAACCTGGGCCACCGGCTTCCGGACGCCCTACGGGTTGGCCTTTTCACCTAAGGGCGAGTTGTGGGAACTCGAGCATGGCCCGCGCGGCGGCGACGAACTGAACCTTGTCGAGAAAGGCAAGAATTATGGCTGGCCGCTCGTTTCTTACGGCATGAACTACAACGGCGTTCCTATTCCCAATCCCGATACGCGGCCGGACTTAGTGAAGCCGGTCATCTATTGGACGCCGGTTATCGCGCCGGGCAATCTGATGTTCTACCACGGCACCAAAACCTTCCCCCAATGGAATGGTAATGGCCTCATCAGCGGCCTGGTCAGTCAGGCGCTCATTCGGGTCATCTTCGACGGCCATGGCGGCGCTAAGCTCGCGGAGCGCTGGAAAGTGGGACACCGCCTCCGTGATGTGGAGGAAGGACCTGACGGATCCCTATGGCTGCTGGAAGACATGAACCCCGGCGGTCTAATTCATGTGACACCCAATCTGGTCACTTCACGGTAGTGATTTAGCACTCGGGGGAAAAACCAAACCATGACTCACCGAATCGCTCGACGCCTCTCTTGTTGCCTTGCTCTGCTGGCAGGCTTCTCGCAAACTGTACTGGCGACCGAGGTCTTAATTTCCGACGCAAAATCGCAACCGGAAAGCCTGACCGTGGCGCCCGGTGGCGTACTGATAGTCGGAAGCGCCAGCACGCCGTTTGTGTATAAGGTCAAGCCCGGAGCATCCGCAGCCGAAAAATTTGTCGATGCCAGCGCCGAAGGGCCGGGCACCTTCTTTTTCGGCATGCTGGCCGATGCATCGACTAACACGTTGTGGACCTGTCAACTGACGCCGGTGCCAAACACAACCCCAGTTCAACGGCACACGGCATTGAGAAGCTTCGATCTGTCCACCGGAGCAGCCAAGATCCGCTGGAATCTGCCGGGTGAGAATAGCACCTGCAACGATTTCGCTATCGGACCGGACAAAGCTCTCTACATAACGGACACTGCGAACAGCAAGATCTATCGGCTGCCGGCGGGTGCCTCGACGGCGGAACTGTTCCTGGAACACCGGGCGCTTATGGGCATCGACGGCATCACTTTCCTGAATGGCACGCTGTATGTGAATAACGTTATTTCAAACAACCTTTACCGCATTCCAGTCGATGCCTCGGGGAAGGCCGGGACGCCTGTCGATATCTGGATGGATCAGCCAGTGAAGGGGCCTGATGGCATGCGCGCTGCGAATGGCAAACTCCTGGTGGCGGAAAATGGCAGCGGCAAGATCTCTGTCATCACCGTGAATGGGGACAAGGCAAGCGTCAGCGTGATCAAGGATGGTTTAAACACGCCAACCGGAGTAGAGCCGGCGGGTGACACGATCTGGGTCGCGGAGCGGGGCGCCGGAAAAGCTGTTTCAATCCCAATGCCTAAATAACCCAGCCCGATTCGCAGGTGTGGTTAATGGGCGCACTCCGGATCATCGCGGCGCTAGTAGCGAATGCTTCACGACTGCATCGACCATTCCACCTGTATCGTGGGGATTAGCCTCGGCGGCGACGGAGAGACCGAAATTCTGAACGGCGGCGGATGTAATCGGACCTATCGTTCCTATCTTCATTCGCTGTAGCTTCTGCATTCCTACAAGAGCAATCAAACTATCAACCGCGGATGGACTGGCAAGCAGTACCCAGTCGGGAAGTGAATCGCAGAAGATTCGCGAAGCCTGTTCCGTCGCGCCCTCCGGAAGCATGTTCCGGTATGCTTCCACTACAGTTACGACGGCGCCACGCTCTTCGAGCTTTCGGCGAATCACATCGCGAGTCACCGCAGCGCTCGGAATCAGAATATGTTTGCCGGCGAGATCTTCGGACGCGAATGCGTCAGCCAGGCTTTCCGCCACATACTTCTCGGGTACGAGGTCCACTGCTAAGCCCTGCCTCACTGCGGCATCGCGTGTTGCTCTGCCGACCGTGGCGGCCTTGAATCTTTGCGGCTCGCTGCGGTGACGGTGCGCAGCGAAGGCATCTACGCTGTTCTGGCTCGTGAAGACCACCCAGTCGTAATCGTTCGCTCCGGCGGCAGCCTCTTGCAACGGACGCACATCTGCCGGGGGACCGATCGCAATGGTTGGCAGCAGAATGACATCTGCTCCGAGCTGCCTTAAGGGCGCGGCAAGTTCCTCAGCCTGTTGTGCCGCACGCGTGACCACGATTCGTAAACCCTTCAGGGAATCCATGCGGGCCTACGATTCTGAGCTAAGTATCGAGCCGGCTCCTGCACGAAGCAGCTCACCGGCAACGAGGGCTCCGACGCTTTCGGGATTGGCACGCGGACCGATCATCGCCTTGCGAACGGCACGCTGCCCATCGAGAGACAGAACGGTCGCGCGCACGTACAGACTCTCCTCATCCGCCTCCGCAAATACCCCGACCGGCAGCTGGCATCCACCGCCGAGGGCCGCGAGAACGGTGCGTTCACACCGGACACACTCAGCAGTCATCGGATCGTCCAGCACGGAGCAGATTTCTACTGCTAAATCGTCCGTCCGGGTCTGTACAGCGAGCGCGCCTTGACCGGGTGCCGGACAAATCTCGTCAGGACTAAAGAAATGGGCGATCTCCCGTTCCAACCCGAGACGGCGCAGGCCGGCAGCAGCGAGCATGATGGCGTCAAACTGCCCTTCCTTCAACTTCCGCAGCCGCGTATCAACGTTTCCGCGAATCGGCTCGACAGCCAGATCCGGCCGCAGATTTAAGAGGTGGGCTCCACGACGTCCGGAACTCGTGCCTACTCGTGCTCCGCGCCGTAACTGCTCGAGGGTCGAGCCGACCATCGCATCTCTCGCATCCTCACGTTCCGGTATGGCCGCGATCGTGAGTCCTTCGGGATTCTCTGTGGGCAGGTCTTTCAGGCTGTGGACTGCCAAATCGATGCTTCCATTGAGTAGCGCTTCTTCAATTTCTTTCGTAAACAGGCCTTTACCGCCGGCCTGAACAAGAGAAGCGGTCTGGAGGTGATCACCCGTAGTTTTGATGATCTCGATCTGAGTGCGAACACCGAGTCCGCTCAATCGCGAGGCAATGTGGTTAGCTTGCCACAGCGCCAGCTGTGAACCGCGGGAGCCTATGATGAGAGTTTTCGCTGGAGAACCGACTGCAGACATGCGAGCTAGCGATCTCCGAGCCGGAAGATTCGTCTTACGGCGTGAATGAGCTCGCCTTGCCGCGCATCCTCGGTCGTCTGCTCCGCCGCGTGCCTTCGAATCTCGGAGATTGGTCCATGGGCGATTTTATTGATGATGCCCTTTGTCAGACCTTCGAGCGCCTCTTCCTGCGTGGCGCTGAGAGGTCCGAGCCGGCTCCGATACCGGTCAAGGACATCGCGGCGGATCGCTTCGAACTGTTCCTGAAGACTCAGGATGGTTGGCGCGGCGCCTCGTTCCCGAAGCTTCGCCTCGAGCCTCACCACTTCTTCTTCGACGATGCTCTCGGCTTGCTGGGCAACTTCACGCCGCGTTTGCAGATTCCGCTCGGCCAACCGCTGCAGATCATCCAGATCGTAAACAAAGGCGTGCTCAATCCGATTTACTTCCGGAGCGACGTTGCGCGGAACCGCGATATCGATCAGGAACATCGGCTGGTTCCTCCGATGCTCGATAGCACGCCGCACCATCTCTGTCGTGATGACTGAATCGGGAGATCCTGAAGAGGCGATCACGATGTCGGTAGCGGAAAGCCGCTGTGGAAACTGATCGTACGCAATGACCTGGCCGCCAAACATCGCCGCTACTTCCCTGGCCCGCTGAGCGGTGCGATTGGTAATCCATATGTCGGAAGCACCCGCCCTGAGAAGATGCCGCGCCGTCCCCTCCGACATCTTGCCGGCTCCGATGATGAGTACGCGTTTTCCGTTGAGCGAACCAAAGATTTCACGCGCCAGTTCCACAGCCGCATAACTGACGGAAACAGCACTTTCGCCGATCTCGGTTTCGGTACGGATGCGTTTAGCGACAGTGAAAGCGCGCGTCAGGACAGCATCGAGCACGTTCCCGATGGCGCCCTGCTCCTTCGCCTGCGAGTAGGCTTGCTTCAACTGCCCCAGGATCTGCGGCTCGCCGACGATCATCGAATCCAAACTGGATGCGACGCGAAACAGGTGCCGAATCGCATCCCGTTCTTCAAACACGTAGAAGTGAGGTCGAAGCGCCTCAAGAGTGATCCCGGGCCGGTAGTTCAACACGCTGTCGAACAACTGGTCAACGGTCATGCCCGCATCGAGAGTGGCCGTTACTTCAACCCGGTTGCAGGTAGAAAGAATGAGAGCTTCTTTCGCCCCATGAGCCTGAATATCGAGGAGCGCGGTGGGGATCTCCTCGCTCCGAAAAGCGAGTTGTTCTCTGATCTGCACCGGTGCGGTCCGGTGATTGATCCCCGCGAGCGCAAGCTTCATTGCGGCCAGACGCTCCGGATTCCGAGGTGCGTGGCCCAGGTGATCAGGGAACAGCCGAGAACACTCACCGCTAGCCAGGCAATTCGGCGGCCTCGCCACCCGGCAGAAACACGCAGGAAGATCATGGCCAGGTAGAAAGCCCAGGTAAACAGGAAGAAGCCGATCTCCGGATTTAGAATCCAGGACGTTCCATTTTCAATGAAAGCCCAAACCACACCGGTCACGGTACCGATTGTTATGAATACGAAGCCGACGTTCATCGCCTGCGTGATGATCTGGTCCAAAGTGCCTAGAGGGGGTAGACGGTTCGAAGACGGATCGACTCGCTTCCGCTTGAGCTGCCGTTCCTGTAACAGGTAGTAAATCGAGGCAACCGCCGCAATGAGCAGTGCGGCGTAACCCACGAGTACGGCGGTGATGTGGATCAGAAGCCAGGCGTTCCGGATGTGCGGGCTGCTCCAGCTGGCAACAGGGAACTCCGTGGCGCCGATCAGGGTCATAAAAAACACCACGGGAAACAGGCAAACCCCAAAGACCGCGACGCGATAGTAGGCGTAATAGATCAGGAAAAGCACCGCAATCAGAAAGGCGCAAAGCGAGCTGGTCTCGTAGAAATTATTCAGGGGCGCGTGACCGGTTTCGATGCGCAGTTCCACTAGCGATACCAGGTGGAGGACTGCACCCGCTGCAAAGGCGACCAGGGCGGGTGTAAACAGCCGGGCGCCCCTCCTGAAGAGAGAGAAAAGCGCGTACAACAATCCTAATGAATACAGCGCGGCCGCTGTTCGCAGCCAGATTACGCTCATAAAACAGGGTTCGATTCCAGTATAGGTGTTCTGCGCCAGGTAAAAGCAGCGAGAAGCCCTCCGGGACGGCGCGTCGTCAAACGAAGTGGTGGCTGAGAAGGACCACTGTAACCGCAAGAAAGCTGAGGAGTTAAACAGATATTCATGAGTGATCCTTTACTTGGCAAGAGAGCCCTGGTGACAGGAGCTTCGAAGGGAATCGGACTGGCGATCGCCCGCGCGTTCGCAGAGAATGGCGCGAACGTAGTTATCTGTGGCCGCCAGCAGACCTCGCTCGACAAGGCCGTCGAGGAGTTGCGAAAGACCGCGAAAGGAAAGGTGAACGGCTACGCCGCCGACGTAAGCCGAAGCGCGGATGTGGCCCGTCTCTTTGAATTCGCCGATAAGGAGCTGGGAGGGTTGGACATCCTGGTGAACAACGCCGGCGTGGGCATCTTCCACTCGGCCGCCGAAATGACGGTCGAAGAATGGGACCAGGTCATTGGAATCAATCTGTCCGGCGCCTTTTATTGCACACGAGAAGCTCTGGCGCGGTTTGAACAGGCTCGCGGCGGTCGCATCGTCAACATAAGTAGCCTGGCCGGGAAGAATCCCTTCGCAGGCGGAAGCGCATATAACGCCTCGAAGTTCGGGTTGAATGCCCTGAGCGAGGCGACCATGCTCGATCACCGTCACGATGGCGTGGCCGTGACGTACATCATGCCCGGGAGCGTCGCGACTCACTTCTCCGGGGAAGCTGGTCAACGTGGCGCCGATTGGAAGATTGCGCCTGAAGATATAGCGGAAATCGTGCTCGGTGTCATTCGCCTTCCGAAAAGAACGCTCGTCAGCCGAATTGAGGTGAGACCTTCCCGGCCGCAAAAGGACTAAAGGAAAACTCCTAAATCTCGGCTGAAGGTGGTAGCTGAAAGGCTCTACCGAAAGCTCGGAATTCGGCAGCGGACGAAGTGGTCATGTTTGGCACGCGATTTGCTCCTCCTGAGTGTGTAAATCAGCAAGATTAAAGAGTTTGATCTCGCACTGTTGAGGAGTGACGGGAATCTGGCGGAAAAAAAGGAAAGAAGGGCTAGCAGAAATGAGCCGGTTACGAAAAGTTCTCGACCCCACCAGAACGGGCAAAGACGCGGAGTCTTTGGAGAAAACTCTACTCAACTTGGTTGTGGGTCAGGACGAAGCGGTCCAACAGATCGTGAACATTTATCAGATGCACGTGACAGGTTTATGTGCACCAGGACGACCGATCGGCAACTTCCTGTTCCTCGGACCCACCGGTTCGGGGAAGACTCGCACGGTAGAAGCCACCGCTGAAGCTCTCGTCAATAATCCGCGCGCAGTGATTAAGATCGACTGCGCAGAATTCCAACACAGCCACGAGATTGCCAAACTGATCGGTTCGCCTCCGGGCTACCTGGGCCACCGCGAGACCCATCCGCTCCTGAGCCAGGAAGTGATCAACCAGCATCACACGGAAGCGGTGAAGGTCAGCTTCATCCTCTTCGACGAAATCGAAAAGGCCAGCGACGCCCTGTGGAACCTGCTCCTCGGCATTTTGGACAAAGCGACTCTGACCCTCGGAGACAACCGCAAGGTCGACTTCTCCCGGGCCATGATCTTCATGACCAGCAACCTGGGCGCGCACGAGATGAGCGCATTGGTTTCTCCCAAGCTCGGCTTCAATAAGGCCCTCAACGATTCAGAACAGAATCTGAATGACGAGCAGATTTCAAAGAAGATGTCCCGCAGCGGCATCGAAGCAGCTCGGCGGAAGTTTACGCCCGAATTCATGAACCGGATCGATAAGACCGTGGTCTTCAAACCGCTGGGACAAAACGAACTACGCCGGATCCTGGATCTGGAACTCGGACAAGTGCAGCAGCGGATTATGCTCTCCCCGGCGGAAAAGACGTTCGTATTCACTGTTTCGGATTCGGGTAAGAGCTACCTGCTGTCCGAAGGTACGGACATGAAGTACGGGGCTCGACACCTGAAGCGCGCGATCGAACGCTTCCTGGTCCACCCCCTTTCGAACTTAATGGCGACCAGTCAAGTCGATGCCGGCGATTGGATCCAAGCCGATTTCGACCCGGAACGCGGTTGCTTACTCTTCACGAAAGAGGCGGAAGGGCTAGAGGTTCACGCGATGGCCAGCATGATCGGCGAGAACTTCCGGATGCCTCCAGTCGCAGCGGCAATGTCAAACCAGGCTGATCTCGCGAAGACGGTCTCGGTCGGAAAATCCTCGAAGAAGTAAACAACTGGGTACGTTTGTAGAAGGCCGGAGCTCTGAAAGGTGCTCCGGCTTTTTGTTGTTTGAATCTAGCCTCCTGCTGGAAGGTCCTGATCCGGTGTATGCGCCGCCGCAGGAACGATGAACTCGATGTAGATTGTGTTTTCCCAGCTTGAGTAAAACAGAATCCACCTGCCGAAGGGTGAGCGTCGCAATCCAGCTCGGCGGCCTCGGTATTCGACTGCGTACAGCATTGGGAACTTTCGGATCAAGTTGATCCTCCTACGCAGCTCTTCCTTCCCAACGAGTGGCAGAGATTCGAAGTCGCGGCGGGCTTCAGTCGACCATATAACTAGTCGCTGAGGTTCTTCCAATCGGCAACATCCTCATGCCGGATCACTGTGCCACTACTCAGGTCATCTTGAGACCGCTGGTACTTCGCTTGCCAGTCAGGTCTAGTTTCCAACCTAAGCTCCTCGGGAGGTTGCTTGAAACCCGCTAGAAACTGCGTCATCATCTCGTTGATGATGGCCATGGCGTCATCGTGCTCGGCGACGAATCTGGCGTTTTCTTCCGTCAGGAGAAGCTCGGTTTTGACCACTGGGACTGTGCCTCTCGATAGATTTTAGCCCGTGGGAGCGGGAATACTCAGGCCTGAGGGTACTCTATGCCGCCAACTGGCTGCCG
>Ga0308176_10003343_pt1 | contig 10261 bp, 12 predicted proteins | sample PhyCR2_3_FD_203890 | JGI IMG/M metagenome (GOLD analysis project Ga0308176, IMG submission 203890) | Soil microbial communities from UC Gill Tract Community Farm, Albany, California, United States - DLSLS.C.R2 | ecosystem: Environmental > Terrestrial > Soil > Agricultural land | place: USA... | reverse complement strand
GAGCACAGCGCGACGATGGGGATCGGGCTGTCCCCGACGATCCTGCCCACCGCGGGCAGGCCGACGTTCGAGCTGCCCGACGGCGAGATGGAGGTCGGGATCGGCATCCACGGGGAGCCCGGCATCCACCGGGGTCCGCTGGAGGCCGCCGACGAGATCGCCGTGCACCTGACCACCCCGCTCGTCGAGGACCTCGGCCTGGGTGACGGTGACCGGGTGGCCGTGCTGGTGAACGGGCTGGGTGCGACGCCGCTCGAGGAGCTCTACGTCCTGTTCCGGAAGGTCCGTCAGGTCCTGGACGCGGCCGGTGTCACCGTGGAGCGCACCTACGTCGGCGAGTTCGCCACCAGCCTGGAGATGGCCGGAGCGTCGGTGTCGCTGCTCCGGCTCGACGACGAGCGGCGGGAGCTGCTCGACGCGCCGGCCCACTCGCCGTTCTTCTCGGAGGGCCCTCGGCCGTGAACACCCGAGAGCTGAAGAAGCTCGTGGCCGCGACCATGTCCGGGATGCAGCAGCACGCCGACGAGCTGCGTGACCTCGACGCCGCCCTCGGCGACGGCGACCTCGGCGTGACGGTCTCCTCCGGCGCCAGGGCCGTGATCAGCGCGCTCGACGACGTGTCGGACGACGCGACCCCCGCCGACGTGGCGAAGAGCTGCGCCCGCGCCTTCGCGAGCGCGAACCCCTCGACGATGGCGGCCCTGGTCGCGGGTGCGCTCCTGGCCGGCTCGAAGGTCTGGGACCGCGACGCGGTCTCCTACCAGGACGCGCTGGTGTTCGCCGATGCCGCGGCCGCCAGCATCGGCACGCGCGGCAAGTCGCAGGTGGGCGACAAGACGATCCTCGACGCCATGGCGCCGGCGATCGAGGCGCTCAAGCGCTCCGGCGGTCCGGACGACGGGCTGCCGGCGGCGATCCAGGCCGCGCGCGACGGCGTGGAGGAGAGCAGGGCCCTGCAGTCCCGCCGCGGCCGGGCCGCGTGGCTGCAGGAGCGCAGCGTCGGCCTCGCGGACCCCGGAGCCACCGCCTTCCTGCGCCTGCTCGAGGAGCTCGCCGCGGCCCGGGCCTGATCCGTCCGCTCAGAAGACGGGCGCCCCGGCGCGGATGATGGCGACCTCCCCGACGTCGAGGTTGCCGGTCGGCGTCCGCAGGTCCTTCACGATGTCCCAGTGCAGGGCCGACTCGTTCACGCCTCCGCACTCGGGGTAGGCGCGGCCCAGCGCGATGTGCACGGTGCCCAGGATCTTCTCGTCGATGAGCAGGTCACCGGTCATCGTCCGCACCATCGGGTTCAGCCCGATGCCGAGCTCGCCGACCCGACCCGCGCCGCCGTCCATGCCGAGCAGCTTGCGTGCGACGTCTGCTCCCTCGGTGGCGTCGACCCGGGTCACCAGGCCGCCGGTGAACTCCAGCCTCAGGTCGGTGACCGCGGCGCCGGCGAACCAGAATCGTCCGGGAAAGGCGATGTGGCCCTCGACGGCCGTCTCGACCGGCGCCGTGGCCAGCTCCCCGTCGGGGAAGTTGTTCGCACCGGCGAAGACCACCCACTGCCGGTCGCGGACGGGCAGCAGCAGGTCGGTGTCGTCGCTGTGGATGTGCGCGACCTGCTCTCCGGCCAGGCTGTCGGCCAGGCGCTGCCACTGCTCGCGGTAGGAGGCCCAGTCCGCCAGGCAGCCGTCGAAGAACTCCGTCAGGACCGCGTCGTGGTCCGCCCCGATCATGGAGGACCAGCCCGGGGTGGGGACCCGGACGAGGGCCCACCGCGTGTGCTGCCAGCGCAGCGTGGAGACCCGGCCCTTGCCCTGCCTCTGGGCGGCGAGGCGGTCCGGGTCGGTCTGCTCCGCGGTGGGAGGCGTCATCCCCCGGAAGGAGACGTGGACGTCGGCCCACTCCATGGACAGGGCCTCGAGCGGGTCCGGCTCGACGAGCACCTCGAGCGGCGCCAGCCTGAGCGCGTGACGGTCGAAGCTCTCGTCGGAGAGCAGCACCTGCGGCAGCGCCCCCCTGCGGTAGCACTCCGCCACGAAGGCGTCGACCGCGGGGAAGGCCTCCTCCGACGTCAGGAACACCGACACCTTGTCACCGGCGCCGACCCCCGTGCCGTCCGCGACCCGGCCCGCCAGCTCGCCCCACCGACCCGCGTCGGTCACCGGCCCAGCCCGTCACGGAGGGTCGTCACCTCGGCCATCAGCCGCCGCACCCGCTCGACGTCGACCTGGTTCTCGAACCGGCCGTCACGCTTGAAGAACGTGCCGACGATCGCCGCGTCGGCGATGCGCAGCTGCTCCGCGACGTTGTCCGCGTTGACCCCCGTGTTGACGACCACGGGCGTGTCGCCGGCCACCTCCTTGACGACGGTGAGCATGCTGGTGTCGGTGGGGGCGCCGGCGGTGAGGCCGGAGATGCACAGGCCGTCGGGCAGGCAGTTGAAGATCGTCGACCGGGCGATGCTGGCCAGGTCGCGGGGCGCGAGGTACGACGCGGCCTCGGGGACGATGTTGAACAGCAGCCTCACGTCGTCGCCGCTCACGGCTCGGCGGTGCCGGGCGGTGGCCCCCACGTCGGTGTTCCACACCCCGAAGTCCGACGCGTAGGCGCCGGTGAAGATCTCGCGGACGAACCGGGCGCCGGTGGCCACCGCGAGGTCGATCGACGCCGTCCCGTCCCAGAGCACGTTGACGCCGAACGGCACCGTGATCTGCGAGCGCAGCTCCCCGATGACCCGCGCCATCGTGATCGCCGTGATCGGCTCGGTCCTGGTCAGGTAGGGCAGGCTGAACTCGTTGGAGATCAGCACGCCGTCCACGCCTCCCTCCTGGAGGCCGGCCAGCTCCTGCCGGGCGTGCTCGATGACGGCACCGAGACCGGCCGTGGCGTCGTACCCCGGGTCGCCGGGGAGCGCCATCAGGTGGCACATGCCGATGACGGGCTTCCGCACGCCGAAGGTCTCGTGGAGCCAGTGGGTCATGGGGTGTTCTCCTCGTAGTTGGACACGACGATCTCGACGTCGGACTCGTGGAGACGTCGAGCGAGCTCCGCCGGAGGCGGCGAGTCGGTGATCAGGCAGTCGACCGCGGCGAGGTCGCAGACCACGGCGGCGGCCTCGCGGTCGAACTTGGTGGAGTCGCACAGCAGCACGACCTCCTCGGCGCGGCTGATGAACGCGCGCTTGGTGTAGGCGTCGTCGACGGAGTAGTCGGACACCTCTTGGCCCAGCGCGGCGGCACCGAGGAAGAGCTGGTCGATCGGCCGGTCCAGGGCGCTGGCGTACGCCTGGGCACCGACGACCGACAGCTCCGCCGGCCTGACGTGGCCGGCGAGCACGTACACGTCGTGGGTCCCCGCGGTCTGCGTCGCGACGACGAGCGAGGAGGTCACCACGGTCAGGTCCTCGACCGCCGTCAGCAGCTGGCTGAACGCCAGCGTCGTCGTCCCGGTGTCGATCGCGATCGTCGAGCCGGCCCGGACCCGGGCGGCGGCCGCCCGCGCGATGGACTGCTTGGCGCGCGCGCTCGCGGCCGTCCTGTTCAGGAACGACGGCTCGAGGGTGAGACCGGGACCCTCCACGAGGCGGACCGCCCCCCGGGTCCTGGTCACCAGCCCGGCCGCCTCGAGCTCCTCCGCGTCGCGCCGGATGGTGAGCGTGCTGACGCCGAGCAGCTCCGCCAGGTCGCTGACCGAGGCGAAGCCGCCGAAGTTGCGGGTCAGCCCCACGACCGCCCGGCGCCGCTGTTCCGCCCTCACCCGTTCCCTATCGTTCATGTTTGATCGGTAACGTTCAGCATACCGGGTGGCGCAGCGGGGCGCGACCCACGGCGGGCGGATTCCGCCGGGCCGAGTCCGTCGGGCGGAGCCGGCTCGGCTCAGGAGGGCTTCTTCAGGGCCCCGGGCCTGTGCACGGCGTCGCCGCCGCTCTTCTCGCTCTCCACGAGGAACTGCGGGTCGTCCTTCGACGCCCGGACCGTGCGCCCGCCCGCCTCGGTGTCGGAGGTGATCTTCTTCTTCACCCTTCCCACGGCCGTGCCGCCGTGGCTCCTCCACTCGACACGGTCACCCTTCGCGAGCTCGTCGTCAGCCATGTCGCGACGTACCCGGCCTCCCGGCGGCCATGCCGCCGGCCCGACGACGGTCGCGCGGCGGGCGACGTTCCGGACCGCCGTCGCCCGGGTACGGTCCCTGACGTGACGGAGACAGCCGACAGCCTCAACTGGACGACGGATCCGGTCGACCTGCCCGGGGTCGACCCCGCGGACCCGCCCAGCGAGCTCGTCGAGGGCCGGCTCTGGCACGGCGGGTGCCCCGTGGACTTCGACTGGGTTCGCGCGACCGGCATCGACGTCGTGCTGGACCTCGCGGACCCCGACGCCCACCCGCCCGCCTCGGAGATCGCGGGGCTGACCTACCTCAAGTGCCCGCTGGTCGACGACGACGACGTACCCGACCCGGGGGTCACGCTGCGGCTGGCGTCGCTGGTCGCGGGCCTGGTCCGTGACGGCCACCAGGCGCTCGTCCACTGCACCTTCGGCCGCAACCGGTCCGGACTGGTCGCGACGCTCGTCGTCCGCGACCTGCTCGGGCTGAGCGGCGCGGACGCGCTGGCCTACGTGCGCGAGCGGCGCGACGGCGTCGCGAACAACGAGACGTTCGAGGCCTGGCTGCGGACCCTGCCGGCGCCGGTCACGACCGGGTAGCCGGGGCCCCTCAGAGCGGGGTGCGCCAGACGTCGAGCTCGCGGTCCAGCCAGTCGAGCCCGCGGCCGTGGTGCCGGCTGTCCCAGATCCGGAAGGCGACGCCGCCCAGGTCGGCGACCCGGTCGAGCACCGGCAGCCCCGCCCAGGAGCAGACGTCGAACCCGTAGGCACGGCAGAACCCCGCGTACGTCGACCGGCCGATCTCCCCGGCCCGGAACCGCCGCGACGCCGAGGACAGGTCGTACTCGCGCGGAGCCGACGCCACCCAGTCCAGGTCGATGAGGCGGGGACCTCCCGGCACGCGGAGGACGTTCGACGGGGACACGTCGCCGTGGATCAGGCCCTCGCCGAGCTCCGAGCCGACCTCGGCCAGGGCCTGCAGGAGCACGTCGCGGGCGCGGAGCAGGACGTCGGCGGCCTCCGGGCGCAGGCAGGCGACCTGCGAGGCCAACCGGGACAGCGGCGCCCACGCCGGGACCCGGGCCCCGGCGTGCTGGTCGTGGAAGCACCGCAGCAGCGCTCCCAGCTCCGACCAGGTCACCGGTGCGGCCGACGGCAGCCAGTCGGTGACCGTCACGACGCCGTGGGCCGTGACCTCCGGAGGCAGGCGGGGCAGGTGCGCCGCGGTGGAGCCGGCCAGGGCCGTGGTCAGCCGCGCGAGGTGCGCCGGGTCGGTGCCGGGCGGGTACACCTTCACGGCGTAGCCCCCCGCCCGGAGCACGACGGTGGTCAGGACGCTGACCGGCTCCGCCCCGGACACGGGCACCGTCACCGTAAGCCGAGGCGCCGCCTGCGCCAGGGCCAGCAGCGCATCGGCCGCTCCCCAGCCCGGGCCGGGAAGCGGCAACGGGACGGTCCCCGCCCCGGCGGGGGACCTGCCCGGGGGCGGGACGACGGCGGCAGGGGCCAGCGCGGTGAGGGACATCGGGGCTCCGGCGGGTGGGACCGCCACGGCGCGGGGGCGTCACGGCGGCGGATCTCGAGGAGCCACAGTGAACCACGGCGACGGCCCCGGCGGACAGGGATCCCGGACCCGGTCCGCGCGGCTCGTCAGGCCGCTCCGCCCCGCCGCGCCAGCGCGAGCAGCTCGGCCCGCGAGGACGGGTCCTCCCGCAGCGCGCCGAGCATCGCCGAGGTGACCGTGGTGGCGCCGGAGGCGCGGATCCCGCGCAGGCTCATGCAGGTGTGCTCCGCCTCGACGACCACCCCGACGCCACGGGGTGCCAGGTGCAGCTGGAGGTGGTCGGCGACCTGCTGGGTCAGCCGCTCCTGCGTCTGCGGGCGGCGGCTGTAGAGCTCGACGACGCGTGCGACCTTCGACAGGCCCAGGATCCGCTGCCCGGGCAGGTAGCCGACATGCGCGACCCCGACGAACGGCAGCATGTGGTGCTCGCAGATCGACCGGAGCGGGATGTGCCGGACCAGCACCAGCTCGTCGTACCCCTCCGTGTTGGGGAAGGTGGTGAAGTCGAACGGCTCCGGGGACAGCAGCTCGGCGAAGGCGTGGGCCATCCGGCGCGGGGTCTCGGCCATGCCGGGGCTGTCGACCGGCTGGCCGAGTGCGACGAGCAGCTCCGCGGCGGCCCGCTCGGCCGCGGCCAGGTCCACCGCGGGCGGCTCGTGCACCACCCGCGGCCGCCACGAGGCCAGCGCCGCCTGGAAGCCGTCCGTGCTGGTCACGTCGACCGACCCCTGGACCGGGCCGTGGACCCGGCCCTCGACCGGCGCGCTGCTCATCGCAGCGCTCCGAGCGGGTCGCGGCGGTCCAGCGCCGCGGCCAGCCGGCCCAGCGCCAGCGCGGCGACGAGCAGGCCGGCGTCACGCAGGGCGACGTCGAGGTAGTCGCCCATGGAGACCAGGTTGACGACGATGCCGAGCAGCCACGCGGCGACGACGTACGCGCCGATCGCGGGGCGGACGGCCACCAGGATCCCGGCGAGGACCTCGACGACACCGACCGCGAGCATCGCCTGGTGGGCGGTCCCGGGGACCAGCCTGTCCACCCAGGGCGCGAGGTACTGCTCCCAGTGGGTGAGCAGGTCGACGAACTTGTCGAGGCCGAAGACGATCGGCGCGCCCGTGAAGAGCGTGCGCAGCAGCCGGTACGCCTGGCGGGCGGCGACCTCGGTCTCGAGCGGCCCGGTCACGGACGGTGGAAGCGAGCGGAGATGGGTCATGGCGGCCTCCTGAGGCTCTAACGATGTCTGGGTCGAACGTTAGATGCTCGGCCGTTGTTACGTCAATAGTTTTATCTGTTAGAAGTCGGGTCACCGAGGGGTAAGCGCAGGAGAAGTGGGTACGTCGCTGCACGCCGATCCGATCGGGCACTGGAGCACGCCAGCGCCCCGCTGCGAAGGAGCCAGTCATGCAACGACGCGCGCGCGCGTACCTCTCGGTGGCGGCCGTCGGCACGGTCCTGCTCGCGGGCTGCGCCCAGGGCACCGGCAGCCAGAAGACGAACGCCGCCTACGACCGGAGCACGAAGCTGTCCGGCAAGGTCAGCGTGATGGGCTTCGGGGCCACGGACGAGATCGCCAAGGTCCGCCTCGCCGAGGCCAAGAAGGCGATGGGCTCGAAGGTCACGGTGAAGCTGATCCCCGGCGACCTGGACATCCAGCAGTTCCTGTCCGGCGTCGCCTCCGGGGACGCGCCGGAGGTCGTCTACGCCGACCGCGGCCAGATCGGCAGCTTCGCCTCCCGCGGGGCGGTGATCCCCCTCGACGACTGCATCAAGGGCGAGAAGATCGACACGTCCGCGTTCCGGTCCTCGGCCCTCGACGCGGTGACCTTCCGGGGGCACGTCTACGGCATCCCCGAGTTCAACGTCGTCCAGATCATCCAGGCCAACGCCGACCTGCTCCGCAAGGCCGGCCTCACCCTCGACGACGTCAACGGCAGCAGCTGGAGCAAGGTCAGCGCCGCGAACAAGAAGCTGACCCGCACGGTCGGCGGCAAGCTGAAGGTGATCGGCTTCGACAGCAAGCTGCCGGAGTTCCTCCCGCTCTGGGCCAAGGCCAACGGCGCGGACCTGATCTCCGCCGACGGCAAGACCGCGCAGCTCGACGACCCCAAGGTGGTCCAGGCGCTCACCTGGGCGGTGGGCATCTACAACGCGCAGGGCGGCTTCGGCAAGGTCAAGGCCTACCGCGACTCGGCCGACTTCTTCGGGAGCGGCAACCAGTACGCGTCCGGCACGCTCGGCGCGATGCCGATGGAGCAGTGGTACGTCAACGTGCTCAACGACGTCTCGCCGAAGGCGCCGATGGCGTTCGACACCGTCCGTGACCAGCAGGGCCAGCCGATCGCCTTCGCGAGCGGGTCGGCGTGGGCGATCCCCAAGGGCAGCAAGAACCCCGGCGCCGCCTGCCGGTTCGCGCGCGTGATGACGCAGACCTCGAGCTGGGTGAAGGCGGCCCAGGAGCGGGTCCGGCTGCGCCAGAAGGACGGCGGCCTGTTCACCGGCGTCCTCACGGGCAACGTCGACGCGGACAAGAAGATCGAGGCGATGATCAAGCCGTCCGGTGACGCGAGGTGGGACCAGGCGATCCGGGCGACGTACACCGCCAACGACCACACGTTCAGCATGCCGGCCAACCCCGCCGGCCAGGAGTTCGAGACGGCGTGGCAGGACGGCGTCAACCGGGTCCTCAACGGGCAGCAGTCGCCGAAGGACGCCATGGCGCAGGCGCAGAAGGAGGCGCAGAAGGCGCTCGACGACGCCTGGGCGGAGATCGGGAAGTGAGCCGCCGCCGGTCCGCCGTGCACGCGGGCGACACCCGCGCGGCCTGGCTGTTCATCAGCCCCTGGGTGGTCGGCTTCCTCGTCTTCACGCTCTACCCGCTGATCTACACCGGCTACCTGTCGCTGACCGACTACGACGTCATCAACGACCCGCGGTTCGTCGGGCTGGACAACTTCCGCGCGCTGCTCTCCGACGACAAGGTGATCCTCGCGCTGCGCAACACCGCGGTGTTCGCGGTGATGTCGGTGCCGGTGAAGATCGTCCTCTCGTTCTTCCTGGCGGTGCTGCTGAACAGGGCGGGCCGGGCCACCGGGTTCTTCCGGACGGCGTTCTTCCTGCCGAAGATGACCCCGCCGGTGGCCATCGGGATCCTGCTGCTGCTGATGTTCAACGGCCAGAGCGGACTCGTCAACGAGGTGCTCGGCTGGTTCGGGATCAACGGCCCGGCCTGGACGACCGACCCGACCTGGGTCAAGCCCGGGCTGGTCCTGATGAGCCTGTGGACCGTGGGCGCGTCCGTGATCATCCTGCTGGCGGCACTGCGCAACGTCCCGCAGGAGCTGTACGACGCCGCACGCGTCGACGGCGCGGGCTGGTGGGCCCAGACCCGGCACATCACGGTCCCGATGGCCAGCGGCGCGATCTTCTTCCTGGTCATCGTGGACACGATCGCGGCGCTGCAGTCCTTCACCGAGGCCTACACGGCGTACTTCGGTGCCGGCAACAGCACCTACGCCAACAGCGCGGCGCTCTTCTACGCGATCTACCTGTTCCAGCAGGCGTTCCAGTTCCTGCACATGGGCTACGCCTCGGCGATGGCGCTGCTGCTGTTCGTCATCATCATGGCGATCACCGGCATCCAGGTGCGGCTCAGCAAGAGGTTCGTGTTCTACGCCGGGGACCAGTCGTGACGGCCACCGACACCCCGGCCCCGCGGATCGCCGAGAGCGCGCCGCTCGCCGTGGGGGCCGGCCGCTCGGGAGGCGGACGACCCGTCGGCAACCCGGTCGGGAAGATCGCGCTGGCCGTCACCATGTCGGTGCTGACGCTGGCGTTCGTGTACCCGTTCGTGTGGCTGGTCAGCGCCTCGTTCAAGCCGCGCGGCGAGGTCTTCGACAACCGGCTGATCCCCAGGACCTTCACCCTGCACAACTACGTGGCGGTCTGGCACGACGCCCCGATGGCGCTGTGGCTGGTCAACACCGTCTACGTCACCGTGCTGGCCACGGTCACGGTGACGATCTCGAGCGCCCTGGTGGCGTGGGGCTTCGCGTACTTCCGGTTCCGCGGCCGGGACCTGCTCTTCGGGCTCGTGCTGGCCTCGATGATGATCCCCGGCGCCGTCACGATGATCCCGACGTACCTGATCTGGCACGCCGCCGGGTTCACCGGCACCCTCGTGCCACTGTGGGCGCAGAACCTGTTCGGCAGCGCGTTCTACATCTTCCTGCTGCGGCAGTTCTTCCTCGGGCTCCCGCGCGACCTCTTCGAGGCGGCCAGGCTCGACGGCGCGAACAACTGGCAGATGTTCCGGCTGATCGCCCTCCCGCTCACCCGCCCGGCGCTCGTGGTGGTCGGGCTGTTCGAGTTCCAGGCGGCGTGGACCGACCTGATGCGGCCCCTGATCTACCTGCGCGACAGCGACACGTTCACGGTGCCGCGCGGCCTGAAGTCGATGGTCGACCAGTTCGGCTTCGGCGGCGAGTTCCACTGGGAGCTGATCGTGACCGCGAGCGTGATCACGACGCTGCCGATGATCGTGGTCTTCTTCCTCGGCCAGCGGCACTTCATGGAGGGGATCGCCACCACGGGCACCCGGGGCTGAGTC
>Ga0308176_10003341_pt1 | contig 10263 bp, 10 predicted proteins | sample PhyCR2_3_FD_203890 | JGI IMG/M metagenome (GOLD analysis project Ga0308176, IMG submission 203890) | Soil microbial communities from UC Gill Tract Community Farm, Albany, California, United States - DLSLS.C.R2 | ecosystem: Environmental > Terrestrial > Soil > Agricultural land | place: USA... | reverse complement strand
AATCTCCTCGACCTGACCCTTGCCGAGCAAGGTGGCTGGCCGCACGGTTCGCACGCGGTACGCTTTCGAAGCGACCACATCGATGCCGATCGCCTCGGCCAGACCCTCCGCCTCAGCCAGTCGCGCATCGGCAGACCGCCGCGAGGCCTCGCGCGGCAGTTCCGGCACGGCGATGATCGCATGCTCGCCGCGGGCGACGTCGGTTTCGCCGTGGCCATCGTAATCGCTCAGGACTCGCCCTCCTCAGTTTCAGCGCCAGCCTGGTCGAGGTTGAGCGGATGCGCGGGCTGAAGCGTCGACAGCGCATGCTTGTAGACCAGCTGAATCTGCCCGCCGCGTTCAAGCACGACGCTGAACTGGTCGAATCCGGTGACCGTGCCTTGCAGCATCACCCCGTTGACGAGAAACATGGTCATTGGCTCCAGGTCCCGCGCTGCCGCGGCGAGGAAGACGTCCTGGAGCGCGGCTTTGCCGCCCTGCTCCGCCGTCGTCGGCGTGAAGTCGCGCGGCGGCTCGGCAGGCATGATGGTGGAGACGCTGTGCTTGTAAACCAGCTGCGACGCGCCATCGCGTCGCAGGAGCAGCGAGAACGCGTCGAACCAGGTGATCACGCCCTGCAGCTTCACGCCTTTGACGAGAAAGATCGTGACCGGCAGCTTGCCCTTGCGGACGCTGTTCAGGAAATGATCCTGCAAGCTGAGCGAACGGGCCGCCATTGCGCTTCCCTACTCTTCTCCGTCCCTTTTATCTCCGATGCCCAAAGCCTTGAGTTTCCGATGCAATGCCGACCGTTCCATGCCGATGAACGATGCGGTGCGGGAGATGTTGCCGGAAAAGCGGCGGATCTGGATCTTCAGATATTCACGCTCGAACGATTCGCGTGCTTCCCGCAGCGGGCTGCCCATGATTGCCATCGCGGTCGTCGAGCCGCCCATCGCGCCCTGATTCTCGAGGACCTCGGGCGGAAGCAAATCGACGTCGATCGACTGCCGGTCGCCGGGCGCGAGGATGATCGTCCGCTCGATGATGTTGCGCAGCTGCCGGACGTTGCCCGGCCACTCGTGCGCCTGCAGTGCGGCCATCGCCTCTTCGGAGATCCGCAATGGCGGCATACGCCGCTCCACGGCGAAACGGGCAAGAAAATGGCTGACAAGCTCCGGAATGTCCTCGCGCCGCTCACGCAACGGCGGCAACCGAACCGGCACGACGTTGAGGCGGTAGAACAGGTCCTCGCGGAACCGGCCCGCGGAAATCTCGTCCTGCAGATTGCGCGAGGTCGCCGAGAGCACGCGCACGTCCACCTTGACTGCGCGGGTGCCGCCCACGCGGTGATAGCTCTGGTCGGTGAGCACGCGCAGGATCTTGCCCTGGGTGGTGAGCGGCATGTCCGCGATCTCGTCAAGGAACAGCGTCCCGCCGTGGGCATGTTCGAGCAGGCCAGGCCTGACCGTACCTTCGGCCTCGGTCCCGAATAGCTCCTCCTCCACCCGTTCCGGGCTCATCATCGCCGCGGAAAGTACGATGAACGGCGCCTTCGCGCGCGGACTCCACTGATGGATCATCCGCGCGGCGATCTCCTTGCCGACACCCGGAGGGCCGGAGATCAGCACCCGGCTGCCCGTCGGCGCGACGCGCTTCAGCGTGGCGCGAACCGTGTTGATCGCGACCGAGCTGCCATGGAGCTGGTCTTCGTGGCCGACCTGCTGGCGCAGAGTCTCATTCTCTCGGCGCAGCCGCTCTGTCTCGGTCGCGCGATCGACCAGATAGATCAGCCGCTCGGCTTCGAACGGCTTCTCGATGAAGTCGATGGCCCCTTCCCTCACGGCGGCAACGGCCGTGTCTAGATTGCCGTGGCCTGAGATCATCAGCACCGGAATCGTGGGGTCGCGCCGCTTGATTTCCTGCAGCAGCTGAAGCCCGTCGAGGCGCGAGCCTTGCAGCCAGACGTCGAGCAGCACCATCGATGGCCTGCGATCCTCCAGCGCCTCCAGCGTTCCGTTGCTATCGGCGGCGGTACGCACTTCATAGCCTTCGTCCTCGAGAACGCCGCTGACGAGTTCGCGGATGTCGGCTTCGTCGTCCACAACCAGCACTTCAAGCGCCATCAGGCTTCCTCGCCATTCTCTTCTTGTTCTTGGGTTTCTTGCGGCTGTTCGGCGCCGAGCGCCGCCAGCTTGGCGGTGTCGAACGCGATGCGGACGTGAGTTCCCCCGCCGGGACGATCGAGAAAGGCGATCTCGCCCATATGCTCCTCGACGATCTTCTTGACGATTGCGAGGCCGAGACCCGTGCCGCGCACGCGCGTCGTCATGTACGGCTCGGTCAGCCGCTCGCGGTCCTCGGGTAAGCCGACGCCGGTGTCGAGCACATCGATGACGAGGTGATTGTCTTCTTCGTGGAGCTTCAGCTCGATCCGGTCGCCGGCAAGGCTGTGCTCGCCGCGGCTCTTGCGGCCTTCGATGGCTTCGACGCCGTTCTTTACGACATTGGTAAGCGCCTGGCTGAGCTGGCGGCGGTCGCAGACCATGCGGAACTCGCCCTCTGCCGGCGTCAGCACGAAGCTGATCCCCGGATGCGCGACCTCGTGCAGGAACAGCGCCTGGCGCGCGATCTCGTGCACGTCCTCGTCGCGGAAGACGGGCTTGGGCATACGCGCGAAGTTCGAGAATTCGTCGACCATGCGGCGGAGATCGCCCACTTGCCGGACGATAGTACCGGTCAGCCGCTCGAACGTCTCCTGATCTGACGCGATCTCGCCGCCGAAGCGGCGCTGCAGCCGCTCGGCCGCGAGCTGGATCGGAGTCAGCGGATTCTTGATCTCGTGGGCGATGCGGCGGGCAATGTCGGACCAGGCCGCGCGGCGCTGATCGGTCAGCTGGTCGGTGATGTCGTCGAAGGTGAGCACCGATCCATCACGGTAGCGCACCCGCTTGACCGCCAGCGTCCGCTGTCCGCTGTCGGCGACCACGATCACGTTGGCCTCGGATTTCTCGCCGCGCATGAATTCATCGAGGTCCGGCGCGACCGACGCAAGCGTTTTCCCTTCGACCTCTTGCAGGCTTTTCTGCAGCAGCGTCTCGGCCGAGCGGTTCAGGAGCAGGATCCGGTGCCCGGTGTCGAGCGCGATCACGCCCGCCGTCACGCTCGACATCACCGCTTCCATGAAGGCGCGACGGGCGTCGAGCTGCGCATTGGCACTGCGTAGCGCTCCGGTCTGCTCGTCGAGGCGACCGGCCATCCGGTTGAAGGCGCTGGCCAGCGTTTCGATTTCGTCGTCGGTCCCAGATACAGGCACACGGGCGGAGAAATCGCCCTCCTCGATCCGCCCCGCCGCTCCGACCAACTCACCTACCGGCCGCACCAGGCGGTCGGCGATCTTGAGCGCGGTCAGGATGGAAAGCCCGACAATGACCAGCGCGCCAAGCAGCAGAGCCGAGTTGAACCGCAGCTGGTTGACCCGGGATTTGTTGAGCAAAGAGCGATAGTCTCGCAGGACATCGCTTGAACGTTCAATTTGAGCACGAAATTGCGGGTCGAATACGCGGGCGGCATACAGATAGGCATTAGGACCGTAGTCGAGCCGCGTTAGCGCGCCGATCCGGTCTGCCGAATTCACTGCCACGCTCACCTTGTTACCTAGCTGCGCGATCTTGTACGGCGTAATGACCTTGTCGAGCGGCCGGTCATATGGATTGACGAGAGCCAGCGTGCGGATTTGCTTGTCGGACCCGTAGGTGAAGATAATGGCTTCCGAGAGGTTTCGGTTCAGCACCTGATTGCGAGCGAACGCCTCGGCAAAGCGCGGGTCGTCGATGGTTGTCTTGCGCAAGTAATCCGCAAGATCGCTGCTCGCTGTCACGGTTTCATTTGCGACCCGCTCGACCTCACGGTCATAGCTTGTCCGCGCAATTTGGACGGTATTTTCGAGCATGTTCCGAGCTCGGTTCGAGAACCAGAACTCAAGACCGCTCTGGAACAGCAACGATGCGAAGATGGCGACCAGCACTGTCGGAACAGCGGCAATCGCCGTGAAAAGTACGACCAGACGGATGTGCAGGCGCCCGCTTCCCAAGCCGCCTTCTTCGGCACGACGCACAGCGACCTTGCGGGCGTAAAGCGCCATCAATGCAATTGCCGGAAGGAGAATCGCGACGAGGAGCAGCGCTATGAGTGGTGGCGAGAGCAGAGTGCCAGGCTCCGCTCCGCGCTCGAGCACCCAAACACTCACTCCGATCATCGCGATCAGAAAGAGCGTTAGCAGCGCTGCGATACGGTCGTAGAAGCGCCCGCTCGCCCGCTCTCGCTGGAGCCAGCTTTCTCTTCGCGAAATGGTGGGTGATTCGGCCGTGCGCGCGTCCATTCGCCCGAGCCCTAGCACGCTCGGCGCGAGCGTTGCATCAAAAACACACTTGTGTCGCGAAGATTTGCTTCAGGCAGCGCTACGCTTGAGCCACGGCGAATAAAAGTCGCGCAGCATGCGCACGACCACTCCCGGGTCATCCTGCTGGTTCACTTTATTCCGGAGCTCAGCAGAGCCAGGCAAGCCCTTGGTATACCATCCGATATGCTTGCGCGCGAGGTTCACGCCGGTCTGCGTGCCGTACAGGCCGAGCATGTCTTCGTACTGCTCGAGCATCGCTTCGAGCTGCTCGTCGAGGCTCGGGTCGGGGCGCTGCCCTCCCCCACACAGATCCGCCATGACCTGAGCGATCAGCCACGGCCGCCCGTAGGCGCCGCGCCCGATCATCACGCCATCGGCGCCCGACAACCGAAGCGCCTCTCGCGCATCCTCGATCGAGCAGATGTCGCCGTTCACGATCAGCGGTACCGAAACCGCCTCCTTCACCCGCCGCACAAACGCCCAGTCCGCCTCGCCCTTGTAGAGTTGGCAACGGGTCCGGCCGTGGATCGTGATCATCTGAACGCCGAGGTCCTCGGCGATCCGCGCCAGCTCCGGCGCGTTGAGATTGTCGTGGTTCCAGCCCATGCGGGTCTTGAGAGTGACCGGGACCTTCACCGCGTTGACGGTCGCCTCGATCAGCTTGGCGGCGAGCGGCAGGTCGCGCATCAGCGCCGATCCCGCGTCGCCGTTGACCACCTTCTTCACCGGGCAGCCCATGTTGATGTCGATGATCGCCGCGCCGCGCTGCTCGTTGAGCTTTGCCGCTTCGGCCATGATGTGCGGCTCGCAGCCGGCAAGCTGGACCGAAACCGGCTCCTCGGCAGGATCCCACATCGCCTTCTGCAGCGACTGCCTGGTCTCGCGCACCATGGCCTGACTCGCGATCATCTCGCTGACCGTCAGTCCGGCTCCGTAGCGCTTGACGATCCGCCGGAACGACCGATCGGTCACAGCGGTCATCGGCGCCAGGATCACCGGCGCGTCGATCCTCACCGGACCGATGTTGATGGGCTTCAGCGTCTCCATGGGTCGGCGCCAGATAGTGGATGCGTCCCTCCCCCACAACCGTTCGTCCCAAGCGAAGTCGGGGGACTGTTCTTCCTTTTCACAGCGTTGCAGGTAAAGGGCAGCCCTTCGACAAGCTCGGGGGGTCAGCGATTTTGAGCGTCACAGCACTCATCGTCGCAGCCGGCAAAGGCGAGCGCCTCGGCGGCGGCGTGCCGAAGCAATATCGCATGCTCGGCGGCAAGCCGGTGCTGCGGTGGGCTGTCGAGGCTCTGGCCGGCCACCCCGCAGTGCGTTCCACTCGCGTCGTCATAGGAAAAGGTCAGCAGGAAAGTGCCGAAGCGGCTCTTGACGGTATCGACGTCGGCGAGCTGATAGAAGGTGGAGCAGAACGCGCGGACTCGGTCCGCGCCGGCCTCGCGGCGATCGGCGGCGATGCCGTGCTCGTCCATGATGCAGCGCGGCCATTCTGCCCCGCCGCTGTCGTCGATCGCCTGCTTGCGCAGCTGGAATTCTTCAAAGGCGCCGCTCCCGTCCTCGCTGTCGGCGATACGCTCTCGCGCGCGATTAATACTCTGGCCGAACCCGTTGATCGCGCTGGATTAGTGCGCGTCCAGACACCGCAGGCGTTCCGCCTTGAGGCTCTGCGCCATGCCTATGGGATTTGGCCTGCAGCGGCGCCGACCGACGAAACGACGGTCTTGCGCGCGGCCGGCATGCAAGTCGCCACCGTCGACGGCGATCCCGTTCTCGAAAAGCTCACCACGCCGGCCGATTTCGAGCGTGCCGAGCAATGGCTTGCCGGGCGCCTTTCTCCCCGAACTGGCATGGGCTTCGACGTTCATGCCTTCGCGGGTGACGGGCCGGTGATGCTCGGCGGCATAGCGGTCCCCTATGCTCGCGGTCTCGCCGGACACAGCGACGCCGACGTGGTGCTTCATGCCATCACCGATGCCCTGCTCGGCGCTGCGAGCCTCGGCGACATCGGCGAGCATTTTCCGCCCTCGGACCCCATATGGAAGGGCGTGTCCTCCGACGTCTTCCTGTCCCATGCGGTCGAGCTGCTCCGCGCTCGTGGAGCAATCATCGATCATGTGGATTGTACGATCATCGCGGAGGAGCCGAAGGTGGGTCCCCATCGTACTGCCATGCGCGCCCGCATCGCCGAGATCATGCGGCTCAGCCCTGAGCGCGTGAGCATCAAGGCGACAACCACAGAGGGCCTGGGCTTCACTGGCCGGCGGGAGGGCATCGCGGCGCAGGCGGTCGCCAGCGTCCGAATGGGCTGGACGCCATGAAGGACTCGCTTCTTCCCGCCGATCTCGTGGAACGCGCCCGCGAAGTCATTGACGCCAACCGCGCAGCGGGCCGCAGGATCACCGTTGCCGAGAGTTGCACCGGCGGTCTCGTCAGTGCTGCGCTGACCGAGATTCCCGGATCGTCCGACGTGTTCGAGGCCGGCTACGTCACTTATTCGAACGCCGCCAAGATCCATCAGCTGCACGTTAGTGAGGAGGTCGTCGAGACGTTCGGCGCGGTCAGCGTCGCGACGGCCTGGGCGATGGCGCGCGGCGCACTCAATGCCACCGAGGCCGAGGTTGCGGTCGCGATTACCGGGATTGCCGGCCCCGGTGGCGGGACACCGCAAAAGCCCGTCGGCACTGTCGTCTTCGCCCTTGCGGAGCGTGATGCAGACCCGGCGAAGATTGTCGCCGACCAGAAGTTCTTTGATGAGAAGACCCGCTCGGGAGTCCGGCGTCAGGCGGCGCTTTGCGCGCTCGAGCTGTTGATGCCGTAAAGCGCCGCGGCGCGCTGCTCGAAGGCATTTGTCATTCGGCGGAGCGCGCGGTCGAACATCGAACCCGCCAACGTCTCGAACAACCGCGACTTGAAGGCGAAATCGACGGCGAAATGGAGGTCCGTGCCGCCGTCAGTCGCTCTCCCGAACCCCCACTCATTGTGCAGATATTTAAGCGGCCCCTCGACATAATCGACACAAATGCGGTCCGGCCGCTCCTTTCGAACCCGGCTGGTGAACCGCTCCTTGAACGCGTTGAAGCCCACTACCAGGTCTGCGATTGTCTCGGTTTCGCTCGACGAGCGCACCCGGACCGCCACGACCCACGGCAGGAACTCGTCGTAGCGCTCGACGTCGGCAACCAGGTCGAACAGCTGCTCCGGCGTATAGGGAAGATGCCGCGTCTCGCTATGCCGCGGCATTAGCCCCTTCCCTCTTGAGCTGCCCCGAGCGCGCCGCCTGCATCTTCCTGAAATCGTCGCCCGCATGATAGCTCGAGCGCGTGAGCGGCGACGCTGCGACCAGGAGGAAGCCCTTCGCTCGCGCGATCGCCGCATAGGCATCGAAGGACTGCGGCGTGACGAACTCCTCGACCTTCGCGTGCTTCGGCGTGGGCTGCAGATACTGACCCATGGTCAGGAAATCGACGCCGGCCGAACGCATGTCGTCCATCACCTGGTGCACCTCGAGCCGCTGCTCGCCGAGGCCGACCATGACACCCGACTTGGTGAAGATGTGGGGCGCCTTGCGCTTGACGCTCTCCAGCAGGCGCAGCGAGGCATAATAACGCGCGCCGGGCCGAATCGTCGGATAGAGCCGCGGCACCGTCTCGAGATTGTGGTTGTAGACGTCGGGGCCCGCCGCAACGATCTCCTCGACCGCCGCCTCGCTCTTGTTGCGGAAGTCGGGAGTGAGAATCTCGATGGTCGTCGACGGCGTGCGCTTCCGCAGCGCCTCGATGACCTTCACGAACTGGCGCGCGCCACCGTCAACCAAATCGTCGCGGTCGACCGACGTGACCACGATATGCTCGAGCCCGAGCTCGGCCGCAGCCGTGGCGACATGCTCCGGCTCCAGCGGATCGACCGGGCGCGGCATGCCCGTCTTCACATTGCAGAAGGCGCAGGCCCGCGTGCAGGTGTCGCCGAGGATCATCACCGTGGCGTGCTTCTTGGTCCAGCACTCGCCGATGTTCGGGCAGGCCGCCTCCTCGCACACCGTTGCGAGGTTCAACTCCCGCATCAGCTTGCGCGTTGCGTGATAGCCTTCGCTGACAGGCGCCTTGACCCGGATCCAGTCGGGCTTGCGCTGCTTGGGCGGAAGTGCGGCGGGGGCGTTCATGCGGGCCAGATAGCGATTGGCCGAGAAGCTTGCCACCCCTGCCCACGCCCCGCTACCGGCGAGCCATGCCGTACCTCACGCAGTTGATCGAAGGCTATCGCCGCTTTCGCGAGAACGACTGGGCGGAAGAGCGCGAGCGCTGGTCCGAGCTGGCCGAGGGCCAGAGCCCGCAAGTCATGATCCTTTCCTGCGCCGACAGCCGCGTCGATCCGGCAACGATCTTCGACGCGCGGCCCGGCGAGATCTTCGTCACCCGCAACATCGCCGGACTCGCACCGCCCTACGAGACCAGCAGCGGCTTCCACGGGGTTTCCGCCGCACTCGAATTTGCGGTCACGCAGATCAACGTCGGCGAAATCCTCGTCATGGGCCATGGCCTGTGCGGCGGCTGCGCTGCTGCGCTGACGGGTCAGTTCGACGATACCCACCCCGGTGAGGGTCATTTCATCGCCGACTGGGTGCGGATGCTGAGCGGTGCGCGGGACAAGGTTCGCGCGCGCCATGCCAAGCTCGATCGCGAAGCTTTTCTCGACATGGAGCGGGAAGCGGTGAAGGTCAGCCTCGCCAACTTGCGCACCTTCCCCTGGATCGCGGACCGCGAGCGGGCGGGGAAGCTCAGGCTTCACGGGGCGCACTTCTCGATCGCGGAAGGTCGGCTCTACGTGCTTGACGAGGCGGAAGGTTCCTTCCGCCCCGCCTAGCCCGCAGGTTCAAAAACGAACGCTAAGCAGTCGGCCTAGCAGCGCACGTCGTAGCTGTAGTGCGGCTGACCGTACTGGTCGACATAATAGCAATAGCCGCGGGTATCGCGATAATATTGGCGGTTGTTGACGACTGCGCCGAGAACGCCGCCGAGGATCGCGCCGGCAACCGCGCCGCCCACCGGGCTCACGCCGGGCAGGACCGCACCGGCGACCGCGCCGCCAACGGCCCCGACTGCCGCGCCGGTCGCAATGCGGCGGCCCTGACTGTCGTAATAATAGCCGTTGTTGTAACCATTGTTGTACCCGTTGTTATATCCATACGGATCATAGCCGTACTGGTTCGGATAGGTCGCGCAGCCGGCCGCGGCCAGACTGCCGGCAGCGATCACCGCAAGTCCGATCTTCCTCATCGTCCTCATTCCTTCTCAACTCGCCCCCTGTACGCCTATTAGTGCGCAAATGGGTGTTTCGTTCCCGCACCGATCATCTGGCGTTCAGCTCCGGAACAATTGCGCGCCGGCCGGTGGTCATTCCGCGACGCCGCGCTAGAGAGCGTCAAAAGAGGATTCGGAATGCGAGAGCGTAGCGTCGAACAGGAACCCAATGTCGCCCTGCTGATCGACGCGGACAACGCCTCGCCGGACCATCTCGACGAAGTCCTGCTGGTCCTTGGCGAGCTGGGGACGATCAATATTCGCCGGGCCTACGGAAATTGGGAGAAGGCCAGTCTCAAAGGCTGGAGCGCTCTCTCGAGCAGCCATTCGATCATCCAGATGCAACAGCGAGACGTGGTGAAGGGCAAGAGCGCGACCGATATGAAAATGACGATCGACGCTATGGATCTTCTCTACCGCGGCAACGTCGACGGCTTCGGAATCATGTCGTCGGACAGCGACTTCCTCCCGCTCGCACAGCGCATCCGCGAGGATGGCTCGCCGGTCTACGGCTTCGGAACGGCCAAGACGCCGCTCTCCTTCCAGCAGGCCTGCACCCGCTTCTTCGATGTCGGCGCG
>Ga0308176_10003340_pt1 | contig 10266 bp, 8 predicted proteins | sample PhyCR2_3_FD_203890 | JGI IMG/M metagenome (GOLD analysis project Ga0308176, IMG submission 203890) | Soil microbial communities from UC Gill Tract Community Farm, Albany, California, United States - DLSLS.C.R2 | ecosystem: Environmental > Terrestrial > Soil > Agricultural land | place: USA... | reverse complement strand
AACCCGGCCTACCGGACCCACGAGCTCGCCTACGCGCTGCAGCAGTCGGGGACGTCGTTGCTGGTCTCGGCCGAGAGCTTCAGGACCAGCGACTACCGCGCGATGGTCGAGGAGGTGCGCGGCTCGGCCGGCGACCTGGCGCTGGAGCGGGTGGTCTACCTCGGCACCGACGACTGGACGGCGCTGCTCACCGACGGCGACGACCTGCCGGAGACGGCGCTGCGCGACCGCATGGGCACGCTGGAGCCGGGCGACCCGATCAACATCCAGTACACCTCCGGCACCACCGGCTACCCCAAGGGCGCGACGCTCTCGCACCGCAACATCCTCAACAACGGATACCTCACGACGGAGCTGATCAGGCTCACCGAGCAGGACCGGCTGGCCATCCCGGTGCCCTTCTACCACTGCTTCGGGATGGTGATGGGCAACCTGGGCTGCACCAGCCACGGTGCCGCCATGGTGATCCCCGCTCCCGGCTTCGACCCTGCCGTGACGCTGCGGACGGTGCAGGAGGAGCGCTGCACGGCGGTGTACGGCGTCCCGACGATGTTCATCGCGATGCAGAGCCATCCCGACTTCGGCTCCTACGACCTGTCCTCGCTCCGCACCGGGATCATGGCCGGCTCCATCTGCCCGGTCGAGGTGATGAAGCGCTGTGTCGAGGACATGCACATGGCCGAGGTGGCGATCGCCTACGGCATGACGGAGACGTCCCCGGTGTCCTGCCAGACCCGCACGGACGACGACCTCGAGCGGCGTACGGCCACGATCGGCCGCGTGCACCCGCACGTCGAGGTCAAGGTCGTCGACCCGGCGACCGGCGGGACGGCTCCGCGGGGGGAGACCGGCGAGCTGTGCACCCGCGGGTACTCGGTGATGCTCGGCTACTGGCAGGAGCCCGAGAAGACCGCGGACGCCATCGACGGGGACGGCTGGATGCACACCGGCGACCTGGCCGTGATGCGCGAGGACGGCTACACGAACATCGTGGGCCGGATCAAGGACATGGTGATCCGGGGTGGGGAGAACGTGTACCCGCGCGAGGTCGAGGAGTTCCTGTACGGCCACCCCGACATCGAGGACGTCCAGGTGATCGGGGTCCCGGACCAGAGGTACGGCGAGGAGCTCTGCGCCTGGGTCAAGATGCGGGCCGGCGCCGAGCCGCTCGACGCCGAGGCGGTCCGCGCCTTCTGCGAGGGCCGGCTGTCGCACTACAAGATCCCGCGCTACGTCATGGTCGTCGAGGAGTTCCCGATGACCGTGACCGGCAAGATCCGCAAGGTGCAGATGCGCGAGGAGTCGGCGGCCCGGCTCGGGCTGGCCTGACCCCGGTCCGTCTGCGGTCCGGAGACGGATCACCGCGGGGTGACCGCAGACGAATCGGGGTTCCCTAGAGTGGGGGCATGTCGTCGCGCCCGGTCCCCCTCGTCGTGGGCTTCGACCTCGACATGACGCTGATCGACACCCGTCCGGGCGTCGCCGCGACGCTGGGGGCGCTCGCCGAGACCACCGGCGTGCGGTTCGACGTCGACGCGATCGCGTCCCGGCTCGGCCCGCCGCTGGACCTGCTCCTCGGCCCCTACTGCCCGGCCGAGCGGATCCCCGCGCTGGTCGCCGACTTCCGCGCCCGCTACCCCGAGCACGCCATCGCGCCGACCCTCGCCTTCCCCGGCGCGCACGAGGCCCTCGACGCCGTACGACGCCACGGCGGCCGCAGCCTGGTGGTGACCGGGAAGTACACACCCAACGCGGCGCTGCACCTCGTCGCGCTCGATCTCGGCGCCGACGACCTGGTGGGGGAGGTCTGGGGGGTCGGCAAGGGCGACGTGCTGACCGCCCACGGAGCGGGCGTCTACGTCGGCGACCACGTCCACGACGTCGAGGGCGCCCGGGCGGCGGGCGTCGTCAGCGTCTCGGTGCTCACCGGGAGCTGCACCGAGGAGGAGCTGCGCGCCGCGGGCACCGACGTCGTGCTCCGCGACCTCGGCGAGTTCCCCGCCTGGCTCGACCGGCACGTCCTCGCGCTGCGGCTGGCCGCCCTCGAGGCGGACCTGCGCGAGCGAGGCTCGGTCCTCGTCGCGTTCAGCGGAGGGGCCGACAGCGCCCTCCTGCTGGCGGCGGCGGTCCGCGCGCTCGGGCCGGACCGGGTCGCGGCCGCCACGGGGTACTCCCACTCCCTCCCGCTGAGCGAGCGGCACCCGGCGCGCGACTTCGCCGAGGCCCTCGGCGTGCGGCTGCTGACCCCGCGCACCCACGAGATGGAACGCGAGGGGTACCGCGCCAACGCCGGCGACCGCTGCTACTTCTGCAAGGCCGAGCTGCTCGACGTGCTCGGCCCGCTCGCCGAGCGGCACGGGCTGGCGCACGTCGCGACCGGCACCAACGCCGACGACGTGGTCGCCGGGTTCCGTCCCGGGATCCGGGCAGCGGCCGAGCGCGGCGCGATCACGCCGCTGGCCGACGCAGGGCTCGACAAGGCCCAGGTCCGGGCGGCCTCGCGGGCCTGGGGGCTGCCGACCTGGGACAAGCCCGCCGCGGCCTGCCTGTCCAGCCGCGTGGCCTACGGCATCGAGGTGAGCCCCTTCCGGCTGGGCCGCGTGGAGCGGGCCGAGGCCGCGGTGCGCACCGTGCTCGCCGGAGCCGGCGTGGCGGTCCGCGACCTGCGCGTCCGCGACCTCGGCGACCGGGCCAGCGTCGAGGTCGACCGGGACCGGGTCGCCGAGGTGACGGCGCTGCCCGGCCTGCTGCCGGCGGTTCTCGACGCCGGCTTCGGCGGCGCGGAGGTCGACCCCGCGGGCTTCCGGTCCGGCTCGATGAACGAGCGGCTCGCCACGCGCCCGGCGCCCGGCTGACCCGGGCCGAAACCGCGTGGTGGCCGCCGCCTGCCGCCCCGTATCCTTGCCGCTCGCAGCACCACCGATGAGAGAGGGCCGAACCGTGCCGACTGGCAAGGTGAAGTGGTACGACGCCGAGAAGGGCTTCGGCTTCCTGGCGAAGGACGACGGAGGCGACGTCTTCGTGCGCGCCGACGCCCTGCCGGCAGGGACCACCTCCCTCAAGGCCGGGACCCGGGTCGAGTTCGGGCTGGTCCAGGGCCGCAAGGGGGACCAGGCGCTCCAGGTGCGGGTCCTCGAGCCGGTGGCGTCGGTGGCCAAGGCGGTGTCGAAGGCCAACCGCAAGAAGCCGGCGGACATGGTCAACATCATCGAGGACCTCTACCGCCTGCTCGAGAACGTCGAGGGCGCCTACCGCGCCGGGCGGCACCCCGACCCGAAGGCCGCGAGGCCGACCGCCAAGGTGCTGCGCGCGCTCGCCGACCAGCTGGAGCTCTAGTCCCGTCAGGTTGCCCGCCGGCCCCGCCGCGGTGGAGGGTGAGGCATGCGGATCAGCGACACCAGCGACCTGTGGTGGAAGAGCGCGGTCGTCTACTGCCTCGACGTGCAGACCTACCTCGACTGGGACGACGACGGCATGGGCGACCTGCCCGGCCTCGCCGAGCGGATCGACTACCTCGCCGAGCTCGGCGTCACGTGCCTGTGGCTGATGCCGTTCTACCCGACCGCCGACCGCGACGACGGCTACGACATCACCGACTACTACGGCGTCGACCCGCGCCTGGGCACGCCCGGTGACTTCGTCGAGGTCGTCCGAACCGCCCGGGACCGCGGCATGCGGGTCATCATCGACCTGGTCGTCAACCACACCTCCGACCGGCACCCGTGGTTCCGGTCGGCTCGCTCGAGCCGGACCTCGCCGTTCCGGGACTTCTACGTCTGGCGCGCCGACGAGCCGCCGGACACCTCGCAGCAGGTGGTCTTCCCCGACCGGGAGGACAGCATCTGGGAGTACGACGAGAAGACCGAGGAGTGGTACCTGCACCGCTTCTACCGCACCCAGCCGGACCTCAACATCACGAACCCGCAGGTGCGCGACGAGATAGCCAAGATGATGGGCTACTGGCTCCAGCTGGGGATCTCCGGCTTCCGGGTCGACGCGGTGCCGTTCATGCTCGAGACGACCGGCGTCGACGAGCAGGAGCTCGCCCGGTTCCACGACCCGCACCACTACCTGCGGGAGCTGCGGGCGTTCCTGGGACGGCGTACCGGCGACGGCATCCTGCTCGGCGAGGTCAACCTGCCCCACGACCAGCAGGCGGAGTTCTTCGGTGGCGCCGACGGCGACGAGCTCACCATGCAGTTCGACTTCATCGGGATGCAGAACCTGTACCTCTCCCTCGCCCGCCAGGACGCCGGGCCGCTCGCCCGGGCGCTGCAGCAGCGGCCGGCCATCTCCAGCGACTCGCAGTGGGCGACGTTCGTGCGCAACCACGACGAGCTCACCCTCGACAAGCTCACGGACGAGGAGCGCGCGGAGGTCTTCGCCGCCTTCGGCCCGGACCCGGAGATGCAGCTGTACGCCCGCGGCCTGCGCCGGCGGCTGCCGACGATGCTCGACGGGGACCCGCGGCGGATCCGCATGGCCTACAGCCTGATGTTCTCGCTGCCCGGCACGCCGGTGCTGTTCTACGGCGAGGAGATCGGCATGGGCGAGAACCTGCAGATCCCCGGCCGGCTCGCGGTGCGCAGCCCGATGCAGTGGACCGCCGGGCGCAACGGCGGGTTCTCCGGCGCGGTCCCGTCGCGGCTGCATCGCCCGGTCACGACCGGCGGCTTCGGGCCCGACCACGTCAACGTGGCCCAGCAGCGCACCGACCCGGGCTCGCTGCTGGGGTTCGTGTCGCTGCTGGTCCGCAGGTACCGGGAGTCGCCCGAGCTCGGCTGGGCCGACTTCACGGTCCTGGACCAGCCGCACGACCACGTGCTCGCCCACGAGTGCGCCCTTGACGATCGACGGATCGTGGCGGTGCACAACCTGTCGCCGGCCGGGTGCACGGTCCCGCTGAGCCTGGAGGGCTGCGACGGCGGGGGGCACCGCCTGGTCGACCTCCTCCAGGACGGCAGCACCGACCTCGACGGGGACGGGCGGGCGGAGCTGACGCTGGAGGGGTACGGCTACCGGTGGCTGCGGCTCCTGGCGCCGGGGAGCAGGCGGCTGGCCTGACCGCCGCCCCGGACGGCGGTGAGCACCCACGCGACCCAGCACAGCAGCAGAGCGGCGGCCACGCCCAGGCCGAGCCGCGGCACCAGCGGCAGCGCGATGCCGATGAATCCGCCGACGACCCACGCGAGCTGGAGCAGCGTCTCGGAGCGCGCGAAGGTCCCCGCGCGGGTGCGCTCGGGGATGTCGCGCTGGATCAGCGCGTCGAGGGACAGCTTGCCGAGCGACTGCGCCAGGCCTGCCGTCAGGCCGAGGAGCACCACGGTGGGCAGTCCGTAGAGGACGGCGACGACGACCGCGACCGCCGCGTCGGCGCACAGGGTGGCCACCACGGTGACCTCCGGCCGGATCCGGCGCAGCACCGAGCCCAGCCCGATCCCGATCGTGCTGCCCAGCCCGGCCGAGCCGATCACCAGCCCGAGCAGCAGCGCCGGCCGGTCCGCCCATCCCGGGAACGGGTCGGCGCGCAGGAGGAACGCCATGAACAGCGTCAGGAAGCCGCTGAGCAGCCGCAGTCCCGTGTTGGCGCGCAGCGCGACCACGACCGCGTGCGGCAGCGGGGTACGTCGTCGGGCCGCCCGTCCGGCGGCGTCCACGAGCGGACCGTCCTCGCCGGTCGAGTGGTCCACCCGCGGCGGCAGCAGGATCGCGAGCACGGTGGCGGCCACGAACACGAGGAACGCGTAGCGCAGCGACCACTGCGGGCCGAGCAGGGACGCACCGACCGCCACCGGGGCGGAGACGGCGGCTCCCGCCACGGAGGCCAGGGAGATCCGCGAGTTGGCCTTGACCAGCGTCAGCCCCGACGGCAGCAGCCTCGGGACCGCGGCGGCCCGCGTGACGCCGTACGCCTTGGACGCGACCAGGCAGCCGAGCGCCGCGGGGAACAGCGCGACCGTGTCCCCGGAGTGCACCGCGCCGGCGAGCACCCAGCACAGGAACGCCCGCAGCGCCATGGTGGCTCCGACCGCCCACCGCCGCCCGTGGCCGAACCGGTCCAGCACCGGTCCGATCAGCGGGGCGACGACCGCGAACGGGAGCATCGTCAGGCCGAGGAACAGCGCGACCTGCCCGCGGGCCTGGTCCGTGGGCACCTGGAAGAACAGCGTCCCGGCGAGGGAGATCGCGACCGCGGCGTCACCGGCGCCGTTGACCGCGTGCAGCTCGATCAGCCGGGACAGCCCGCTGTCGCCGGCGCCCTCGGCCCGGCTGGCACGCCTCGCCTGCCGGTAGCCGAAGCCGGCGGCCCGGCCGGTCGCCGACCCCGTCCGGCGGGCGCCGCGGGCGGTGGCCCGCGCGGCGGCACGGACCCGGTCGGGGCCGCGCCGGCCGGGCGGCTCGCCCGTTCCCTCGTCCCGCATGGGCCCATCCTGCCGTCCCGGCGCGACAACCACCGGCCCGATGGGGGACAATCGCCGGCGTGATGACTGCTGCCCGCTCCGCGAAGCCGGACGCCGTCGCCGCCGCGGCGGTCGACGCGGCCCGCGACGCGCTGCTCGAGCTGGTGCCCGCTGCCGACGTCGGCGACGCGCTGGGCCAGCGCGCCGAGGAGGACCGGGTCGTCACGCACTACTTCGCGTGCACGCGGACCGGCTACCGCGGCTGGCGATGGGCGGTCACGGTCGCCCGCGCCCCGCGCCAGCGGACCGTGACCGTCGACGAGGTGGTGCTGCTGCCGGGCGAGGACGCGATCACCGCTCCCCCGTGGCTGCCCTACCGCGACCGGATCAAGCCCGGGGACCTCAGCCCGGGGGACCTCCTTCCGACCGAGGAGGACGACCCGCGGCTGGTCCCCGGCTACCTGTCGGGCGACCCCGCGGACGACTTCCCCGACGTCACCGACGGCCACCTGGTGCGGTCGGTCGTCGACGAGCTGGGCCTGCGCCGCGAGCGGGTGCTGTCCCTCGAGGGTCGCGACGAGGCCGCCGAGCGCTGGTACGAGGGTGAGGCCGGCCCGGACTCGCCGATCGCGCAGTCCGCACCCGCCCCGTGCGCCACCTGCGGGTTCCTGGTGCGGCTGTCCGGCCCGCTGTCCCGGGTCTTCGGGGTGTGCGCCAACGCCCAGGCCAACGACGACGGCCGGGTGGTCTCCCTCGACCACGGCTGCGGGGCGCACTCCCAGGCCCAGCTGGCGAGGAGGAGTCGGCCGCAGCCGCTGCCCGAGCCGGTGCTCGACACGCTGTCGTGGGACGAGCTCGACACGTTCTGAGGGGCTAGCCGTCGCCTCGCGGCCGCGAGGTGCGCCGGCTCCGGCGGTGCCGGCAGTAGCCCCACCCGATGACGCCGAGCCCGAACCCGGCCAGGCACGTCCACACCCACCAGGCCCGGCCCGCCGCCTCCAGGCGACCGTAGAACGGCAGCAGCGCGAGGAACGCGACCAGGAACAGCGCCGTCCCGACGGCCACCGTGCGGGTGCCGTCCACGTCGAGCGGGTCCACGTCGGCGACGACGTAGACCCGGTCCCCGATCTCGCGCGTGTGCACCTGCTGCACGGGCTGCTCGGGATACGGGTCGTCGTCCACGTGGAGAACGTAGTACGCCGGATCGCGGACCCGTGCGCGGCGAGGACGCCGGATCTGCCAAGATCTCGCGCGTGGACAGGTTCTTCAAGATCAGCGAGCGGGGCTCGACGCTCGGCCGCGAGATCCGCGGCGGCGTCGTCACGTTCTTCACGATGGCCTACATCGTCGTGCTGAACCCGCTCATCCTCGGCTTCGTCAAGGACGGGGACGGGCACTACCTCGGCGGCGGCGCCCCGGACCTGCCCCTGATCGCGGCGGCGACCGCCCTGGTCGCGGGAGTGATGACGCTGCTGATGGGCCTGGTCGCCAACTACCCCCTGGCGCTCGCCACGGGGCTCGGGCTCAACGCCTTCGTCGCGTTCTCCATCGCCTCGGGGATGTCCTGGCAGGACGCCATGGGCCTGGTCGTCCTCGAGGGCCTGGTCATCCTCGTGCTCGTGCTCACGGGGTTCCGCAGGGCCGTCTTCCACGCCGTCCCGGCCCAGCTGAAGACGGCGATCAGCGTCGGTATCGGCCTCTTCATCGCGCTGATCGGCCTCGTCGACTCCGGGTTCGTGCGCCGGATCCCGGACGCCTCGAAGACGACCGTGCCGGTCCAGCTCGGCGCGACCGGGTCCCTCGACGGGTGGCCGGTGCTCGTCTTCGCGGTCGGGCTCGTCGTCATGGTGACCCTCTACGTCCGCAAGGTGCGCGGGGCGATCCTCATCGCGATCATCGCCGCGACCGTGCTCGCCGTCATCGTGGAGTCGGTGGCGCACGTGGGGCCCTCGGTGTCCGGCAGCACGGTCAACCCGAACGGCTGGAACCTCAACGTCCCGTCCCTGCCGCACCGCGTCGTCGACGTACCCGACTTCGGGCTGCTGGGGCAGTTCTCGCTGTTCGGCTCCTTCGGGCGGGTCGGCGTCGTCACCGCCGTGCTGTTCGTGTTCACGCTGATGCTCGCGGACTTCTTCGACACGATGGGGACGATGACCGCGATCGGCGCCGAGGCGGGGCTCCTGGACCGGGACGGCATCCCGCCGGCCAGCCAGCGGATCCTCGTCGTGGACTCGATCGCGGCCGCCGCCGGCGGTGCCGCGTCGGTCTCGAGCAACACCTCCTACATCGAGTCGGCCTCCGGCGTCGGGGAGGGGGCACGGACCGGGCTGGCCAGCGTCGTGACCGGCCTGCTGTTCCTGCTGGCCACGGTGTTCGCGCCGCTGGTCGCGGTGATCCCCAACGAGGCCGCCACCCCGGCCCTGGTGCTCGTCGGCTTCCTGATGATGCAGCAGGTCACCGACATCGCCTGGAACGACCTCGAGGTGGCCCTGCCGGCGTTCCTCACGATCGTGCTGATGCCGTTCACCTACTCGATCTCGGTCGGCATCGGCGCCGGCTTCATCGCGTACGTGCTGATCAAGGTCGTCCGCGGCCGGGCGCACGTGGTGCACCCGCTGCTGTGGGTGGTCACCGTGCTGTTCGTCGTGTACTTCTTCATCCAGCCGATCCGGCAGGTCCTCGGCGCCTGAGCCCGTCGCCGGCGCGTGCGGGCCGGTGCCGGCCGGTGATTGCCGGGCTCGCCCGGAGGGTACGACGGGACCGACGGCTGCCGAGGCCGACTCCGAGGAAGGGATGACCCATGACGACGACTCCTGACGAGCCGCTGCGCGACGAGGACATGGAGACCACGAGCCCGACGCAGGGGCCCGCGGACGCCGACGGCACCGACGGCGGCGACGGCACCGACGGCACCGACGGCACTGACGGCGGGGACGCCGACGGCACCGACGCCGACGGCACCGACGGCGACGCGACGGACACCGTCGACGGGGACGCCAGCGACGGCGGGGACGCCGACGGCACCGACGCCTGATCCGTTGGCCCAGCAGCCGATCCAGCAGCCGACCCAGCAGCCGACCGGGCCGCTCGCGGCCCTCGAGCTGCTCTGCGGCGACGCCCAGACCTTCTTCACGAAGGTCTGGGCGTCCCGCACGCACCTGCACCACGCCGACCCCGACGCGCTCGTCGGGTTCCTGTCCTTCGACGACGTCGACCGGCTGCTGACGAGCACCGCGATCCGGACGCCGGCGGTCCGGGTGGCCCGCGACGGCTCGGTGCTGCCCGGCTCTGCGTACACGCGCCAGGCCACCCTCGCCGGGCAGCCGCTGACCGGGCTGGTCGACCCGGTCCGTCTCCTCGCGCTCTTCGACGAGGGCGCCACGGTGGTGCTCCAGGGGCTGCACCGCTACTGGCAGCCGCTCGGCGCCCTCGTGGCGGACCTCGAGCTGGCCCTCGGCCACCCGTGCCAGGCCAACGCCTACCTCACCCCGCCGGGGTCCCAGGGGTTCGCCGTCCACGAGGACAGCCACGACGTGTTCGTGTTCCAGACCCACGGATGCAAGGTGTGGGAGGTCCACGAGCGGGGCGCCGCCCGGACGGTCGTCATGGAGCCGGGACTGAGCATGTACCTGCCCACCGGCACGCCGCACGCGGCCCGCGCCCAGGACAGTTTCTCGCTGCACGTGACGATCGGGATCAACCAGGTGACCTGGCGCCGGGTCGTCGAGCGGGCGCTGGCCGGCGTGCTCGACGAGGTCGGCGGGGCGCACCTGCCGGCCGGCTACCTCGACGACCCCGCGCTGCTCGCCGACGGCCTCGCGGACCGGCTGGACCGCGTCGTCGACGAGCTCCGCGCCCTGGACCC
>Ga0308176_10003336_pt1 | contig 10267 bp, 13 predicted proteins | sample PhyCR2_3_FD_203890 | JGI IMG/M metagenome (GOLD analysis project Ga0308176, IMG submission 203890) | Soil microbial communities from UC Gill Tract Community Farm, Albany, California, United States - DLSLS.C.R2 | ecosystem: Environmental > Terrestrial > Soil > Agricultural land | place: USA... | reverse complement strand
CGTCGAGCGTGCGCCGCCACACCTCGGGTGGCTTCTCCGCCACCGTGCCCAGGTCGACGGTGCCCGCCACGTGGATCAGCGAGTCGAGCCGCTCCGGGAGCATGCCGGCGAGCGCCGAGGCCAGGCTCGCCGGATCGGCAAGGTCCGCGACCACCGCCCGCGCGACCGGGAAGTCGGCGGCGAGGTCCTCGGCCCGCGCCGTGGAGCGGGCCAGCAGCACCAGCTCGTCACCGCGTGCGGCGAGCCGGCGGGCGACGCACTGGCCGATTCCGGCACCTGCGCCGGTGACGAAGTGGGTGGCCACGGGCGGGTCAGCGGGTGAAGACGATCTTGCCGAACACGTCGCCCTCGGCCATCGCCGCGAAACCCTCGCGGGCCTGCTCCATGGGCAGCACCCGGTCGATGACCGGCCGGGCGCCGGAGGTGTCCAGCAGGTTCGTCAGCGCGCCGAGCTCGGTTCGCGTGCCCATGGTGGAGCCGATCACCCGCAGCTGAAGGAAGAAGATCCGGTTGAGCTCGGTGCGGTCGGGGTTGGGACCGCTGGTCGCGCCGGAGATCACGAGCGTGCCGCCCGGGCGCAGCGACTTGAGCGAGTGTGACCAGGTGGCCTTGCCGACGGTCTCCATCACCGCGTCCACCCTTTGCGGCAGCCGGGCGCCGGACTCGAGCGCCTCGTCCGCACCCAGCTCGAGGGCGCGCTTGCGCTTGCCCTCGTCGCGGCTGGTCGCGAACACGCGCAGCCCGCCGGCATGGGCAAGGGTGATCAGCGCAGTCGCCACCCCGCCGCCGGCGCCCTGCACCAGCACCGAGTCGCCGGGCTTCAGCCCGCCCTGGGTGTAGAGCATGCGGTAGGCCGTCAGCCACGCGGTGGGCAGGCAGGCCGCCTCCTCGAAGGAGAGTGACTTCGGCTTGGGGACGACGTTGCGCGAGGGCACCACGACCTTGTCGGCGAACGTGCCCTGGTAGCGCTCGCTGAGCAGCGACCGCTTCGGGTCGAGAGTCTCGTCGCCGGTCCAGGACGGGTCGCTGATCACGGCATGTACGACGACCTCGTTGCCGTCCTGGTCCAGCCCGGCGGCGTCGCAGCCGAGGATCATCGGCAGCGCGTCCTCGCCCAGTCCCACACCCTGCAGCGACCACAGGTCGTGGTGGTTGAGGGACGCGGCCTTCACCGTGACCGTCGTCCAGCCGGACGGCGCCTCCGGCTCGGGACGCTCACCGACGACCAGCCCGGACAGCGGGTCCTCGGAGGACAGGCCTTGTGCGTAGACAGCGAACATGGCCCGAGCCTACTCACGCGGGCAGCGGCCGCCGGGCCACCCCTTCCGCCCGGGCAGCGTCCGCCACGGCCGCGGCGACGGCGGGCGCGACACGACGGTCGAACGGGGAGGGTACGACGCAGTCCTCGGCCAGCTCGGCTCCGACGAGGCCGGCCAGCGCGTCCGCAGCAGCCAGCTTCATCGACTCGGTGATCGCGGAGGCCCGCACGTCGAAGGCGCCGCGGAAGATGCCCGGGAACGCCAGCACGTTGTTGATCTGGTTCGGGTAGTCGGACCGGCCGGTGGCCACCACCCGGGCGTACCGGTGCGCGATGTCCGGATGCACCTCCGGGTTGGGGTTGGCCAGCCCGAAGACGATCGCGTCCGGGGCCATCCTGGCCACCGACGCCTCGTCGATGATCCCGCCCGAGACGCCGATGAACACGTCCGCGCCGGACAGCGCGTCCGCCAGGTCACCTCGCCGCCCGGTGGTGTCGGCGGTGTCCTGGGCCAGTGACAGCTTCACCGGGGGCAGGTCGCCGCGGCCGGAGCTGAGCACGCCTCGCCGGTCCACCACCGCCACGTCTCGCGCCCCGGCGGCAAGCAGCATCCGGGTCACCGCGACGCCGGCCGCGCCGGCGCCGGAGACCACGATCCGTGAGGAGCCTAGATCCCGCCCGGTCAGCACCAGCGCGTTGCGCAGCGCTGCGAGCACCACCACCGCCGTACCGTGCTGGTCGTCGTGGAACACCGGGATGTCCAGCCGGTCCTTGAGCCGCCGCTCGATCTCGAAGCAACGCGGCGCCGAGATGTCCTCGAGGTTGACGCCCCCGAAGCTGGGCGCGAGCCGCACCACCGTCTCGACGATCTCGTCCGGGTCGGTGGTGTCCAGGCAGATCGGCACCGCGTCCACGCCGCCGAACTCCTTGAACAGCACCGCCTTTCCCTCCATCACCGGCATCGCCGCGCGGGGCCCGATGTCACCGAGGCCGAGCACGGCGGTGCCGTCGGTGACCACGGCGACCGTGTTGGACACCCAGGTGAGGTCGTCGGCGAGCGCTGGGTCGTCGGCGATCGCCTCGCACACCCGGGCCACACCCGGGGTGTAGGCGAGGGATAGGTCGGCGGCGCCCTCGAGGGGCACCGTCGTCGCGACGGCCATCTTGCCGCCGGCGTGCAGCGCGAAGACCGGGTCGAGCAGACGGGGGTCGTCGGAGGAGGGAAGGGGCGTGGACGCAACCATGAGTGGCCTCGGGGAGTCGACATCTGCGAACGGGGTTCGAGAGCGGTTCGACCGCGAAGGTGGGACGCGGGAACCAGCCGTCGAGCGGGGGTCACCCAGACCGACAAGTCTGGCACAGCCTCCCGGGGCCTGCCAGGGGCTGCTCGCGTTCAGAGGTGTGATCTGCGGCGCAGCGGCCACCGCCGCCCGAGGCGGCTCAGCGGCCACAGCCGCAGGAGTACGACGGACAGCACGTCGGGCTCGGGGATGGCCCCCACGTTCCAGGAGTCCACGCCCTCGCGCGGGTTGTCGCGCTCGACCCACCAGCCGCCCGGCTCCCGCCGCGTGGCCCGCTTCACCGCCACCACCCCGTCGGGGAGCCGGACCACGACCATCCGACCCACCCGCACCGGCCGGCGATAGTCCACGAGCAGCCGGTCCCCGTCGTACAGCGTCGGCTCCATCGACCGGCCACGCACCACGGCCAGCCCGAAGCGGGGCCCCGGAATGTCCCTGCCGCCGATGGGTACCAAGCGCCAACCTCCCTCGCGACCCGCCCCGACCCGCCTTGGGTAGTGTCGCAGGTGGTTGGACCACCCACGTTCACAACAGAGAGGACCAGGGATGTTCGCGCGACTGTTCGCCCCCACGATGGAAGTACACGCGCACTGCGACCTGCCGTGCGGGGTCTACGACCCGGCGCAGGCCCGGATCGAGGCGGAGTCCATCAAGGGCATCATCTCCAAGATGGCCGACAACGACGACCCGGACTTCCGGACCCGCGCGATCCTGATCAAGGAGCAGCGCTCGGAGCTCGTCAAGCACCACCTGTGGGTGCTGTGGACGGACTACTTCAAGCCGCCGCACTTCGAGAAGTACCCGCAGCTGCACACCCTCTTCAACGAGGCCACCAAGCTCGCCGGCGCCTCCGGGACCAAGGGCGAGACGGGCGCAAAGACGGCCGACGACCTGCTCGCGAAGATCGACGAGATCGCCGAGATCTTCTGGGAGACCAAGAAGGGCTGAGCGACGCGCTCATCTCTCCGCGGCGGGGTCGGACGATTTCTCGTCCGACCCCGTTTAGGCTGTGGGGCGATCCCGCAGCGACCAGCCCACGGAAACCCGCCCAAGGAAGAGGCCGACCTTGTCACTCACGCGACCGGATGTCGAGCTGAGGATCCCGGCCGACAGCGCATTCCTCTCCGTGCTGCGCACGGCGACCGCGGGACTCGCCGCCCGGCTGGACTTCACCCTCGACGACATCGAAGACCTGCGGATCGCCGTCGACGAGGCGTGCGCGATGGTGCTCCCCCAGGCGGTGCCCGGGTCGGATCTCGAGTGCGCGTTCTTCCTGGGCTCGGACCGGCTCACCGTCGCGGTGACCGCGGCGTGCGCGTCCCCGCAGCAGCCGAGCCGGGACGGGTTCGCGTGGACCGTGCTGTCGGCCCTGACCACGTCGCTGTCGGCGGACGTGGAGGGCGACCAGCTCACGGTCACCCTGTCCCGCACCAGCGGTGACCTGGTGTGACGATGACCGGGGACGCCCCTCTGCCACATCGGTCCCCCCGGCCCCGCGACCTCGCGGAGACCCGTCAGATCAGCGCCGGGCTGTTCACCGTCTTCAGCGACCCGGACACCTCCGAGGCGCGGCGCTCGGAGGTACGCGACCAGCTGGTGGCGCTGCACCTGCCGCTGGTGGAGCACCTGGCCCGCCGGTTCCGGAACCGCGGCGAGCCCTTCGACGACCTCCTGCAGGTCGGCACGATCGGGCTGATCAAGGCCGTCGACCGCTTCGACCGCTCTCGCGGCGTCGAGTTCTCGACGTACGCCACCCCCACCATCATCGGTGAGATCAAGCGCCACTTCCGTGACAAGGGCTGGGCGATCCGAGTGCCCCGCCGGCTCCAGGAGCTGCGCATCGCGATCTCCGCGACGTCCGCGGAGCTGCTGCAGGAGCTCGGTCGCTCCCCCACGATGTCGGAGCTGGCCTCCCGCATGGAGGTCTCCGAGGAGGAGCTGGTCGAGGGCCTGGAGTCGGCCAACGCCTACACCACGCTGTCCCTGGACGCGCCGGACTCTTCCGAGGAGGGCTCGATCCGGATGATCGACTCGCTCGGCGAGGACGACGAGGCCCTCGAGCACGTCGAGAACCGGGAGACCATCAAGCCGCTGCTCGCCCAGCTCGACCCGCGCGAGAAGCACCTGCTCACCCTGCGGTTCTTCCGGGGCATGACCCAGTCCCAGATCGCCCAGGAGATCGGGGTGTCGCAGATGCACGTGTCCCGGCTGCTGGCCCGGACGCTGGCCAAGCTGCGCGAGTCCCTCGCCGAGGACGGCACGACCGACGGTACGACGGAGGGAACCGGCTGAGCCGGTGGCCTCAGCCCTGCTCGCGGCCCTGCTCGTGACTGAGCGCCCGCAGCGAGGCGGGATGGAACAGGCAGACCAGAACCACCACCCCGGACACGGTCAGCCCGATGGTCAGTGCCGTGGTGGCCCCGCCGCGGAAGCTCCAGCCGATCAGCACCTGGATCAGCTGGGCGAGCACGACCGGGGACCTGGCCCACGACTTCAGCCGGGTCAGCTCCCAGGCGAAGTAGACCAGCGCCACGCCGTACACGCAGAAGAACACCGTCGTGGTCAGCCCCATCACCGCCCGGGAGCCGGTGACCGAGAACAGCTCGGCGACCGCGTAGCCCACGACCAGCACCCCTTCGAGGGCCGCCAGCAGGGCCGCGAGCCGCAGCGGAACGGGTGCTGGTCTGGACGGGGAAGGGTCGGTCACGGGAGCCGATGCTACGCAATTGTTCGCCGGGAAGTGTTTGAGCCTGGAGTTAGGGGTACACGCGGGATAGCATCCTGCCCTGTGATCAACGTGACCTCCCAAAGGGGTTGAACCGGACCCCTAGGCTTGCGATCGTGGTCATCGGTCAACAGGAGCGATCCCGCCTGCGCGACCAACAACCCCCGGTCCTGCGTTTTTCGAAGCGCTGGTTCGGGTCGGACTTCGTGAATGCGTTCACAACCGTGCCACGCACCACGGCGACCGGGGCCCCCGGCTCACCGCCAGTGGCCCACATCTTGAAGCAAAGGAGTCAACCGCCATGGATTGGCGCCACCGCTCTGCGTGCCTCGACGAGGACCCGGAGCTGTTCTTCCCGATCGGCAACACCGGTCCGGCCATCCTCCAGATCGAGGAGGCCAAACAGGTGTGCCGGCGCTGCGAGGTGCGCGAGCAGTGCCTCGCCTGGGCGCTTGAAGCGGGTCAGGACCACGGCGTCTGGGGCGGCATGAGCGAGGACGAGCGCCGCGCCCTGAAGCGCCGCAACGCCCGCGCGAAGGTACGCACCACGGCTTAGCACCGCTGCCCCACCCGGCTCCGCTCAGCGCAGCGGAAGGTCCAGGGTGACTCGCGTACCCGCCCCCGGCCCCGGCCCGATCTCGAAGGTCCCCTCGAGCTCCGACTCGACCAGCGTGCGGACGATGGACAGCCCCAGGCTCCCCCCGTCCGGGTCGAAGTCGGCGGGCAGTCCGTGCCCGTCGTCCGCGACCACCACGTGCAGCCGACCCACCAGTCGGGTCGCGCCCACCTCGACCTGTCCGGACCGGCCGTCGAAACCATGCTCGACGGCGTTCTGCAGCACCTCGGTGAGCACCATGGCCAGCGGAGTGGCCACCTCCGCCGGCAGGGTGCCGAAGCTGCCGGTCCTGGTGCACCGCACCCGCCCGCCGCGGGAGCTGACGTCGGCGACCATCACGAGCAGCCGGTCCACCACCGCGTCGAAGTCGACCCGCTCGTCGAAGGCCTGGCTGAGCGTCTCGTGCACGATGGCGATCGAGCCCACCCGTCGTACCGCCTCCTCCAGCGCCTCACGGCCCTCGTCGGTGCCGATCCGCCGGGCCTGGAGCCGCAGCAGCGCGGCGACGGTCTGCAGGTTGTTCTTCACCCGGTGGTGGATCTCCCGGATGGTGGCCTCCTTGGTGACCAGCTCCCGGTCCCGGCTGCGCAGGTCGGTGACGTCGCGCAGCAGCACCAGCGCGCCGAGGTGCTCGCCCGTGGGCCGCAGCGGGATCGAACGCAGGATCAGCACCGCCTCCTCCGTGCCGATCTCGGTGTCCTTGGGCAGCCGACCGCTGAGCACGGCGCTGAGCGTCTCCTCGTCCGGGCGCCGCTCCGGCGGCACCAGCTCGCGGGTGACGTCGGCGAGGCAGAGCCCGGCCAGGTCGGTGGACAGGCCAAGCCGTCGGTACACCGACAGCGCGTTCGGGCTGGCGTAGGTGACCTTCCCGGTGGCGTCGATGCGCAGGAAGCCGTCCCCGACCCGCGGCGAGTCGGCGTGGTCGGAGCGCTGCCCGGGGAACGGGAAGAAGCCGTTGCTGATCATCTGGGTCAGGTCGGTGGCCGACTGCAGGTAGGCCAGCTCCAGCCGGCTGGGGGTCCGCACGCCCAGCAGGTTGGTGTTGCGGGCGATCACCGCGATCACCCGGTCCCCGCGGCGCACCGGGATCGCCTCCACGCGCACCGGGATGTCGTCGCGCCACTCCGGGTCTCCCTCCCGGGCCACCCTCTGGTGCTCGTAGGCGGAGTCGAGCAGCGGCTTGCTGCCGACCGGCGTGAACCTGCCGACCAGGTCGTCGACGTACGCCGTCGGCCCGGTGGTCGGCCGCATCTGCGCGCCCGCCCAGTAGCCGGCGCCCTCCCGGTCGGGCAGCCACAGCACCAGGTCGGCGAAGGACAGGTCGGCGATGATCTGCCAGTCCGCGAGCAGCAGGTGCAGCCAGGCCAGGTCCGGCCCGTCCAGCCGGGTGTGGGCGCGCGCCACGTCGTTGAGCGAAGGCACGCGGTCAGCCTAGGAGACGCGCCCTGGGGCATGGCTGCCGCTCCCGGCCGGGCACGCGGAGGGCGTGGCCGCCGGTCCCCCGGGTCAGTGGCAGGATAAGGGCCCATGGAGTCGACGTTCTGGGACCGCGTGGAGCAAAGCGGTCATCGGGTCCCGGACGACCGCCCGCTGGACGAGCTCACCACCGAGCTGACCGCGATGCTCGGCGACCCGGATCCGGAGCGCCGGGACCGGATCGCCTACACCACGCTGGCCACCTGGGTGTCCACGGGCGTGTACGACGACCTGCTGCAGGGCCTCGGGGACGGCATGGTCAGCGGCCTCGCGGTCGGGCTCGGCGAGACCGTCACCGACACAGTGTTCCGGCGCAGCTTCTCCGCGCTGATCCTCGGCGAGTGCCTCGACCGCGACAACACCCGGCACCTGGTGCCGGCCGACACGGTGCTCGGCTGGGGGGACCGGCTGGCCGGCTGGTACCTGCGAGAGAACGACCTGCGCGGCTACGTGCCCGGAAAAGGCTGGGCGCACGCGGCGGCCCACGGTGCGGACGCGCTCGGCGCGCTCGCCTGCTCCGAGGCGATGGGCGCGCCCGAGCTCGCGGTGCTGCTCGACGTGGTCCTCGAGCGGCTGCTCGGCACGGCCGGGGTTCCGCTGCTGTACGACGAGCACGACCGGCTCGCCCTGGCCACCATGAGGCTGCTCGGCCGGGACCTGGTCGGCACGGACGTGCTCGAGAGCTGGGTGCACCGGCTCGGTGAGGCGGCCGGCCCGGCGCACGTCACCGAGGCGGAGCCGCTCCCCGCGTCGTACAACGTGCAGGGCTTCCTGCGGACGCTGCACCTGCAGCTGGCCCTCGGACCCAACCCGCCGGCCTGCCGCTCAGACCTGCTGCTGGCGGTGATCGGCGAGCTCAAGCGCAGCAACCCGCACTACCTGGGGCCGCGCGGCTGACCCCACCGGTCCGGCCGATTGGCAGAAGCCGCACCGCTCCTGAGACAATGGGCACGCCCCGAGGCGCACCGCCCGGGGCTCTGGTCGAGAAGGAGAGCACCATGGGGAAGACCGGTCGCAAGCGTCGCGCCCGCAAGAAGAAGAGCGCCAACCACGGCAAGCGCCCGAACGCGTAACCGAAGCCACCCTCCGCGCCGGCAGAGTCCGGCGCGGTGCCATGTCCGGACCTACGGCGGCGGTTACTCGGTGTCGAGGGTCCGGGTCTCGGTGATCGTCACCTGCACCTGCCGGATGCTGAGCAGCACCCGCTCCCGCAGGCTCTCCGGGGCGTGCTCGGGACAGGAGCGCGCCACCAGCGCCTTGACCTTGCGCTCGAGGTCGTACTTCTGCAGACAAGGCGCGCACTCGTCGAGGTGGTGCTGGATCTCGGCGCAGTCGGCGTCCTGGAGCTCGTTGTCGATGAAGAAGAACATCCGCTCCAGGACCTCCGAGCAGTCCTGGTCATGAGGCCGGCCGCAGCTCATGAGGAACCTCCCGGGCCGTCGGATCCAGCGGGGGTCAGACCGCGGGTGCGCACGTAGTCCTCGAGCAGCTCGCGCAGCTGGCGCCTGCCCCGGTGCAGCCGCGACATCACCGTCCCGATCGGGGTGTCCATGATCTCGGCGATCTCTTTGTACGGGAAACCCTCGACGTCGGCGAGGTAGACCGCGAGCCGGAAGTCCTCTGGCAGCTGCTGCAGGGCGTCCTTGACGTCGCTGTCCGGCAGGTGGTCCAGGGCCTCGGTCTCGGCCGACTTCAAGCCGCTGGAGGTGTGCGACTCGGCGCGGTGCAGCTGCCAGTCCTCGATGTCCTCGCTCATCGACTGCTGCGGCTGCCGCTGCCGCTTGCGGTAGGAGTTGATGAACGTGTTGGTCAGGATCCGGTACAGCCAGGCCTTCAGGTTGGTGCCCGGCTTGAACTGGTGGAAGGCCGCGAACGCCTTCGCGAACGTCTCCTGGACCAGGTCCTCGGCGTCTTGGGGGTTGCGGGTCATCCGCATCGCCGCGGAGTACAGCTGGTCCAGGTAGGGCATCGCGTCCCGCTCGAAACGCGCGGACCGCTGCTCGTCGGTCTCCTGGTCGGGGCTCACGACCTCGGCGTCGGGCGCCGCGTCAGGCCTCGTCCCGTCCCGGGAGAGCTGCTCACCGCGTTCTGAGTCTGTCATCGCCTGCCAGCCTACCGGCAGCCGACGACACGGCCCCACTCCCGGCGAGGGGTCGCACGGGGTCCCCGGGGACAGTGTGCCGAGCAACAGCCAGCCCTCCTCCACGCTTCGTGTGCTGATGCCAGGGCTAACACGTCACCGCGCCATTCGATTCCCGACGACGTCGCGGACGATCCACTCCAGGGTGGCCTCCACGATGATCGTCAGCGCCTCCTGCTGGCTGATGCCGGCCTGCTTGCCGACCTTGAAGGCGTGGTCCGCACCGGGAACGACGGTCAGCTCGTGGTCTGGGGGGAACTCCTCCGGACGCCCGAACGGGTCCCGCTCCCCCTGGACCACCAGCACGGGCACCTGCGCCGCCTCCAGCTCCGGGAGCCGGGACTTCTCCGGGCGGCCGGGCGGGTGCAGCGGGAACGCGAGTGCCAGGCAGCCGGCCGCGCCGAGCTCCCGGAGGGTGCGCAGCGCGGCCCTCGCTCCCGCGCTGCGCCCGCCCACCACCAGCGGGGTGCGCACGCGCAGCCGGTTCGTCGCCGCGACCAGGCACTCGTCGAGCACCTCCGGGCGTGGGGCCAGCCTCTTGCCGGCCACCTTCCACGGCTGCTCCACCCGGATCACCGTGATCCCCTCGCGCGGCAGGTTCGATGCCAGCGCCTCCAGGTCCGCGGAGTCGACGCCGCCGCCGGCGCCGTGGTTGAGCACGAGCGTCGCAACCGGGTGCCGCGACCGGTCCCGGTGCAGCCGTGCCTCGCCGTGCGGCGTGGAGACCAGCTCGGTCGCGGTCATGGCAGCT
>Ga0308176_10003335_pt1 | contig 10269 bp, 9 predicted proteins | sample PhyCR2_3_FD_203890 | JGI IMG/M metagenome (GOLD analysis project Ga0308176, IMG submission 203890) | Soil microbial communities from UC Gill Tract Community Farm, Albany, California, United States - DLSLS.C.R2 | ecosystem: Environmental > Terrestrial > Soil > Agricultural land | place: USA... | reverse complement strand
GCGCTACGAATGGGACCCCGAGGACCGCCTGACAGCGGTGACCACCCCGGACGGCACCCGCTGGCGCTACACCTACGACCCCCTGGGCCGCCGCACAGCGAAACTCCGCCTGGCCGACGACGGCGACACGGTCCTGGAACGGGTGGACTTCACCTGGGACGGCACCACCCTCTGCGAGCAGACCACCACGTCCGCAGACCTCCCCCACCCGGTCACGCTCACCTGGGACCACCAAGGCCTGCGCCCCCTGGCCCAGACCGAACGCATCACAACGTCCGACGCCACCCAGGACGAGATCGACTCCCGCTTCTTCGCCATGGTCACCGACCTCGTCGGCACCCCCAGCGAACTCATCGACGAACAGGGCGACATCGTCTGGCGCACCCGAAGCACCCTCTGGGGCACCACAGCATGGGCAGCCAACAGCACCGCATACACCCCTCTACGCTTCCCAGGCCAGTACTACGACCCAGAAACCGGCCTCCACTACAACTACTTCCGCCACTACGACCCAGAGACCGCGCGGTACGTCACAGCCGACCCTCTCGGGCTCGTACCTGCTCCCAACCCCGCGAGCTACGTCTATAACCCTCACGCCTACTCAGATTCGCTAGGTCTCGCACCGGACTACCCCGACGGAGAGACGCCGCGCGGGACGTTCGATTTCAGGAACCCGAACCCGAATTACCCTCCAGATGAAGCGGCGATAAGCGCTATGAGGTCCGCACCAATAGGCGGCAACATAGACTGCTCAGAGATCGCCTCATACATCTCCCGAGAAACTGGCGGGCAAGGTGAAATAATTAACTTCACCGCCCGCAATGACCCGGAAATTATGATTCCTGAAAAAATGGGTCAAGACGTGACCGCCTATCGCTATCATGACGTCTATACTGACGGTAGATATGTATACGATCCGGCGATGAGTGCGGACCCGATCCCCTACGGTGACTACGAGCGATCCATACGACTTCTGAATCCGGGGAAAAAAATAGTTATTGGCGACGGGGGATACTCTGGCCCCCTTTGGTGATGTAGATCGGACGTCTCATGTCGACCCGAACCGTGAACGCAATGAAAGCTCTCAGCAGGTTTGGTGAACTCGCGTGGTTCAAGCTGCCGGCGGAATATAATCACGAGTACGGCTACCATCAAGTGGCCTACATGGGGTGGCGCTATACAGCTCCGAAAGAAGGCATCGACCAGTTCATCGAGGACGCTGTGAAAGGCGTTTCCACTCAACTCGAATGGACGCTCGACAAGACGAGAAGAAATTGGATCCTGCTACCAAATCGGGTTCTGCTCGAAGCTCAGGGCCTTGAGAATCCAGCCTTCGCCGACGTCATCCACTCCATGAACACCCAAGACCAAGAATTCTGCATCAAATCTATTTCGGATATCGATCTCATCGTCCAGCACCTGCAGCGGGTCCCGACTCCATAGGCAGGGCGGATACTGTTACGTCGATCGAGGTCACATCAGCCTTTCTGGCCCGGTCGGCGGCTAACGGCGCCGCTGTGCCGGGCGGGGTGGGAGGTCGAGAAGAGTCTCGCCGGAACTCTCAGGGCCAATCTGGCGTCGGCCGAGACTCGCGCCGAGCAGTCGCCGAAACGGCATTCATCTCGAAGTTGACGGCGTCGTCAATGATGTTTGACGGCCATCACAGGCCGAATCCTCAGGGCGGGGGTGAAAAGGTAATGCAATCGGACTCGGGCAGTACCGACCGCAGCCTTCACCTACAGCAGCCCAGCCGCCGCCAGCAACTTGCCCACCCGGGCCACCTCGCCCCCCGACAGCGGCACCTGGGGCTCGGCCGTCGCCGCGCAGGCGATGACTCCCCGTAGGTGCAGGGCCGCCTTGAAGGCGCCCAGGGCCGAGGAACTGCCGCCCATCCGCGCCGGATCACCCACCCCGACGATGCCGAACAGCGCACACAGCCGTTCCTGTTCGGCTCGTGCGCCTTCCCAGTCGCCCGCCCGGCACAGGCGGTACAGCCGGACGTACCCGTGCGGGTCGACGTTGGCCAGCCCCGGCACCGCCCCGTCGGCACCCAGCGCCAGCGCGGAGTCCGCGATGAGCTCGGAGCCGGTCAGCACGCTGAACCCGGGGGTGGCGCGGGCACCGGTGACGACCTCCCGGAACGCGGCCAGGTCCCCGCTGGAGTCCTTCAGCCCGGCCAGCACCCCGTCGGCGGCCAGGCCCAGCACCAGCTCGGCGGGGAGCTTGGTGTGCACGGCGACGGGGATGTCGTAGGCGACCACCGGGACCGGGCTCGCGGCGGCGATCCGGCGGTAGTGGCGGACGATCTCGGCGGGGTGGGTGCGGGCGTAGAAGGGGGCGGTGACGACGACGGCCTCCGCCCCCGCCGCACAGACCGCCCGGACGTGCTCCAGGACGCGCGGGGTGGTCATGTCGATGGCCCCGGCGAGCACGGGCAGCTGTCCGCCGGCGTGGCCGGCGACGGCCTCCACGACCTGCCGGCGCTGCCGGTCCGTCAGGAAAGCCGCCTCCGAGGTCGACCCGAGCACGAACAGCCCGTGCACCCCGCCCGCGACCAGATGGTCCACCAGCCGCAGCAGCGAAGGCACGTCCACCTCGCGCTCCGGTGTCAGGGGGGTGCAGACGGGCGGGACGACACCGGTGAGCGGGGCGGGGAAGGTCATTCACGGCTCCTGGCGGGCTGGGTCGCGGATCGGCTGGTCCTCCTGCACAGGATGGTGGCAGCGGTAGCGGTGTCCGGGCCGCGACGCGGCCGAGAACTCCGGCATCTCCCGCGCGCACAGCTCGTCGGCCTTCCAGCAGCGGGTGCGGAAGGGGCAGCCGCTCGGCGGCCGGGTCGCCGACGGCACCGGGCCGGTCAGCGGGATCGGGTCGACGGGGTCCAGCAGGCCGGGCGTGGCGGAGAACAGGGCGCGGGTGTAGGGGTGGCGGACGGCGCCGGTGCCCCGGCCGGCCGGGGTCTCCTCGACGATCCGGCCGAGGTACATGGTGATCACCCGGTCGCTCATCCGCCGCACCGTCTGGATGTCGTGCGAGACGAACACCAGGGCCAGCCCGAGGCGTTCCCGCAGGTCCAGCAGCAGGTTGAGGATCTGCGCGCGGACCGAGACGTCCAGCGCGCTGGTCGGCTCGTCGGCGACGACGAGGGCGGGGTCGAGGGCGAGCGCCCGGGCGATGGCGACCCGCTGGCGCTGTCCGCCGGACAGCTGCCCGGGCAGGGCGTCGGCGAGGGCCCGGGGGAGGCCCACCAGGGCCATCAGCTCCGCGACGCGCTCCTCCCGTTCCGCCCTGGTGCCGCGCGCGTGGACGTCCAGCGGGTCGCGCAGCACCCTGCGCACCGTCAGCCGGCGGTTCAGGGCCGTCGAGGGGTCCTGGAAGATCATGCCGGTGCCCGCCCCGGCCGTGGCCCGGCGTTCCGCGGGCGGCATCGACCACAGGTCGCGGCCCCGGAACGACACCGCCCCGGAGACCGGCCGCTCGATGCCCACCAGCACCTTCGCCAGCGTCGACTTCCCGCACCCCGACTCGCCGACCACGCCGACCGTCTCACCGGGCGCGACGGTGAGATCGGCGCCGGTCAGGGCGTACACCCGGTCGCGGGTGAACAGGCCTCCGGTGCGGGCCCGGTGGACGACATGGGCGTCCCGCACCTCCACGACAGCGGTCACGGCCGCGCCTCCCGCGTCGACGTGTGGCAGACCTCGGTCGCCAGTGGGCAGGGGTCGGCGAGGCGGCAGCCCGCCGATGCCGGTACGACGCCCTGTGGTGCGTCCCGCACTCCCACGACAGCGGTCACCGCGGGGGTCTCCTCCGTGGGCGTGCGGCAGATCTCGGTCACCGGTGGGCAGGGGTCGGCCAAGCGCGAGTCCGCCCATGCCGGTACGACGCCCTGTGGTGCGTCCCGCACCTCCACGACAGCGCTCACCGCAGGGCCTCCTCGCTCTCCGCCGACGTCAGCGCCACGGCCGGGTGATGGCAGGCGGCCGTGTGCGTGGCCGTGCCGGTGAGGACCGGCACCGTGGTGTGGCACACCCCGGTGGCCCGCGGGCAGCGGTCGGCGAAGCGGCAGCCCGCCGGGAAGCCGGCCGGTGCCGGGACGACGCCCTTGATCTGTGTCAGCCGTTCCGCGGCCGACTCCAGCGAGAGCACGCTGCCGAGCAGGCCGCGCGTGTAGTGGTGGGCCGGTGCCGCCACCAGGTCGGCGGTCACGCCCGTCTCCACGATCCGCCCGCCGTACATCACCGCCACCCGGTCGGTGACGTCCGCGATCAGCGCCAGGTCGTGCGAGACCAGGACCAGCGCGAAGCCCAGCTCCTCGCGCAGCCGCAGCAGCAGCTCCATCACCTGGGCCTGCACGGTGACGTCCAGGGCGGTCGTCGGCTCGTCGGCGACGATCAGGGCGGGGTCGCGGGAGAGGGCCATGGCGATCAGGACGCGCTGGCGCTGCCCGCCGGAGAGTTCGTGCGGATAGCTGCGCAGGGTGCGGCCCGGTTCGAGGCCGACCAGCGACAGCAGCTCCTCCGGGGTGCGGCGGCCGCCGCGTCGGACGAGCTGCCTGAGCTGGGCGCGGACGGTCATCGCCGGGTTCAGCGAGGACAGGGCGTCCTGGTAGACCATCGCCATCTCGTGGCCGAGCAGCCGGCGCCGTACCCGGGCCGGCTCGGCGAGCAGGTCGCGCTGCCGGAAGCGGATCTGCCCGCGCACCCGGGCCCCCCGGGGCTGGAGCCCCATCACGGTGAGCGCGGTCAGCGACTTGCCGCAGCCCGACTCGCCCACCAGACCCAGCACTTCGCCGGCGTGCACCTCGAAGCCGACCCCGGCCACGATGTCCACGCCCCGGTGCCGGCCGGGGAAGCCGACGGCGAGGTTCTCCACCGCGAGCACCGGCGGCCCGGGCGCGGGCCGGGGCCGGGCCCGGGAGCGCAGCCGCCGCGCGGCCTCGGCCAGGCCGGGCAGCGGCTGCACCTCGCCGGTGCCGGGATCCGCCGCCTCCAGACGGTCCTCCGCCGCCTCCAGACGGTCCTCGGGTGCCTCCAGCCGGTCCTCGGGTGCCTCCAGACGGCCCTCCGGTGCCTCCAGGCGGTCCTCGGGCGCCGTGACCTCCCGGGCCGCCGGGGCCGCCCAGGCGTCGGACACGCCCTCGGAGAGGATGTTCAGCGACAGCACGGTCAGCAGGATCAGCAGACCGGGGAAGACGGTCGCCCACCAGCCGCCGGTCAGCACCATGTTCTTGCCGTCGGCGATGACACTGCCCCAGGACGGGTCAGGGGGCCGCACACCGGCGCCGATGAAGGACAGCGACGCCTCGAAGACGATGGCCTCGGCGACCTGGACCGTGCAGAACACGAGCACCGGGGCGGCACAGTTGACGGCCACGTGGCGCAGCACGATGTGCGGGGTGCGGGCGCCGAGCACGCGTTCGGCGGTGACATAGTCCTCGCCGTACTGGTCGAGCACATTGGCCCGTACCACCCGCGCCACCGGCGGGGTGAAGAGGAACGCGATCGCGCAGATCAGCACGCCGATCCCGCCGCCGAAGACGGCGACCAGCACGGCGGCGAGCGCGATCCCGGGGAACGCCATCACCACGTCGAGGCAGCGCATCAGCGTCTCGTCCACGGCCTTGCGGGAGGTGGCCGCCACCGCGCCGGTGACCGCCCCCGCGACCAGCGCGAGCGCGGTCGCGCCCAGCCCGATCGCGAGGGACCAGCGGGCGCCGTACATCAGCCGGCTGAGGACGTCCCGGCCGAGGCTGTCCTGGCCCATCCAGTGCGCGGCGGACGGGTGTCCGGTGCCGCCGGCCGGGTCGAGCTGGTCCAGCGGGTCGTCCGGGGCGAGCACCGGGGCGAGCGCGGCGAGCAGGACGACCAGGACCAGGAAGCAGACGGCCGCCTTCGACGGCGGCGGCAGCCGGCGCCATCCCCGGAGCCGGAGGCCGGGCCGGGAGAGCCGCTCGGCGAGGTGTGCGCGCGTGACCATCAGGCCGCCCTCAGACGCGGGTTGACGAGCAGATAGAGGATGTCGATGACGAGGTTGACGACGACGAACCCGGTGGCCGTGGTCAGTACGGCCCCCTGGACGACGGCCGGGTCGCCGTTGCGCACGGCGTCGATCATCAGCTTGCCCATGCCGGGCAGCGAGAAGATCGTCTCGATGACGACCGCGCCGCCGAGCAGATAGCCGACGCGCAGCCCCAGCACGGTGAGCGGGTTGACGAGGGCGTTGCGCAGCACGTTCCTCCCGACGACCACGCGGGGCGGCAGCCCGCTGCCGATCGCGGTGCGCACGTAGTCCTTGTCCAGCTCCTCCACCACCGAGGTCCGCACGATCCGGGTGAGCTGTGCGGCCACCGGCAGGGAGAGCGCGAAGGCGGGCAGGGCCATGGTCCTCAGCCAGCCGGTGAGCGAGTCGGCCGGGTTGACGTAGCCGCCGGTCGGGAACCAGCCCCGGTCCACGGCCAGGTACTGGATCATCAGCAGCGCCAGCCAGAAGCCGGGCGCGGCGACCCCGACCAGCGAGACGACCCGGATGACCTGGTCCGGCAGCCGGTCCCGGTACACGGCCGCCGTGACGCCGGCCGCCAGCGCCAGCACCACCGCGATGCCGAGGCCGAGGAAGGTGAGCTGGAGGGTGAGCGGCAGCGCGGTGGTCACCTGGTCGGCGACCGGGGCGCGGGTCAGGGCGCTGGTGCCGAGGTCGCCGCGGAGCAGGTCGCGGACGAAGTGGACGTACCGCACCGGGAGCGGGTCCAGCAGGCCGTTGCGTTCACGGAAGTCGTGCAGTTGCCGCGGGGTCGGGTTCGCGCCCTGGAAGAACGCGGAGGCCGGGTCGGCGTCGGAGAACCGCATCACCAGGAACACGAACAGCACGATCCCGAGCAGCAGCGGTACGAGCAGGGCGACGCGGCGGAGCAGGATCCGGACGACGGCCGTCATGCCGTCAGACCCACCGGGCCCGCAGGAGGTTGACACCGGGGTAGGGCTGCGGCCTTATCCCGGTGAGGCGGCGCGGGTCCCAGGCGGTCATCAGCTCGTTGTGGACGACCGGGTAGAGCACGGCCTGTTCGGCGACGACGTCGATGTAGTCCTGGATCATCGTCTTCTTCCGTGCCGGGTCCGGCTCCCGGGTCGCCCGGTCCATGTCCCGGAACAACTGCCTGGCGACGGGGTGGTTGGCCCACCGGGTGTACCGCATCCACAGGTTCTCGGGGCCGTAGTTGTAGTGCATGATCAGGTCGGCGTCGAGCCCGAACTGGTTGGGGTTGGAGGCCGCGGCCACCACCTGGTAGTCCCGTTTCTGGTCCATCTTGGTGAACACGGCGGTGGTCTCCTGCGGGGCGAGGGTCGTCCGCACGCCGACGGCGTCCCAGGAGGCCTTGATGGTCGGCAGGCAGTCCACGATCCAGCTCACGTTGACCGCGAGGATCTCGATCTCCAGGTCCTCGGCCCCGGCGGCCTTCAGCAGTGCTCTGGCCTTCGCGGGGTCGTGGCCGTAGACGGTTCCGGCTCGCCGGTAGCCGGGGTTGCCCTCGTCGAGGAACGACGTCGACGGCCTGCCGTGCCCCTTCAGCGCGACCCGCACCATCTTCTCGGTGTCGATGGCGTAGTGCAGCGCCTGCCGGACGCGCACGTCGTCGAAGGGCTTGTGCCGGGTGTTGAACATCAGGAACAGGTTGTTCATCCCGGACCCGCCCGCGACCTTCAGGCCGCCCTGTTCCAGGCGGGGGATGTTGGCGTAGGGGATGTTGTCGGCGATCTGCGCGCCCGCGCCGGTCCCGGAGATCTTCGCCACGCGGGGCGCGGCGTCGACGATCGTCAGCCAGTTCATCCGCCTGAACGCCGGCCTGCGGGGGCCGTTGTAGGCGTCGTACGCCTCGAAGGTGGTGTTCGACTTCGGGTGGTGTGCGGTCTGCCGGTACGGTCCGGAGCCCACCGCGAGCCCCTTGATCGCGTCGTCCCAGGCGCCGGGCCGGGAGAACACGTGCTTCGGCATGATCTTGGCGAGGGTGAGCCGGGCGAGCCCGTCCGGGAAGGGGAACCTCAGGACCAGCTCGACGGTCCGGGCGTCCACCTTCCGCACCTCCTTCAGCCAGCTCGCGAAGAAGCCCTTGGCGAGGCTCTGGGTGTGCGGGTCGAGGATCCGGTCGTAGACGAAGACGACGTCGTCGGCGGTGACGGGCCTGCCGTCGTGGAAGGTCGCCCCGGTGCGCAGGGTGAACCGCCAGGCCGTCGCGCCGGGGTCGGTCGGCACCGCGGTGGCGAGCGCCGGGTACGGCACCCGGGAGATCGGGTCGGTGTCGAGCAGCCCCTCGTAGATGTGGTTGTTCGCGGCCATGCAGAACGCGGACGCCGTCTGTGTCGGATCCCAGCTGCCGTCGTTGCCGTACCCGATCACCGCGGTCAGGGTGCGGTCCTTGCCGGCGCCCCCGCCTCCGGTGTCGTTCGTCGACTCCGGTCCGGCGGAGCAGCCCACCAGCGCCGGCGGCAGGGCGGCGGCCGCGCCGAGCGCCCCGGTGTACGTCAGGAACGACCGGCGGCGCGGGGCCGGCACGTCGGGGGTCACGTCGTCGCGCACGGTTCCTCCAGCAGGGTCGGGAGGTCGGGGCAAGGCGGTGGGAGGAGGGGAGGTGGGACGTTCTACGTCCGATTCGTCAGCGCGACCATAGGAGGGCCCACAGGGGCGGTCAAGGGATCGCACACGAATGGCCCAGCCGTTGGCCCAGCCGCCACAGGTCGCGCCAATGGCGGCCAAACGGCAGCGTTGGGCGCGGAGTTGACGCGGCTCGGCGGGCGGCGCCGCGGGCAGGCTCCGGCCGAGTGTAGACACGCTGGGCCACCAGGGGCATGCGAAGCGTGAAATTGCCGGAGGCAGGGGAGCCACCGGAGGTGGACGCGATGAATCTCCCCGTCGGCTCGTGTGCCGTCGACACCCGTACCGGACGCCTCGGCATCGTCATGGGGCACGAGGGGCCGTACGTACAGCTGCGGCCCTACGGCGGCGGCCGGGAGTGGGACTGCGACCCGCGGGCCGTGCGGGAGGCCACCCACGCCGAACGGCTCCACGCCGAGACGGCGTACGTCAGCGCCCGCACGGCCGGACACGGGGAACCGGTGGCCTGAAGAACCGCCCGCGGGCCCGGCGGCCCGTGCGGGCGGGCAGAATGGAGCCATGAGTCTGTTCCGCGACGACGGCATCGTCCTGCGGACCCAGAAGCTCGGCGAAGCGGATCGCATCATCACGCTGCTCACCCGCGGGCACGGCCGGGTACGGGCCGTGGCCAGGGGTGTGCGTCGGACGAAGTCGAAGTTCGGGGCCCGGCTGGAGCCGTTCTCCCATGTCGACGTGCAGTTCTTCGCGCGGGGCAGTGAGCTGGTCGGACGCGGGCTGCCGCTGTGCACGCAGAGCGAGACGATCGCCCCGTACGGCGGCGCGATCGTGGCCGACTACGCCCGTTACACCGCGGGCACCGCCATGCTGGAGACCGCCGAGCGGTTCACCGACCACGAGGGCGAGCCGGCCGTCCAGCAGTACCTGCTGCTCGTCGGCGGGCTGCGCACCCTCGCCCGCGGCGAGCACGCCCCGCACCTCGTCCTCGACGCCTTCCTGCTGCGCTCGCTCGCCGTCAACGGCTACGCGCCCAGCTTCGGCGACTGCGCGAAGTGCGGGATGCCCGGCCCGAACCGGTTCTTCTCGGTCGCCTCCGGCGGCTCGGTCTGCGTCGACTGCCGGGTACCGGGCAGTGTCGTGCCCTCCCCGCAGACCCTGGTGCTGCTGGGCGCGCTGCTTACGGGAGACTGGGAGACGGCGGACGCGTGCGAGGCGCGGTACGTCCGGGAGGGCAGCGGGCTGGTGTCCGCCTATCTGCACTGGCATCTGGAGCGCGGGCTGCGCTCGCTCCGGTATGTCGAGAAGTAAGCGCGAGAAGAGCCAGAGGGAGTCGAGGAGCACATGGTCGTACGCGGGATCCTGGGAAGCCGGCGCCGCGAGTACAGGGCGCCCGAGCCGCACCCGTCCGGTGCCCGCGCGCCGAAGCTCCCGGGCGAGCTGGTACCGAACCACGTGGCGATCGTCATGGACGGCAACGGCCGCTGGGCGAAGGAGCGGGGGCTGCCCCGCACCGAGGGGCACAAGGTCGGCGCCGAGCGGGTGCTGGACGTGCTGCAGGGCTCGATCGAGATCGGCGTCCGCAACATCTCCCTGTACGCCTTCTCCACCGAGAACTGGAAGCGCTCGCCCGACGAGGTCCGCTTCCTGATGAACTTCAACCGC
>Ga0308176_10003333_pt1 | contig 10274 bp, 10 predicted proteins | sample PhyCR2_3_FD_203890 | JGI IMG/M metagenome (GOLD analysis project Ga0308176, IMG submission 203890) | Soil microbial communities from UC Gill Tract Community Farm, Albany, California, United States - DLSLS.C.R2 | ecosystem: Environmental > Terrestrial > Soil > Agricultural land | place: USA... | reverse complement strand
CGCGAACGGTCCGCTCGCGAATCTCTCGCAGGCTCATGCGCCAAGCCTATGGCCGCCGTCAGCTGCGGGCGAGGTGGCGACGCAGGAACGCGATCGTGCGGGCCATCGCGGCCTCCGCGTACTGCTGGCCGTGGCGCGCGCCCGGGAGGATCACGGCGCGGCCGTCGACGCCGGCGGTCCGCAGGGCGCGGGCCATGCGCGTGGACTGCGACGGCGGCGTCGAGTCGTGGCGCGAGCCGAAGAGCAGCATCGGCGTGTCGCCGTGGTTGACGTGATCGAAGGGGGAGGCCAGCGCCCACGTCTGCGGGCACGCCGCCAGGTCGCAGCCGAGGTAGGAGACGACGTTCGTCGCGCCCTCGCCGCGCAGGCGCTTCAGGTCCAGCTGGCCCGACCACGCGACCGCCGCGCCCAGGCGGGTGCCGGTGCGAAGCGAGCCGTGGCCGCCCGTGCCGACCAGCGCCACGAGGTTGCCGCCGGCGGAGCCGCCCAGCGCCCCGACGCGCCGCGGGTCCACGCCGAGCGACCGCGCATGCCCGCGCACCCACGTCACCGCCTGCTCGACCGCGGAGCGCTGCCGCGCGTACAGCCTGCCGCCCGCGGGCGCGCGCGGGTACTCGACGTTCACGACGACGAACCCCGAGCGGCGCGCCAGCTCGGCGGCGATCGGGGCGAACACCGCGCGGTCGTTGTGCAGCCACGCCCCGCCGTGCACGGCGATGACCGCGATGCGGGAGTGATGCGCCGGCCGGAAGACGTCCGCCCGCAGCGGCCCCGCCTCGTCGGCGCCGTACGTGACCGTGCGGGCGGCGTGCGCGGGAGCCGCGGCGAGCAGCGCGAGGACCAGGGCGAGGGCGGGGCGCACCCGGCTCAGCGTAGAGCGCCCATGCGCTCGAGCAGCTCTTCGCGCGGTGGGCCGGGGCGCGGCGGCGGGCTCGCCATGAGACCTTCGAAGATCGATTCGATGCGCCCCTGCACCTCGGCGTCGGAGTCGAACACGGCCGTGCGGTCCAGCAGGCCGATGCGCCCGATCGTGCGGCGCAGGACGAGGTCGTCGTGGGGCGCCGCGGCGAGCGCAGCGAGGAACGAGAACAGCGGGTAGCAGCCGTCGCGGCGGCCGAGGTCCACCCGCTCGCCGCTCCAGTGGCGGCCGCGCGCCTCGTCGGTGTCACAGGCCAGCGCGTGGCGCTCGCGCGCCTCGCCTCCGACGGCGGCGCGGTAGCGCTCGCCGATGTCGCCGGGGCCGTCTGCACTCGCCGCGCCAAGCGCCTGCGCGTGCGCCAGCGAGAACGACAGCCCGTATGCGAAGGCGGGGTCGGTGTGGCAGAGCGCGTCGCCGACCGCCACGAGGTTCGCGACACCGGGGTCGCCGGTGCGGTCCACGTTCATGAGCCCGCCCATCGGCATCACGTCGGTGATCGGCCGCGCGTGATCCGCGGACGTCATGACGCCCAGCGGCTGGATCGCGGCGCACGCCGCGCGCCAGGCCGGCTCGCGGCGCAGGGCGCGCAGCTCGCGGTCGCCCGACGGCGCCAGCAGGATCACGGCGAAGGTCCGGTTGTCCCCGCGGAACGTGTTGAAGCCCATGTAGCCCAGGTCGCCGCGCGGGTTCAGCAGCGGCGCCGCCAGATGCTCGGCGCCGTCGGCCAGCTCGAAGTACCGGCAGTAGTAGATCGCACCCGACTCGGTCGGCTCTCCGTGCGGGCGCGGCCAGCCGGCCGGCGTGCGGTAGCGGCCGAGCGCATCGACGATCACGTTGCCGCGGACAGCCTCGCCGCCCTCGACCCCGACGCCTACCGCGCGCCCGTCCTCCGTGAGCAGCCCGGCGACCTTCGCGCCCGGGCGCAGCTCGACGCCTGCCTCGGCGGCCACGGCGCGCCGAAGCGCCCACTCGATCACCGGCCTGCGGACCCATAGGTAGACGAGGTCCTCGTCGCCGGGCTCCCGCGGCCCACGCAACTGCTCGGCCAGGTCCTGCGGATCGGCTCCGGCCTCCAGCAGGGCGTCGTGCACGTCGGGCGCGTGCTCGCGCAGGATGCGCCGCCCGCGGGGCAGGAACGTGTGCGGCTGCAGGAAGTGCGGGATCCCGTCGCGCGGCACGTCGAAGGCGCCGTCCGGCCGGTCGGTGGCCTCGACCGGGTCGCGCTCCAGCACCACGGCCTCGTGCCCGGCGCGCGCCACGGCGAGCGCACCCGCCAGTCCCGCCACGCCCCCGCCCGAGATCACGAACCTCATGAGGGGAACGCTACAGCTTGCTTTGTGCCGATTGCCACAGGTACGGTCGCACCATGTCCATGCACAAGCAGGTGCGCGGGGTCGGACCCCGCGAAGGGATCTTCTGGGGCGGGCGCCCGCAGACGCTGCTCGCCCTCGACGACGCGCTCGTGTTCGCCAAGCCGGGGACGGTCGGCGCGATCGTCGGCGCCCAGGGCGCGATCGGGGCCGGGATCAACGCCGCCCGACAGCACCGCGAGGCGAAGCAGCTCGACGCCGCCGGCGACGACATGACGGCTGCCCAGTTCCAGGGCCAGAAGCGCACCCTGGTGATCCCGTTCGGCGACGTCACCGCCGCGCGCTTGGAGGGCAAGGCCGGCGGCCGCGGCCGCAAGCTCGTCGTCGAGACCGCCGGCGACGGCACGCACCTGAAGTATCCGGCGAAGGTCTGGCCCGACGACGACTCCGTGGCGTTCCTCGGCGAGCACCTCGGCGACCGCTTCACGAACGCCGTCGGATAGCCGCGCGTTGGCGCCGCGCATTCGCGGCTAGCCTTCACGCCGCATGATTTCGACGAACCAGTTCAAGAACGGCAATCACATCGAGGTCGAGGGCACGATCTTCAAGGTCCTCGAGTTCCAGCACGTCAAGCCCGGAAAGGGGGGCGCGTTCGTGCGCACGAAGCTGCGCCGCGCCTCCGACGGCAACGTGATCGACCGCACCTTCCGCGCGGGCGAGAAGTTCCGCGCCGTGCGAACCGAGGCGCGCAAGATGCAGTTCCTGTACGCCGACGGCACCGACGCGCACTTCATGGACACGGGCTCCTACGAGCAGCTCGCCGTGCCCGAGAGCACGGTCGCCGACGCGCTGCGCTGGACCAAGCCCAGCGAGGAGGTCGACCTGCTGTTCATCGATGGGCAGCCGAGCGACCTGCAGCTGCCGGCCAGCGTCGAGCTCGAGGTCACGCAGACCGAGCCCGGCGTGCGGGGCGACACGGCCTCGGGCGGCGGCAACAAGCCCGCGACGCTGGAGACCGGCGCGACGGTCCAGGTGCCGCTGTTCGTGAACATCGGCGATCGCGTGAAGGTGCAGACCGCCACCGGCGAGTACATGTCGCGAGCGTGAGCCGGCGCTCGGATCAGCGCCGCGCCGCCGCCTTCGCCCTCTACGAGCATGCCGTCACCGGCAAGGAGCTCGACGACGTCTACGAGCGCGACGCGTCGGAGTTCACGCGCGCGCTCGCGTATGCCGCCCAGGACTACGCGGCCGACCTCGACGACCTGATCGGGCGCCACGCGCAGGGCTGGTCGATCGACCGGATCGCGCCGCTGGAGCGCGCGATCATGCGGATCGCGCTCGTCGAGATCCTGCACCCGGACGCGATTCCCGCCGACACGCCGATCCCCGCCGAGGGCGCCATCGACGAGGCCGTCGAGACCGCCAAGACCTTCTGCGGCGCGCAGGCGCCGGCGTTCGTCAACGGCGTCCTGGCGGCTGCCCTCCGGGAGATCCGCGAGACTTCCGCGCCATGAGCAGCTCTGAGCACGCCTCCCTGGACCAGCTCGTCGAGCGCCTCGAGCGCGCGGCGGAGCAGCTGCGCTCCGGCGACCTCTCGTCCGACGCGGCCGCCGGGCTGGTGGAGGACTGCGCCGCGCTGGCCGCGCAGGCCTCGGCCGAGCTCGAGCGCCTCGCCCGCGCCTCCCAGCACGAGCCGCTACCCGGCCAGGACTCGCTCCTCTGAGCGCGGCGCCGGGCTCGGGGCTCCCGGCGCGCCCGGAAGGTCGAACGAGAACACGCTGCCGCCGCCTTCGCGCGGCCGTACGCCGATGTGGCCGCCGTGGCGCTCGACGATGCGCGCGCAGAGCGCGAGGCCGATGCCGGTGCCGGTGCGCGCCCGGTCGGCCGTCCCGCGCTGGAACATCTCGAAGATCCGCTGCGCCTGGCCGGGCGCGATGCCGACGCCGTTGTCGGCGATGCTGATCTCCCAGCGCCCATCCTGGACGGGCTGCGCCGAGACGCGGACCTCGGGGGTGACGTCGTCCGCGGTGAACTTGACCGCGTTGAGGAGCAGGTTCTGCAGCAGCTGGGCGATCTGGGCGCGCTCGCCCTCGATCGTCGGGAGCGGATCGACCTCGACCTGCGCGCCGCGGTCGTTCAGCGCGGGGCGGATCGAATCGAGCACGATCTGCAGCTTCTCGTTGAGGTCGATCCGCTCGACGTTTCGCCGGGCCGTGCTCACGCGCGCGTAGCTGAGCAGGCCGTCGATGAGCGCCTGCAGGCGCGATGCGCCGGCGGTCACGTGGCCGAGCATCATGCGGCCCTCGTCGTCGAGACGATCGCCGTAGCGGCGCTCCAGCAGTCCGCCGAACCCGCCGATCGTGCGCAGCGGCTCGGACAGGTCGTGCGAGGCGACATAGGCGAAGCGCTCGAGATCGGCGTTGGAGCGCGCGAGCTCGGCGTTGGCGACGCGGACCTGCCCGGCGGCCAGCAGCGCGCGCCGCAGCAGCACGCCGACGGCCGTCAGCGCAAGCGCGCCGATGACGAGGATCGCCCACGGCAGCCAGCGCGACGTTCCGGACACCGGCTGGAAGACGGTGTCCGAGGTAGCGACGAGCACGAGCTGCCAGCCCGTCGAGCCGACCGGCTGGGCCGTGAACAGCCGGTCGCCGGGAAGCTTGCCGGTCTCGTGGCGCGCGAGGGCGCGGCGCAGCGCGGTGTCGCGCAGCGGCCTGCCGACCTGCTCGCCGCGGCCCTGCTCTGCGATGACGCCGCCATCGTCGTCGACGATCAGCGAGATGCTGTCGGCGTTGTTGGACACCTGCTTGAGCGTGCCGCCGAGGAACGCGGCCAGCAGGCCCGCCTTGACGCCGCTGACCTGCACGCGCGTGCCGGTCTTGGCCTTGAAGGGCAGCGCCGTCAGGATGGACCCGCCAGCGGCGATGCCCGACAGCCCGTAGCTGTTGGAGGTCAGGGCGCGGCGGAAGAACATCGGCAGGGCGGACAGGTCGCTGTCCAGGCCGGCGGGAGCGCCCGCGCTCGCGGCCAGGACGTGGCCCTGCGCGTCGGCGACCGCGATGAAGTTCGACCCGCCGGCCGCGGCCTGGCGGGTGAGCAGCTTGGCGTCGACCTTGTCGCCGTAGCGCTGAGCGGCCTGCTGCTGCTGGCCGGGCGCGGACGCGGCGAACAGCGAGCCGACCAGCGCGGCGCCGAGTTGCGCGCGGCCCTCGAAGCGGCGCTCCAGGGACGAGCGCTGGCCGTGCTGGCCATGCGCAAGGCCGTACGCCGCGGTGCCGAGCATCCCGAGCGCGCCCAACGCGAACAGCAGGAGCACGCGGCTCCCAGCGGCGCTGCGCCGCGCCCCCTCGTCCGAAATCCGGCGCGCCACGATCAGCGCATTCTGGCATGCGCCGCAAGCGGAACCGCGGCGCAATGGCCAGAATGCACCGCCCATGACCGCGCCCCGCTATCCCGACGAGCTGCGCGAGCAGGTGGAGGGCTATCTCGCGCAGCTGCGGTTCCCCGCGCCGTCGGCCCCGCGCACCGCGGGCCTGGAGGAGGCGATGCGCTACAGCCTGCTCGCAGGCGGCAAGCGCATCCGCCCGGTCCTGGCGCTCGCCACGGCGCGCGCGACCGAGCGCGAGCCCCGGACGGTGCTGCCGCTGGCGGCCGCGATCGAGCTCATCCACACCTACTCCCTGATCCACGACGACCTGCCGGCGATGGACGACGACGAGCTGCGCCGCGGCCGGCCGACGTGCCATGTCAAGTTCGGCGAGGACGTCGCGATCCTCGCCGGCGACGCGCTCTACGCGGAGGCCTTCAGGCACCTGCTCACCGAGCAGGCCGGCGATCCGGCCCGGATCATGGCGGCCGCGGCGGAGCTCGCCGCGGCGACAGGCGTGGACGGGATGGTCGGCGGGCAATACCTCGACGTGGCGGGATTCGCGTCCACCCCCGACGAGCTGCGCACCCTGCATGCCCTCAAGACCGGCCGGCTGATCGGCGCGTCGGTCACGTGCGTACTGCTCCTGGAAGGCCTGCCCGAAGCTGCCACAATGCCCTATCGCCGCTTTGCGGCCGAGCTGGGCGTCCTCTTCCAGATCGTCGACGACATCCTCGACGTGACCGGGACGGCGGACGACCTCGGCAAGCCGCAGGGCAGCGACGAGCGTCACGGCAAGCGCACGTACGTCACCGAGTTCGGGCTGGACGGCGCGCGCAGGCTGGCCGGGGAGTGCCACGGGGCTGCCCGCAATACGCTTGCCGAGGCAGACTCGCCGCATCCGGTCGAGCTCGAGCAGATCACGGACTTCATCCTCACCCGCACCGCATGACCCGCATCCTCGATCGCATCGACCGCCCCCAGGACCTCCATGACCTCTCCGAGGAGGAGCTGGAGCAGGTCGCCGGCGAGGTCCGCGCGCACATCATCGACACGGTGGGGGAGATCGGCGGCCACTTCGGCGCCAACCTCGGCACCTGCGAGCTCGCGGTGGCGCTGCACTCGCTGCTGGACTCGCCGAAGGACAAGATCGTCTGGGACGTCGGCCACCAGGCCTATCCGCACAAGGTCCTGACGGGCCGCCGTGACCAGCTGCCGACGATCCGCCAGTACGAGGGGCTGGCTCCGTTCTGCGCGATCCACGAGTCCGAGCACGACATCATGGGCGCGGGCCACGCGTCGACGTCGATCGGCTACGCGGTCGGGCTGAAGGAGGGCATGCGCCTGCGCGGCGAGGCGGAGGCGGGCAACGTCGTCGCGGTGATCGGCGATGGCGCGATGACCGGCGGCGTTGCGTTCGAGGCGATCCACCAGGCCGGCGGCCTGGGCACCCCGATCGTCGTCGTCCTCAACGACAACGGCATGTCGATCTCACCGAACGTCGGCGCCCTGTCGCGCTACTTCAACCGCGTGCGCCTGAACCCGAAGCTCTGGCACGCCCGCGAGGGCGCCGAGCAGCGGCTGACCGAGCTGCCGGGCGGCATCGGCGCGAAGTTCGAGAAGCTCGGCCCGCAGCTGAAGGAGTCGATCAAGGCCCTGTGGGCGCCCGGCCTGTTCTGGGAGGAGCTCGACTGGGCCTACATGGGCGTCATCGACGGCCACGACACGCGAGCGCTGCGTGGCGCGCTGCGCAGCGCGCTCGCCGCCCAGCGCCCCGTGGTCGTCCACATCGCGACCGTGAAGGGCAAGGGCTTCGTGCCGGCCGAGGAGGGCGGCCTGGAGGGCATGGAGAAGTGGCATGCCGCCAAGCCCAAGTCGATCGCCAACGGCGCGCCCGTCGCCGCGAAGCCCGTGACCAACGGCGCGGCCGCCACGCCGCCGCAGTACACGACGGTCTTCGGCCAGGCGATGGTCGACGAGGTCCGCCGCGACCGCCGCGTGGTCGGCATCACCGCGGCGATGAACTCCGGCACCGGGCTGAACATCCTGCAGAAGGAAGAGCCCGACCACTACTTCGACGTCGGCATCGCCGAGCAGCAGGCGGTGCTGTTCGCCTCCGGCCTCGCGCTCGAGGGCGTCAAGCCGGTGTGCGCGATCTACTCGACCTTCCTGCAGCGCGCCTACGACCAGATCGTCCACGACGTGTGCCTGCAGAACCTGAACGTCGTGTTCGCGATGGACCGCGCCGGGCTGGTCGGCGACGACGGCCCGACGCACCACGGCGTGTTCGACATCGCCTACCTGCGGTCGCTGCCGAACGTCGTCTGCATGGCGCCGCGCGACGAGGCGATGCTGCCCGCGATGCTGCGCACGGCGCTGACCTACGATGACGGCCCGATCGCGCTGCGCTACCCGCGCGGCGAGGGCGTCGGCGTGCCGGTCCCGCCGCCCGCCGAGGTGCAGGCGATCGAGATCGGGCGCGGCGAGGTGCTGCGCGAGGGCTCGCGCGTCGCGATCGTCGGCTACGGCACCGGGGTGCAGAAGGCGCTGGAGGCGGCCGACCTGCTCGCCGACCACGACCTCGAGGTCACGGTCGCCGATGCGCGCTTCGCCAAGCCGATCGACCTGGAGCTCATGACGCGCCTTGCCGCCGAGCACGAGTTGCTGGTGACGGTCGAGGAGGGCGTGCTGGCCGGCGGCTTCGGCTCCGCCGTCTGGGAGGCGCTGAACGAGGCGGGCGCCGACGGTGGTGGGTGGGGCCGAATTCTGCGCATCGGCATGCCCGACCGCTACGTGACGCACGGCAAGCCTGCGCTGCTGCACCGCGAGGTCGGCTACACCGGCAAGGCGATCGCCGAGCGCATCACGGCCGAGATCGGCGCGCACCAGCTCGCGTGAACACGCCGGCGGGAGTCCACCCGCAGGCCGCCGCGCTGATCGCCCCTGCGACAGAGGGGACAGTCCCGCCAGTCGCACGGATGCGCGCCGAGCACGCCGAAGGGACGCCCGCGATGGCCGGGCGGCTGCGCCCGGTGGCCGGGGTTGCCGACGAGATCGTCGGCGGCGTTCCGTGCCGCGTCTACGAGCCGTTCGGCACGGCCGCCGGAACCGTGGCGTACCTCCACGGCGGCGGCTGGGTGCTCGGCACGCTCGACACCTACGACCACGTCGCGCGGGCGCTGTGCGCGGAGTCCGGCGCGCGCGTGGTCAACGTCGGCTATCGCGTCGCGCCGGAGGCCACGTTCCCGGCGGCGGCCGAGGACGCATGGGCGGTCGTGTCGGCGCTGGACGGGCCACTGGCGGTCTGCGGCGACAGCGCCGGCGGCAACCTCGCGGCGGTGTGCGCGCTGCGCGCCCGCGACGCCGGCCGCGCGCTGGCGCTGCAGGCGCTCGTCTATCCCGTGTGCGACGTCGCGATGGACACCGAGTCCTGGCGCGACTTCGCGCTCGGCCACAACCTCGACGCACACGAGATGCGCTGGTTCTGGGACACCTACCTGGCCGGCGCCGACGGGACGCACCCGGACGCATCGCCCCAGCGCGCCCAGGACCTGCGCGGCGTGGCGCCCGCGTTCGTGATCACGTGCTCGCACGACATCCTGCGCGACGAGGCCGAGGTCTACGCCTACGCGCTGCGCGGCGCCGGCGTCCCGGTCCGCCTGGAGCGCTACGAGGGCATGGTCCACGGCTTCTGGCGCGCCCCCGCGCTCGTCGACGACGCCGGCCGCGCCCACCGCGAGGTGGGCCTGGCGCTGTGGGCGGCGCTCACAGGGGGCGCCGCTTAAAAGAGACCGGCCCGCCGGGTAAGCGGGCCGGTCTCGGGGAGGAGAGATACTGCTATGGGTTCAGCGTTTGGTTCGCTGGTTTGGATCACTGAGGAAAGCTTTGAGACTGGATCCTCCTGGCTGACCAGCCAAACAGGTGTGACCTCGGTCACACTTCCGGTGGATTCGTTACAACGCTGACGCTGCCGATACGCTCCCGGCGTGGCCGCCGCGAAGGTCCGCCTCGACCAGCTCCTGGCCCAGCGCGGCCTCTTTCCGTCACGTTCGCGTGCCGCTGCGTCGGTGATGGCGGGCGAGGTCCGGGTCGGCGACGAGGTGGCCGACAAGCCGGGCAGGCTGGTGGCCGACGACATCGCCGTGTCGGTGGCGGGCGGCCGTCGGTTCGTCTCGCGCGGGGGGATCAAGCTCGAAAACGCGCTGCAACAGCTGGACCTCGAGGTGGAGGGGCGCAGGTGCCTGGACGTCGGCGCGTCGACCGGCGGCTTCACCGACTGCCTGCTCAAGCGCGGCGCCGTCGCGGTCACCTGCGTGGACGTGGCCTACGGCGAGCTGGCGTGGGAGCTGCGGACCGACGACCGCGTGACGGTGCTCGAGCGCGTCAACGCCCGGGCGCTCGCGCCCGGCGACCTGCCCTACCGGCCCGAGCTGATCGTCATCGACGTGTCCTTCATCTCGCTGCTGAAGGTGCTGCCGGCGGTGCTGCGCTGCGCCGCGGAGCGCTTCGACTGCCTGGCGATGGTCAAGCCGCAGTTCGAGGTGGGGCGCGACCGCATCGGCAAGGGCGGCGTGGTCCGCGACGCGGACGACCGCCGCGACGCGATCAGGATCGTCGCCGAGGGCGCGCCCGCGGCGGTGCTCGGCTTCGCCCCGAGCGGCCTGCCGGGGCCGAAGGGCAA
>Ga0308176_10003332_pt1 | contig 10274 bp, 9 predicted proteins | sample PhyCR2_3_FD_203890 | JGI IMG/M metagenome (GOLD analysis project Ga0308176, IMG submission 203890) | Soil microbial communities from UC Gill Tract Community Farm, Albany, California, United States - DLSLS.C.R2 | ecosystem: Environmental > Terrestrial > Soil > Agricultural land | place: USA... | reverse complement strand
TCGACGGCCGTGCTACCGGGCGCCGGCAGGAACGGGGCGGCGGACGGCTGTGGATGGCAGCCGTCGTCCTGGCAGGCCGCGGAGCCTGCCGGCGTCGGGAACCCGCCGCCGACGCGCGCGTCGTAGACGTCGAAGTTGCCGCCGTCGGTGTCCTGCGGCACGAGCGCCGCGCGCGTGTAGAAGAAGGCGTCATCCCCGCTCGGGCTCACGCCCGCCAGCAGGGACCCGTCGGTGGAGTGCCCGTCGGAGATCAGGCTGACCGTGCCGCCGGAGTACTCGTAGACGTCGGTCGGCCCCGGGATGCCGCTGAACGGGGCGGTGGGCGCGTCGCCGTTGGCGTCCTGCGGGACGACCGAGTCGGTCGTCTCGAAGAAGACGCGGCGGCCGTCCTGCGTGAGCGGCGCCGGGAAGCCGTAGATGAAGAACGAGTTGCGGAACGTCGGGCTGGGACCGAAGTCCGCGTCGCCCGCCGGCGGTGTGCCATCCGGCCGGCACGACGCGCACTCGATCGTGCCCGTCCCCGCGCGGTAGAGGTAGGCCTCCCAGTGGCCCGCCGGGTCGTAGGCGGTCAACTGCGCCTGCGACGTGAATGCCAGGACCCCGCCGTCCGCCGTCGCGTACGCCTGCCGGTCGGAGTCGTTGCCACTCCACAGCCGAGGCTGGTCGGCCGGCGACAGCGTCGCGACGAAGGTCGTGGTCCCGGACTGCGTGTCGTAGCGGTACAGGTTGGGCGACCCGTCGGCGCCCTGGGTGCCGACGAGCTGGTGCTCGGCGGCGAAGTACACCGTCGAGCCGTCGTCGGCAGCGAGCACGACTCCGTCCACGGCGGCATCGGCCGTCCCGCTCTCGCCGCGCGACACGCGTGTGAGCACGCCGGCGGCCGTGTCGTACTCGTAGACGTCGTTGCTCGTGTTCGTGTCGTCGGCCGTCAGCTGCTGCGTCGACGTGAAGAACACCTTCGAGCCGTCGGCCGCGGCGCCGGCGAAGGTGGCAGCCTGCGTGCCGTTGGGATCGACGACGCCTGCGTCGGGAGCCGAGACGTGCGTGGTCGTGCCGGCGGCCGTGTCGCGCATGTACAGCTGCGCGATGCCGATCGTGGGCGGCGGGCTCTCGAAGAAGATCCTGGTGCCGTCTGCCGAGACGGCGTTGTCGGTCGTGCCGAACTGGTTCGCCGAGGCGCCCGAGCCGGTCGACGAGCCGTTGCCGAGCACGGCGCCGTCGGCGTCGAGCAGCGTCCCCGCGTCGTCGACGTTGACCAGCTGCGTCTGGCCCGCGCGGCGCGTATAGATGTAGTACTGGTTGGTGAGCTGGGGCAGCAGCGGCCCGGCCGCGGGCTCCAGCGCCTCCGGTGTCTCGAACACCACGCGCGAGAGGTCGCTCGTGGCGGCCCCGAAGAGGGCGTCGACCTGGGCGTCGCCGCCCTGGCTGCCGCGCGAGGTCCACGCCGGTGTCGCCGCGGCGCCGAAGAGGTACTGGTCGAAGTGCCCGGTGGGGGCGAAGTTGAGCGGGTCGGCGTCGTCGTCGCCGGCGTCGTACGGGAACGGGGTCGTGAACACGCCCGCCGACAGATCGGGTGTGAAGGCGCCGGGCACCTCGGAGTCGAGCACGTTGGGCGCGGACGGCAGTGGGCGCGAGATGCTCCGGGTGCTCCAGCCGCTCGCGGCGCGATCGGCGCGGTAGTAGGTGGTCAGCAGGCCGTTCGGGGCGTCGCCGAACGGCGTCAGCGAGAGGAACACGACCCTGTTGCCGTCCGGCGAGACGACGACCCCCGTCTCGGCGTTGGAGAAGCCCATGCCGATGTCCGCGCCGTTCTTGTCGACGGGGCTGACCTGCTCCCACGCGCGCCCATCGGGCAGCGCGGCGGACGCGGCCGGGGCGAGGGCGACGAGGGCGCCCGCCAGCAGCGCGGTAGCCAGGGCGCCGGACCGCGCTCTTGCCAGGTGAATCACCGCAACCTCCGTTCGTGGGACCAGCGGGCGACATATAGACATAGATGTTTCTTGATGTCAATAAGACTCGCTATCACCGGGTATCAGAGGCTCTAATGCGATCCGCACCAGAAACATGACTGGCTTTGGAACGTCTTCCCGGTTATCATCGCGGCGCGATGAGGACCAGCCGCGACCGTGGGAAGCTGCCACCTGGCCGCCATGGCCTCTCGCGAAGCTTCGTGGCGCAGAACCAGCGCGACCGGATCCTCGCCGCCGTCGCCGACACCTGCGCCGAGCGCGGCTACGCCGACATGTCGGTCGAGGGGGTCATCGCCGCGGCCGGCGTGTCGCGGCGGACGTTCTACGAGCACTTCAAGAACAAGGAACACGCGTTCCTCGCGGCCTACGACGCGGTGCTCGGTCAGCTCTTCCAGCGTGTCAACGGCGCCGTCGACGCCGCCGAGACGCTGCCCGAGAAGGTCCGCGCCGGCCTCGGCTCGTTCCTCGGGTTCCTCGCAAGCGAGCCGGGATTCGCACAGATGTGCATCGTCGACGTGCTCGCCGCGGGGCCCGAGGCGGTGGCTCGGCGCGACGGCGGGATGCGGGTCTTCGCGCAGCTGATCCTCGCCAACGCGCAGGACGCGTGGGGCGCCAGCGCCCCGCCCGCACTGGAGCTCACGTCGGAGATCGTCGTGGGCGGGATCTACGAGGTGGTCTACGCGCGCGTTCTGCGCGGGGAGCTCGACGGACTGCCCGCGCTGCTGCCCGACCTCGTCTACGCCGTGCTGCTGCCGTTCGTCGGGCCCGAGCAGGCCACCGCGGAGTACCGGCGGCTCAGCGGCTGACGACGAGTTTGGTCTCCTCCTGCAGCACGGCGCCCGGCGCGTCGTGCCAGGACGCGACGCGGCTGGTGACGAGCTCGGGGCGCAGGCGCCCGGACGCGACGAGCTCGAGCGCGTCGGGGATGACGGCGCGCGCCATCGCGCGGCCGGTGTGGAAGCGCACGCCGGTCGTGTACATCTCGAGCAGGGGCACCGGGGTCATGCGCTCGAAGAGCACGCTCGCGCTGGTGCAAAGCCCGCCGGGCTCAGTCGAACGCAGGGCGCCCGCGAGCGAGTCTCCGCTGTTGCCGGCGTCGACCGTGATGGCGTAGCGACGGTCCGCGCGGTACGGGAACTCGTCGACCTGCACGGCCTCGGCCCCGAGGTCTGAGGCGATCGCCAGGCGTCGCTTGTCGCTATCGAGGTAGTCGACGCGCCCTGCGCCGAGCGCCACGGCCGCGCCGGCCGCGTAGAGCGCGATCGAGCGCGCGCCGCCGCCCAGCACGAGGACATCGGCGCCGGGCCGCTCGGCCAGACCGGGCGCGACGAGCCGCACGCCGTCGGGAATGTTGTCGCTCATCGAGGCGATCGCGGCCGGGTCGACGCCCGCGGGAACCTTCACGAGCATCGCGTCGGCGTAGGGGACGCGGACCGTGTCCGTGAGCACGCCGCCCCAGTCGTGGCCGAACGCGCCGAAGCCGTAGGTCGCAAGCTGCTCGACGGCGTCGCAGTCGCCCGTCAGGCCGCGGCCGCACGGGTCGCAGGCTCCGCACGAGACCTGGAAGGGCACGACCACGAGATCACCGACGGCGATCGTGGTCACGTCGGCGCCGACGGCGAGCACCTCCGCGACGCACTCGTGGCCGAGCTCGACGGGTAGCGGGATCGGCGTCCCGCCCGTGATCATCCAGTGGTCGAGATCGCACAACGCGACGGCGACAGGCCGGACGAGGGCCTCGCCCGGTCCTTCGAGATCTGGCTCGGGCACATCGGCCCACGAGACGACGCCGGGTTCGGTCAGGACGAGCTGGCGCATCTAGGCCTCCAGGAGGGGTCGGAGCTGGCGTGCAACGGTCCGGACCGGTGAAGCGTCATGACGGGCGCGCGCGATCAGGAGCGCGCCCTCGAGCGCGCTGATCACGAGCAGGGCGCGGTCGCGTGCGGCGGCGGGCTTGCAGCCGGCGCGGAGCAGCGCATCGCGAACCGGCGCCTGCCAGGCGCCGAAGCCCGCGTCGCAGGCCGCCGCGAGCGCGTCCGAGACGGCGGCGGTTTCAAGCGCGGTGGTGGCGAGTGGGCAGCCACGCTCGAAGTGCGACGCCTCGAGCCCCGCCGCCATCAGCTCCGCGAACCGCTCGACGGCGGCGGCCGGCGTGCGCGACTCGGCGAAGATCTGGGCGATTATGCGCTCGAAGCCGGCGGCGGCCGCGCCGATCGCCTCGACCGCGAGCTGCTCCTTGCCACCCGGGAAGTGGAAGGCGATCGACCCACGCGGGGCCTGGGCCGTCTCGACGACCTCGCGCATGCCGGTGGCGGCGATGCCCTTGCGCTGCATGAGGTCGACGGCCGCACCGATCATGGCGCGGCGGGTGCGCTCGCCCTTCCGCATGTCGGCAGTATGACACCTGACATATTTTCTGGGAAGGCTAGGGTGAATCGGGATGCGGACGTTCGCCGACATCCCGGGCGAGGTGCAGCGCCGGCTCCTGGCCGGCGAGCGGGTCGCGCTCGTGCTGCTCGACGCGCTCGGGCTGAGGTTCCTGGAGCGCCACGCCGACCATCCGCTCGTCCGGCGCCTGGACGTGACGCCGCTGGAGACGCAGACGCCGTCCACGACGACCGCGCACATCCCGACGCTCCACTTCGGCATGCCGGTCACCGAGCACGGGCTGTACGAGTGGAACCTGTACGAGCCCTCGCTGGACGCTGTGATCGTGCCGTTCCTGTTCGCGCGCGCGGGCGACCCGCCGGGCGCGCTGCTCAAGGAGAACTTCGACGTGCAGCGGCTGTCGCCCGGCCCGTCCCTGTACCGCCGCCTGGAGGAGCACGGGCTTCGCTCGGCGACGTACGGCCCCGACCGCATCGCGGGCTCGCCGTTCGGGACCATCGCGCTCGACGGCTCGAGCACGCATCCGTTCCCCGACCTGGCGACGGGCGCGCGCGAGCTCGCCGCCGCGATGGCCGACCCGGACGGCCCGCACTACGCCACGCTGTACTGGGACGTGATCGACGCGACCGGCCACCTCTACGGCCCGTCCTCGCCGGAGTTCGACGCGGCCGCGCGCGAGGCGCTCGACGCGCTCGAGCCGCTCACGCGGCTCGACGGCGTGACGGTGCTCCTGACCGCCGACCACGGCCAGGTCGACGTCTCACCGGAGCGCGTCGACTACCTCGACGAGCTCTGGCCCGAGCTGGCCTCGCACCTCACGCAGCCCAGGCCCGCCGGCTCCGCGCGCGACGTCTTCCTGCACGTGCGCGAGCCCGAGACCGTGATCGCCGAGCTCTCGTCGCGCCTGGGCGACCGGGCGTCGGTCCGCCCGGCCGCGTCGCTGTTCGACAGCGTCGGCGACCGTCTCGCCGCCCGCCTGGGCGACGTCGTCGTGCTGCCCGCAGACGGCCGCGAGGCCTGGCTTCGCAGCGCGGCCGGCGTCGAGACCCAGTTCCGCGGCCACCATGGCGGCCTGCACCCCGACGAGACCGCGACCTACCTGGCCGAGCTGCGGGACTAGGGCCCGCCCGGCCCGTCGTCGAACGTGAGCTGGCCCTCCATCGGGCCGTCCGGCGGGGGGCGTCGGGGCCGCGGGCGCGGCGCGACCTGCGTCGGCTCGTCCTCGCCCGGCAGCGGCGGCTCCGGGCGGTGGGCCTGGCGGATGCGCCAGCCGGCGTAGGCCAGCGAGCCTGCGGCCACGAACGCCAGGAAGAAGCCCCACTCGATCCCGACCGGATAGCCGGCGCCGTCCGGCCGGTCGAACACGCGGTAGAAGATCAGCAGCGCCGCCCAGCCGCCGGCGACGGTGACGACCGTGCCGTCGCCGCCCGGGAGGTGGAAGGCGCGCCGCTCGGCGCGGGCGAACAGCATCACGATCACGCCCGCGGAGACCAGGAACACCGCCGCCTCGACGAACGAGACGTCCCCGAACGCGTTGATCGAGTGCGAGTGGATCTCGCCCGTCTTGCGGTTCAGGCTCTGCAGGCCGTACCACGGGAAGAACATCGTGATGAGCAGGCCGAGCGCGGCGGCCGCGGCGAGGCGCTGCTCCGGGGCCATCGCGCGCCAGCCGCTCGCGATGCGGGTAGGGACGCCCATCCGGGACGATTGTAGGTGGCTGGTCAGCTGATCTCGATGTCCTCGACCGGCGGCGCCGCGCCGCGCGTGCCAGGACCTTCGATCCGGTCGACCCACCAGTCGATGATCGCCCGGATCAGGAGCAGCAGCTGGCGGATCAGCTCGCGGATCTGCTGCCAGAGCTCCGGCGGCACGATGTCGCGCAGCGTCTGCAGCAGCGCGACCAGCGCCTGGGCCTCGCGCGCCGTCTCCTCGTCGCCCGGCCCGCGCTGCTCGCCCGCGAGCCGCTCGGCGGCCTCGTGCGTTGCGCGGATCCGCTCGCGCAACGCGTCGAGCGGGTCTTCAGTCGGCATGGACTCGGACTGGGCCATCGAAGCGCACCTTCAGCGCGCCGTCCTCGAACTCGGCGCCGGCCGGACGATAGTCGCCCAGGGCCGGCGGGAGCATCAGCGTGCGCTTCTGGCCGTCGACGCGCACGATCAGCTCGAGGCCGATCTTCTTGAGTGAGATGTCGCCGCGGGCGGCGAACGGCAGCGCCATCCGCAGCTCGGCGTGGTCGGCGCCGACGACGAGCTGCTGCGAGACCGAGCTGTGCAGCACCGAGGCCGCGTCGCGCTCGTCGAACAGCGAGTCGCCGAGGCGGTCGAGCATCCCCGGCCCGATCACCTCCTCGTCGAAGAACGGCGCCCGCAGCACCGGCACGGGGGAGAAGGCCGCCTCGACCTCGCGCAGGTGCTCCTGCTGGCGCGCGCGCCAGCCGCCGAAGTACGAGCCGACCTCCTCCGGGAAGACGCGGTTCACGACGACCGCGTCGGTCAGGTAGCCGTAGAGGTTCAGGTAGGTGAACGTGCGCCGCGCCTCGTCGATGACCATCCGGTCGGGGTTCATGACGAGCCGCACCGAGACGTTGTCGTCGTCGCGCAGGATCTCGTTCATCGCGATCAGGTTGCGCACAAGCCGCTGGACGTCGTCGAAGACCTCCTCGCCCGGCAGCGCGACGTCGAGCACGGCGCGCGCGAATGGCCGCGCCGCGTCCATGATCCGCGACTGCTGGGGGAACACCTTCTCCAGCCACCAGCGCGCGACGTCCGGGAACGACAGCAGCCGCAGCGTCTCGCCGGTCGGCGCGCAGTCGACGATCACGCAGTCGAAGTCACCGGACTCGCTGTGGCGCTTGATCTGCAGCAGGCTGAACAGCTCGTCCAAGCCGGGGGGAACCGTGAGCTCCTCGGCGCTGATGCGGTCCACGCCGCGCTCGACGAGCAGTGGGCTCAGCCAGTCCTGCACCCCCGTCCAGTTGCGCTCCATCTCGTCCTGGGCGGAGACCTGCTGGCCCCAGAGCGTGCCGTCGATCGGCGTCGGCTCGCCATGCAGCTCCGTGCCGAGCGCGTCGGCCAGCGAGTGCGCGGGGTCGGTCGAGAGCACCACGGTGCGCAACCCCGCGGCCGCGCAGCGGCGCGCGGTCGCGGCTGCGACCGAGGTCTTCCCGACGCCGCCCTTGCCGGTGTAGAGAATGGTGCGCGGAGTCACCGACGCCCATCCTATGGGCCTTCGATACGCTCGGGCGGCCGTGCCCTCCCGCCTGCGCCGCTGTCTGCTGCTCGTCGTGCTGCCCCTGCTCGCAGCCGGCTGCGGCAGTTCCGGTGGCGGCGACGCAAGCACCTCGACGCTGCTGAAGGACACGTTCAGCGGCGGAAAGGCCGTGAAGTCGGGCAAGCTCGGCGTGTCGCTGGGCTTCGAGGCCCAGGGCCTGCCGACGCTGACCGGCCCGGTCGCGTTCAAGCTCGCGGGCCCGTTCGCCAGCCAGGGCTCCGGCAAGCTGCCGAAGTTCGACTTCGACCTCGACATCGCCGCGGGCGGGCAGACGATCCAGGCGGGGGCGATCTCGCTCGGTGACAGCGGCTACCTCAAGTTCGGCGGTCGCGCCTACACCATCGACAAGGCGCTGTTCGACCAGTTCAAGAGCGGCTACGAGAAGTCCCAGGCCTCGGCGAAGAGCAAGGACGCGGGCCCGTCGTTCAAGGCTCTGGGCATCAGCCCCGCGACCTGGCTGAAGGACGCGCACAAGGCCGGCAAGGCCGACGTCGGCGGGACGTCGACGTTCCACATCACCTCCGGCATCGACGTGCCCCGCTTCCTGGCGGACCTCAACCGGCTGCTCGCGAAGGCGAAGAACCTCGGCGGCTCGACGACCTCCAGCGTCCCGCAGGGCCTGAGCCCGAAGGTCCAGAGCATCATCCAGCGCTCGGTCAGGAGCGCGCGGGTCGACGTCTACACCGGCGAGGACGACCACGCGCTGCGGCGGCTGGCGGTCAGCGTGTCGCTGGCCGTGCCCAAGGATGCCCAGAAGGACGCCGGCGGCCTGAAGTCCGGCGAGCTGCGCTTCGACCTGACGATCGCCGACCTCAACTCCGACCAGAAGATCGACGCGCCGTCGGGTGCGCGGCCGTTCAGCGAGCTGCAGAACGCGCTGTCGGCGCTGCAGGGCGGCGGCACGAGCGGCGGCACGAGCGCCGCCCCGGCGACCACGAGCCCGACCCCGGCGGCCGGCTCGGCCACGCCGCCCGCCGCCGGCGCCCCCTCGGCGTACCTGCAGTGCGTGCAGAAGGCCGGCACGGATATCGCCGAGGTCCAGAAGTGCGCCAGCCTGGTGAACGGCGGCTGATCCGGGTTGGCCTGGCCCTACTGGCTCACGCCGTTCATCCCTGTCGCGATCATCCTGCGGCTGCTCGACGTCGACCCCACGGTCGTGTTCTTCTGCTCTGCGCTGGGCGTCATCCCGACGGCCGCGCTCATGGGGCGCGCGACCGAGGAGCTCGCGACGCGCAGCGGCCCGGGCATCGGCGGCCTGCTCAACGTGACGTTCGGCAACGCGCCCGAGCTGATCATCGCCCTGTTCGCGCTGAACAAGGGCCTGCACGAGGTCGTCAAGGCGTCGCTCGTCGGCTCGATCCTGGGCAACGTGCTGCTCGTCCTCGGCGCCGCGATGCTCGTCGGCGGCTGGGGCCGCGAGCGGCAGCTGTTCAACCGCACGGCCGCGTCGGCTCAGTCGTCGATGCTGCTGCTCGCGGGCGCCGCGCTGACGATGCCGGCGGTCTTCCAGCTCGTCGCGCACGGATCGCTGCCCAGCCCGCACGACGAGATCCGCAACTTCCCGTCGAAGGTCGAGCACCTCTCGCTCGCGATCGCGATCCTGCTGATGCTCGTCTACTGCGCCGGGCTGCTGTTCTCGCTGCGAACGCACCGCGACCTGTTCAACCCGGAGACCGAGGAGGAGGAGGGCGACGAGGAGCCGTGGACGGTGCGCAAGTCGGTGGCGATGCTCGGCCTCGCGGGCGTGGCGGTCGGCGTGATGAGCGAGATCCTCGTCGGCTCGATCCACCACGCCGCCGAGTCCGCGGGGCTCAGCGAGTTCTTCATCGGCGCGATCGTCGTCGCGATCGTCGGCAACGCGGCCGAGCACTGGGTCGCGGTCCTCGTCGCGCGCAAGGACAAGATGGACCTGGCGGTCAACATCGCGATCGGCTCGAGCGCCCAGATCGCGCTGTTCGTCGCGCCCCTGCTCATCCTGGCGAGCTTCCTCATCGGCCCCAGCCCGATGGCGTTCGTCCTGAACGGCTTCGAGCTCGCCGCGATCGTCTTCGCGGTCACGATCGCCAACCAGGTCACCCAGGAGGGCGAGTCCACCTGGCACGAGGGCGTCCTGCTGCTTGCCGTCTACGCTGTCTTCGGCCTTGCGTTCGTGTTCGCATGACGGTCGACCCCAACCAGCACGACAGCTTCTTCCTGAGCCAGCGCATCCGGCCGGTCGTCAACCAGTACGAGTTCTCGCTGGCCGAGGGCGAGCCGCCGTTCTGCTTCGTCGAGCAGAAGCGCTTCAAGTTCAAGGAGGACATCGGGTTCTTCACCGACGCCTCCAAGACCGTCGAGATCATGCGCCTGAAGGCGCGCCAGCGCTTCGACCCGGCCGCTCGCTACGACGTCACGGCGCCCGGCGGCGAGCGCATCGGCCAGATCCAGAAGCAGTTCGGCTCGAGCCTGCTGCGCTCGACCTACACGCTCTACGACGCCGCGGGCAACGAGACCGCAACGGCGCGCGAGCGGAGCCTCGCCGTCGCGCTCTTCCGCCGCCTGGCCGGCTTCCTGCCCTACGTCGGCAACTTCGCCGACTGGCTTCCGATCCCGTACCACTTCGTGATCGCCCGCGACGGCGTGGAGCTCGGGGTCCAGAGCCGCCGC
>Ga0308176_10003331_pt1 | contig 10274 bp, 6 predicted proteins | sample PhyCR2_3_FD_203890 | JGI IMG/M metagenome (GOLD analysis project Ga0308176, IMG submission 203890) | Soil microbial communities from UC Gill Tract Community Farm, Albany, California, United States - DLSLS.C.R2 | ecosystem: Environmental > Terrestrial > Soil > Agricultural land | place: USA... | reverse complement strand
ACCGGGTGCCGCTGGGGATCTCGACGGTGCTGCCGCGCTCGCGCTGCCCGCGCTGCGGCGCCGCCATCCGGGCGGTGGACAACGTCCCGGTGCTCTCCTTCCTGCTGCTGCGCGGGCGCTGCCGGCAGTGCGGAGCGCACATCTCCTGGCGCTATCCGGCGGTCGAGGCGGCCACGGCGGCCCTCTTCCTCGCCTGCTTCCTGCGCTTCGGCATCTCTCTGGAGGCGCCGGTCGCCGCCCTCTTCACGGCGCTGCTGCTGGCGCTGGCGATGATCGACTACGACCACATGATCCTGCCCGACGTGCTGACCTATCCGGGGATCGCGCTCGGCATTCTCCTCCAGCCGCTGGTCCCCTGGGCCCGCCTGTGGGACGGGCCGTGGGGGGCGATGGCGGGGGCGGCGCTCGGCGCCGTCCTCGGCTCCGGCGTGCTGCTGGCGGTCTGGATCGCCTGGTACCTCTGGCGCCACGAGGAGGGGATGGGCCTGGGCGACGTCAAGATGCTCGCCCTGATCGGCGCCTTCCTGGGCTGGAAGGGGATGCTGGTGACGCTCTTCTCCGCCGCCCTCCTGGGCTCCGTGGTGGGCCTCACGCTGATGGCTTTCGGCGGGCTCGATCTCAAGGCCAAGCTGCCGTTCGGCGTCTTCCTCGCCCTCGGCGGCCTGATCGCCCTCTTCGCCGGCGAGCCGCTGGTGCGGGCGTACGTGGCGTACGCGCACGGCGTATGAGCCCGGAGACGCGGCCGGCGCGCCGGCTGGGGCTGCGGCGCGAGGTGCTGATCCTGCTGCCGGTCGCCCTGCTGCTGCTGGTGATGCTCTCCACGTTCACCCTCTTCTCCTACCGCAACGCCATCACCCTGCTCGCCGCCGAGCGCCAGCAGGAGGCGGCGCGCGTGGCGCGGGCCGTGGCCGACCGCCTGGCCGCCTCGCCGGAGGGAGCCCTGCCGGGACCCCGCGACCTGCGCGAGCCGGCGCCGTCGGCGCGCGGCGTCGCCCTGGTCGACGCCCGGGGGGAGGCGATCGCGGAGATCGGCGAGCTGCCGGCCGGCGGGCTGCTCGATCCGGCCGGCGGCCGGCCGGTCCGCCAGCCGCGCGGCGTGGGGCCGGACGACGCCTCGCCCGACACCGTGATCGGCTTCGCCCCGCTCGCCGGCCGGCGCTTCGTGCGGGTCGACCTGCCGGCCGGGGCGCTGGCGAGGCAGCGCCGCTCGCTCACCGTGCTCACCGTGGCCGTGCTGTCGATCAACGCCGGCCTCGCGGTGCTGCTGCTCTTCTTCCTACGCCATCTGCTCGCGCCCTGGGAGATGCTGCTCGCCCGCGCCCGCCAGGTGGGCGGCGCCGGTACAGCGGGGGAGGACGAGATCGAGCTCCTCCTCGGTACCTTCGACCGCGCCCTGACGGCCCTCGCCGGCCGCCAGGGGCGCGCGGCCGAGGACGACATCGCCGCCCTCGAGCGGACCCTCTCGGCCAGCCTGCAGAGCGGCCTGCTGCTGATCGACCGCGAGGGGCGGGTGCTGGCGCTCAACGCCGTGGGCGCGGCGCTCCTCGGCGCCGGGCTCCCCGAGCCGGGAGCGCCGCTCGGCCAGGTGCTCGCCGGCCAGCCCGAGCTGCGCGAGATCCTGGCGGCGGCGGTGGCCGAGGGGACCGCCCCCCAGCGCCAGGAGTGCTCCGTGCAGTCGGGAGAGGAGATCCTGACCGTGGGGCTCACCGTCCACCCGCTGCGCCGGGACGACGGCGAGGTGCGCGGCCTGCTGGTCCTCTTCGCCGACCTCACCGCGGCGCGGCGCCAGGCCGAGGAGAGCCGCCTCGCCGAGAGCCTCGCCCAGCTCGGCGAGATGGCGGGGGGCGTCGCCCACGAGCTGCGCAACGGCCTCGCCACCCTGCGCGGCTATCTGACGCTGATCGAGCGGCGGCCGGACGAGGACTCGATCGCCGACTTCCTCTCCGAGATCCGTGGCGAGGCCGACCACCTCGAGCGGGTGCTCCAGGACTTCCTCGCCTTCGCGCGGCCGGGCACCGCCCGCCTGCGCGACCTGGAGCTGATCCCCCTCCTCCAGCGCGCGGCGGCCGATCCGGCCCTCGAAGGGGTCGAGGTGCGCGTCCAGGGGGAGGACGCCGCGCTGCGCGGCGACCCCCAGCTCCTCGAGCGCGCCGTGCGCAACCTGCTGCACAACGCCGCGCAGGCCGAGCGCGAGGCGGGGCGGCGCGGACCGGTGGAGGTCTCGGTGACGCACGGCGGGGACGGGGTGGAGGTGGCGATCGAGGACCGCGGCCCGGGGCTGCCGGACGAGATCCGGGCGCGGCTCTTCCACCCCTTCGCCACCGGCCGGCGCGGCGGGGTGGGGCTGGGGCTGGCGCTCGCCCACCGCATCGTGGTGCTGCACGGCGGGCGCATCCGCCTGGAGGACCGGCCGGGCGGCGGGACGCGGGCGGTGCTCACCTTCCCGCGCGACACGATTGTTACGGTCGGTAACGAAACGCCGCTCTCCGAAGCGCTCCCTCCGGTGCCCTGATCAGTAGCCTAAGAAGAGCCTTTTCAACATCTTACAACTCATACTCCGCTCTCTTCGCGGCGTGGCACCCGCCTTGCTCTAAAGGGGCTCGCCATGAAAAACCCAGCCTACGCCCGCGGCCCGCGGGGCTTCACGCTGATCGAGCTGCTCGTGGTCATGTCGCTCATGCTCGTCCTGATCGCGTTGGGCATCCCCGCCCTGCAGACCGCCCTCCATCAGTCGAAGATCCGGGGGATCGCGCAGGAGGTCACGGTGCTGGTCCGGCAGGCGCGCCTCGACGCGGTCAAGACCTCGGCCCAGGCGGTGGTGCAGATCGTCCCCTCCACCGGCGCCGGCGACCCCGGCCACGTTCTGGCCTTCTCGGACCGCGATTCCGACGGCCGGCTGGGCGCCGCCGAGCCGGTGCTGGGGAATTTCCCGCTGCCGACCGGGGTGATGTTCGAGGACTGCAAGAAGAACACAGACAAGAATTCCGTCGACGGTCTCAGCGCCGATCCGAACGGCGGCCCGAACATGCTGATCTTCCAGCGCGACGGCTCGGTCCCCGACATCGGGGGGTTCCGCTTCGACGACCCCTACGACAACTGTATGGAGATCCACGTGGAGCCCGCCGCCACGGCGCGGATCGAGGTCCGCAAGTGGAACGGCACCGCGTACGTCCCCAGCGGCGACAACGGCAAGGCCTGGACATGGAACTGAGGAGAGCGACGATGCAACCGTGGAGACACCGACCGGCGGTCCGCCGTGGCGAGGCGGGCTTCTCGATCATCGAGGCGCTCATCGCCGCCGCCATCCTGCTCATCATCGCGCTCGGCCTGCTGCCGGTCTTCTCCCGCGCGATCAACGACAACGTCACCGGCAACGACGCCACCCAGGCGACGAACGGCAGCCGGACGGAGCTCGAGGAGCTGCTGCAGATGCCGTTCAACAATCAGCGCGTGGTGGTGGCCGCGGGCCAGACCAAGGCCGAGACAAAGGATTTTTATACGCGGGCCAAGGCCGACGCCAGCACCGGCGCCTACGAGATCGGCGACGCCACGGAGGGTTGGACCGCCGACGCGACGGGCCGTGGCCCGGTGCTGTGGAACCGCACCACGACCGTGCAGCAGTACGGCATCACCGACCTCAACGACGGCAAGCTCGATACCCCCCTGGACGGCAGCACCCAGGCCAACTTCGTCCATCTCAAGCAGATCCAGGTGCAGATCGACAATCCGAAAAAGGATCTGTTCGGCAACGGCCAGGGGATCACCCTGACCATCATCAAGGCGTTCTGAGGCAGACCATGAGCGAGAGCCGATTCCAAGAGAATCCGGGCCAGCGGGGCTTCACCCTCGTCGAGGTCACCGTATCGCTGATCGTCACCGTCATCGTCCTGCTCGGCGTCCTGGCGCTGTTCGACTTCAGCAACAAGCTGACGCGGGCGCAGACCAACATCTCCGACATGCAGCAGTCCCTGCGGGTGGCGCAGGCCGATTCCATGCGGCTGATCCGCATGGCGGGGCGGGGCGGCATTCCGGTGGGCAATCTCCCCACCGGAATGGCGGTGGCGGTGCAGAACAACGTCGCCGACAACACGAAGATCGGCGGCGGCGCGACCCCTGACGTCGTCCCCGGCTCGGACGTGCTCACCATCCGCGGCGTCCTGTCGTCGAGCGTCTACCAGATCAACCAGGCGGCGCCGTTCAACCTCACCCCCACCCCGGCCGCGCCGACGGGCGGCACGCTGCGCCTCACCAACCCCGCGCCGAGCGGCGTCGCCCAGGACCTGACGGCGATCATCGACGCGATCAAGCCAAAGGCGGGGGCGGGGCGGCCGGAGGCGCTGGTGCTGGTCGCCCGGCAGGACCCCAGCATCTGGGCGGTCGTCGAGCTCGATCCGGGAAACTCGGACGTCTCGAACCCGAACGACATCCAGGTCGGCTTCAAGATCACCGGGGGGACGAACACCACCGACTATCTGAAGCTCTCCTCGTCGCCGGGGACCTATCCGACGAGCCTCACCTCCTCCGTCTCCGTCGGCATCGTCGAGGAATACCGCTTCTACGTCCGCCGGGACTATGCCGTCCCCAACGACAAGACCTCCGACCTCGTCCCGAAGCTGTCGCGCGCCCGGGTCTATCCCAACACCCAGGCGCCGTGGAACAACGACGACGCCAACTGGCATGTGGACATCGCCGACAACGTCTTCGATTTCCAGTTGGCCCTCGGCCTCGACACCGCGGCCAAGGATCCCGCCGCCGGCTCCTGTGGCGCGGGGACCATCGCCTCGGACGACATCAACTGCGGCATCTACGAATCGGCGGACGGGGAGAACGACGACTGGATGTACAACGGCGAGAAGAACACCAATGCGGCGCTCTTCGCCAACTCCGACCTGTATTACATCCGGATCACCACCCTGGCGCGCACCGATCGCCGCGACAAGAATTACCAGGCTCCGGTGCTGGAGCGGGTGGAAGACAACACCTACAGCACGGCGGACACCTCGGCCGTCAACTCCACCAACGAGAGGATGTACCGCCGCCGCCTCCTCCGCACCGTGATCGACATGAGGAATCTCGGATGAGAACCCATCGCTCCAGCGAAGCGGGCAGCGCCTATGTGATCACGCTGCTCGCCCTCGTCGTGCTCACGATCCTGGCGCTCTCCCTCGCCCTGGTGACTCAGACCGAGGTGCAGGTCGGCGCCAACGAGAAGACGGTCAACCGGACCTTCTACGCCGCCGACTCAGGCCTCGGGATCTCCGTGGCCGAGATCCTGGCGAACCACGATTACGCCGGCAGGACGGTGATCCTGAACAAGGTGTCGGTGGGGGCGGGGGCCGTCCTCTCGACCAACGTCGCCGACCGGGTGACCATCTCGCCGGCGATTCAGATCAACCAATATCCCTGCAACTGGTGCCCGCAGAATCAAGGCGGCCAGCAGTTCTTCGTGACCACCTACGCGATGTCGTCGACCGCGCAACGGATCAGTTGGAGCGGCAGCGGCGATCCGCCGGCCAACGCCACGGTGCTCGGGCAGAAGACCGTGCGCGCCATGGTCGAGGTCCAGCCCTGGAAACCGCAGACGGACGCGGTCACCACGGATCCCGCCGCGCTGGCGCAGGTGGGTTGGTGAAGCTCCAGACGCAGCACTATCAGGAATCAGGAGAGGCTCCTATGTCGCCCAGAAACCGGTGGTTTGGCCGCACCCCGATCGCCCGTGCCGCCTGCACGCTCGCGCTGCTGGCGCTGCTCGGCGCCGCCGCCCGCGGCGACGACCGCAGCCTGCTGCGGACGTCGAGCGCCGACCCTTACCTGTTCATTCTGCTCGACACCTCGGGCTCCATGAACTGGGCTCCGAAGACGGCCGGGACCTGCGACAGCGGCGACTGCTTCGTGCCTCTCCAGGCCGACGACTCCTCCTCCAAGCTCTATCAGGCCAAGCAGGCGCTCTTCGAGGTGCTGAGCTCCCCCACCCTGGGCAAGGTCAACTTCGGCTTCGGGACGTACAACCAGGACGCGCTCAACGTCTCCCAGAAGCACTGGTTGTACCAGGCGTCGGGGAATGGGGTGAACCTCTCCGGCACGACCTACTATCCGGCGGCCGGCGCGCAGGAGGTGTTCGGCAACACCTGGACCTGCGGCTCGGGCACCAGCGACTCCGGCGTCGGCTGCACCTCCCCCAACCCGGCCGATCTCAACGACCCCTGGGAGGTCACTCGCGTGCAGCGCCTGCCCAAGGGGGGCATCAACTTCAGCACCGCCGTGACCTTCTATATCCGGAACAGCACGACCACCTACAAGGTCACCTACACGCCGGCCGGCGGCTCCTACAGCGGCACGATCGCGGTGTCGGTCTCCGTCCTCAAGTGCAACAACTCCTCCTGCTCCTCCACCTCAACGATCGCCGGCAGCCCGGCGATCGTGATCTTCACGCCGGTCAGCGACTTCCTCTCCTGGGACAACGGCAACAATCGCACCAATCCGGAGCTCGGCTATTACGGCCAGACCACCGCCTCCGACTCCAGCGACAGCAACACCTGCAGCGGCTGGGACCCGAACACGGACGCCACCGCCGACAAAAACTCCGGCGGCTACAGCCTCCGCTGGCCCACGGACAGCTCGGATCCCCGCGGCGGCGGAGGGGCCTCGGGTCCGTTCAGCATCGGCGATGTCATTCCGCTCGATTGGAAGACCGACCATAAGACCGACATCCTGAAGCGGCTGTCGCCGAACTACGTCGACGGCTCCACGGTCCCCAACTACCGCATCGCCCCCTACTTCAAGGACAGCCGTTCGGGCTCGGAGACCTTCCTGCGGCTCAAGGATGAGAACCAGCGTCCCCTCCTCGCCAACGGCTCGACGCCGCTCGGCTTCTCCGTCCAGCAGTTCCGCACCTGGTACAGCGGCTGCTCGGCCGATACCTGCGGCTCGCTGGGCGGTTGGGTCAAGGTCGCCAGCTCCTCGGACAACTCGTTCGAGTGCCGGCAGAAGTTCCTGCTCATCGTCACCGACGGCGACGAGACCTGCGGCGGCGACCCCTGCAAGTACACCAAGCTGCTCAAGGACCAGTATGGGGTGATCACCTACGTGGTCGCCTTCGGCGTCACCGCCACCCCGGGCAATACGCTGAGCTGCATGGCGGACGCGGACCACCTCTTCTATCCCAAGGACAAGAACGAGCTGGTGGACGATCTCAAGCTGGTGCTCGGCAAGATCAACGAGCAGTCGAGCACCTTCGCCTCCGCCGCGGTGCCCTCCGTGCAGGCCGACGTCGCCGACCACATCTACCTGTCGAGCTTCACCCCCCTGAACGGCGCGAGCTTCTGGGACGGCCATCTCGACGGCTACCTGAAGCCTCTCCCACTCAAGGACGGCAAGCCGGACCGCACGCAGGTCTGCTCGGCCCCGGGCGGGGGTACGCGGTCGAGCTGCTGGCTGTGGGATTCCGGCGCTCAGTTGAAGACCCAGGCCCCGATGCCCTCCGACCTGGCCACGACCGTCAACGCTTCCACGCTCCGTCTCGGCACCGGCGACACCCAGCGGCGGGTCTTCTACCCCAAGGCGGTGGCGGTGAGCGGCACCGTCCCCTCCACCCTGCGGCTGTTCACGCCTCCGAGCGGCGATCCGAAGACCAATCCGGCCCCCGACTGGAGCGATTTCCTCAACGGCTTCAAGATCCCCCTGCCCGCGACCTCCACGGATTCCACCAACACCGTGACGCGGGTCAAGAACATCATCTCGACCACGCTGGAGATCAAGAGCGCCACCGTCTCGGTGACCGGGCAGCCGGACGTCAACATCACCTACGTCCTCGGCGATATCTTCCACGCCGACCCGGTGCTCGTCGACCGGCCGGATAATTTCAACTACTACGCCGCCAATCTCTACGCCAAGACGGGGACCACGGACTGCAGCGGCAACCCCGGATACCAGTGTTTCGCGAAACAGCAGAGGCATCGCCGGAAGATGCTGCTCGCGGGGGCCAACGACGGCCAGCTCCACGCGATCGACGCCGGCGTCTGGGACAACGGCACGCAGTTGTTCACCGACGGCACCGGCAAGGAGATCTTCTCCTACATTCCGCGTCTGGCGCTCCCGATCGTGCGCTCCCAGGCCGAGGGCACCCATCAGATCTTCGGCATCGACGGTACGCCGCGGGTGGCCGACGTGTTCGTTGATCCCATCCATAACGGCACCCCCACCGCCGCCGATCGTGAGTGGCGTACGGTCGCCGTCGGTGGGTTCCGGGAGGGGGGAAGCGTCGACGGCGGCAGCCGGATGACGGATTTCACCAGCGGCTACTACGCCCTGGACCTGACCCACCCCGACACGCTCGACGCGAGCAACAACCCGACCTCCCAGGCGACCGTCCCGACCTGTCTGGACGTCTCGAACAATACCGTCTCCGGGTGCGGCACGCTGCCGTTCCCGTCCGTCCTCTGGGAGTACACCGATTCGATCGGCACCTCCCAGCTCGACGAGGACCAGAACGGCTATCCGGACCTCGGACAGACCTGGTCGGTGCCGACCATCGGGCGCATCAAGGTGATCGAGAGCGGCAAGCAGGTGGACAAGTTCGTCGCCATCTTCGGCGGCGGTATGGACGCCGACAACAAGACGAGCCCGAAGCGCGGCAACTGGCTCTACATGGTGGACGTCGAGACCGGCCAGACACTCTACAAGCGCGCGCTCCTCGGCGCCGCGCCGGCCGATGCCGCGGTGCTCGACAAGGACCAGGACGGCTATCTGGACACCATCTACATCGGCACCATCGCCGGCTACATGTACAAGGTGGACCTCAGCTCGCCGGCGGCCATCCAGAGCATCACCATCGCCACCAACCAGGCGGTGCCGGCGCTCGCGTCCGCAGCGACCGTGAACCGGATCGTCGACACCGCGTGGGATCCGTTCCCGATCTTCAACACCGGGGGGCGGCCGATCTACATCACGCCCACGCTCTTCTACGTGGCCCAGCTCAGCCGGTTCGCCCTCGCCTTCGGCACCGGCGACCGCGAGAACCTGTGGAACCTCGACAACCAGATCGGCCGGTTCTACCTGATCGTCGACGAGAATTTCACCGCCGCGCAGGCCGCGAGCGGCGCGCTGCCGAAGACGGAGGCCAACTATCAGGCGCTCGACGTGAATTCGGGGGATGTCAGCGCCAGCAGTGATTTCGTGGTCAACCCCCCGGCCGGCAAGAACAAGGGGTGGTTCCTCACGCTGACGACCAACGAGCGGGTGATCACCCAGACCTTCGGCCTCGCCGGCGTCGTCATCTTCTCCAGCTTCCAGCCGCAGGACACCGTGGAGGACGGCGTCTGCGCGCTGGGCGGCAGCAGCCACATCTTCGTGGTCTACGCCAACAACGGGAACTCGGTGATGACGGTCGGCGGCACGGCGACCCGCTTCCGTGTCGTCCCCAAGTTCGTGACCAACCCCTACGTCGAGCAGGGTGCCACCAACAACGCGCCCGGCTCCGGCTCCGGCGGCAGCGGTGGTGGGAGCGGCAGCGGCAGCAACTCCAATTCCGAGCAGCTCGACGCCACCCAGCAGGAGATTCTGCAGCAACTGAAGAAGTTCTTCCCCAAGGGGACGAAGTTCGGCAACTACTGGATCAGCGTGAGCGGCCTGCGCTCGGATACGGGGTACGAGCGCTACGCGACCGTTCCTGTTGGTATCATCGAGCGCAACTGGAAGGAGAATTGATCTGATGAGCCACCGGAACGGAATCGTCCATGGGATCGCCCTGGGGCTGCTGGCCCTGGGGTTGGCCACCCTGCCCGTTCGCGCCGACTGGCTGGTGACGCGGGACGGCGGGCGGGTGGAGACCAAGGGCACCTGGCAGATGAAGGGAAAGCTCGTGGTCTTCACCCGTGCCGCCGACGGCGCGCTCGCCTCGCTGCGCGCCTCGGAGGTGGATCTCGATGCCAGCGCGAAAGCCACCGCGGACGCCAAGGTCAAGTCGGAGGCGCCGCCGCCGCCGGAGCCCGAGCACAAGAAGATCGCCGTGCTGACCGACAAGGACTTCCGCAAGCCGACGCCCCCGGGAGAGGCCGATGCGCCCGAGAAGGGCGCCCCGGCCAAGAGCGGTCCGCTGGCGGTGAGCAACTGGAAGAAGCTGGACATCCCCTCCGGCGAGGGCATCGCGATCGAGGGGCAGATCCACAACACGACCAAGGACATGATGATCAACGCCTCGGTCGACGTGCAGCTCTTCAACGAGGCGGGGGAGCGGGTGGGGACCGCGCAGGGGTTGCTGACCTCGACGTCGGTCC
>Ga0308176_10003330_pt1 | contig 10275 bp, 7 predicted proteins | sample PhyCR2_3_FD_203890 | JGI IMG/M metagenome (GOLD analysis project Ga0308176, IMG submission 203890) | Soil microbial communities from UC Gill Tract Community Farm, Albany, California, United States - DLSLS.C.R2 | ecosystem: Environmental > Terrestrial > Soil > Agricultural land | place: USA... | reverse complement strand
AATGATAGTAAAAAACGGATTTATAAATTGTATAAAATATCTCCCCTCAAATCATCATTTTGGCACAAACTAAGTATTATCATATACCTTTGACCACTGATTAACTTTAAATACTTGTGGGTAAGCACATTAATAAGGTTTCGCTCGCTGGATTGGTTGTAGCGTTAGGAATAATTTACGGCGATATAGGAACATCTCCACTCTACGTGTTGAACGCAATCGTTAATGGACGCGTAATAAGTGATCTGCTGGTATTGGGCTCACTTTCTTGCATCTTCTGGACGCTTACATTGCAAACAACGGTTAAATATGTAATTCTCACTTTAAAAGCAGATAACAGGGGCGAAGGGGGCATTTTCAGCCTGTACGCCCTTGTCCGACGGCAGAAGAAATGGTTTGTACTACCGGCGATGATTGGTGGCGCCGCATTGCTGGCAGATGGTATGATCACCCCTCCTATCTCCGTCACCTCTGCTATTGAAGGTTTGGAGATCATTCCACGCTTTGAGAACATCTCTCAATCTGTTATCGTAGCTATTGTATTGAGTATCATGGCTGCGCTCTTTTTTTTGCAACAATTTGGAACTACATCAATAGGTAAAATATTCGGTCCAATGATGCTGGTGTGGTTCCTGATGCTGGCAGTATTGGGACTCATGCACCTGAGCGATGACTGGAGTATCTTCAGGGCATTTTCTCCGCATTATGCCATTGAGTTACTTACACAGTATCCGCAGGGTTTCTGGCTGCTGGGTGCCGTCTTTCTCTGTACCACGGGTGCCGAGGCACTGTATTCCGACTTGGGGCATGTAGGGCGCAGCAATATCCGTATTACTTGGGTGTTTGTAAAAACATGCCTGATACTGAATTACTTTGGGCAGGGCGCATGGTTGCTTACACAAAAGGGAAAGCTGTTTGTACAGAAAGACCTGATGAGCGACTCTGTATTTATGACGGCGCATCCCTCTGCCGTTCCTATGAAGAGCGTATTCTACTCCATTATGCCCGAAAGCTTTTTGTATATAGGTATTGCTATAGCTACCTCGGCTGCTGTTATTGCAAGCCAGGCATTGATCAGTGGTTCCTTTACACTGGTGAGCGAGGCTCTGCGACTTAACTTATGGCCAAAGATGAAGATCAACTACCCTACTGAAGAAAAGGGACAGTTGTACATACCGGGTATTAATACCTTATTATTTATAGGCTGTAGTGGTATCACCCTCTACTTCCAAACAGCCTCCCGCATGGAAGCAGCTTACGGCCTGGCTATTACCATGTGTATGATCAGCACTTCTATCCTGTTTGCCAACTACTTGGTAAGCAGGCGTACCTGGAGGGGCTGGATCTATCTATACCTTACTGTATATCTTTCAATAGAAGTTGGCTTTTTGATTGCCAACCTGGAGAAGTTTCCTCATGGTGGTTTTGTAACACTGATTGTAGGCGGAGGTTTATTTGTAGTAATGTACGTATGGTACAGAAGCCGTAAGATCAAGAACCGCTATGTGGAGTTTGTGCGAATGGAGCATTATATCCCTATGATCCAGGAGTTGAGTAATGATAAAACAGTGCCCAAATATGCTACCCACCTGGTGTATATGACCAGTGCCAATAATCCTAAAGAAATAGAACATAAAATTATCTATTCTATTCTCAATCGTAAGCCTAAACGTGCAGATATCTATTGGTTTGTTCACGTTGACGTTATGGACGATCCCTACACCTGTGAGTTCGTGGTGGATCATATTATCCCTAATGATATCATCAGGGTAGAATTCCGCCTTGGCTTCCGGGTAGAGCAAAAGCTAAGTCTGATGTTTAGAAAGGTGGTGGAAGACCTGGTGAGGAATAAGGAAGTAAATGTTACCAGCCGCTATGAAAGCCTGGAGCGCAATAATGTGGTGGGCGATTTCCAGTTTATAGTGATGGAAAAGTTCTTATCGAATGATAATGAGCTCCCCTTTATTGAAAAGCTCGTTATGCGCCTGCACTTTTGGATAAAAGAGATAAGCTTGAGTGAAGAAAGAGGTTTTGGACTTGATCCCAGCGTAGTAGTGGTAGAGAAGTTCCCGCTGATCGTTTCCTCTATTTCCAGCCTGCCGCTCAAGCGGGTATTTACCAATGCGGAGGAAGGTATTTAGTTTAGCTCTCACAGTTAGCACGGATGAACACGGATGAAATACAAAGTTTTGCGCCTTGAGCTATCATCAGATGATATTAATTTCCAGATTGTAAATGATTACTATAAAAGAAAAAGCCTGAAGTCACTTCAGGCTTTTTCTTTGCTATAAATGAGATCTGCTCTTATACAATTAATACGATATGCCTTTCACTCACTGCTCATAGCTCACAGCTTGTATCTAATTATACAATTCCTCTCTTAACTGTTGCACACGTGCGTCACCCATGTATTCATCGTAAGTCATCAACCGGTCTATAATGCCCTTAGGCGTTAGCTCTATGATGCGGTTGGCTACTGTTTGCACAAATGTGTGGTCATGACTCGTCAGTAACACTATACCCGGAAATGACTGGCAACCTTCATTAAAGCTTTGGATACTTTCCAAATCCAGGTGGTTGGTAGGCTGGTCAAGAACGATAAGGTTGGGATTTTGCAGCATCATACGGCTGATCATACAACGTACCTTTTCACCACCACTAAGCACATTGGTCTTCTTCATAATATCATCACCACTAAAGAGCATCTTACCCAGGAAGCCACGCAGGAAGGGCTCATCGGCATCTGTTACATGTGGCGGTACAAACTGGCGCAGCCAGTCCATAAGGGTAAGCCCTTCTTTAAAGAACTCACTGTTTTCCAGTGGCAGGTAGGCCTTGGTAATGGTAGTTCCCCATTCGTATTTACCACTATTGGGTTGCAGATTGCCATTGATGATCTCAAAGAAGTTGGTAACCGCCAGTGGGTCACGGCTGAGGAAGGCGATCTTCTCCCCTTTATTAATGCTAAAGGATACCCTGTCAAATAGCTTTCTGCCATCGGCACTGCTGCTGGCAAGGTTCTCTATATTCAATATCTGGTTGCCAACCTCCCGCATTGGCTGGAATATAATACCGGGATATTTACGGTTAGAGGGCTCTATTTCGTCAATAGTCAGCTTTTCCAATGCCTTTTTACGGCTGGTTGCCTGCTTACTCTTAGAGGCATTGGCACTAAAGCGGGCTATAAAGTCGAGCAATGCCTGGCGCTTTTCTTCTACCTTTTTATTCTTATCGGTTATCTGGCGCGCCATTAACTGGCTGCTCTCGTACCAGAAGGTGTAGTTGCCGGTAAACACTTTTATTTTACTGCGGTCCACATCGGCTACGTGGGTACATACCTGGTCCAGGAAGTGACGGTCGTGACTTACTACCAGTACAATGTTCTGGTAATCGGCCAGGAAGTTCTCCAGCCAGCCAATAGTCTCGATATCCAAACCGTTGGTAGGCTCATCAAGCAGGAGGATATCGGGATTACCAAATAAAGCCTGTGCCAGCAACACACGCACTTTGAGGTTAGCCGGGATGTCCTTCATCAGGCTTTGGTGGTACTCTTCCAATACACCAAGGCTACTCAAGAGGTTGCCTGCATTACTTTCGGCTTCGTAGCCACCCATTTCGCCAAACTCCGCTTCCAACTCACCCGCCTTCATATAGTCGTCTTCGGTAGCATCGGGATTGGCGTAGATAGCATCTTTCTGATGCATTACCTCCCACATCTTCTTATGCCCCATGAGTACGGTATTGAGTACGGTTTCGTTGTCAAACTCAAATTGGTTCTGCTTCAATACCGCCATGCGCTCGCCCGGCGTTATCTCTACTGAACCTTTGTTTGGCTCTATATCTCCACTTAGTATCTTTAAAAAAGTTGATTTTCCTGCCCCATTGGCACCAATCACGCCATAGCAGTTACCATGCACGAAATTGATGTTCACTTCATCAAATAACACGCGCTTGCCGTAAGCAAGCGTTACGTTTTTTACACTTATCATTGGCTTAAGTCTTTCCGTTTTTTCAGGGCGCAAAAGTAGAATGAAAGCAGCAGAAATAAAAGGCTTTTATATTTAATAGCAATAGATTAAGGAGATTGGCTCTCAGATTAGTTCACGAGTTCACGGGTTATTGTTCAAAACCTGACGTATAAAGTTTAAAGGTGTGGGGGAAGATTGAGGAGTTCACAAGTTTACGAGTTGAAAGGTTTAAGTCATAGGTAAAGGTCTACTAAAGTATAGCTTTACCTTGGAGTAGCCTCGGAGTAGGTATGGAGTTACTATGGAGTAAGTATGGCGCAACTTCCCTGTAAGTTCACTATAACTTCTCTATAACTTCCCTATAAGTTCACTATAACCCGGGAACGTTCAAGAGTGAGGAGGGGAAAATCTGCATTTTAATAGACGGGTAGAATTACTCCAAAGCCGCCTTAAATTATATAAAGAAAACACCGCAAATTAGATTGGGATAGTCATTTAAAGGAGCTGGCTATAAATAGCTGTGTTTTTATACTATCTGAATGCAGATAAACTTATTTTTATAACCTAATAGATCGTTTGCTTTTTTAATCTGAAAACATTATCTGAACACCAAATAACCACTATTATGAATTCACGCCGCCAATTCTTACAAAAAATGACTGCAGCCTCCTCTGCTTTTTTCTTTATGAAGCATGCTCTTGCAGCTTCGCCTGATAATACCAGTGCACTTTATGATGGGCCCATGCTGCGGGTAGCTATTATGGGGCTGGGCAGCTATGGCACCCGGGTAGCCGAGGCGATGCGGGATTGTAAGATGGCAAAGCTGGTGGGTGCTATAAGTGGTACCCCGTCGAAAATTACTGCGTGGCAGCAGAAGTACAATATACCCGCAAAGAACTGTTACAACTACGAGAACTATGACCAGATTAAAAATAACCCCGATATAGACGCAGTGTATGTCATTACCCCTAATGCCCTACACCACGATGCAGTGATACGGGTAGCTAAAGCCGGTAAGCATGTAATATGCGAGAAGCCTATGGCGGTAAATGCCAAAGAAGGGCAGGAAATGGTGGATGCCTGCAAGAGAGCCGGTGTAAAGCTGCTGGTAGGCTACCGGATGCACTTTGAGCCGCATACACTGGAAGTAGTGCGTATGCGGAAGGCAGGTGAGTTTGGAAAGATCACTTTCTTCCAGGGGTTATCGGGCTTTGTGATTGGTGATCCTACGCAGTGGCGGCTGAACAAAGCCCTCTCTGGCGGCGGGTCTATGATGGATATTGGCATTTACTCCATCAACGGCGCCCGGTATATGGTGGGAGAAGAACCGATATGGGTAACGGCAGAAGAAACAAAGACCGACCCGGTAAAGTTTAAAGAAGGGGTAGATGAGACCATCCAGTTTCAATTAGGCTTTCCAAGTGGTGCTGTAGCCTCTTGCCTCTCCACTTACAGTATGAATAATCTTGACCGTTTTTTCCTGGATGGATTGAATGGCTGGGCGGAGTTGTACCCCGCTACCGGCTATGGACCAATACAGGGGCGCACAGATAAAGGCGAGCTGAATCAGCCGGTTGTAACGCATCAGACGGTGCAGATGGATGAAATGGCACAGATCATCTTAAATGGCAAACAACCCATTATACCAGTAGATGGAGAAGAGGCAGTAAGGGACCTGAAGATCATTGATGCTATTTATGAGGCCGTGAAGCTGGCAAAGAAAGTACCGCTGAAATAATGCCCTCACCCTTCCCCTGTCCACAGGTGGAGAGGGGAACGAAGAAGATAAGTGGTGAGTTGTGAGTGTTGAGACCGCTTGTATAAATATCATGCCCTTATATGAATAGCAACCTGATTGAATATTATCAGCAACGGGCAGCCGAATATGAAAGCATTTATCATAAACCGGAGCGGCAGCAGGATATAGCTGCCGCAACGACTATATTGCAAAAAGTTTTTACCAGTAAGCAGGTGTTGGAAATTGCTTGCGGCACCGGCTTTTGGACGGATAAAGTAGCTGAAGTTGCACGAACTGTACATGCCACAGACATCAGCCAAGCGGTAATAGATATAGCCAAACGAAAGCATTATGCTAAGGCCAACGTTACATTTGAGTTAGCAGATTTCTCCCAATACCAGCCAACTCAACTATATGATAGTCTGTTTGGTGGCTTTATCTGGAGTCATATTTTACTACAGGAAACAGATACCTTTTTAGCCACCATCCATCGCTATATTATACCCGGCGGAACAGTTATTTTAATAGACAACAATTATGTACCTGGCAGTAATTTACCAGTAGTGCATACAGACGCACATGGCAATACTTACCAAAGGAGGCAATTACAGGATGGTTCTACGCATCTGGTATTGAAGAATTTTCCTTTAGCGGGATATTTGAGGAGTAAACTGGAAGGTATTGCAGGCGAATTAAGTATTATTAATCTTACCTATTATTGGATACTTATTTATAAGACTAACAGCTAAATATCCGTTTCACTATTATTTGATTTTTGCAAACAAATAGATAGCTGTGTAATTTACAACACCAAAGTTTACCTTCATAAACATGAAATGGATAACCCGTGAGCATCCTAAAATAGACCGTATTGCCTGCCCATGGCTTATCAGGAACTTTATAGATAAGGATGCAGAGATCATCTATGTGCCGCACGATGAAGTGATCGCCCGATCGAAGGTCTTAGATGCTATTCCATTTGATATTGCAGGCGTTGAATACACCCATTATGGCGATGAATGCACGTTTGATTATTTCCTCCGAAAGCATCAGTTGAATGACGAGGCTTTGCACACGATGGCGCCCATTATAAGAGGCGCCGATACAGACCGGCATCATTTGGCAACACAGGCCTCAGGCTTGTGGGCAATATCTGCCGGGCTGGCTTATAATTTAAAAGACGATCAGGAACTGCTTAACAAAGGGATGCTGCTCTATGATGCATTGTATAGCTGGGCAAAATACTTGAAGCACCAGAAGCATTTGCAGCAACCGTTTGAGGAAACCTTATTGCATGCATTGAATAATTTTATAAAGGAGAAAAGCACTTATAAGAAAACGCCGGCCTGGGCAAGAGAACTAAAAGCAATACTGCAAGACCATGTTGACACCAACCTTAGCCTGAAGGAGATATCTAAAAGCTTAGATATTCACCCCGCCTATTTATCGAGGGAGTTCTCCAGATACTTTGATAACCTATCGTTTGGTGATTATATAAGGAAGCTGAGAATAGAAAAAGCGACGGAGCTACTACACAACCCGGATTATAGTCTTACCGAGATCGCTTACCTGACCGGCTTTTCCGACCAAAGCCATTTTACCCGAATATTCAAGCTTTATATGGGTAAGAATCCTTCGGTGTACAGGAAGGGATTGAGGCAAGGGTAAAGCCTATATAAAGGGCAGGCAATACCTGCTTTGCATAAGCTTTTTATCCGGGCTTGGTTATAAACGCCGACAGGATGCTAACCCTGCCAGCGTTTATCCGGGGTATTTAAAGCTTAACTCACCCCTTTCTTCAGCTTCCCTTTCTTTATATACAACAGCAATATGCCACTAATCAGCGCCAATGACCATACAGTTTATGTTATGCAGGGTATCTAACCTACAATGATTATCTACCATAGTCAACGGTGTTGCAAATGCAGTATTAAATACAATTCCCTTTAATAGTTGCGCTTATAAGATCTGGCAAAACTCTAACCGCTCGTTGTCCGGTCCAAGTATATTGAAATACTTGCAACCCTTCTCCCAAAAAGCTAAGTACACCGGCTTATCTTCAATAATAAAAAACCCTGCTGATTTAAGAGTTGTATATGTTTCTTCTATATCATCTACATCAAAAGCAATATGATCTATTCTGCCATCAGTTCTCTTTCTTACTTGATTCAACTCCGGTTCGGGCATTTGGTACAACTCAATAAGGATATTCCCATGTTTCATCATTACAACATGTCCTGTTCCTCCATTATGATCAAATGTGGAACTCATTACGTTCTTAAAACCTAAGCGCTCATAAAACTTTTGGGAAACTGCTAAATCAGTTATGGGAAGTCCAACATGCTGTAGGTAATTTATTTTCAGGTCCATTTTGAGCTATTTATTTAAATGTTGAGATCCTTTTGTTTGTATGCTCTACACAATCTTATTCCAAAACGCCTTTGCCACCTGGGCAAACAAGTAGTTACACATTATCTGCATCACTGCAAGCAGTACTACCTTTTGAAGAGGCACGACCGGGATTATGCAGGAGGCAGAAAAGCATATAAACAAATATAACATTGTAAGCTTTAGAAATGCTAACTCCAGGCAGCTTCACATGCTTATGCGGTAAATACTTAGGCTCTTTAGCTGTAATACCCTGATGGTCAACTGAGGTAAATAAAACCACTTGGCTGTCCTGCTGTAGTTACCTGGCAAGCCCCTGTGATATAAGCCCTCTAAAAACAGACATCTATTCTCACCTTCCATACAGCCCGCTTTCGTCTCATTACCTCAACAGATAATAGTAATATTGTATTATGAGACCGTTCTATTACCTGTTTATTACATTATACCCGGTTGTTGCACGTATCCTTTCTCTTTTTGATAAGAAGGCGAGGCTTTGGGTGCAGGGCAGAAAAGATGTAATGGACGATATATACCATTACTTCAAAACCAATACGGCGCCGGTAATCTGGTTTCACTGCGCTTCTTTAGGCGAGTTTGAACAGGGCAGGCCGGTATTGGAAGCCCTACGCGTTATGTACACGAGGCACAAGATATTGGTCACCTTCTTTTCTCCCTCCGGCTATGAAGTAAGAAAGAATTATAAGCAGGCAGATTTCATTTGCTATCTGCCTATGGATAGCCCGCTGAATGCAAGGCGCTTTATTAAAGTAGTACGCCCCACCCTGGTGATATTTGTAAAATACGAGTTCTGGTTTTATTACTTAAAGGCTATCCGCAAGCGCAATATCCCGCTGTTGCTGGTATCCGGAATATTTAGAGAGTCGCAGACTTTCTTCAAGAAGTACGGTGGTTTTTACCGTCGCATGTTGCGCTACTTTACCCACCTGTTTGTGCAAACCCCCGAAGCTTTGCGGCTGCTACATTCCATTGGCATTAACAACGCCAGTGTAAGTGGCGATACGCGTTTTGACCGTGTACTGGCTACTGCTCAAAACTTTGAACCGGTACCACTTATTGAAGCGTTTTGCGCAGGCAGAAAAGTGGTAGTGGCAGGCAGTACATGGACCGAAGATGATGAAGAACTGGACCATTTTGTGACTAACCATCCCGATATGCGGTTCATTATTGCCCCACACGACATCAGTGAAGAAAGGCTAAAGGAATGTGAGCGGCTCTACAAACATACTATACGTTATTCACAGCTTAGCACAGCCCATGGCACCGCAGGTATCAATACATTGATCATTGATAATATCGGTATGCTTAGCCGTTTGTACAAGTATGCCACTATCTGCTATGTAGGCGGTGCCTTTGGTGGCGATGGCATCCATAATATCCTGGAGCCTGCAGTATTTGCCAAACCCGTACTATTCGGACCTGTACACGATAAATTCCCAGAAGCAGGTGCAATGGTAGAAGCCGGAGGGGCTTATAGCGTGGAAAATGCATTGGAATTGGAAAAAACACTAAATGGCCTGCTCAGCAACGAGCAGTTATATGCACAGTCATGCGCTGCCTCGCTCCAGTATATACAACATCATGCGGGCGCCACGGGCAAAGTCATTCAGTATATTCAGGAAAACCGCCTTTTAACCAACTGATTGAAGTGCTTCACTACAGGATTGTTATCATCCCAGCCCAGTTTATAAATCATCTCGCGCTGTATCCAGTAGTTAGCTTCCTGGTACACACTAAACGAATTAATGGTCTTAATACTGCGCTCATACATGGTTTCGTCGCCGCGGAACAACTCACTTATGAACTGATAACGGTCGTTAATGCCAATCGCTTTCCTCAGGTCTCGTATGGGCTCTTCCTGTAGTTTGCTGGCAAGTTCGGGCGTATTATCATTTTTCAGCTTGTCGTTCAAACTTACCTCTTCCCCAAAGCCCGATGCATTTAACTCATACAATTCCCTGTTGTTCTTATCTTTTTGCTGTGCCAGTGTAGGCACTTCATCCGGCACAAAGAAAGCAGGATTAGACGGTCTTAATCCATAGGTAGTGGTTGAAGGCTCCGAAAGTGCTGACGGAATTTCGTCTGGCTGTTCCTGCGGTACTTCAGTGGGCGTTTGTGTAGGTATCTCTGCCGGCTCCTGAGGTTCAGGCTGTATATCGG
>Ga0308176_10003328_pt1 | contig 10278 bp, 11 predicted proteins | sample PhyCR2_3_FD_203890 | JGI IMG/M metagenome (GOLD analysis project Ga0308176, IMG submission 203890) | Soil microbial communities from UC Gill Tract Community Farm, Albany, California, United States - DLSLS.C.R2 | ecosystem: Environmental > Terrestrial > Soil > Agricultural land | place: USA... | reverse complement strand
CGCGGTCCAACGAATGACCGAGCGGATGCGCAGCGGTCCCGCCAATGCCCGGGTGGACGACATCGAAATCGAGGACGCGCCAGTCGGCGATAGCGGGCGCTTCGAACTCAAGCGCTAGCCGGCGAATGGATCCCGAACCAGAATTGTATCTTCGCGCTCTGGCGAGGTGCTGACGAGCGCGACCGGGCAGCGGATCAGCTCCTCGATCCGGCGGACATATTTGATCGCGCGCGCAGGCAAGTCGGCCCAGCTGCGCGCTCCGTGCGTTGAGCCCGGCCAGCCTTCGATCTCTTCGAAGATCGGCTCGACACGCATCTGGTCGGCGGAGTGCGCGGGAAGATAGTCGAGCTTCTTCCCGTCGAGCCGGTAGCCGGTGCAAATCTGGACCGCCTCGAAGCCGTCGAGGACGTCGAGCTTGGTCAGCGCGATGCCAGTGACGCCGCCAACCGCGACGGCTTGGCGCACCAGCACCGCGTCGAACCAGCCGCACCGGCGTTTGCGCCCGGTCACAGTTCCGAACTCGTGGCCGCGTTCGCCGAGCTTCTGGCCGATGTCGTTGTCCTGCTCGGTCGGGAAGGGGCCCGAGCCGACGCGCGTCGTGTAGGCCTTGGTGATCCCGAGGACGAATCCCGCGGTCGAAGGGCCGGTCCCGCTGCCCGCCGCGATCGTACCGGCGACCGTGTTGGATGAAGTGACGAACGGGTAGGTGCCGTGATCGACGTCGAGCAGCACTCCTTGCGCGCCCTCGAACAGGATTCGCTTGCCGTTGCGCCGGGCCTTGTCGAGGTCGCGCCACGCGGGCTTGGCGTAGGGCAGGACGAAATCTGCAATTTCGGCGAGGTCGTTCCTCAAGCGTTGGCGATCGACCGGCGGCTCGCTGAATCCGGCGCGGAGTGCATCGTGGTGAGCGCAGAGGCGGTCGAGCATTGGCTCGAGCTCGTCGAGATGAGCGAGATCGCAGACGCGGATGGCGCGGCGACCGACCTTGTCCTCATAGGCCGGGCCTATGCCGCGGCGGGTGGTGCCGATCTTGCCGGCTCCGCTCGCATCTTCGCGGAGCGCATCGAGGTCGCGGTGTATCGGAAGAATGAGCGGACAGGTGTCGGCGACCGTCAGAATTTCGGGCGTGACTTCGACGCCCTGCTCGCGGATTCGCTCGATCTCCGCTTTCAGCGCCCACGGGTCGAGCACGACGCCATTGCCGATGACCGATGGAGTGCCGGTGACGATACCACTCGGAAGCAGCGAGAGTTTGTAGGTCTGGTTACCGACGACGAGGGTGTGGCCTGCGTTGTGGCCGCCCTGGAAACGGACGACCATGTCCGCCCGGCTGGCGAGCCAATCGACGATCTTGCCCTTGCCTTCGTCGCCCCACTGGGCGCCGATGACGGTGACGTTTCCCACTGTCGAGCTTTCCTGCTGTGCGGCCCGCGCGGCTCTACGGGCTGGGGGCGCGGGCGTCTAGGTGGGTATCCTTTGCAACAGGCTGGGGCGCTCCCGGGGGTTGAAAAGGAGCGCCCCTTTCACAATCGCGGACAAGTTGCCGCGACGGGGAACATTTACAGCGCCAGCAAGACGAACAACGCGAGACCGATCACCGCCCCGAATGGGATAAGGAGGATTTGAGCGGCCGCCGCGCCGGTCGGAAGCGGGCCGTTGCGGGTCGTGACGGTCCGCGGCCATGGGCGCGAAGAGGATTTCGAGAAGCCGCCGAGGGCCGCGGGCAGGCCGAGCGTCATCAGTCCGAAGAACGAGGCCGTCACGACTGCCAGCGTTGAGGGAGCGTCGGTCGTGAAGAAGAGAAGGAAGAGTCCGAACAACAGACCCCATGCGGAGAGGAACGCGATCCAGATCGGTCGCGGGATGTCGCCGAACAGACTGGTTTCGTGCGCGGCCGGTTCGGTCGTCAGCTGAGCCGCATCGTCCAACAGTTCCGGGATGAGGTGCATGATAGTCTCCGCATCACCCGCCTGATGGCTAAGTAAGTGGACAGCTCAGAACAAGCAAACGCATATTATTGCTAATTAATAGCAAAAATATCTCATTTATTGATTGTGCGGAGAGCCGGCGACCGCTCTCAGGCCATTGCGGACGCGCGCCATAAGCTGCTCGTCGGCCTTCGCGGAATAGAGGGCGTAAATGGAATAAGAGAAGCGTGGAGTGTTTGCGATCAAATGGAGCCGCCCGCTCTCGAGATGGGGACGGGCCGCTTCCATGCGGAAATACCCGCTTCCGCCGACAGCAAGGATGTAATCCAGCGCCAGGGGACCGTGATTGACGGACAAAACGGGGCTGGGAGCGTCGGGGAAGGCGGTGTGGTGATTGCCTCTGAACTCGGGTCCCCAATCGACAAATACATAGTCCTCCCACGAATTCTCATCGGCGGAAGCGGTGGTGCTCACGGCCACTAAGGTCTCATCGAGCAAGAGCTCCGCCGCCACGCCGGTACGTGGGGGCGGTGCATAAAGCACGGCCAGATCGAGGATGCCTTCCTGGACTTGATCGATCAGGCGCTCCGGAACATCGATCTGCGCTCGGATCGCGACATCTGGACACTCGTTCCTCATCCAAACCAGCCAATCGCGCAGCAGCGGATTCCACAAACTGTGCTCACCACCGACCGTCACGACGTTGTCGCGCCCAATCGGCATTGCGACGTCATGCCGGGCGCGCTCCCACAGCTGGACCAGACTGGTCGCGTAACGAAGGAACTGGTCGCCCGCCTGGGTCAGCTTCGCTCCCGCCTTGTTCCGGATGAACAATTGGCGGTCGAGCTGCTCCTCCAGCACCCGGATGCGCGCGCTCACCGCCGTTTGGGTGATGTTGAGGTTGGTCGCCGCCCGGACGAAGCTACCCGTCTTCACGATCTCGAGGAAAGTTCGGGCGACGACGATATCCATAGCTTCTCTACAGAGTTTTTTATATTAAAGCATAATTCTATTCGTTTGCTTGATGTTTGCCAAGAACACATATCAGTGTTGCTCGCGGAGCCATCGAAATCCGGAAGCTTCGCAGCTGAAGGAGATTGAAAATGAAATGGCGCCGGGAAATCGACTATCATGGTTCACGCTCGTACGGGACGGACGACGCAAGGGCGGGACAGTTCAGCACATTGCTCGCCTGGCTGGCGAAGATCGGCGGACGGAAGCCGCGGTCGCCCTCGTCGACCGCACCACTTTCCGGGGAGCATGGATTCTCCCTGTTGGGTGTGACGGGCAGTCGCACTCCGGAGTCCGCGGATTGTCCGTTTCCGACGAAATCCGCTGACTATTACGACCGCCGTGATTGGCGCCTGTTGCCATAGCCCGCGAAGGAGCACAGCGCTTCTACGGACAAGGAAGGCCCGTCCAGCGCCAAGGCTGTCATTGAGCAACCGGAACAGAAGCCGACCGTCGGGAGTATTGCAGGCCGTCACGCGCTTAAGCGCTTGCTGGGTAAACAATAGGGGAAAGCCAATGAAGACTACGACCATTCTCGCGATCGCTCTCGGGCTTGGGTCGCTCGCGGCTTGCAACAAGAATCCGCAGCAGCAGGCCGCCGACAATTATGAGGCGAACGCCGACAACGCCGCCGATACGATGGAAGCGAACGTCGATAATTCGGCCGACCAGATGACCGCCAATGCCGGCAACGCTTCCGACGCGATGAAGGCGGCTGCCGACAACAAGTCCGACGCGATGAAGAATGCGGCCGACAACACAGCGGACGCGATGAAGAATACGCATTGATTTACCTCACCAGCCGCTCGCACGCAGGCGGCTGGCACCAAGGGCGCTCCAATTGGGGCGCCCTTTTCGTTAGAAGCTCAGCGGGACGACTTCGCGGACTGCGGGAAGGTCGTGGAGCTGTTGCGCGACCTCGGGCGTGATCGGGTCGTCGACGGCGACGAGCGCCACGGCTTCGCCCGCCTCCTGGCGACGGCCGAGGTTAAAGGTCGCGATATTGATTGCATTCTCGCCGAGCTTCGTGCCGAGCGCCCCGATGAAGCCGGGCGCGTCGGTGTTGACGATATAGATCATCTGGCCGGTCAGCTCGGCTTCGACCGGAACTCCGAAAATCTGGACGAGGCGCGGAGCGCGGTTGCCGAAAAGCGTGCCTTCGACGCGCTTGTCGCCATGATCGGTGCCGACCGTGACTGCGACGAGCGTGTGATAATCGCCTTCACCCTCATTCCTGATTTCGCGCACAGCTAGACCTCGCTCCTTCGCGAGATAGGGCGCGTTGACCATGTTCACGGTGTCCGACCAGCTGCGCATCACACCAGCCAGCACCGCGCCCGTGATCGGCTTGATGTTGAGCTCGGCGGCAGCGCCCTCGACCTCGATGTCGATCGAACGGATTTCCGTGCCCGCGATTTGTCCGACAAGGCGGCCGAGCTTCTCCGCCAGCGCCATGTAGGGGCGGAGACGGGGCGCCTCCTCGGCGGACAGCGACGGCACGTTCACCGCGTTCGTGATCCCACCGAGCAGCAGATAATCGCTCATCTGCTCGGCGACCTGAATCGCGACATTGACCTGCGCTTCGGTGGTCGAGGCCCCGAGGTGCGGGGTGCAGATGAGCCCGCGGGTGCCGAACAGCGCATTCTCCTTGGCGGGCTCCTGGCTGAAGACGTCGAGCGCAGCGCCGGCGACATGGCCGCTATCGAGCGCGTCCTTGAGGGCCGCCTCGTCGATCAGCCCGCCTCTCGCGCAATTGACGATCCTGACTCCGGGCTTGGTCTTGGCTATCGCATCGCGGCTGAGGATGCCGCGCGTCTGCTCGGTGAGCGGCGTGTGGAGGGTGATGAAGTCGGCGCGGGCGAGCAGATCGTCGAGCTCGACCTTATCGACGCCAAGCTCCACCGCCCGGTCGGGCGACAGGAAGGGATCGTAGGCGACGACCTTCATCTTGAGGCCGTGGGCGCGGTCGGCGACGATCGAGCCGATGTTGCCGCATCCGACCAGGCCGAGCGTCTTGCCGGCAAGCTCGACGCCCATGAAGCGGTTCTTCTCCCACTTGCCCGACTGGGTCGACTGGTCGGCCTGCGGGATTTCGCGGGCGAGAGCGAAAAGCATCGCGATGGCGTGCTCGGCGGTCGTGATCGAATTGCCGAAGGGCGTGTTCATGACGACGATGCCGCGCGCCGAAGCGGCCGGGACATCGATGGTGTCGACTCCGATACCTGCGCGTCCGATCACCTTCAGGCGCGGCAGCGCGGCATCCATCGCCGCGGAGTTGATCTTGGTAGAGCTCCGCACCGCGACGCCGTCGTATTTGCCGATGATCGCCTTAAGCTCGTCGGGCGTGAGGCCGGGCCTCTCGTCGACCTCAATTCCGCGGTCGCGGAAGATCGCGGCCGCCCTGGAGTCCATCTTGTCGGCGATGAGTACGCGTACAGAATCGCTCATCGCGTCGCCTCCCATGCCCAGTCGAGCCACGGGGTGAGTGCTTCGATGTCGCTGGTTTCGACGGTTGCACCGCACCAGATCCGAAGACCAGGCGGGGCGTCGCGATAGGCCGTAATGTCGTAGGCCGCGCCTTCGCGCTCGAGGAGCTGGCCGATAGCTTTTTGACGGGCTCGGTTGGCGTCCTTGTCGGAGCGATCGGCGAATTGCAGGCAAACCGACGTGTTCGAGCGGATCGCCGGATCGGCGGCGAGGTGCTCGACCCAGCCTGTGCTCCGCGCCCAGCGGTCGAGCGCGGCGGCATTGGCATCGGCGCGGGCGATCAGTGCTTCAAGTCCGCCTGCGCGCTCCGCCCAATCGAGACAAAACAGCCAGTCCTCGACCGCGAGCATCGAAGGCGTGTTGATCGTCTCTCCCTTGAAGATTCCCTCGATCAGCTTGCCGCCTTTGGTGAGGCGGAAGATCTTGGGCAGCGGGCGAGGAACTGGCTCCCGTTCGAACCGCTCGACCGCGCGCGGGCTGAGCACGAGCATGCCGTGTGCGGCCTCGCCGCCGAGGGCCTTTTGCCAGCTGAAGGTGCCGACATCGATCTTTGCCCAGTCGATGTCTTGGGCGAAGGCTGCGGACGTCGCGTCGCAGATGCTGAGGCCGGTGCGGTCGGCTGCAATCCAGTCCGCGTCGGGAACTCGAACGCCGCTGGTCGTGCCGTTCCAGGTGAAGACGATGTCGCTGGCGGGATCGATGCCGGAAAGATCGGCGATCTCGCCATAGTCGGCGGTGCGGATGTCGGCGTCGAGCTCGAGCTGTTTGGCGACATCGGTGACCCAGCCGGCGCCAAAGCTTTCCCACGCAAGCATCGTGACCGGCCGTGCGCCGAGCAGCGACCAGATGGCCATTTCCATCGCTCCCGTGTCGGACGCGGGGACGATCCCGAGCCGATAGTCGGCCGGGAGCTTCAGCAGCGCGTGGGTCCGCTCGATCGCTTCGGCGAGCTTCGCCTTGCCGACCGTCCCGCGGTGCGAGCGGCCGAGCGCCGAGGTGTCGAGCTTGTCCGCCGTCCAGCCCGGTGGCTTGGCGCACGGACCGGACGAGAAATTGGGGCGCTGAGGTTTGGTATGGGGCTTTGCCAGACGCACGTCGGGCGTGCCGCCAGTCGCTTCGGTCATGTCACTCTCCTCGCAGAGAGCTCGCGCCGCGTTGGGACGGCGTGGCCCAACGCCGGTTGTAAGGGTGATTGCGGCAGTCGCAAGGCGGCGCGAAAGATTCGCGTACGACTCCGAAACGATCGATTCTGGATCGTGCGAGGGATTTGGGGGCGCCGGCCCGGCGCTGGCTGAAGCTCAGTTGAACGGCTCACCGCAGTTACTCTGCGGCTCATCCCGCCAGGATGCGGCCAAGGTTGAAATTATTAACCATTGGCGGACAGTCCCGACCACGCCAGCACGCGGAGGGAAATCTCCACGCTGCCGGCTGGGGGCTGGGGAGCTCCTGAAGTTGGTGCAAACGGCGTCGCGCCCCTCAAGGTGCGTCGCTGGAGCTTTTGGAGCGGGGACGTAATGACGCAAGTTCTGGCCGGTACGACGGCATTGTTCCGCGACCGCGACCTGTTCATTCACGACGGCACCAAGCTCCGTCGTTTCCGTATTTCCGCTCCCGTTCAAGCCGTTCTCTTCGTCATTCTTCTCTGCCTCGTCGGCTGGGCGAGCTACGCAACGGCGCGCCTGATCACTCGCCCGCGCCTGGCGATCGCCGCTGCGACTGACGTCCGCACGCGCCTTCTCGAGCAGCGCCAGGCGCTGATTGAAGCGGCGCTCGCGGGCCAGAAGATCGATCCGTCGATGGTGCAGGCGGCCGCGTCGAGCGGACAACTTGCCAAGACGGGACCGCTCGCCCGAGTTGAGCAGCAACAGCTCCAGCAGGCGGCGCTCGTCGCGCAGGCGCTGGACGTTCGCTACCAGGTGACCGCCGCGGAACTTCACAAGCTCGGCATCAAGCCAGCGACCGCCGGTCAGCCGAACGGCGTCGGCGGTCCGTTCGAGAGCGTCGGCAACCCCACGTTCAAGGCCCTATTCAACAGCTGGAAGAAGCTCGACCAGCTTCAGAACGACGTCATCGCGATTCCGTCCGACAAGCCGATCAAGGCTGAAGTCACTTTCACCAGCGGCTATGGCGTCCGCGCCGATCCTTTCCATGCCGGTGCCGCCATGCACCCGGGCATCGACCTCGCCGGCGCCTACGGAACACCGATCTACGCGACGGCTGACGGCACGGTGATGCGCGCTGGCTGGAACAATGGCGGCTACGGCAATCTCGTCGAGATCGACCATGGCCGCGGCATCAGCACTCGCTACGGCCACATGTCGGCGATCCTCGTCCAGGCCGGCGAGCACGTGACCCGCGGCCAGCAGATCGGCCGTATGGGCTCGACCGGCCGCTCGACCGGCAACCACCTTCACTACGAAGTCCGGATCGACGGACGCCCGGTGAACCCAATCCCGTTCATGAAGTCGACCGACTATGTCCTTGCCATGCAGAAGCGCGGAAGCTCGGCCTCGATGGACGCGGTCGCGGTTGGCGGACCGGTCGGCGGCGACAAGTGACGCTTTAGCGTCATCCCGGACTTGATCCGGGGTCCAGCCTCGCCACATTTGATATCGTGAGCGACATCAGCCTTACCGAGAACGCGGCCAAGCGCGTCGCGTGGATCGCCGAGCGGCAGTCGAAGCCGGCTATCCTCCGCCTCGCGGTGGACGGCGGCGGCTGCGCGGGCTTCACCTACAGGTTCGAGCTGGCCGAAAAGGCCGATGACGACGCGGTGGCGGAAACCGACGGTGTCAAGCTGGTGGTCGATCCTATCAGCCTCGACCTGGTGCGCGGCTCGGCGGTGGACTTCGTCGAGGACCTGAACGGCGCTGCCTTCAAGGTGCTCAATCCCAACGCCCAGTCGGGCTGCGGCTGCGGATCGAGCTTCAGCGTCTGATCTTCAGTCAGATTGCTACGTCGAAGAAGCGGGTTACGCGTAGGATCAGATAGCCTAGCGCGAGGATCACGATCAAAGCCTGCACGCGATCGCGTCGGCTGATGATCCCCGCAGCGCACAACAGCGCAATAGCTGCTTGCGAGATCGGATATTCGAGGCCGAGAGACTTGAAGTGCGCCATGCCCTTCAACAGCGTGTCAATCACGTCGACGATTAGGAGCGCGATAAGCAATCCGAAGAACCAGCGTCGCCGCGAGATGAAATATTCCCTGAAGTCGCGATGTTCACCGAGATCGCTGGGAAATAGGATGGTGCAGATCAGATAAATCAGGAAAGCGTAGCCCAGGACGAAGGCGTAGAGCTGAAAGGTCCAGACGGGCGTCGTTCGCAAGCCGAATTCGAACCACCACCAGAAGACGCTGAGCAGACCCGTGTGGAGAACCCACAGCAGATGCACCCACCACACTTTGGTCGCGCGCGGATTTTCAACAATCCGGCCGACGCCCTGCATCAGATGCGTCAGCGCTAGGCCGATAACGACCGCCGCCAGCGTCATCACGTAGTCGAATGCGCTCACGCCCCGCCCCCGGCTTTGGCCTGAATGAAGGACGCATCGTTATACGACGGCGCCAACGAACGCGAGGTGGCCTGTTGCGTTTGGCAGCGTCACGCTTAGTCAGGCGCCGGTGAAGATCGCTTCGTACAATCTCAACGGCATCCGCGCGCGGCTTCCGCGGCTCCTCGAATGGCTCGAGCGGGAAAAGCCCGACATCGCCTGCTTGCAGGAGCTGAAATGCGCCGATGAGTCACTCCCGATCGCCGATATCGAAGCGGCAGGTTACGGAGCGGTGTGGCACGGACAAAAGGGCTTCAATGGCGTCGCCATCCTGGCGAAGGGCGATGCGCCCGAATTGCGGCGTGTCGGGCTGCCGGGCGATCCCGACGATACGCACAGCCGCTACATCGAGGCCGAAGCGAACGGCCTGGTCGTCGCCTCGCTCTACCTTCCCAACGGCAATCCGGTCGGCACCGAGAAATTCACCTACAAACTCAGGTGGATTGAGCGGCTCTGTTCGCACGCGGCGGGCCTCTTGAAGGAAGAGCGGCCGGCGCTGCTGTGCGGCGACTGGAACGTGGTGCCGGAGGATCGCGACGTCTTCTCCGCGCGCGCGACTGCAAACGACGCGGTGATGCAGCCGGAAACGCGTGAGCTGTGGCGGCGCATCGTCAACCAGGGCTGGACCGACGCGCTTCGCGCGCTGCACCCGAACGAAGAGAAACTCTACACCTTTTGGGATTACACCGCCGGCTGCTGGCAGCGCGACCTCGGCTTCAGGCTGGACCACCTGCTTTGCTCTCCCGAAGCGGCGGATCGGCTCCAGGGTGCGGGCGTCGATCGGTGGGCGAGGGGAGAAGAGAAGGCGTCGGACCACGCGCCGACATGGGTGGAGCTGAGTTAAGCCTTCCGGATTACGGTTCACCGACTGGCCACACGCTCTGCCGATTGGCTTCGGCGCGGCTTGTAGTGGTAGGCAGGCAAATCGAGCGGTCGGCCGCAGTCGTGTTGGGCGCTGCGCGCAGTTTCAGGGCCCTTGCCATTCCGAATAGCTGGTCGGTTACGAGAGCGAGACGCCAATTCCTGTACCGCGCGTCCTGCAGCGTGAGGGCCAGCTGCAATGCGGCATCGGCATCGGCACGGCGCAGATGTTCGAGAAGGCGGAGCCTCGCCCAATCGGTCTGCTCCGCATCCATTTCGCTCTGCAGGTTCTCCATCCGGTTGTACATCACGCCATAATTGGAAAGGCGGCGCGCATCGACGAGCGCGGCTCGTCCGGCCTGGGATTCCGCCTCCCAACGCGAGTTGAGGAAGGTCCAATATTGCGGACGTCCTATCCAGTCCGGAGTAGCGATTTT
>Ga0308176_10003327_pt1 | contig 10280 bp, 6 predicted proteins | sample PhyCR2_3_FD_203890 | JGI IMG/M metagenome (GOLD analysis project Ga0308176, IMG submission 203890) | Soil microbial communities from UC Gill Tract Community Farm, Albany, California, United States - DLSLS.C.R2 | ecosystem: Environmental > Terrestrial > Soil > Agricultural land | place: USA... | reverse complement strand
CTCGAAGCCCAGGCAACTGTGCGAGCTTACTGGGGGCAGGGGGCGTGACGACCCGGCTCTCCCACGGTCTGCGGGCACCTGAGGATGATCGGTCTATCACGTCCCGGGTTATGGTTGAGTCGCATCGTCAGCTCTTCGACTAAAGATACAAGGATAAAGGTGAAGGGGAAGTGGTTTAATAGTTGTGTGATCATCCTTGAGAAGGAGATGCGATGGCAGTTCACACATTGATTCAGGACATTGGGCGTGCGCGATCGGCGGATCGTGAGCCGACTGACGCGGAGCGCACCGTTGATCGTGACGGCCTAGCCGCAGAACTTGCACGATCGATCGAAGGTGAAGTGCGGTTTGATGCCGGAAGCCGGGCACTCTACGCCGCGGGAGGTGCGAATTACCGGCAGGTGCCCATTGGGGTGGTCATTCCGAAAAGTATCGAAGATATTATTCAGACAGTCGCCGCCTGCCGCCGCTATGGCGCGCCGATTTTATCGCGCGGCGGCGGAACGAGTTTAGCGGGTCAGATTTGCAACGTGGCGGTCGTGATGGATATGTCGAAATTCCTCCATCACATTGTGGAGCTTGATCCCCAAAGAAAACGGGCGCGCGTACAGCCCGGTCTGGTGCTTGACGATCTTCGGAACGCCGCCGAACAGTATCATCTCACCTTCGCGCCGGATCCCTCCACCCACAACCACTGCACGCTCGGCGGCATGATCGGCAATAATTCGTGTGGCGTGCATGCGCTCATGGGCGGGAAGACGGAAGAAAATACGGAAGAGTTGGATATCCTGACCTACGATGGCCTGCGCATGACGGTCGGCCGGACCAGCGAAGAAGATCTGCAACGTCTCATCGGCATGGGAGGGCGGCAGGGCGACATCTATGGAAAGCTGCGGCATTTGCGCGATACGTATGCGGACCTGATCCGCACGCGCTATCCGAACATTCCGCGCCGAGTCTCGGGCTACAACCTGAACCGGCTGCTGCCGGAGCATGGGTTCGATGTGGCCAAAGCACTCGTCGGCACGGAAGGCACCTGCGTCACGGTCCTGGAGGCGACGGTTCGGCTGGTGCACAGCCCGCCGGCGCGCACGTTAGTCGTGCTCGGCTATCCCGATATCTACACGGCCTGCGATCACATCACGGACATCCTCGAGTATCACCCGATCGGGTTGGAAGGCATGGATAACTTCCTCGTGCAGGACATCAGGCTGAAGGGGCTCCATCCGGAGAACCTCGATTTGTTGCCCGAAGGACACGGATGGTTGCTGGCCGAATTCGGCGGCGAGACGAAAGGAGAGTCGGATGAGCATGCTCGACGGATGATGGCGGGGATGAAAAGCAAACCGCATCCACCGGCCATGCGGCTCTATGATGATCCGAATGTTGAACACCATGTTTGGAAGACCCGCGAATCGGGTCTAGGGGCGACCGCTCGCGTGCCCGGCAAGCCGGACGCGTGGGAAGGATGGGAAGACTCAGCCGTTCCGCCCGAAAAGCTCGGCGGCTATTTGCGCGACCTTCGGGCTCTGTTTAATAAATATCAATATGGCTGCGCGCTCTACGGCCATTTCGGGCAAGGATGCATTCACACTCGCATCGATTTCGATTTCAAGACCCAAGACGGGATCAAAAAGTACCGCGCGTTCATCAGCGAGGCGGTTGATTTGGTCGTCGCCTATGGCGGTTCGCTGTCCGGCGAGCATGGAGACGGGCAGTCGCGGGCGGAATTTTTGCCGAGGATGTTTGGAAACGAATTGATCGAAGCGTTTCGCGAGTTCAAAACGATTTGGGATCCACAAGGAAAGATGAATCCCCATAAGATCGTGGATCCCTATCGCATCGATGAGAATCTCCGCCTCGGCGCCGACTACAATCCGCCGGACGTGGCAACCCATTTCCGTTACCCCGAAGATGGCGGCAGCTTTGCGCGGACGACCCTGCGTTGCGTGGGTGTCGGGGAGTGCCGCCGCGAACACGGCGGGACGATGTGCCCGAGTTACCGCGCCACCAGAGAGGAGATGCATTCGACCCGAGGACGCGCGCGGCTGTTGTTCGAAATGTTGGAAGGCGATCCGCTTGAGAAAGGCTGGAAGGAGGACCACGTCCATGACGCGCTGCATCTCTGCCTCGCCTGCAAGGGTTGCAAGAACGAGTGTCCCGTCAACGTCGACATGGCGACGTACAAGGCGGAGTTTCTCTCGCATTATTACGAAGGTCGGTTGCGCCCGATGCAGGCCTACTCGATGGGACTGATCTATTGGTGGTCGCGCCTGGCCTCCACTATGCCCGGCATCGCCAATATGATCACGCAAACGCCCGGATTGAGCCAGGCGGTCAAAGCCATAGGCGGCATCGATGTTCGGCGAAACATGCCGCCATTCGCGACCCAGACGTTTACCGATTGGTTCAGGAAGCGGCCGGTGAAGAATGTGGGAAGGACGAAAGTTATCCTTTGGCCCGACACCTTCAACAATTACTTTTTCCCGGAAACGGCGGTGGCGGCGGTGGACGTGCTGGAAGCCGCGGGGTTCCAGGTCACGATTCCGAGCCGCCCGCTCTGCTGCGGGCGGCCGCTCTACGATTTCGGCATGCTGGACCTGGCGAAGCGGATGTGGCGGCAAATCCTGGACACTTTGCATGACGACATCGAGGCCGGGACACCGATTGTCGGCCTGGAGCCGAGCTGCGTGGCGGCGTTTCGCGATGAGCTCGTTCAAATGTACCCCATGTATGAAGACGCCAAGCGACTCACTATTCAAGTGCTCACCTTGGCCGAATTCCTTGACTCCAAGGCTCAGCACGTCGAGCTGCCGCATTTGCATCGACACGCGATCGTGCATGGTCATTGCCATCAGAAAGCCGTCATGGGATTGACCTCCGAGCAAAAGATCATGAAGCGGGTCGGCCTTCATTTCGATCTGCTCGATTCCGGATGCTGCGGCATGGCCGGCTCCTTCGGGTTCAAGTCCGGGGATCATTACGATGTCTCGCTGAAAGTCGGAGAGATGACGCTGCTGCCGGCCGTTCGAAAGGCGCCGAAGGACGCGCTCATCATCGCCGACGGATTCAGCTGTCGCGAGCAAATCGCGCAAACGACGGATCGCCGCGCGCTCCATCTGGCGCAAGTGATGCAGATGGCGCTCCGCGAAGGCCCTCGAAGCGGTCCCTCACGCGGTGGAACGGAATATCCCGAGCGAAACTATTTCATGCCGAAAAATTTTCACCAGGGAATCCAGACGAAAGAGATCGCCATGCTTGCAGGAGCCGGGCTACTGATCGCAGGCGGCCTTCTATGGATGCTAAAGCGCAAACGCCGATAGGAGTCCCGGAAGAAAACATGGACAGGATGTTCAAAACAACCGTCCAACAAGGCCGCAGGCGCAGTCCCCACCGGAGACGTACCCTCTGGGGTACGTTGAGGATGGGGACAAGCCGAGAACGCAGTTGGCGGTTGTTTTCAACATCCTGAAGAGCTATGGCGGTTAAAGTTAGCATCGGCCCGCCCATCCTCACCATCAACCAAGGCAGCACCGTCATGGTCACGGACTTGGGAGGCGAGATCGCGCTGGAGAGCGAACAAGGTGTGTTGGCCGCCGATACGCGGTTCGTGAGTGTCTATAAGATCTGTTCCAACGGTCGTCTCTGGACCCGGCTCGCCTCCAGCGCCACAACCTATCTCTCCGCCAAAATCTATTTGGTCAATCAGAGTTTCACTGCGCAAGAGGGTGAAGAGGTGCCGGAACACGCGCTCTCGTTGACCATCAGCCGCGTCGCCCACGGCGGTATTCATGAGGATCTCGACGTCACGAATTATTCGCAAGAACCGATTCGATTCAATCTGGAACTGACCCTGCAGTCCGACTTCGCCGATCTGTTCGAGATCAAAAGCAAGACATTCATCAGGCGGGCAGGCATCGCCACGACATGGAATCGGGCCGCTCGCGAATTGCGGACGTCGTACACACACGGCGACTTTCATCGGGAATGTCGCTATCGCGTTGCCGAGAGCGATTCGGTGCCCGACTACGCCAATGGACAGCTTATTTTCGGAATCGACATAAAGCCGGGCGCCGCATGGCATGCCTGCTGTGAATACCTATTGGTCTGCCGGCAGCAGGTCCGAAGGCCTGCGCATGGATGCCCACTCGACTTGGATACAACCGAGGCGGCGAAGCTTCACCGGCGGTGGATAGTGGGCGCGACCGCCCTTAAAACTAGCCATGAAGGCTTGTATCGATTTTATCGGCAATCGATCGAAGACATGGGCGCCTTGCGTTTGCATGATCATGATATGGCCGACGATGTCTGGCTACCGGCGGCCGGCGTACCGTGGTTCGTCACGCTGTTCGGGCGCGATAGCCTGATCGCCGGGCTTCAAAATATGATCGTCAATCCAGCCTTCGCGAGAGGGTGTCTGAAAAAACTGGGCGAGTTTCAAGCGACGGAGTACGACGACTGGCGCGACGCCGAGCCGGGAAAGATTCTTCATGAACTTCGACACGGCGAGCTGGCGCATTTTCATCGCATCCCGCACACGCCATACTACGGCACGGCCGACGCGACCCCGCTCTATTTGATCGTCTTGCACGAAGCGTGGAAATGGACCGGCGATCAGTCATTGTTACGCGACTATCGGGATGTCGCGCTCCGCGCGTTGGAATGGATCGATCGCTATGGAGATCTCGACGGCGATGGATTTCAGGAATATTGCAGCCGCTCGTCCAACGGCATCAAGAATCAAAGTTGGAAAGATTCCGGAAACGCCGTCGTGTATCCGGACGGAAGACAGGTCGAACCGCCGATTGCGACCTGCGAATTGCAAGGCTATGTCTTCGATGCCAAGCTGCGCATGGCCGAGGTGTTCGACGCGCTCGGCGAACCCGCCCGTGCCGCCGACCTTCGACGCCAAGCCGCCGAGCTGCAACAGCGATTTGAAGAGCGGTTTTGGTGCGAGGACGCCGGCTCCTATGCGTTTGCCCTCGATGCCGACAAGCAACCGGTGGCCAGCGTCGTCTCGAATCAGGGGCATCTGCTCTGGAGTGGGATCGTCCGGCCGGATCGCGCGGAACGAGTCGTCCGGCGACTCATGGCGTCCGATATGTGGAGCGGCTGGGGCATTCGCACGCTCTCGTCGCAACACCCCGCGTATAATCCATTCTTATATCAATTAGGCGCCGTCTGGCCGCACGATAACGGCATCATCGCTCTGGGATTCAAGCGCTACGGCTTTGCAGCCGAAGCCGGTCGGGTGACGGAGGCGATGACGGAGGCGTCCAGCAACTTCATCAGCTCCCGGATGCCGGAACTGTTTGCCGGAATGGAGCGCAAGCCGCATACCTTTCCAGTGCAATATCTCGGCGCCAACATTCCACAAGCCTGGGCGGCAGGCAGTATTTTTCATCTCGTCACGGCTCTGCTCGGCCTTCGGGCGGATGCCCCCAATGGTTGTCTCTACATCGATCCCGATCTGCCGGCCTGGCTGCCCGATGTGCAGCTTCGCAATCTAACGGTGGGAACCGCCCGGCTCGATCTCCGGTGCCGGCGCGAAGGAGAACAGACGCGATGGGATGCCGATGTGCTGGAAGGGCAGGTCGAGATCCATCATCAGCCGTGGCCGCCGTGGCGTCTGGAAGAATCCGCCGTCCGGCGCGAGCAGGCTTATCAACAGCACCGGGCAGGCGAACGAGACCGGTAATGCTCACGCGCCTCGAAGATTACGCGCTGATCGGAGATCTGCATACTGCGGCGATCGTGTCGCGCGATGGTTCGATCGATTGGTTGTGTCTGCCTCGCTTCGACTCCCCCGCCTGCTTCGCCGCCTTGCTTGGAACCTCACAACATGGCCACTGGTCAGTAGCACCGACAGGGACGGTCACGGAGACCAGACGGCGGTATCGACACGACACGCTCGTGCTCGAAACGGAGTATGAGACCGATGGAGGAACGGCGACGGTGGTGGATTGCATGGCGCTCCGTGAACGGCATCCGGTTATCGTCCGCATGGTCGAGGGAAAAGCGGGCACGGTGTCCATGCATATGGAGCTGATTCCGCGCTTCTATTACGGCTCAATCGTGCCCTGGGTCCAGCGCGTGTCGGGCGTGCCGCGAGGTGCGTCGGATAAAACGCCTCATGGAATGGATCATGCGTTCATCGCTGCGGCCGGTCCCGATGCACTGTGCCTGATGGCCGGGGTGGCCTTGCAGCGAGAGCAAACTAAGATCATCGCCGACTTTGGCGTATCAGCGGGGGACACGATTCCATTTGTCCTGACCTCTTACGAATCTCATGAACCGGCGCCCGCTGCGGTAGACGCGGTGAAGGCCATCGAAGCGACGGAGCAGTGGTGGCGCGACTGGTCGGCGCGTTGTACGTATCATGGGCCGTGGAGAGACACGGTCGTCCGGTCTTTGATGACGCTCAAGGCCTTGACCTATGCGCCGACCGGCGGCATGGTGGCCGCCCCGACAACCTCGCTCTCTGAAGGCTTGCGTGGGTGCTTTAACTGGGACTATCGATTCTGTTGGCTCCGAGACGCCTCTTTGGCGCTCAAAGCTTTTCTCGACAACGGGTATGAGGAAGAAGCCCGGGCATGGCGTGAGTGGATTATCCGGGCGGTCGCGGGAGATCCTGCCGATCTTCAGGTCGTCTATGGTGTGGCGGGGGAGCGCCGGTTGCCGGAGAAGGCATTGGAGTGGCTTCCCGGATATGACGGCGCTGCCCCGGTACATGTCGGCAATGCCGCGGTTCAGCAACGCCAGTTAGACGTCTACGGAGAGACGATCAATGCCTTATCGTTGGCGTTGAGCAAGGGCATCGAGCCGGAAGCCGCCGCTTGGAATCTGCAGTGTGCCCTGTTGGACTATCTCGAATCCAATTGGGAGCGTGCGGATTACGGCATCTGGGAAATACGGGGGGAACCCAAGCAGTACACCTATTCGAAAGTCCTGGCGTGGGTGGCCCTGGATCGCGCGGTGAAAGAAGCGGAGCATTTTCACCTTGATGGGCCGGTCAATCGCTGGCGTCGTCTCCGCGGCACACTTCACGAGCTGATCTGCCGTGAAGGCTATGACGCCGAACGCGGCGCCTTCATGCAATGTTTTGGATCGGATAAGTTGGATGCAAGTCTCTTGATGATTCCGATCGTCGGCTTTCTCCCGCCCGACGATGCCCGTGTCCGGAGCACCGTACAGGCCATCGAACGGGAGCTGATGGTGGACGACGGCTTGCTCTATCGCTACGGCAGTAAAGATTCACCGAGCGAGGGCATTTTTATCGCCTGCAGTTTCTGGCTGGCGGATAATTATGCCTTGATGGGACGGCAGGCCGACGCCGAGCGTCTCTTCGAGCGCCTGCTTCAACTGTGCAACGATGTCGGATTGCTCTCGGAAGAATATCATGCGAAGAAGCATCGTCTGTTGGGCAACTTCCCCCAAGCGCTCTCCCATCTCTCGCTGGTCAATACGGCACACGCCATTCAGCGCGCTCAAAGTAGTACATAAAGCTCACTTCGGCAGACGCGAGTGCTTTTTGTCCCAATCCAGCCAGGACAGCAAATAAAAGATCAAGGCCAGAAGCCAGAGAAGAGGGACGCCGACCAGGATGAGAAGCGTGAACTTCATGAGACCTGCCTTCGCTCCGCCTGCCTGCGCGCATAGAGAAAGTCTTTCAGTTTGGCTTTCACGTCGAGCGGGAGGTCGGCCAAGGGAATCAAATGATTGCCGAGAAACTCCTTTCGGACGGCTTTTGGCGGGAGACGGAAGGATCGGGTCAAAATATCCTCCGAAATATCGTCATAGTAGTAGCGCACGATGCTCATCCCGCGGCTATCGGCATCTGAAGACGTGTCTTCATAAAAGAAGTATGTGGCCATTTATTTCTCCCAGGATGTTCAAAAAGGCCTTTCAGCGCGGCCGCAGCGAGCGAGGAGGCGAGACGTACTATTTGCGTACGTTGAGTCTCCGAGCGATGCCAGAACAAAGCTGGAGGCCTTTTTCAACATCCTGGTTTCTAGATCGAGGCGACCTTGTCATAGTACTGATGATCTTCCCGAAAGCCGCCATGCCCCAAGCCGACCTGTTCCAGCGAGGAGACCAACTCGATCCATCGTAAATACTTCACCATTTTGTACCCGACTTTTGTTTCGAGCCGCAGGCGACACGGAGCCCCGTGTTCGTACGGCAAGGGATTGCCGTTCATCTCATAGGCCAGGATCGTCTGTGGATCCTCCATTTCCTTGAGCGTAAAGGCCTCATAGTAATGGTCGGGCGCATATTCTTCCTGAACGAACGCGTGAAATACGATCCACCGCGCATCCGGCCGTGGTCGGCACAGGTGCAAAATATCAGTCACCCGTACGCCGCCCCATCGCGCGATGCCGGTCCAACCTTGAATGCAATTGTGCATGACGGTTTGCTCTTGTTTCGGCATACGTTTGAGATCATCCAGCGAAAGTTCAAGCGGCTGATCGACGAGGCCCATTACCCGCAAGCGCCACTCATGAAATCCATCTTGAGCGAGACGGCGATAGTCGCCGTCTTCGGGAGGATAGCCGTTGACATGGTGCTCCGGCGTAATATCTTGATCTCGATAGTGCTGATGGGATTTCAAAGCTCCGAAGAATAAGCGCATGAGCGGCTCGACGATCGCCGTTGCCTGCTCTTGAAATTTCCGCTGATGCCATCGGGTGTACAGTGTCGCGGCAATGTGAAACCCGATCACCGCCAAGAGGGCGCACGAGGCGACGACGAAGCCCATCACCGATGGAAGCCCGGATCGCCCGAACATGCTGAACATCGTTTCGGCATCGCGAGGGAAATGGACCAGGACCACCATGGTCAGATGCGTCAGGACGTAGAAGACCAAGAGCATGAGTCCGATGAAATGAAGGCTGCGCGCGCCTTGCCGGCCACCGAACAATTTGGCGTACCACGGATAGCGTCCGATGAAGGCCGGCGATTGCGACAGGCCGGTCGCGATCATGAGTGGGCCGAGCAGAAACACCACGCCGGCATACACGAGTTGCTGGAGCGGATCGTAAGGATGAAATGAGGATTCCGGCGGAATCTGAAGGCTTGCAAAAGTCTTGGCGCTTTCCCAGGCTTCCGGAACGATGGACCAGCTTGTCGGAATCAGGCGCCGCCATTGACCGGTCGCAAACAGCAACCCGACATAGCTTAGCCCATTCAGAATCCACAGCGGTACGATGAGAAAGTGCCAGTTGCGGCCCGCGCCGAGATTGTGATGGCCGCCGGGTATCGCAAAGACGGGTGAAATGTCCTCGGCCTCATCCATCGAGGTGAACAGCCGGTTCGTCGGCATTTTTTTCTTGCCGAACTTAATCCACTCGCTTCCCGGACGGCAATGATTATTCCAATAGAGCTTCGGATGATCCGCAAGAATCTGCAACCCGCTTCGCATCAGAAAAAAGATGCACAACAAATTGATGAAATGATTGATCCTCAGCCAGATGGGAAAACCGAGATCGGCCGTATCTAGGTCCATCGCGCCTCTGTTCAGTTTTTGGTCGACAGTCGGATTGATGATCTCGAGTTGTAGTGCGCTACATTGTCACTACCTTGTATAACCGCGCATAGATAATGCCAATCAGCAGGCGAGGACGTGCAGTGTAGGAAACGCTTCAAAGGACCTTCGTAAAAAGGCCGTGCGCGGGGCGCCGTGAGCAAAACCGCACGGCCCGCACGGAGAATCTATCCTGTTCTGACGGACGATACCGACGCCATAGCCAACATAAGTCTGACGCGTCTTCGCTCTCGCCCCTGCTGATCCCTGTCGGGCTGTCTATTAAAGTATTCATCTATGAAGAAGGATCGGGCGCTGGAAGGTACGATCACCGATTGGCGGCATGCCGTTCGCGTCGCTGGGTTATCCGCGCCTATCCATCCGATCATGGTCCATTTCACGGTCGCGCTCTTCATCATGTCGCTGATTTGCGATGGCCTGGGCTTTCTCGTCCATTCAACCTCGCTGGCTCAAACAGGGTGGTGGACGATCGTGGGGGCGGTGCTGAGCGCGCCATTGACTATCGCCACGGGAGCCATCTCGCGTCTGCGGCTGCCGATGCAGGAAGGCGAGGCGCGGTCCTTCTTGCGCGCGCACATGGCGCTCGGATTGATCGTGCTCGGGCTCCTGATCGTGATGGCGCTCTGGCGGGCGTGGCTGTGGCAAACCGACAACCCCGTGACGGTAGCGTATCTTGCCGTACTGATCGGGGTAGCCGTCGTCATGACGGTGCAGGGATATTTGGGCGGTGAGTTGG
>Ga0308176_10003325_pt1 | contig 10283 bp, 6 predicted proteins | sample PhyCR2_3_FD_203890 | JGI IMG/M metagenome (GOLD analysis project Ga0308176, IMG submission 203890) | Soil microbial communities from UC Gill Tract Community Farm, Albany, California, United States - DLSLS.C.R2 | ecosystem: Environmental > Terrestrial > Soil > Agricultural land | place: USA... | reverse complement strand
CCGAATCCGCTGAATCCAACCGAGGCTTCACCCGCGGACCCATGGTCGAGCAGATTGATCATTCCCGTCGCCGTAGCGGTGGCGACCGCGTCGTTCCCAACGTTGACGGTGGCTGCGGGACCGAAGCCCTGCACCCAACCGCCCTCGTTGAACGTGACCGCGAGACCAGCCTCGCCCGAAACAAGGCCGTGAAATTTCTCTTGGCCTCCGCCGATGAAGATTTTTCCGTTATGGCCGTGGCTTGCCGCCCGATAGTCGAGCGTCGGTGTCGCCGGAAGATCCAAATCGAGATCGAACGTCATTCGCAAACTCTTACAATCGCCCTGAATCGTCACGACGAATCGAATGCTCTTGTCGAACTTCGAGCATGTCCCGGGATCCGCTTCGGCCTCCGCATGCGCCGCGAGCGCTTCCAGTGCAGTCATGTGCATGGGATCGAAGCACTGATCGCTGGGCATGTCGTTCGGCCCGACGCCCGCGGCAATCGTGAACATCGTCACAACCATGCCGGCCAGCTGATACCGTCGTTCGGCATCGATCGTGATTCGAGTTCCCGGATCACCGGCCCAGGTGAACCACGCGCGCATGTCCTTGTCATACGTTGCGGCCAGGCCCGTCACTCCACCGATGTAGACTCTCGCGTTGTCTCGAAACTCCGCATAGTGTCTTTCCAGCGCGTTCGATTCGGCTTTGCAATACGGAATTCGGCAAGCGTAGTAGCGCTCCGTGTTCGGGCCCGCCTGTTGTTGACAAGTCGTCAGCTGCTCCTGTCGTTCGGTCTGATCGGCAAGTACTCCTCTCATGATCACCGAGTCTTTATCGGCATGCGCGCGAAGGAGCATCTCCTCGCGCGCCGACAACCGGTAACGAAGACGCTCGATCGCCGAGATCGCCTCTCGTCCATTCTGAATGGAGATGGAGAGCACGAATCCACCGTGGGCAGCAGGAAATGACGCACGCGCCGCCGCATCCATCGCGCGACCAGCCCTTGCGTCGTCTGCCTGCTCCTGTTGCAGGATCCGACCAGCGAGTAGCTGATACGCGTTTGCCGTCATCAAAAATTGAGCGGGATGGCCGAGGTTTGCTCTCCAGGTGTCGGGGATGACGGGGGTTTCGGCCGCGAAGTCCGCCGGCGGCGGCGTGGATGTCGAGACAAACAGAGCCGGCCCGCTTGGCTCTGGAAACGGCTTCTGGGCTTCGACGCGATCATCCTTCGATTCCGGGTCGTGCTTGTCGAGCACGCGCTGTCGACGGTCGCTCCAATCGGCTTCCTGCGCTTGGGCGAGGCTCCGCCACGCCGCGCTCATGTTGCCGCGGCATGACTGCACGCGCGCCAGCGCATCCCACGCCAAGCCGAATGTCGGGGACATCGTCGTCGCTCGAGTGAGCAGCGACTCAGCTGTCGCCAACTGACCCATGTCGGCATAGGCGACGCCGAGTTGGTGGATGAGCAACGCATACGGCTGGCCCAAGCTCAACGCGTGACGAAGTGCCGTCACGGCGTGCGCCGCATCCCCGGCGGACACCAGTGTTGCTCCGAGATCCGTCCAGAGCCTCTGCGCGGATGCGCCGCCCCCGCGCGCCGCCACGGAGTACGTGATCACCGCCGCGCCGTCGAAGCCGGCCAGGTAAAAGGTCGCTCCGGTCATCTCGAGACGATCGACGTCGTCGATGCGCGCGAGCCCGGTGCGGAGCCTGGTTGCCGCCGAGGATTTTTCACGCGCGAGGTACGTTCGCGTGATCGAATCCAGGAATGCCTGCGCGCCGGTCGCCGACAAGCTCGCCGTCGGTGTGGACTGCGGCACGCTCGATGTCGCCGGGCATGCCTTCGACGGATCGGCCGCCGGTCCGAGCGCCTTCGCTACCTGCTTCGGTGCACTCACGCGAACCGAATCAGCGACGGCGCGTGCCGCGCGCTGAATGCCGGCAGCGTGCGCGGCGAGGTACTGGCCGAGCTTCTGCGCCTCCTCAGGCGACGGAATTCCTCCGGTCTGCACCTTTTTCCAGATCGCCTGAATGTCTGCCGGAGCCTTGGATAGGTCGGGCATTCCGCCGCGTTGAGCTTGGGAACATGGAGCTCCCACCACGAAGAAGATTGCCGCGATGCACAACGCGGCCGAGCGACGAAGCGTCGAAGTCGTTCCTGTCATGAGAGTTCTTGAAAGCAACGAATGGAGGTCACGGCCGGAGCATCCGCTCGAGCGCTGCCCAGTCGAGTCCATCTCGAATCTTCTCGGCGTGGGCTCGTCGCGCGGGCTCATCCGGCGTGCGTTGAGGCGTCACGCCCGCCTGCACGAACGGCAGATTGACCGTGATGACCTGTGCGACGCCGCCTGGCAGGGACCGGTCGAAGAACGCCGGATTGATCGTCACGAGTGGGGCTGCCCCGTCTTCGTCCGGCGCCACGAGCGTCGAGTCATCGACGCCGTTCTGACGGACCGCCGCTGGCGCAGCACGATCCGCCGCGCTCATTCGTTCGAGCTCGGCGGCGCGGGCGGTGATGATCCTGTTTGACTCCTCGAGCGAGTTGTCATATGCGGCGCGCATATTCGGATCGAGCTTGTCGTAATCGATCTGTCGGCGAAACGCGTCGAGCTTCGCGCGCATGCCGAGGAGCTCGAGCTTGAGGTATCGTTCTCGCGAGACGGGGAGGAAGGGCGGCTCGCGACGGTTTGTCAGCACGATGCACTGACCATTGTAAATCGGATGTCCGCGAAGCTCACCGGTGCGTCGAATTCCGGCGAGGATCGGCAGACCACCATCGATCATCGACTTGCCGCGAGCCTCGATCGCGTAGTCTTCGCTGTACGGACATGCCCAGAGGTTATTGACGTATGCGTCGAAGGGTGTCTTGCCGGACGCCTCCGGCTCGGGCGCGCCATCCTTCAAGAGAAATCCCCAGAAGGCGCCACTCACGCCGGCATAGAATCGTGCGCCGTCCGCCCGCGCGTCGCCGCTGTTCGAGCCGGCGACGCGATGCAATGACACGGTGTAGCCGATCGGCGAAGAGAGCGCTGGATCTCGGCGAAGAACGGAGAGCAGCGAATCGGCGAGCGCGGCGGCGGCGCGACGCGCACTCGGGTCGTGCACGCCGCCGCCCGGATGATCGTCCGTCGCAACAGTCAACGTTCCGTGACGCGTCTCGTCGGCGCGCCACTCTTGAGCGAATCCCGTCCGGGGTGAAGCGGCTGACGCCACGAGCATTCCAATCGATGCCGCGTGACGCCGTGCTCGTACCACAATCCTCATGGCCCGCAAATCGTTGGCGCCGCTGCTGGTAGAATTGCATCACCGAAATACACCCAGTTGCCCGGCTGATAGTACGTTTGCCCCGAGGCTGGCCAGTCCTTCACGGCAAATTCCGGTCGGCCGTATACCAAATAGCTACCGGAAAAGCTCGTCAACATCGGAAGGCTGACCTGGGTATCCGCAACGATTTTCGAATAGCCGTTCTTCGGCACATTTCCGGGCGCGACCTGAATGCGGTACCGCGTCGCGGCGGGATTCTTCGCCCATACCGCAAGCAGGGAGCTCGATGATCCGACGCACTGCCGAGCGAGCATGATCGCGAAGCCATAGCTGCTCGGCGGCGGGAACGGCATCGCCATCGTGAAGGTGATGGGTGGAAGCGTGTCGGTTGAAATGCTGACACTGGGCGTGGTGACGCTCGCGGCGGCCGCAGTGTCCGCTGTTCCGTTGCTGAGCAGTGCAACGACTCTGAAATGCAGGGCTGCTCCCGGAGCGAGGTTGTTCGCCGTGAAGCTCCTCGCGGTCGCGACGAGCGGAAAGGGCGTGATCGAGACATACGGGGACGTTCCGACCTGGCGGAGAATCCGGAATCCAACCGCGCTGACCTGCGTCGACCAGTTGATGGTCGCGGACGCTAACGGAGATGGTCCCGGATTCGCCGGAGCAGTCACGGTCGTGAACGACGTGATCGCGATCGTCGGAGCAACGATGGCCGGTGCCTTTAGCGTTTGTGCATATACGTTTGCTGTGCCGGCGCCGATGGCAACCGAGGCGAAGAATACGAGTTGTCGCGCGCGAATCATGTTCGATCCTCGAATGTTGGTTTGAGCGCTCATGGCACCTTCACGAATTCGACGCGACGGTTGTTCGCCTTGCCGTCAGGCGTCGTGTTCGGGGCGATCGGCTTCGCGGCCCCGAAGCCTTTGGTCGTCAGACGCGCGCCGTCGATGCCTTGCGTGACGAGCATCTGCCTCACGGCATCCGCTCGCGACTGCGAGAGGGCGAGATTCGCGTTCGCGTCGCCGTCCGAATCGGTATGACCGTCGATCTCGAGCTTGAGCGATGCATTGCTGTTGAGCAGCGCGACGATCTGGCGAATCGTGCCCATCGACTGCGGCTTCAGATCGGACTTGTTCACGTCGAACAAAATCCCGTGCGTGACGATGCGCCCGTCACGCGTGAGCTTGTCGATCAGATTCATGTCACCGCCGTTGGCGATGCGCACGTTCTTGAACGTGACGAGATCCTTCTCATCGGCTCGCCCGCCGATCGCGACTGACACGGGGTGCGCCTCGAGATCCGGCACGACGAGCACACGGTACTGGTCGATGTAGCCTTTGAATTGCCCGTTTTTCACGACGAGCGCCGCGTGATGCCACTTGCCGACGTAGTCCTGCTCCGGGCCCGGGTACTTCCCTGACAAGGAATTCCCGGCGCAGTCCCCCGACAACTGCATTCCGGTTTGGAAATCCAGCCGCGCCTCTTTGCCGGTCCCACACGTCAGGAAGACCGAGATGTCCTTCCACCGATCCTTCGGCACGAAGTAGTCGAATTCGACTGTGAACGCCGCACCGAGATAGCTGGCCGTTTTGATTCTCGGCGCGACCCGCGCGCCGAGACCGCTCGTGATGACGAGGGCCGGCGCGCCGTCTCGCATATTCACCACGGCTTGGCCGTCGACCAGCTTCCAGTGGGCGGGAAACTCACCGTCCGCATCACTTCGGAAGTCGTCTTCAAAAACGATCGAATCGCCAGGAACGAAGTCGTAGTTCTGGTACGCGGCGATCGGAGCCTCTCCGGCGGAGCTCGAACCGTCGGCCGCCTGCACCGCGGTCGCCGGAGCAGCTGCACCGCCCGCCGCGACGACTGCGCGCGCCGAGTCGGTGCTCGACACTTTGCCGCCGGAAGCATCCGTAACAACAACGGGCCGTCCCTGCTTCACGGCCGTCGCGATGCAATCCTTGTTGGTAACGACGCAGGTGACCGCCCTCGCCGCCTTGTCGAAGGCTTTTCCAGTCAGCGTGTCGGCCGTGCTGTCGATCTTCTTGTCCAGTTTCTCCTGTGCCTTGGCTTTGATCCGGTCGATCATGCCCTGCGCCCGAGACTGACGGGCAGGCAGGACGATCGCCACCAAGAGTAACCCGGCGAAGCTACGAAGTCGCGACATATAGACCCCTTCTCTCCTTGTTGGTATGACTCTACTCATTGCGAAACTGTGATCGACGAATAGCCGAGCGTTACTCGCTGATTGCTGTCACTTGCGTCGATGGTCTTGGCGAAGCAGCCGGAGACCGTGTAAATGCGCGCCGCCGGCCGCGCGCCCGCCGCGATGTTGAGCTCGCAGCTCCCCACGAGCGGACGCCCTTCCGACGTCGCTCGTGCGAGTTCGCTCAACCGCTGCGTCGCCGGTGACCTCGTCAGTGTCACCCAGATCTCAGCCAAGCGCGGTTTGGCTTCCGGCTTCGATCGATCCGCGATACCAGCCTGCGTCACTCCGGACGGGGCGACACCGGGAAGCACAATGTCCAGCGCCGGCTCGGGGCCGATGACCTCGTGCCCAAACCGGAACGTCACGGTGAACGGCGTCGTCTCGTGCGGCGCCGCGGCCAACACCGCAGCCACAATCGCAAGGGCGACCGGGCTTGACGTTGGTCGGAAAAGAGAGGAAAGCGGGCGAGGGAGCACGTCTTCGTTGGAACGAAATGGACGGTGGTTCGTGACCCGAGACGGCTGTCGCACTGACGATCCGCTTCGTATGTTGGCCCGAACACCGACCATTTTCGCGACCCGCGCTCCGCGAGACCTCAACAAGTCAACGTGCGACCGGATAAGCATTTCCGTCTTCGAATCCTCGGCCGACTATCGCTCGATGTAGTCGTCGGTGAGATGGAATCGTCCGCCGGTCTGCGGCCGCGCCACCTTGCCATCCTCGCCTATCTCGCGATGAGCGAGCGGCCTCCGAGCCGTGATGCTCTCGTTGCGACGTTTTGGGGCGAGGAGCCCGAAGCCAACGCGAGGCATTCGCTGAGCAATGCGTTGTCGGCAATTCGCGGTGTGCTCGGGCAATCAGCGATCAGCGCTCGACGCGACTCGATCGAGCTCTCGCCGGACGTCAGGCTCGCCATCGACGCCGTCGAGTTCATCGCTGCCTGTGAAGCCCACGACGACGTTCGGGCCGCGTCGCTCTATCGCGGTGGTTTTCTCGACGACACCCCGATCATTGGTGCTGCCGACTTCGATACCTGGGCCGCGCGAGTTCGAAGTCGGCTCGAGCGCGCGTTCATCGCCGTCTGCGAGCGACGTGTGCCGTCGCTGTTACGAGCAAGCGAGTGGTTACAGGCCGCCGAGTTGTCCGAGCGTTGGTTGAGAGCCGCGCCGCGGTCCGTCGTGGCGTTCACGTCAGTCCTTCGCGCTCGCTCCGGCCCGCAGACGGCGGACGCCTTGCGCGCCGCTCTCGCCGATTTTGCGCGGCTGCGCGACTGGCTCGCGGAAGACTTCGGCCTCCGGCCTGATCCCGTCGTTCGAGAGCTCGTCGAGGAGCTCGAGACGAGACGTGCCGCGTCGGAAGACGCGATCGCAAAGTCCATTGCAACGGCCTCCGCTCCCGTGCCGGCGACTCACGGACAAGAAGCGCCGATAGACGACGCGCCGATAAAGCACACGCCGCCCGCACGACAACCGCGTCGCGTGACGCGGTGGCGCGTGACCATCGCCGCGACCACGGCAGCCGTGATTCTTCTCGCACTCTGGCCGTGGATTCGTCGGCCCCACGTTGCTGCCGCGGCGACGCGAACGGTCGTTGCCATCACGGAAATCAAGAACCTCCGTGGCGATACCGCGCTCTCGTGGCTCGAAGACGGTCTTCCGCAGTTGATCACGGACGACCTCGCGGCGGGTGGGACGGTCGAACCGGTGTCCCCAATTCGCGTCCGCGACGTCCTCGCCCGGCGCGGCGACTCACGGCGCTCACCGCTCGCGGACCGAGATGCGATCGACGTCGCACGGCGCCTCGGCGCGACATGGACTGTGCGCGGCGGCCTCACGGGCGGCGGCGGCGCATATATCCTCGATCTCGATGTCCGCGATGTCGCGACGGGATCCGAAATCGAAAGCTTCACGGTGATGTCCGACAATCCGGTCAAGCTCGGCCAGCTTGCGGCGGCACGCTTGTTGGATATCGCGACGAGCAAGCAAGCAAACGCCAGCGATCCTCCGCGGTTCGTTGGCGCGACGGCGAACCCCGAAGCATATCGTCATTTCGTGCTTGGACTGCGCGCCGCGAGCGAGGGACGATATCCCGACGACAGCCGCGAGCTCGAGGCAGCCATCGCACTCGATTCCGGTTTCGTCGAAGCGATGTCGGCGCGGCGTGATCTCGCCAATATGCGCGGCGAGACGGCTGTGTTTCGGCGAATGGATTCGTTGATCGCGCTCCACGCCGATCGGCTATCGGAGTGGTCGCGCCTCCGAGGCGAGATGTATCGCGCGATGTACAGCGGCGAGATCGAACGCTCCGAGGCCCTCGCGCAACGTCTCGTCGCTCGATATCCGCGTGATCCGCGTGCATACACCGCGCGCGCCGAGGTCTTGGCGGCGCACGGCCGATGGCTCTCGGCGGACTCCGTGTTCATGCGCGAGCTCTCTCTCGATTCGCTGGCCATGGAAGCGGGCGACGGTCCATGCTCGCCGTGCGCGGCGTACTACGGGCTCGTCGGCGTGCGTCTTTCGCGTGGCGACCTCGCCGGCGCTGAGCGCGCCGCTAGACGCTGGGTCGATTTGCAACCTGGAATCCCTGGCTCGTGGCAGGCGTTGTCGATCGCGCTCGAGTTCGAAGGCCACCTCGACGAAGCGATCGAAGCCGGCCGGCGGATGGTGTCCCTCACCAACGATCCCGCGCGAATTGCAGATCTCGGGAGAATGTTCATCATCGCCCGCCAATTCGCCCAAGTCGATTCTCTAATCGCCGTGCTGCGTGCGGCAGGCGGCGCAGAACGCGCCGGTGCCGTCGATCTTGCCGTGACGATGGCGCGCGAGCGTGGACAATTCCATAAAGCGGCCGACCTGCTCGCCGAGCAGTCGTTCGGGCTGGAGCTCATTCAAGCGGACAACCTCGTGCGCCTCGGGCGAGTGTCGGAAGCTCGGCGCCATTACGAGGCGTCTGGGCACTTCGAGGCACCGCATAGCGCCGAAGCATTCACGGCGCCACAGGCTCGCGCGTTCACCTGGGCGCACGCGCTCGAAGCGGATGCGCTCTGGCGCGTCAATGACACGTCGCTCGTGCGTGCGTTGCTCGACTCGGTGCGGCTCGTGGGTGCGCGCAGCTACTACGGTCGCGATTGGAATCTGTATCACCATCTCGCTGGTCTGCTTGCACTCTCGCGAGCCGACACGAACACCGCCGAGCGGGAGCTTCGGTCAGCGCGTTGGGGAATTGCGGGGTGGACTGCCACGCCGGCGATGGTTGCGCGACTTCGTCTGGCACATGGCGACGGCCGAGGCGCGCTCGCCGCGCTGCATGACGCGTCCGCCGCGCCGCTCGACGCGATGGGTCGCTATGTCACGCGTACCGAGATCGACTATCTGACTGCGCTCGCCTTTGCGCGCGTCGGCGTCCTGGACAGCGCCGGCATCTACGCCGCGCGCGTTCGCCACACGTGGCGCGATGCAGATCCGGAGGTTCGTCGGCTGATGGCGACGCTACCCCGATGAATGTCTTCGTCTACTTCCATTGCATCCGTACATAAGGAAGCGATAGCTAGACGCGGCGCGACGACCACTCGAGAACTCTGAGCGCGAGAAGCGTGATCCAACGGTTCGGCGCGCCGACGACGCCGGCGATGTCTTCGTGTAGTGTGTTTCGATGGCGAAGGTCGAGAAGCCATCGGCCGTCTCCCTGCCGACGCTCTGCGACGATCGCGACCGCTTCGTCGACGCGCGAATCCGGCTCGACGTCCGCCGCTCGCAGGTAATCGAGCGCGCGAAGCACGTCGTAGTGCCACAGCGGTGGAAACGCGAGCTGCGTCCAGACCGGATTGATCATCTCACCGGTCGAGAGTCGCCGAAGCAAGTGGCGATCGAGCAGATACTCATGCGCTTTGTTGCGAGCCTCCGTGATCATCGGCGTCGCGCCGAACGCGTTCTCGAATGCGAGCAACCCTTCGACGACACAGATAGTCGTGTGAAACGACGAGCGCGACGAAATCTTCGCTTGGCAATTCCAGCCACCGTCGGCCAGCTGCTCCGCGAGCAAACGGTCGACCACCCGATCGCTTCGAACACCGAAGTATGCGCCGAGCGCGGCGACTCGGCCGTTGATGCACGGCTCGACTTCTCCGTCGAAGAAGGGCGGATTTCCCCACTCCGGTCCCCAGGTGACGTTCTCACGAACGCGATCGATCGCGGCACGAACGCGCGCATCGGCCGGATCGACGCCGAGGTCGCGGAGGAAAACGAGCGTGTAGAGGTTCGACCACCAGAACCGCGTCGCGATGCCATCGCCCCATTGACCGTCGGAGCGTTGGGCGTCGAGCAAACGAGCGCCCCAGCCCTCCGACGCGACGCGCGAACGCTCTGCCGCGACGACATCCGCGGTGTCGCCCGCGACGTCGCGCATGACTTGCCAGCGAATCGACGGGTCGGAATCCAGCAGCTACTCGACGACGGTTTCGTGCGGCGTCACGGCGAAGCACCGGCCCGCGCGCGCTTGAGCATCCACCCGTACAGCCAGAAGATCGCCCCGACAAACCCGAGCACACCCAACCACGGCGCCGGCGCCCAATCTTCCGGCACGAGCGCGATCGGCGCGTCTTTAGAGAATGCTACTATCAATCCGGCGTTGATCACGCCCCAAATGCTTTCGCCGACGATCAGCCCCGACGCCACGAGCGTCCCCAATCGCTCGGAGCGCAATGGATTGGGCGCCGACTTCACCCGGCCGTCGTACCAATGCGCGAGGATCGCGCCGATCACGACGGCGAATGTCGCCGACATCGGCAGGTAGATGCCGATGCCGACGGCGAGCGGCGGAATTCTGA
>Ga0308176_10003324_pt1 | contig 10284 bp, 10 predicted proteins | sample PhyCR2_3_FD_203890 | JGI IMG/M metagenome (GOLD analysis project Ga0308176, IMG submission 203890) | Soil microbial communities from UC Gill Tract Community Farm, Albany, California, United States - DLSLS.C.R2 | ecosystem: Environmental > Terrestrial > Soil > Agricultural land | place: USA... | reverse complement strand
CCAGATGCGCGCGACGATTCCGGAGGAGATCAAGCAGGCCCGCTGGATCGTCAAGGAGCGGCAGGAGATGCTGGCCGAGGCGAAGCGCGAGGTCGACCGGCTGCTCGCGGAAGCGCGGGAACAGGCGGTGCGCGAGGCGTCGCAGACCGAGATCGTGAAGATCGCAGAGCGGCAGGCCGACGAGATCGTCGACGATGCGCGGCGCAGCGCGCGCGAGATGAAGCTCGAGATGGAGGACTGGGCCGACAACCAGCTCGCCTCCCTCGAGGTGAACCTCGAGCGCTTCCTCACCGCGGTTCGGCGCGGTCGCGAGCGGCTGCACGAGCGTTCGCAGGAGTCGGTCGTCGCAGGCCTCGCCGCGAACGGCGATGTCGCCGACGACGAGCGCTTCTAGCGTCTAGCTCCGGCCGAGCCGCAGCCTCACGATGACCGGCTGGCCCCGCCGGCGACTGGCCGACGACGACCAGATCGCAGGTGTAGCCGTGCTGGTGCCCGATGACGCGCCAATCGTCGACACCGGAATGGGCGACGGTCCGCACGGCTCTGCAGGCTTTCATCCCGATGACGTTCGGAACACTGACTCTCCGCGGCGGCGTGACTTCCACCGACGGACCGCTGGTCGCTGAACCGGACCCAACGGCTTGGAGCGCCAACCAGGTCGCGAAGAGGACTAGGAAGAGCGCGACGACGATCCACAGCCAAATGCGCCGCCGCCTCTTCGGCGGCCTCGGCTCGGAGACGAGCCCGCGCTCGCCGGCCCAGTTCGCAGCGAAGCGGCGCGGGTCGCTCTCGCCGAGGATCTCCGTGGCCGAGACGCCGTCGGCCTGCGCCTCGGCGAGGTCGGAGTCGAGCTCCGTCGCCATCTCCTCGGCGAGGAGGTCGGGCACGCCGAGCCGCTTCCACTCCTGCCGGCACTACTCGACGTAGGCCGTCATCACGCCACCTCCGCTTCGATCGTCGCCAGGACCGAGTCGACCTCACCGCGGACGTCGCGCCAGGCACGCACGCCCTCGGCGAGGGCGCGCCGGCCGCTCGGCGAGGCGCTGTAGTACTTGCGCGGCGGGCCGCCGTCGCTTGCCTCACGGTGCGTGGCCACGAGTCCCTCGCGCTCGAGCCGGCCGAGCAGGGGGTAGATCGATCCTTCGCCGACGGTCGAGAGGCCTCGCTCCCGGAGGCGCCGCGTCATCTCGTAGCCGTACGCGGGTTCGTCGACGACCACGGCGAGGAGGCAGAGGTCGAGGACTCCTCGGAGCATCTGGCTGCGCCGGCTCTCACTTGCCATGCGCCGCATGGTAGTGGACTTTGTCTTGCGATGCAAGGTAGGAGGCGCTAGGGATTCGCCAGCTCGCGCGCGAGCTCGACGAACGCCTGAGCAGCCTGCGAGCGATCGCGGTCCCGGTGCCAGGCGAGGACGAGCGTGCGCGGCGGGATCCGGGAGCCGAACGGGAGCATCTTCACGGCGCGATCGCGCGGGTCGACGACGAGGCGTGGCTCGATCGCCGCGCCCAGGTCTTCAGCCACGAGTGCGCCCAGCGTCCCGTTGTCGTCGGTGCGGAAGACGACGTTGAGCTCGGGCACGCGGCCGGCGAGGAAGCGCTCGGGCTCGTCGGTCGTGCGGCGCCCGATCAGCGGCAGCTTCGCGACCTCGCGCAGCGAAGGCGCCGCGTCGAGCTTCGCGAGCTCCGAGCCGGCCGAGACGAGCAGGACGTACGGATCCTGCAGGACCTCCGCCCACTCGAACGGCCCTTCTCGTAGCGGCAGGTCGGCGAACGTCAGGTCGAGCTCGCCGTGCTCGAGCAGCCGTAGGAGGTCGGCTGCGGAGCTCTCCTCGCGCACGCGGATCCCGACCTGGGGCCACTGCTCACGGAAGCGCCGGACGAGGGCGGGGAGGAGGCGCGCGCCGACACTCTGGTAGATGCCGACGCGAAGCGTTCCCGCGGCGCCCTCGGCGAGCGCGGCCATGTCGGCGCGGGCCGCGTCGAGGCGCGCGACGATCGCATCGGCGTGGCCGAGCAGCAGGAGGCCGGCCTCGGTCGGCTCCACGCGCCGAGGGCCGCCGGGGCGGTGGAAGAGGCGCTGCCCCACGATCCGCTCGAGCTGCGCGATCTGCTGGCTGACGGCCGACTGCGTGTACCCGAGCTCGCGCGCAGCGCGGCCGAAGGAGCGGGTGCGCGCGACCGCTTCCAGGGCGGCGAGATGGCGCAGATCGATGCCCAACCAGTCATTAGCGTTCATGATCGATACGAACGATAACTCAACTTGTGCTGATGAATGACGGTAGGCACGATGAACCCATGAGGACAAAGATCGCCATCGCGCTCGGGATCGTCTACGTCGTCTGGGGATCGACCTATCTCGCGATCGCCGTCGCCGACCGGACGCTGCCGCCGCTGCTCATGCTCGCGGTCCGGTTCGGGCTCGCGGGCGGACTTCTCTACGCGTGGTCCGCGTGGCGCGGCGACGTCTCCGCTGCGCGGCTGGGCCGGCGTGAGTGGACGGCGGCGGCCGTCGTCGGCGGGCTGCTCCTGTTTGTCGACACCGGCGGTGTCGCGTGGGCCGAGCAGCGGGTCGCATCCGGCCTGACCGCGCTGCTCGTCGCGACAGTGCCGCTCTTCTCCGCGCTCCTCGACCGCACGTTCTTCGGCGTGCGTCTTTCGCTCGGCGGGCTCGCCGGAATCGCGTCGGGGCTGCTCGGCGTCGCGCTGCTCGTCGGGCCGAGCGCGCACGTCGAACCCGTCGGTGCCGCGGTGATCCTCGTGGCTGCTTTCGCCTGGGCGGCCGGCTCGGCGTACGGCCGCGTCGCGCCGCTGCCCCAAGCGCCGTTCCTGTCCGCCGCGATGCAGATGCTCTGTGCCGCCGCGTTCCTCGGCGTCGCCGGTGCGGCGAAGGGAGAGGTCGGCCGCGTTCATCCGGCGGCGATCTCGCCGGGGTCGGCCGCGGCGTTCGGCTTCCTCGTGGTCTTCGGCTCGATCGTGGCGTTCACCGCGTACGGCTGGCTGCTGCGGAGCGGCGCGCCGAGCGTCCTCGTCTCGACCTACGCCTACGTCAACCCGGCGGTCGCCGTCATGCTCGGCTGGGCGTTCGCGGGCGAGGCGGTCGGCGGACGCGAGCTGGCCGCCGGCGCCGTGGTCGTCGCCTCGGTCGGGATGCTCGTCCTCGCGCGCCACGCGCCGCAAGAGGACGCGGAGCCGACGCCCGAGACGCTCGGCCCGTACCTGCGGCGCAAAGAGGCACAGGAGAACGTGCCCCCGCTCGTACCGCGGCTCGCAGACCTCCGCCGCATCGCGCCCTGAGCCACGTCACCGGGCCGCGCTACGGTGGCGGCATGACCACGTTCGACCTCCGCACGCTTCGTATCCGCTCTGGCGACCAGGCTCGCGAGCACCTCGAGATCGAGCTCGAGCCGCTCCTCCTCGGCGGCCAGAGCTACGAGGCGCGGCCGAATCCCGCGCCGGCCGAGCTCGCGGTGACCCGCGCCTCGAGCGGCACCGTCCTCGAGCTCGCGTTCGACGTCTCGCTCGAAGGCCCGTGCTTCCGCTGCCTGCAGGACGCCGAGCTCGCGCTCCAGCTCCGGCTGCGCGAGTACGAGGCGACGAAGCCGGAGAGCGACGACGAGCGGACGGAGTACCTCGAGGACGACCGGCTCGACCTCTCGGCGTGGGCGCACGACGCGATCGCCCTCGCGCTGCCGGACAAGATCCTCTGTCGTCCCGACTGCGCCGGCCTCTGTCCCGTCTGCGGCAAGGACCTCAACGACGAGCCGCACGAGCACGTGGAGGAGCGCACCGACCCGCGCTGGGCCGTCCTCAATCAGCTGCGCGAGGAATGACGTACGGCGTCGTCGTCGTGAGCTTGACGAAGCCGAGGCGCTCGAGGATCGGCCTGCTCGTCGGGAGCGCGTCGACGTAGAGCCAGCGGTACCCGCGTTCCTGCGCGAGCTCCGCACGTCGGGCAACCGTCGCCTTGTACAGCCCGCGCCCGCGGAACTCCGGCAGCGTCACGCCGCCGAACAGGCCCGCGAAGTCGGCGCCGGGATCGAGATCCACTCGTCCGCCGGAAACCGGCTGCCCGTCGACGTAGGCGACCACGGGGACTGCGTCCTTCGGGAAGCCGGTGCCGTGGCGGCGGCCGAAGATGCGCTCCGCGAGTGCGACGAACGCCTCGACGTCCTCCCGAAGCTCGAGATCGGGCGGCGGAGGCGGAATCGAGGCCGCCTCGGCGACGACGACCGCCTCCTCGTCCTCCGGCTCGAGCCCGGCTGCGACGAGACGCTCCGGCAGGTCGGGCGGAAGGTCGTGCGAGTAGTACTTCCACTCGACCCAGCCGGGCAGCTCCCGCATCCGGGCGACGACTGGCTCGACGTTGCCGTCGGGGGGTGGCCGGAGCACCGCGCTCCAGCCTTTGCTGACGTAGAAGCCGTCCGGCTGGTTGGGCCGCCGCACCTGTGCATCGAACAGCTCGAGGAGGCTCTCGGGTACCATGCCGCCCCGATCATGGCGGTTCCGAAGCGGAAAACCTCCAAGTCGCGTCGCGACAAGCGGCGTGCCACCCACGCGATCAGCGCGCCGAAGGTCAACGTCTGCCAGACGTGCGGCCAGCCGAAGCGCCCGCACCGCGTCTGTCCGACCTGCGGCCACTACAAGGGCCGCGAGGTCGAACCGCTCCGTACCCACGCGCCGTAAGCTCCCGAAATGATCCGGGTCGCCGTCGATGCGATGGGAGGCGACCGTGGCGCGCATGCGGTCATCGAGGGAGCTCTCGCATCCGCCTCCGACGAGATCGCGCCGGTCATCTTCGGCTCGCCGGATCTCGACACGCGCGGCCTCGCGCTCGTCCCCACGACGCAGGTCGTCGGCATGCGCGAGAAGCCGGCGGATGCGTTCCGCGCTAAGGACGACAGCTCGCTCGTCCGGGCCGTCAAGGCCGTCGCCGATGGAGAGGCCGGAGCGGTCGTGTCCGCCGGCAACACGGGAGCGATGCTCGCCGCGGGCCTCGTGTTCCTGCGGCGTGTCCCCGGAGTGCGCCGGCCGGCGATCGCAGTCCCCATCCCCGCGCGCAAAGGGCCGTCCGTCCTGATCGACGCCGGTGCGAACGCGGATTGCCGAGCCGAGCACCTGCTCCAGTTCGCGACGATGGGAGCGGTCTTCGCGGAGGAGATCCTCGGCATCGCGCGCCCCCAGGTACGGCTTCTCTCCATCGGCGAGGAACCGGAGAAGGGGAACCAGCTGACCCTCGAGGCGCACGCGCTGCTGGCCGCGTCCGACCTCGACTTCCGCGGTAACGCCGAGGGCCGCGACATCCTCGAAGGCGCCGCCGACGTGCTCGTCACCGACGGTTTCACGGGCAACGTCGCGCTCAAGGCCATCGAGGGGACGATCCGCACCCTGCTCGACTCGCTGCGCGAGGAGATCACCGCCAACACGACCGGCACCCTCGGCGGGCTGCTCATCCGTCCCGCCGCCCGGCGGCTGCGCAAGCGCCTCGACCCCGACACGTACGGAGGCGCCTACCTCCTCGGCCTGCGCGGCCTCGTCGTGATCGCGCACGGCAACTCCTCCGCGACCGCGATCGCGAATGCGATCCGGCTCGCCGCGCGCGGCGTCGACCACGACGTCGTCGGCCGGCTCGCGGCCCGGCTGTCGCAGCCTCAGCGGGCGGAGATTGTATGATCGGCGCGCTTTCCAGCCCCCACGACACAACGAGGTGACATGGCAGCGTCGCGCGAGGAAGTCTACGAGCGGGTCAAGGAGGTCCTCACCGAGCAGCTCGGCATCGACGAGGCGGACATCACGGAAGAGGCTTCCTTCCAGGAGGATCTCGACGCCGACTCACTCGACCTCGTCGAGCTGATCATGGAGCTCGAGGACCAGTTCGGGATCAAGATCTCGGACGAGGACGCCCAGAAGATCCAGACCGTCGGCCAGGCAGTCGACTACGTCAATTCGCACCAGTAGCCGCGGAGTCCGACCTCGCGCAGCTGATTGACGCGCTCCCGCCGGAGCTGGCGGAGCACGTCTTCACGCATACGTCGTGGGCGAGCGACCGTAGCGCCTCGTACGAGCGGCTCGAGTTCCTCGGCGACAGCGTCCTCGAGCTCGCGGTCGCGCATGCGTTGTACACGCGCCATCCGGACTTCACGGAGGGACAGCTCGCCAAGGTGCGGTCGCACGTTGTGTCCCGCGCGACCTGCGCGGAGGTGGCACGCCGGCTCGGACTCGGGCAGCGCCTCGTCGAGCACGTGGCTTCCACCCCGACGGACGAGGAGCTCGAGCGGCTCTCGCGCAATCGCAACGTGCTCGCGGCGGTCATCGAGGCGGCGCTCGGCGCGATCTTCCTCCAGCACGGCTTCGCCGCCGTCGAGGGAGCGGTCGTGGAAGCTTTCGACGACGAGATCGAGCACGCGCTCACCTCGCGCGTCGACCACAAGACGGACCTGCAAGAACTGCTCGCCCGCACGAGCCGCCAGGTGACCTACACGGAGATCTCCGTCGAGGGACCGCCGCACGAGCGCCGCTTCACCTGCGCGGCGGTCATCGACGGCGAGGAGCTCGGCCGCGGCGAGGGGCAGACGAAGAAGGCAGCCGAGCAGGAAGCGGCGCGCGAGGCGCTATCCAGGCTCGGCGCCGCGGAGCTCTAGCCGATTTCTGGCATCCTGTCCGGCCTCATGGCTGAACGGCGCCCAACCAACTCGGAGCTGCGGCTGCAGCGGCTCACCGAGGAGGAGCCCGACTCCGGGCCTCGCGGGATCCTCGAGATCTTCGCCGACGCCGAGCAGGCCGACGAGGACGCCCCGCTCGCGCGCGACGACGAGCACAAGAGCAAGAGTTAGAGCCGTCCGCGGCCGTCGTTAGGGTCAGCGCGGTGCATCTGCGCGCCGTCAAGCTGCGTGGCTTCAAGTCCTTCCCCGATCCGGTCGAGGTCCGTCTCGAGCCGGGCGTCGGCGTGATCGTCGGTCCGAACGGGTCCGGCAAGTCCAACGTGTCCGACGCGATCCGCTGGGCTGCAGGCTCGCTCAGCCCGACCGAGCTGCGCGCCGAGAAGCCTGACGACGTCCTCTTCGCCGGCGGCGGTTCGCGCGGCCCGGCCGACTTCTGCGAGGTGGAGCTCCTCTTCGACAACGCCGACGGTGCGCTCCCTGTCGACTATGCGGAGCTCTCGGTCGCGCGGCGGCTGCATCGCGGCGGCGAGGGGCAGTACCTCGTCAACCGCGCTGCTGTTCGCCGGCTCGATCTCGTCGAGCTGCTCGCCGACCTCGGGCTCGGCCAGGGGATGCACTCGATCATCAGCCAGGGCAAGGTCGAGGCGATCCTCGCGTCGCGGCCGGCCGAGCGGAGGGCTTTGATCGAAGAGGCGGCCGGGCTCGGCCGCTTCAAGGCTCGCCGCCACCGCGCCGAGCTGAAGCTCGCGAGAGTCGCGCTCGAGGTCGAGCGAGCCCGCGACGTGGAGGCGGAGGTCAAGAAGCGGCTGCGGCCGCTCGCGCTCCAGGCGACGGCGGCCGAACGGGCGCAGAAGCTCGCGGTCGAGATCGGCCGCCTGCGGGCGCGCATCGCGCAGCTCGACCTCGTGGGGCTCGAGGAGCGTCTCGCGGAGCTCGAGACGCGGCGGAGCGCGGCCGGCGCCGGGCGGCGCGGAGTGGAGGAGAGACTCGAAGTGCTCCTCGCCGAGCGCGGGAAGGCGGAAGACGAGCTCGCCGACGCGGCAGGCGCCCGCGAGCAGGCGCTGCAAGCGCTCTACCGGCTCCGCAGCGCGGCCGAACGTCTCGAGCTGCGGCGCGAGTCTGCGGAAGCGCGCGTGGCTCGGCTCCGGGACGAGCTTGCTCGGCCCCGCCGCGTGCTCGACGATTCCGTCCGCGCCGAACGAGCCGCCCTCACCGACGAGATCCGCCTGCTGGAGGAGCGCCTGCGGACCCTCGACCGAGCGCTTGCGGAGCGCGAGGGCCTGCCTCCGGCAGCGCGAGCCCTCGCGGAGGACGGAGAGCGGATCGCCTTCTCCCTGCTCGAGGTCGAGCCCGGGCGTGAGCGTGCGGTTGCGGCGGCGCTGGGCCGGTCGGCCTCCGCCGTGGTGCGAGACGACGCGGCCGGCGCGCTCGCGCTGCTCGAGCGTGCGCGGGACGGCGGCCTCGGCAGCCTCGTCGTCCTCGTCGGCCGCGACCCGGCGCAGCTGGTCGCTCGGATGCCCGTCGTCGCGAAGGAGGAGCTGCTCGCATCGCCGGTGGCGGCGGTGACGCCCGAGGGGTTCGGCTACGACCCCGAGCGCGGCGAGCTGTGGTTCGCGGGCGAGACGGCCGAGGCGCTTCTGCTCGAGCTGCAAGCCCGGCGTCGCTCGCTCTCCTCGGAGCTCGACGAGCTCCGCGCCCGGCTCGACACGCCGATCCCGGACGCCGCCTACTCCCTCGAGCGGAATCCGTTTGCGGAGCGGTCTGTGCGGCTCGCCGAGCGACTCCTCCGCGCACTCGAGGTCTCGGTCGCGCACTTCGAGGCCCCGCTCCGAACAGACGTCGACGCCGGTGCTGCACGCAGCGGCGAGCTGGGCGCGGAGCTCCGCCGGCTCGGGGCGGCAGAGGTCGAGTTGCGGCAGGAGCTGGCCGCCGCCTCGGACGCGGCGTCGACGATCGAGGTCGAGGCCGCGCGGATCGAGGCGGAGGCCGACGAGGCGCGCCGCCGGTTCGAACATGCAGATGCGGACGAGCCGGCGGAGGGCGACGACCGCGACCAGCTCCTGGCGACGGTCGAGCGGCTCGAGCGCCGCCGCGAGACGCTCGGCCAGGTCAACCCGCTCGCGCACGAGGAGTACGAGGCCGAGAAGGTACGGCTCGAGGAGCTCGCCGCGCAGCGGGCGGACCTCGAGGCGAGCCTCGCGGAGCTCGAGAAGCTCCGCAACGAGCTGACCGAGACGGTCGAGCGCCGTTTCTCCGAGACGTTCGGCGCCGTCCAGCGCCACTTCGCCGACGTGACCGGCACCGTCTTTCCGGGCGGCGAAGGCCGACTTACGCTCACCGAGGCCGAGGAGGACGACAACGAGGGAGAGCCCGGCGTCGAGGTCGAGCTCCGCCCCGCCGGGAAGCGTGTGCAACGGCTCTCGCTCCTCTCCGGCGGCGAGAAGGCCCTCGGGGCGATCGCGTTCCTCTTCGCGCTCTTCCTCGCGCGGCCGTGCCCGTTCTATCTCCTCGACGAGGTCGAGGCCGCGCTCGACGACACGAACATCGGCCGCTTCGTCGAGCTGTTGCGCCGCTACTCCGACCGCGCGCAGTTCGTCGTAATCACGCACCAGAAGCGGACGATGGAGGCGGCCGACGTCCTCTACGGCGTGACGATGGGCGGCGAGGGCGTGTCTCAGGTCGTTTCCCGCCGCCTGCCGCGGGAGGAAGCGAAGCTCGCCGGCGCCGCCTAGGCTCTGCGTGTGCTCCACGAACCGGCCGCATTCGAGCCGCTGACCGACGAGCCCTGGGACGAGGGGCGTGTCCGCGAGGGCATCGCTGCGATCGTCGCCGACGCCGAGGCGGCGTTCGATCGGGACAAGCTCTGGCCGGCGCACGAGTGGGACGGCTGGCAGGCGGCATTGCCGCTGAAGAACCTCTACGTCGGCGCGGCGGGGGTCGTCTTCGCGCTCGACGACCTGCGGCGCCGCGGCCTCGCCGAAACGACGCTCGACCTTCCCGCGATTGCGATCGACGCGCTCGAGCGCTGGCGCGCCGAACCGGACTACGTGGCAGGGGAAGTGCTGCCCGTCCCGCCCGAGTCCGGGCTGCTGACGGGCGAGGTCGGGATCCTGCTCGTCGCGTGCAGGCTCGGCCATCCGTTCGAGGACGCCCTGCGAGGCCGCATCCGCGCCAACCTTGCGAACCAAGCCGAAGACCTGATGTGGGGGACACCGGGAACGCTCGTCTCCGCCGTCGCCATGGGCTGGGACGACCTCGCCCGTGAGTCGGCCGACGCGCTGGCCGCCCGCCGCGACGCGGACGGCCTCTGGACCCAACGCCTCTGGGGCACGAGCTTCCGCGGGATCGGCACCGTGCACGGGCTCGCCGGCAACGTACGGGCGCTGCTCCAGGTCGACGACCCGCGCAACGAGTCGCTGCGCGCCGAGTCCGCCGCGGCGCTGGCGCGCGCGGCGACGCGTGAGGACGGGCTCGCGAACTGGAACAGCGAGGGCAAGCTACAGTGGTGCGCCGGGGCGCCGGGCGTCGTCTCAGCCGCGCGTGACTATCTCGACGAGGAGCTCTTGCTCGCCGGTGCCGAGCTTGTCTGGCGAGCAGGCGCACCGGGCGAGGAGAAGGGGCACGGG
>Ga0308176_10003323_pt1 | contig 10285 bp, 9 predicted proteins | sample PhyCR2_3_FD_203890 | JGI IMG/M metagenome (GOLD analysis project Ga0308176, IMG submission 203890) | Soil microbial communities from UC Gill Tract Community Farm, Albany, California, United States - DLSLS.C.R2 | ecosystem: Environmental > Terrestrial > Soil > Agricultural land | place: USA... | reverse complement strand
CGACGGCTGGCTGGCGCGGTTCGCCGCCAACAACCCCGGGCCGGACGCGCCGCAGCGCGTCGTGGCCACCGAGCGGTTCGACCACTCACCGCTCGCCGTGGTCCTGGTCCGTCGTGGCGGGTATGCCGTGGGGCTGGCCCGCGCGGGCGCGTTCACCGAGTCCAAGGTGGGCACCCGGCACGTGCAGTCCCGCACCGCCGCCGGAGGCTGGTCCCAGCAACGGTTCGCCCGCCGCCGGGGCAACCAGGCCGACGAGCTGGTGCGAGCGGTTGCCGAGCACGCGTCGCGCATCCTGCCACGCGGCATACCCGCTGGTGTCGTGGTCGGCGGCGACAAGGCGATGGTTCGCGCGGTCCTGGACGACTTGCGACTCGCGCACCTGGGCGACCTGCCGCGGCGCGAGCTCTACGACCTGCCGGACCCGCGTCGCGCGGTGCTCGAGGACGCGCTTCGCCGCGGTCGCGCCGTGCGCGTCACCCTTGAGGAGCGGGCGTAGCTACTCGACGTTGTCGACGCTGAAGGTGTCGCACTGGTTGAGGTCGCCGGACTTGTAGCCGGTGGTGAACCAGCGCTGGCGCGCCTCGGACGACCCGTGCGTCCAGGTCTCGGGCGTGACCTGGCCCTGGGTCTTGGACTGGATCCGGTCGTCGCCGACCGACGAGGCGGCGGACAGCGCGTCCTTGATGTCCTGCTGGGTCAGCGGCTTGAGGAGCGTGGTGCCCTGGGCGTCCTTGGTCTCGGTGGCGTGGTTGGCCCACACCCCGGCGAGGCAGTCGGCCATCAGCTCGGTGCGGACCGAGCCGCTCTGCGCGCCCTGCGGGTCCTGCTGCGCCTTGTCGAGCAGCCCGAGGATGTCCTGCACGTGGTGGCCGTACTCGTGGGCCACGACGTACTCCTGGGCGAGCGGACCGCCACTCGAGCCGAACTGCCGGGTCAGGATGTCGAAGAAGCTGGCGTCGATGTAGACCTGCTTGTCGAGCGGGCAGTAGAACGGGCCGACCTGGTTGGAGGCGGTGCCACAGGCGGACTGCGTGGCGCCGTTGTAGATGATGGTCTTCGCGGGGGTGTACTGCCGTCCGTAGCGCTTGAGCTCGGTGGTCCAGTAGGCGTTGACCGAGTTGACCGTGCCGATGATCCGGCAGACGTCGTTCTTGTTGGCGTCCGCGCCGGTCTTGCAGTTCGAGAAGTCGCTGCCGTTCTCGGAGCCACCTGGCTGGACCTGGCCCTGGTCCAGGTTGCCGCCGGGGGAGGTTCCTCCGCCGGGCAGGCTCCCGGGGTTGATGCCGAAGATGAGGGCGATGATCAGCAGGATGATTCCACCGATCCCGCCACCCACGACCATGCCGCCCGGGGCGCCGCCGCCACCGCCACCGCTGCCGACCTGTGAGGTGTCGAGCTGGGCGTTGTCGTTGAAGCTCATCCGGCCTCCCGCGTCCGTGGGCGTGCGCCCGTGTCCCTGCCAGCCTGCAACTGCTCGCTAGACTAGTGATCCCATTCCCCTCGCGGCGCCATCGCAACTCGTCGGTGCGTCCTCGTCCGTCCCCATGTCTGGAGCTCTGCTGTGATCGCCGCCCACGGGATAGAGCTGCGCGCGGGCTCGCGGCTTCTGCTCGAGGGCGCCAGCTTCCGCATCGCCTCGGGCGACCGGGTGGGACTGGTTGGACGCAACGGTGCGGGCAAAACCACGCTCACCAAGGTCCTCGCCGGCCAGGGCCAGCCCGCGGCGGGGTCGGTGACCACCGGTGGTGAGGTCGGGTACCTGCCGCAGGACCCCCGCACCGGCGACCTGCACGTCCTCGCGCGCGACCGCGTCCTGTCCGCCCGGGGGCTCGACCGGATCATCGCCTCGCTGCGCGAGACCGAGGGGGCGATGGCGAGCGCCGACGACGGCACCCGCGAGAAGGCGATGCGCCGCTACGCGCGCCTCGAGGGGGAGTTCACCACCCGGGGCGGGTATGCCGCGGAGTCCGAGGCCGCGTCGATCGCCAGTGCGCTGGGGCTCGAGGAGCGGGTCCTCGGGCAGCCTTTGTCGACTCTGTCCGGTGGCCAGCGGCGCCGCGTGGAGCTGTCCCGGATCCTGTTCTCCGGTGCCGAGACGCTGCTGCTCGACGAGCCGACGAACCACCTCGACGCGGACTCCATCACGTGGCTGCGCGACCACCTCAAGGGCTACCAGGGCGGGCTGGTCGTGATCAGCCACGACGTCGAACTGCTGGGTGCGGTGGTCAACCGGGTCTTCCACCTCGACGCGAACCGGAGCGAGCTGGACCTCTACAACGTCGGCTGGAAGTCCTACCTCCAGCAGCGGGAGACCGACGAGCGCCGGCGCAAGCGCGAGTACGCCAACGCGACGAAGAAGGCCTCCGCCCTGATGGAGCAGGCCGAGAAGATGCGGGCCAAGGCCACGAAGGCCGTCGCGGCCCAGAACATGATGCGCCGGGCCGAGCGGATGCTGGCCGGCGTCGAGGGGGAGCGGGTCCGGGACAAGGTCGCCAAGCTGCGCTTCCCCGAGCCGGCTGCCTGCGGTCGGACGCCGTTGCGCGCCAGCGGGCTCTCGCGGTCCTACGGCAGCCAGGAGGTGTTCACCGACGTCGACCTGGCGATCGACCGCGGCTCGCGGGTCGTGGTGCTGGGGCTCAACGGCGCCGGCAAGACGACCCTCCTGCGGATGCTGGCCGGCGTCGACGAGCCCGACACCGGCCAGGTCGAGCCCGGCCACGGCCTCAAGCTCGGCTACTACGCGCAGGAGCACGAGAACCTCGATGTCACGCGCAGCGTGCTGGAGAACATGAAGTCGGCCGCGCCGGACTCCTTCGGCGAGACCGACGTGCGCAAGGTGCTCGGGTCGTTCCTGTTCTCCGGCGACGACGTCGACAAGCCCGCCGGCGTCCTGTCAGGCGGGGAGAAGACCCGCCTGTCACTGGCCATGCTCGTGGTGTCGAGTGCCAACGTGCTGCTGCTGGACGAGCCCACCAACAACCTCGACCCGGCCTCGCGTGAGGAGATCCTCGGAGCGCTCCGGACGTACAAGGGCGCGGTCGTCCTGGTCACGCACGACGAGGGCGCCGTGGAGGCGTTGGAGCCCGAGCGGATCCTGCTGCTCCCCGACGGGGTCGAGGACCTCTGGAACGCCGGCTACCGCGACCTCGTCGCGCTGGCCTGACTACCCACCCCCGTTCACATAATGGACGGTTATGTGATCCATAACGGAAGGCGCGCCACACTGGCGGGGTGACGCAGACCCCGACCCGGCCAGCGCGGCCCACCCGCACCCAGGCGACGGGTGCGTGGGCGGACGGCGACCGCACCCCGCTCAACGACAACGAGCGGCTCAAGCAGGACGACGACGGCCTCAACGTCCGCGCCCGGATCCTCGACACCTACGCCCGGGAGGGCTTCGGCTCGATCCCCGGGGACGACCTGCGGGGGCGGTTCCGCTGGTGGGGGCTCTACACCCAGCGGGCTCCGGGGATCGACGGCGGCCGTACCGCCTCGATCGAGCCGAGCGAGCTGGACGACGAGTACTTCATGACGCGCGTGCGCACGGATGGTGGTGCGCTGTCGGGCGAGCAGGTGCGCACCATCGCCGGCATCAGCTCCGAGTTCGCCCGCGGCACCGCCGACATCACCAACCGCGAGAACATCCAGTTCCACTGGGTGCGGATCGAGGACGTGCCCGAGATCTGGCGCCGCCTCGAGTCGGTTGGGCTGCAGACGACCGAGGCGTGCGGTGACGTGCCCCGGGGGATGCTGGGGTCGCCGGTGGCGGGCATCGACGCCGAGGAGATCGTCGACGGCACCTGGGCCCTGCGCGAGATAGGCCGCCGCTACATCGGCAGCCCGGAGTTCTCCAACCTTCCGCGCAAGTTCAAGACCGCCATCTCCGGCTCACCCGCGCACGACGTCGCGCACGAGCTCAACGACGTCTCGTTCGTGGGCGTGCACCACCCCGAGCTTGGTCCCGGGTTCGACCTGTGGGTGGGCGGCGGTCTGAGCACCAACCCGCACCTCGCCCAGCGGGTCGGCGCCTGGGTGCCGCTCGAGGACGTGCCCGAGGTGTGGGCCGGGGTCGTGGGGATCTTCCGCGACCACGGGTACCGCCGGCTGCGCAACCGGGCCCGGCTGAAGTTCCTCGTCGCCGACTGGGGCGTCGAGCGGTTCCGCGAGGTGCTGGAGCGCGAGTACCTCGGTCGCGGCCTCGCCGATGGGCCGGCGCCGGTCCGTGCCCCGGGCCGCCGCCCCGACCACGTCGGTGTGCACCGCCAGAAGGACGGCCTGCACTGGGTCGGCGTGACGGTCGTGAGCGGGCGGATCGGCGGCGAGCGACTCGCGGAGGTCGCCGAGCTGGCGCTGCGGCACGGCTCGGGGCGGATCCGGGTGACGGTCGCCCAGAACATCCTCGTGCTCGACGTGCCCGAGCACGAGGTGGCGCCCCTGAGGGCCGGCCTCGCCGAGCTCGGCCTCGACAGCAACCCCAGCGAGTTCCGCCGTGGCGCCTTGGCCTGCACCGGCATCGAGTTCTGCAAGCTGGCCCTGGTCGAGACCAAGAACCGCACGGATGCGCTCATCAGCGAGCTCGAGCGCCGGCTGCCCGACTTCGACACCCCGCTGTCGATCCACGTCAACGGCTGCCCCAACGCGTGCGCACGCACCCAGGTCGCCGACATCGGCCTCAAGGGCATGGTCATCGCCGACCCGGGCACCTGCGACTACGTCGAGGGCTACCAGGTGCACCTCGGTGGGGCGATCGGCCCCGAGGCCGGGCTGGCCCGCAAGACGCGCGCGCTCAAGGTCACCGCCACCGAGCTGCCCGACTACGTCGAGCGGCTCGCCGGTCGCTACCTGGACCAGCGTGACGCGGGGGAGTCGTTCGCGCACTGGGCCAGGCGCGCCGACGAGGACGACCTGCGATGAGCGAGGTCGGCCTGCGTGGCGCCGAGGTCTACCACTGCCCGTTCTGCGCGGGGGAGGACCTGCGCCCGCTCGAGGAGCCGCAGGGGGCCTGGGCCTGCTCCGAGTGCGCTCGGGTCTTCACCGTGCGCCTCGTCGCCGTGGACGCGGCGCACATCCCGGGCCGCGTGCGCGAGGAAGCCGAGCTGCGGGGGAGGCGCGCATGACCACGACGACCAGCACCACGGTGGAGGCGCTGAGAGCCGTTGCGGCGCAAGGTGAGGAGCGCTTCGCCGCGCTCGAGGCGGATGGCGCCGACGCGGCATACGAAGGGCGTGTGGAGGTGGCACGCGAGGCGCTCCGGTGGGCCGCGGACGCGTTCGGTGACCGGCTCACGGTCGGGTCCTCGATGGGTGACGAGGTGCTCGTGCACCTGGTCGGGACGACCGTCCCGGGCGCCGACGTGTTCTTCCTGGACACCGGGTACCACTTCGTCGAGACCCTCGGGACCCGGGACGCCTACCAGGCCATGCTGCCGCTGCGGATCCGCACGATCCTGCCGCTGCTCACCGTCTCGCAGCAGGACGCCGAGCACGGCCCGCGGCTGCACGACCGCGACCCCGACGCCTGCTGCGCAATGCGCAAGGTGGAGCCGCTCAACCGGGCGCTCGAGGGCCACGACGGCTGGGTGACGGGGATGCGGCGCGCCGACGCGCCGACCCGCAACGACATCGGCCTCGTGGGCTGGGACGAGCGGCGCGGCATGGTGAAGCTCAACCCGCTCGCGGCCTGGACCGACGAGGACGTGGAGCGGTACGTCGCGGAGCACGGGGTGTTCCTCAACCCCCTGCGACAGGAAGGCTACGCGTCGATCGGGTGTGCGCCGTGCACCCGTCCCGTCGCCGACGGGGAGGACGCCAGGGCCGGTCGCTGGGCCGGCAAGGACAAGACCGAATGCGGGTTGCACACATGAGCACGACCTACGTCCTGGACCACCTCGACCACCTCGAGTCCGAGGCGATCCACATCTTCCGCGAGGTGGCGGGGGAGTTCGAGCGACCGGTGATCCTGTTCTCCGGTGGCAAGGACTCGGTGGTGATGGTCCACCTGGCCATCAAGGCGTTCGCGCCGGCCGCGCTGCCGTTCGGGCTGCTGCACGTCGACACGGGGCACAACTTCCCCGAGGTCCTGCAGTTCCGCGACGAGACGGTGGAGCGGCTCGGCGTGCGGCTGGACGTCGCGAACGTGCAGGACTACCTCGACGACGGCCGCCTGCGCGAGCGCGCCGACGGCACGCGCAACCCGCTCCAGACCGTGCCGCTGCTCGACGCGATCGAGGCCGGGCGCTTCGACGCGGTGTTCGGTGGTGGCCGTCGCGACGAGGAGAAGGCGCGGGCCAAGGAGCGCGTGTTCAGCCTGCGCGACGCGTTCGGGGCGTGGGACCCGCGGCGGCAGCGACCGGAGCTGTGGGACCTCTACAACGGCCGGCATGCACCCGGTGAGCACGTCCGCGTCTTCCCGCTGTCCAACTGGACCGAGCTCGACGTGTGGCGCTACATCGAGCGCGAGGGCATCGAGCTGCCCGGCCTCTACTACGCCCACGAGCGCGAGGTGTTCGCCCGCGACGGGATGTGGCTGTCGGCGGGTGAGTGGGGCCGGCCGAGGGCGGGCGAACGGGTGGAGGCCCGCACCGTCCGCTACCGCACGGTCGGTGACATGAGCTGCACGGGTGCGGTGGAGTCGCAGGCTCGCGACGTGTCGGGCGTGATCCTCGAGCTCGCCGCGACCCGCGTCACCGAGCGCGGCGCCACCCGCGCCGACGACCGCCTCTCCGAGGCCGCCATGGAGGACCGCAAGAAGCAGGGGTACTTCTGATGACCACCACGCACGAGGCCGCGGCCGCCCCGGTGAGCCAGCCACGCGGCATACCGGTCAAGGTCCGCCACGACCTGCTCCGGCTGGCCACGGCCGGCTCGGTCGACGACGGCAAGTCGACCCTCGTCGGCCGGCTCCTCTACGACACCAAGTCGGTGCTCGCGGACCAGCTCGACGCCGTGGAGCGGGTCAGCCGCGAACGCGGGCTCGACGCTGCGGACCTCGCCCTGCTGACCGACGGGCTGCGGGCCGAGCGCGAGCAGGGCATCACCATCGACGTGGCGTACCGGTACTTCTCCACCGCGACGCGCTCCTACGTGCTGGCGGACACCCCCGGGCACGTCGAGTACACCCGCAACATGGTCACCGGCGCCTCGACCGCAGAGCTCGCGCTCATCCTCGTCGACGCGCGCCACGGCGTGGTCGAGCAGACCCGCCGGCACTTGGCGGTGACCGGGCTGCTCGGGGTGCGGCACGTCGCGCTGGCGGTCAACAAGATGGACCTCGTGGACTGGGACGTGGACCGGTTCGGGGAGATCGTGGCCGAGTTCGCCGGCCTGGCAACGCGTTTCGGCATCCACGACGTCGCTGCGGTGCCGGTGTCGGCGTTGTTCGGCGACAACGTGGTGGAGCGGTCGACGCGCGCCCCCTGGTACTCCGGGCCGACCCTGCTCGAGCACCTGGAGGCGGTGCCGGTGGGCACCGACCCGTCGACCCAGCCCCTTCGCATGCCGGTGCAGTACGTGGTGCGGCCGCGGACCGCGGACCACCCGGACTACCGGGGGTATGCCGGTCGGCTGGCTTCGGGCGTGGTGCGTCCGGGGGACGAGGTGGTGGTCCTCCCAAGCGGTCGGCGCACAACCGTGGCCGGCGTCGACCGGGCGCGTGCCGACGGCACCCTCGAGGAGCTCGACGTCGCCTTCGCGCCGCAGTCGGTCACGCTGCGGCTCGCCGACGACGTGGACGTCTCGCGTGGCGACCTCGTCGCGGCTGCCGTGGAGCCGGGCCTGCTGACGCGTTCGGTGGCCGGTACCGTCGCCGTGCTGTCGGAACGCCCGGTGCGCCGCCGGGACCGGGTGCTGCTGCGGGTCGGGACGAGGACCGTGCGCGCCCTGGTCGACGATGTCGTCGACGAGCTGGACATCGGGTCCATGGAGCAGCGCGCGGCGCCGGATGGCTTGGGGCTCAATGCGATCGGGCGGGTGCGGATCAGGCTCGCCGAGGAGGTGCCCGTGGACGACTACCGCAGGCTGCGGCGCACGGGGGCGTTCCTGCTCGTGGACGAGGCGGATGGCTCGACCCTGGCCGCAGGCATGGCCGACGCACCGGACCGCAGCGCGGGGGAGGGCATCTGATGTCACGTCCCGACTACCCGCTCACCCTCGACGTCACCGGCCGCCGGGTCGTGGTCGTCGGCGGCGGACCCGTCGCAGCCCGTCGGGCGAAGGGGCTGCTCGACGCGGGCGCGCTGGTCGAGGTCGTCGCCCCGTGGGTCTGCGAGGACCTGGCCGAGCTGGTGGGTGCAGGGGCGCTGCGCTGGCTCGAGCGCGAGTACGTGGCAGGCGACCTGCTCGCCCCGGAGCCGGCCTGGCTGGTGCACACCGCCACCGGCGACCCTCGCACCGACGCCCAGGTCGCCCGTGAGGCCGAGGCGGCCCGGGTCTGGTGCGTGCGCGCCGACGACGCGAGCGCCTCGAGCGCATGGACGCCGGCAGTGGCGCGGGGCGCGAGCGGGTCACCCAGTGAGGGGCTCACCGTGGCGGTGACCGCGGGCGCCGACCCCCGCCGCGCCACCGCAGTGCGGGACGCCGTCCTCGCGGCGCTCGACAGTGCCACCCTGCCCGTCCGGCGCACCCGCCGGCCCGCAGACGCGCGCAACGTGCGCCAGTCTGCCCCGCTGGTGGGCAAGGTCGCGGACGCAAGCACGTCGGAGGGGTTCGGGCGGGTCGCGCTCGTCGGTGGCGGGCCGGGAGCCGAGGACCTCATCACGGTTCGGGGCCGGGCACTTCTCGCGGGGGCCGACGTCGTCGTGGCCGACCGGCTCGGGCCCCGCGGTCTGCTGTCGACGCTGTCCGAAGACGTGGAGGTCGTCGAGGTCGGCAAGACCCCCGGCAACCACCCCGTGCCCCAGGAGCGCATCAACCAGATCCTCGTCGACCATGCGAGGCAGGGCCGGAACGTGGTGCGGCTCAAGGGCGGTGACCCGTTCGTGCTGGGCCGCGGTGGTGAGGAGGCGCTGCACTGCGCGGCGCACGGCGTCCCGGTCGAGGTGGTGCCGGGCGTCACGTCGGCGGTGTCGGTGCCGGCTGCCGCGGGCATCCCGGTCACCCACCGCGGGGTCACCGCGTCGTTCGTCGTGGCGAGCGCGCACGAGGGCCCGGACTCCGTGCTGCGGGCCGCGGCCGACGCGGCCCCTGACGCCACGCTCGTGCTGCTCATGGGCGTGACCCGGCTCGCGGAGACCGCGGCCGGCCTCATCGCCTCCGGACGTGCGCCGCAGACACCGGTCGCGCTGGTCGAGAGCGGCTGGACGCCGCGGCAGCGGACCACGGTGACCACGCTCGAGCGTGCGGCGGACGACGCGGCCGCCGCCGGGGTCCGCCCGCCCGCGGTCGTCGTGGTCGGCGAGGTCGTCGGCCTGCGTGCCAGCTTGGGCGACCTCGCGGGCGGGTAACCTCATGGAGTGAGCCTCGTCCCCGACATCGTCCTGCTCGCGCACGGTTCGCCGGACCCGAGGCATGCCGCCGGGGTCGAGGACCTGGCCACCCACGTGCGCGAGCACTCGCCCGGGCGACCCGTCCACACGGCATATCTCGACCACCACCCGCCGGGGCCCAGGGACGCGGCGGACGCCCTCGGCCGCCGTGCCGTCGTGGTGCCCGTCCTGCTGACGCCGGCGTTCCACGCCAAGGTCGACGTGCCGCAGGCGATCGCCGCGATGTCCGAGCGGTCCAGCACCGAGATCCTCCTCGCGGTGCCACTCGGCCCCCACCCCCTGCTCCTCGACGCGGTCGAGGAGCTCCTCGCCGAGGCGGGCGTGCCCCCGCGGCCCACGACCGCGGTGGTGCTGTATGCCGCGGGGTCCAGTGACAGTGCCGCCGTCGCCACCGTGGCGCAGACGATCGCTGCCCACCCGCGTGAGGGCTGGGGCCCCTGGGGAGTCGCCGCCCTCGACGGCGGCGCCAGCCTCAACGCGGTGCTGCGGAGCCTGCCCGACGAGGTCGAGCGGACCGTCGCGGTTTCGTTCATGGTGGCCGAGGGCGTGCTGCGCGACCGGATGGCGCAGGCCTGCGGGCGCGCCGGGATCACCATGGTGCCCGGGGCCCTGTCGCACACCTCGGCGGCGGCCCGGCTGGTGCTCGAGCGGGCCGATAGCCTGCCCGGGTGACCGACCCCGACACGACCGCGCCGACCGATGCGTCCACACCGCACCCGCACCTGCGCGTCGAGCGCCACGGCGCGGTGCTGACCCTGACGCTGACGAACGCCGCCCGCCGCAACGCCCAGACCCCCACCCTGT
>Ga0308176_10003322_pt1 | contig 10285 bp, 9 predicted proteins | sample PhyCR2_3_FD_203890 | JGI IMG/M metagenome (GOLD analysis project Ga0308176, IMG submission 203890) | Soil microbial communities from UC Gill Tract Community Farm, Albany, California, United States - DLSLS.C.R2 | ecosystem: Environmental > Terrestrial > Soil > Agricultural land | place: USA... | reverse complement strand
CGGCGGGCCCGTCCACCGACCGCAGCTCGGGCACGTACCGCCGCACGTAGTCGCCGGCCGGGTCGAACTTCCGTCCCTGCGTGATCGGGTTGAACACGCGGTGGTACGGCGAGGCGTCCGTGCCGCAGCCGGCCACCCACTGCCAGCCGTGGTTGTTCGAGGCCAGGTCACCGTCGACCAGCCGGCGCAGGAACTCCCGCGCGCCCACCGTCCAGTCCAGGTGCAGGTCCTTGACCAGGAACGACGCGACGATCATGCGGATCCGGTTGTGCACCCAGCCCTCCGCCCGCAGTTGCCGCATGCCGGCGTCGACGATCGGGTACCCGGTCCGCCCCTCGGCCCAGGCGGCGAACCGGTCCTGATCCGAGTCGAGCTCCAGCGCCGCGAACCTCGTGTTGAGGCATTCCCGGGCCGAGCGCGGCTCGTGCCACAGCACGTCCGCATAGAACTCGCGCCACGCCAGCTCCCTGCGGAACGTCTCCGCTCCCTGGCCGGCGCGGCCGGAGAGGTCGGCCAGCAGCATTCGCGGGTGCACCGTGCCGTACTTCAGGTGTACCGACAGCCGGCTCGTCCCCGGCAGGTCCGGCCGGTCGCGATGGTCGGCGTACGTGCCCAGCGCCGAGTCGCGGAACTCGACCCACCGGTCGAGCGCGGCCGTCTCGCCGGCCTCGGGCAGCCGCAGGCCGGTCGGCAGGTCGGGGTCCGCGGGTACGCCGGTCGAGTCGACCCCGGTCAGCCAGGGCACCGTGACCTCGGCCGACCGGGCCGGCCCGCGCCAGCCGTGCCGAAGCCAGGCCCGGTAGAACGGCGTGTAGACCCGGAACGGCGCGCCGTCGTCCTTGCGCACCCGTCCCGGCGCGACCGCATACGGCGAGCCGGTCCGGACCAGCGGCACCCCGTCGGGCAGCGCCGCCTCCACCCGGCCGTCCCGCTCCCGCCCGTACGGGCCGAAGTCGGCGGCGACGTGCACCGACGACGCCTCGACCTCCTCGGCGACGCGGGGGACGACGCTCTCCGGGCGCCCCCGCAGCACGACCAACCGTCCGCCGACCGCCTCGTCGAGCGCACGCATCGCGCGGTAGAGGAACGCCAGCCGGGGAGCACCGCTCGGCCGGCGTAGCGCGTCGTCGAGCACGAACAGTGGCAGCACCCCGTCGCCGCCGGCGTCGCGGGCCGCGAGCAGGGCTGGGTTGTCCCCGAGCCGCAGGTCACGGCGGAACCACAACACGCTGGTCACAGCGGCGACCGTACGGCCGGTGCGGGCCGCTCGCCTGTCGGGGGAACCCGGCGCGGGCGCGGTACGTCCGACGACACATGGTGACGGTCCGGTTCCGTGCCCTGTCCGCTCTCGCCGTCGCGGGTGCCGCCCTGCTGCTGGCCGCCTGCGGGAACGCCACCGTGCAACCCGGCTCCGGCTCGACCGACCGGCCGGCCGCCGGTACGTCGGCCGCCGCGCCCACGAGCTCCGCCAACCCGAAGCCCGTGCCGTCCGGCGGCAGCGTCCATCCCGGCCCGACCGGCATCCCGGTCGGCTCGCCCAAGGCGGTCACGGTCGACGGCGTGATCGAGGCCGGCGTCGAACCGGGCTGCAAGATCCTCACCGCGGGCAACACGAGGTTCCTCCTCCTCGGCGGCAACGATGCCCCGATGGGAGTGCCGGTCCGGGTGGAAGGCACGCTCCAGCCCGGGGTTTTGAGCACCTGCCAGCAGGGGACGCCGCTGCGAGTGACTAGCGTGAAGCGTCGCTGACGACACGGCGGCAACAGAGGCCGATGCATAGAGCGAGGAGAGCCGACACATGAGCGTGGATCCGGGCGGGCTCGAGTCGGGCAGCGACCCGCAGGACCCCGTCCTCGATTTCGACGAGGAGTCGACGCTCGAGGACAACGAGGTCCTCGACCCGATCGACGAGAACGACAACGACAACAACCCCGGGTACTCCGTCTACGACACGAGCTGGGTGCCGGAGGACCGGCCGAGCCACCGCACCGACTACGGCAACACCCTCGCCGAGATGCGCGAGGGAGAGTCGCTCGACCGGAGGCTGGCCGAGACCGAGCCGGACCTGCTCGACCAGGAGCTCGGCGACCCGGTCGACCAGATCCTGGGGCAGCGCCGCGACACCGAGGACGACCCGGACTTCGAGGAGGACCGGGACGCGCGGCTGGCGACGGAGGCCGACGAGGACGACCCCGAGATCGCGGCGTCGCTGGCCGAGGAGGGCGGCGACACCGACGTGCCGGCGCCGGAGTTCGAGGAGCAGCAGCCGCGGGCCGGCCGGCTGGTGGAGCCGGACGAGGGCCTGGAGTCCGACACCGAGGAGGACTTGATCGCCTACGACGCCGGCATCTCCGGGGCGGGTGCGTCCGCCGAGGAGGCGGCGGTCCACCTGACCGACGAGCCGTAGGGAGCCCTCAGCTCATCGCCCGCCGCGCGGAACCTCCAGGGCGACGTGCAGCTGGTAGCGGTCGGCCCGGTAGGTCGAGACGGCGAACTCGACCGGCCGGTCGCCGACGAACGACCGGCGCTGCAGCAGCAGGACGGCTGCGGCACCCGCGGGCAGGTCGAGCAGGGCGGCGTCGGTCGGGTCGGCGATGCCGGCCTCGATGGTCTGCTCACCACGGTCGAGCAGCACCCCGTACGTGGAGGCCAGCACGTCGTAGAGCGACCTGCCGGCCAACGACTCGTCCGACAGCCCCGGCGCCACCGCGTGCGGGATGTGCGAGCGCTCGACCGCCATCGGGATGCCGTCGGCGGTCCGCAGCCGCTCGATGACATGAACCTCGTCACCGGGCGCGATCTGCAGCATCCTGGCCAGGTGGGCACTGGCCCGGTCGGTACGGCGGTCGAGGTCGCGCGAGCCGGGCTCCAGCCCGCGGGCGCGCATGTCCTCGGTGAACGAGGCCAGCCGCAGCGGCATCTCGATCTTCGGTCGGGCCACGAACGTGCCCTTGCCCTGCACCCGGTAGAGCCGGCCCTCGGAGACCAGGTGGTCCACCGCCTGCCGGACGGTCATCCGGGACAGCCCGAAGCGGGCGGACAGCTCCCGCTCGGACGGGATCGACTGGTCCTCGTCCAGCTCGGTCTCGACGAGGTCGAGCAGGATCTCCCGGAGCTGGGAGTACTTGGGCACCGGGCTGTGGTGGTCGATGGTGACCTTTCCCGCGGTCTCTCCGGCGGCCATTGCGCCTTCTTCCTTCCCGCGGTTACAGTCCCCGCAACTGGTATGGACCGGTCTAGTCCGGAAGTGGACCAGACCGTCGTGGACAGTGTCAATGTTCTGGGCCGGGGGAGGTACCCGTGCACGTGATAGGCGCGCCGCGTGTCGTCGCTGACAGCGTGCCGCTCGGACCGGCCTGTGTCGCCGTGTCGGACGGTGTGATTCTGGGTGTCGCTGCCGGAGAGACGTACGGTGACGTACCGCCTGACGTGGTCCTCCCGTCCGGCGTGCTGGTTCCCGGCCTGATCGACCTCCAGATCAACGGCTGTTTCGGGGTCGACTTCGTCGCCGCCGACCCGGCCGGCTGGGCCGAGGTGTCGGCCCGGCTGCCGGAGACCGGCGTCACCTCGTTCGTGCCGACGTTCATCACCGCCCCGGTGTCGGATCTCGTCGCGGGACTGCGCCGGACGGCCGCGCTGCCCGCCGACCTCGGCGGCGCCCGGGTGCTCGGCGTGCACGTCGAGGGTCCGTTCCTGTCGCCCGCCCGCCACGGCGCGCACGACCCGGCGCTGCTGCGCGACCCCACCCCGGAGGCGGTCGACGCGCTTATCGACGCCGCGCCCGGGCTGCTGCGGATGCACACGCTGGCGCCCGAGCGGCCCGGTGCGCTGGCCGCGATCCGCCGCCTGGTCGACGCCGGCGTGCTGGTCAGCGTGGGGCACAGCGACGCCACCGCCGAGCAGACCGAGGCCGCCGCGGACGCCGGCGCCCGGCTGGTCACCCACCTGTTCAACGCCATGCGCCCGCTGCACCACCGGGAGCCCGGCGTGATCGGGCAGGGCCTGACCGACCCGCGGCTGACCTGCGGGCTGATCGCCGACCTGCACCACGTGGCCGCACCGATCTGCCGGCTCGCGTTCGCGGCGGCGCCGGGCCGGATCGTGCTGGTCACCGACGCGGTCGCGGCCGCCGGCATGCCGCCCGGCACGTACGACCTCGGCGGCCAGCAGGTCTCGGTCGACCCGCTCGGCCTGCCCCGCCGGGCCGACGGCACGATCGCCGGCTCCGGGCTGCGGCTGGACGCGGCGATCGCCAACGTGGTCGCGGCCGGCGTCGACCTGCCCTCCGCGGTCGATGCCGCGAGCCGGCTGCCCGCCGACATCCTCGGCCGGCCCGACCTCGGCCGGATCGAGGCCGGCGGCACCGCCGACCTGGTCTGGCTCGGCGACGACCTCTCCGCCCGCGCGACCTGGCTGGCCGGGCGGCTCGCGTTCGGGCGGCTGCCCGGGACGGTGGACGGCGCCGCGGCGACGAGCGCGGCCGCCGACCGGGTGCTGCCGTGATCCCGACCGCCGCCGCGCCGGTGACCCGGATGGCGGCGGAGATCCGCGAGCAGCCGGCCGCGCTGCGGCGCACGCTGGACGCGCTGCTGCCGCTCGAGCCCGCGGTGGCCGAGCTGGCCGCCCGGACCAGGCAGGTGCTGTTCATCGCCCGCGGTTCCTCCGACGCCGCCGCGCTGTACGGCCGCTATCTCTGCGAGGTCGGCGCCGGCCGGCTGTCCACGCCGGCCTCGCCCTCGGTCGCCACCCGCTACCGGCGCCGGCTCGATCTCGACGGCGTGCTCGCGGTCGCGCTGTCCCAGTCCGGCCGCACCGAGGAGATCGTCGAGACGCTGAGCTGGGCGGCCGACTGCGGCGCCAGCACGATCGCGATCACCAACGACGGCGACAGCCCGCTGGCGGCCGCGGCCGGGCTGGCTCTGGTCACCCAGGCCGGACCGGAGCGGGCGGTGCCGGCGACGAAGTCCTACACGACCCAGCTGGCCGCGCTGGTGGTGCTCGGGCTCGGCCTCGGCGCCGATCCGGCCCTGCGCGGCGAGCTGGCCCGGGTGCCCGACGCTGTTGCCCGCGCCATCGAGTCCGACGTGGACCCACTCGTGTTCGCGCTGTCCGATGTGGACGGACTCGTGGTGTCCGGTCGCGGGTTCGCCGCATCGACCGCGTGGGAGCTGTCCCTCAAGGTTCGTGAGACCTGCGGCATCGACGCAAGTGGACTGTCCTATGCGGACCTTCTGCACGGCCCGATCGCCGTCGCCGGCGCACGAGTTCCTGCGCTGCTGGTCGCCGCGGACGGCGGGCCGGTGCTCGCCGGCGTGCTCGCCGTCGCCGAGCGGCTGCGGACGCTCGGCGTGCCGGTGCATTCCATCGGCGGCGGCCCGGCGCTGGCGGCGGTCGCCGACGTCGCGCTGCCGGGTTCGGACCTGCCCGAGCGGCTGGCTCCGCTGGCGCTGGTCGTGCCCGGCCAGCTCGCGGCCGAGGCGCTGGCCCGCCGGCTCGGGCTCGACCCGGACGACCCGGCCGGCTTGGCGAAGGTGACCCAGACCGACGAGGAACCGGCATGACCGCTTCCGTGCACGTGGACTCGCCGACCGAGGGCCGCAATCCGGCCACCGTCGGGATCGACCGGCTGCCGACGGCGGACGTGGTCCGGCTGGTGATCGCAGAGGACGCGACCGTGCCGGCCGCCGTGGCGGCCGCGCTGCCGGCGCTCACGGCGGCGGTCGACCTGCTGGTCGACGCGCTGCGCTCGGGCGGTCGTGTGCACGTGGTCGGCGCCGGCACGTCGGGCCGGCTGGCCGCGCTGGACGCCGACGAGATCGGGCCCACGTACGGGCTGGAGCCCGGGCGGTGGACGGCGCACGTGGCCGCGTACGACGGCGTCGTGGACGGGGAGGACGACACGGTGGCCGGCGCGGCGGTCGGCACGCTGGTCGGACCGCGGGACGTCCTGATCGGGGTGACCGCCAGCGGCCGCACACCGTACGCGATCGCGGCACTGCGGACTGCGAGGGACAGTGGCGCGGCAACGGTGCTGCTGTCCGGAAACGCCGACGCCGCAGCAGGGTCCGAAGTGGACGTTCACGTCGCGGTACACACCGGACCGGAAGCGGTGACCGGCTCGACCCGGCTCAAGGCCGGTACGGCACAGAAACTGGTGCTCAACGCGTTGTCCACAGCGACGATGGTCCGCTGTGGACGGACGTGGTCCAACCTCATGGTGGGCGCCGTTGCGACGAACTCGAAGCTGCGTGGCCGGATCGCCGCGGCCCTGGTCGCCGCGACCGGGGAGGACCCGGACACGTGCGCCGATGCGGTCGAGAACGCCGACGGCGACGGGAGAGTGGCACTTCTCACCATCCTCTGTGGAGTGTCGGCGCCGGTTGCAGGGCGTGCACTGGCTAGCACCGGCGGTCACGTACGGGAGGCAATGACGCTGCTCAACGGGGCAAATGATGCTCCGAATGGGTGATCTCTAGGCGGTGAAGCCTGACCGACGGTCAGGTCGCCTTGACTCCGTCCGTACAGGCCGTAGTCTTCACGCGGCTTACCGGCCGTCTGTCACCCAGTCGGGGGTGGCACCGGGAAGTCACCGCCTAATCGCGGCTCCGGCGACGGTGTCGTGAGCCGGGGAACCACATCTTCCCTGGGGTGAATCGGCAGCCTCCGTGCCACGGACGGCCCTGCCGTAGGGCGACTTCCACGCCCGAACCCGTCAGCTAACCCGGTCGGCGGAACTGGAAGACAAGGAGTGCCGCCTCGGTGGCAATACCGAGACCCACTTCCCCCCTGTTCCGATCGTTGTCCGTAGCCGGTGCGGCCGCCCTCATTGTCGGGTTGTCCGCCACCAGCGGTCAGGCGGTCCCCGGTGCCCCCTCCCCCTCGGCACCGACGACCTCCGCACAGGCGATGGCACAGCTGAGGGCGTTCAACGAGCAGTTCGAGAAGGTCACGGAGCAGTACAACGACGCTCGGATCCTGCTCACGAAACGCACGGCCCAGGCGAAGACCGCTTCGGCGAAGGCGACGGCCGCAGCCAAGACGGTCTCGGCGTTCCGGGGTCGGATCAAGCAGCTGGTCGCCTCGGAGAGCCGCTCGGACCCGTTCGGGACGTTCGGGGCGATGCTGTCCAGCGATTCGCCCGCGGACTTCGTGTCCCAGGCGAGCATCATCGACGTCGTCTCGAGCCGCCGTGCTGCGGTTCTGGCCGAGGCGAGCAAGGCGAGCGCGGCGGCCACCAAGGCTGCCAAGGACGCCAAGGCGGCCCAGGCCGCGGCGGCGAAGCTCACCCATGACCTGTCGGCCAAGCGCACCCAGCTGGCCAAGCAGGCGGCGCAGAGCAAGGCGATGTTCGACCGGCTGTCCACTTCCGAGCGGCAGGCGTTCGTCGACTCGCAGGCGGCACCGGTCGACCGGGCGTCCCGAAACGAGACCCGCACAGATCCTCCAGCGGGCGCTCCAACGGTCAACGTCCCGGCGAGTGGAGGCGCGGCAACCGCGGTGGCGGCAGCCAAGTCGGCGCTGGGCAGCGCGTACGTCTGGGCTGCCGCCGGACCGTCCACATTCGACTGTTCCGGGCTGACGATGTGGGCCTGGGCGCAGGCGGGTGTCTCGCTGCCGCACTCCTCCTCGATGCAGTACAGCTCCGGCTCGAAGGTGTCGGTGTCCTCGCTGCAGCCGGGAGACCTGGTCTTCTACGGAAGTCCCATCCACCACGTCGCCCTGTACGTCGGTGGTGGACAGGTCATCCACGCTCCCCAGACCGGTGACGTGGTGCGGTACGCAAGCGTCGACATGATGCCGATCGTCGGGGCGGTGCGTCCCTAAGCGGCACCATGACCGTCCTCAATGGACGGTCGGCTCCAGCGAGGGTCCGGCAGCGGTGCGCCGGACCCTCGCGGCATGCCGGAAGCGGGGTTCGGCCGGGGCGCCGGCTGGGTAATCCGATCGGCATGACGGAGCCGGAGGACCTCGATCTACCGCCGATCACCGAGGCAATGACCGCACCCGCCGCCGCCCGCGCCGCGGAGGAGGCCCTGCGCCAGGCCGCCCACGCGAGCTGGGACGGAGTCGCGACCGCCGCCGACGTCTACACCGTCTTCGGCGCTGTGGGCTACTCGCTCGAGCTCATCCCGCAGTTGCTCGACCAGCTCACCGGCTGGTTGGAGAAGCACCAGGACCGGCTGGACGTCTCCGCGGCGGACACGACCGCGGCCGCGCGGATCGCCGAGGTCCGCGCCGAGGTCGCCGCCGCTGGGGAGACCATCGATGCCGGGCGGGCCGACGTCGCCCGCGCCCAGGCGGCGCTCGCCCCGCTCTTCGGCCCGATCGAGTCCCGCGGCTAGCGCTGTTCCGCCGTGGGCGCCGCTACCCGCCATCGACCGCGGCCCGACCCTCCGCTTCCGCAGGCTCCGGGTCTTGAGTGACATGTCCTCGCCGCCCCGTGAGAGACTGAATCGCCCGGACAGCCCGGGTCCGCCCTCGTAGCTCAGGGGATAGAGCACCGCTCTCCTAAAGCGGGTGTCGCAGGTTCGAATCCTGCCGGGGGCACCGTCAGTATGTACCGGCCGACCTGCGAAAAGACTCCATGATCTGGGATTGGCGCAGGCCTTCCGTCGAGCCACTGACGGTACGATGGCTCCACGGCTGACCCATCGAATGCCCTCAGCCGGTCACGGGGAGACATCCCCCGGCCCATGTCCCCCGAGCACCACGGTCACCCGGCTCACCGACGGCGAGCTCGGCACCTGGCACGACAACGCCGGAACCTGGCCGCGCATGGTCCCAGGAGTCCACGAGCCGTGCCAACCGTTGTCCCGGGGCGGCGGCGACCGTGGTCACCGACGCCGCGGTCAGCACAAGGGTCGCGCCGGCTATTCGCGGCTGGCCGCAAATCTGACCAGGAAGTACGCGCCGACGATGAATGCTGCGCCGAGGATGGCGAGGAACACGCCGGAGATTTCAAGTGACCCGACCTTGAGGAATGCGTCTTCCGTGGTGGGGAACGCCTTGGCGATCCCGACCCACACTCCGAGTGCGCCCATCACCGCCACGATTGCGGCCACGACGATCGTGAGAAATCCGAGAGCCTTTGACATGGATCCTCCCGACGGCGACGCGCTAAGACCTATGCGGCGGCAGGAACCTCTGCCGGCCGCGCCACCGGCGCTCGGCTGAGCGCCGGTGCTATCCCTTGGGCGTGATGATGTTGGTGGCGCTGCCGATGATCAGGATCAGCCAGAACACGGCGATGGCCAGGAAGGCCCAGCCGCGGCGGCTGAGGCTGAGCGCCTCGTCCCAGTTGCGGGGTTCGGCCGAGCCGCCCCGGTCCAGGAACGGGATGGCGATCAGCGCCGCGGCCGCCAGCACCATGCCGATGACCGTCCCCCAGATATCGGGCTCGAGGTGGAAGACGATGCTGATGAACCGGTTCATGCCGTGCGTCCACATGATCGGGAAGGTCGGCACGATACCAAGCCCGCCCGGCCCGTGTTCGGAGCCGTAGAACGGTGACGAGGGCAGCAGTTGCGGGGCTGGGCCGGGGTCCCGGTGGATGAACGAGATCGCCAGCAGGATCACGAAGACGACCGCGGAGTAGCCGAACCACCTCGCGACATGCGTGCTGAACGGGGCCTTCCGACCGCTGGCCCGGTGCCAGAACGGCAACGAGATCCCCTTCACCTTGATCAGGTAGTAGTGCCAGGCGATCAGCCCGAGCAGCAGCAGCGGCAAGATCGCCACGTGCAGCGCGTAGTACGGGATCAGCAGCGCGGTCGCTTTCGGGGTATTCAGCAGGTCCGGGTGGGTGTAGTGCAGCGTCTTATCCAGCCCGATGGCCTCCAGAATCTCCGAGGTATGCCAGGGAACCGCAAATCCCCGCTCATCCCAGTGCAGGGTCTCCCCGGTGATGGACAGCAGGAAAACGGTGCCGGCCAGCCCGACCCCGATCTGCCACAGCCCCTTGCGGGTGCCGCGGTATCCGCCGCTGAAGAACACCCGCATCATGTGGATCAGGACGAGCGCGAAGATGAGGTATGCGTTGTAGTAGTGGTAGTTGAGCAGGACCGACCAGCCGCCCTCACCGAGCATCGTCTTGGTGATGTCGTACGCCCGGCCGGCGTCCGGAACGTAGCGGAGGGCCAGCACCATGCCGGTCAGGATTTCCAGGACCAGGGATATCGCCAGCACCCCGCCGAGGGTGTACCAGAAGGTGTCGGTCTCCACCGGGATCATGTACTCGCTGATGATCCCGCGGATACCGAGCTGCTCCTTCACCCGACCGCGGAAT
>Ga0308176_10003321_pt1 | contig 10285 bp, 8 predicted proteins | sample PhyCR2_3_FD_203890 | JGI IMG/M metagenome (GOLD analysis project Ga0308176, IMG submission 203890) | Soil microbial communities from UC Gill Tract Community Farm, Albany, California, United States - DLSLS.C.R2 | ecosystem: Environmental > Terrestrial > Soil > Agricultural land | place: USA... | reverse complement strand
CCACCTACGACCGCTCAGGACTGATCACCCGCGCCCTCGACACCCTCAAGCACGAGCTGGTGATCGAGATGATCATCGTCTGCCTGGTCATCCTCCTCTTCCTCTGGCACATCCCGTCGGCCACGGTGCCGATCCTCACCATCCCCATCTCCGTGTTCCTCGCCTTCATTCCCATGTACCTGCTGGGGGTGTCGGTCAACATCATGTCGCTGGCGGGGATCGCCATCTCGATCGGCGTGCTGGTGGACGGCGCCATCGTCGAGGTGGAGAACGCCTACAACAAGCTCCACCAGTGGCAGGCGGGGGGGCGCAAGGGGGATTTCCACCAGGTGCGGCTGGAGGCGCTCCAGGAGGTGGGCCCCTCGGTCTTCTTCTCCCTGCTGGTGATCGCGGTGGCCTTCCTACCCATCTTCGCCCTGGTCGACCAGGAGGGGCGGCTGTTCAGGCCGCTCGCCATCTCGAAGAACCTGGCGATGGCGATCGCCGCGCTGCTCGCGGTCACCCTCGACCCCGCCCTGCGCATGCTGTTCACCCGCATGGACCCGTTCACCTTCCGCCCCCGCTGGCTGGCGCGGCTGGCGAGCCGGGTGGCGGTGGGCACCTACCACCCCGAGGAGAGGCACCCCATCAGCCGCGCCATCGCCAAGGTCTACGAGCCGGCCTGCCGTTTCGTCCTGCGGCGCCCGTGGGCGGTGATCCTGGGCGCCCTGGCGCTGGTGGCGGTGAGCCTCCCCCTCTATTTCCGGCTCGGCTCGGAATTCATGCCGCCGCTCGACGAGGGGACGATCCTCTACATGCCGATCACCCTCCCCGGGATCTCCGTCACCCAGGCCACCGAGCTCCTCCAGACCCAGGACCGCATCCTCAAGGGGTTCCCCGAGGTCGACCGGGTCTTCGGCAAGGCCGGCCGCGCCGACACCTCGACCGACCCCGCCCCGTTCTCGATGATGGAGACGACGGTCGTCCTCAAGCCCGAGAGCGAGTGGCGGCCCAAGGCGCGCTGGTACTCCCCCTGGGCTCCGGACTGGATGAAGCCCGCCTTCCGCCCCTTCTGGCCCGACCACGTCTCGATGGAGGAGCTGACCGACGAGATGGACCGCGCCCTGCGCATCCCCGGGGTCACCAACGCCTGGACGATGCCGATCAAGAACCGCATCGACATGCTCTCGACCGGGGTACGCACCCCCATCGGCATCAAGGTCTTCGGCAGCGACCTCAAGGAGATCGAGCGCACGGGCGAGACCCTGGAGGGGCTGCTGCGCAAGGTCCCCGGCACCCGCAGCGTCTACGCCGAGCGGGTGGCCGGCGGCAATTTCCTCGACATCGTGCCGCGGCGCGACCAGCTCGCCCGCTACGGCCTGACCATCGAGCAGCTCCAGACGGTGATCGCCACCGCCATCGGCGGCGAGAACGTCACCACCACCATCGAGGGGCGCGAGCGCTATCCGGTCAACGTGCGCTACCCCCGCGAGCTGCGCGACGATCCGGCCCGCCTCGCCCGCGTCCTGGTCGCCACCCCCACCGGCGCCCAGGTGCCGCTGGCCCAGGTCGCCGACCTCCAGATCGTCCGCGGGCCGGCCATGCTGCGCGACGAGAACGGCTTCCTGGCCGGCTACGTCTACGTGGACATCGCCGGCCGCGACATCGGCGGCTGGGTGGAGGAGGCCAAGCGGGAGGTGCGCGACCACGTCTCCCTGCCCACGGGGCAGTCGCTCCAGTGGAGCGGCCAGTACGAGAACATGGTGCGGGTGCGCGAGCGGCTGAAGATCGTGGTGCCGGTCACCCTGGCGCTGATCTTCGTCCTCCTCTACGCCAACACCCGCTCCGCCTTCAAGGCCATGGTGGTGATGCTCGCCGTGCCGTTCTCGGCCGTGGGGGCGGTCTGGCTCTTCCACCTCCTTGGCTATAACGTCTCGATCGCCGCCTGGGTGGGGATGATCGCCCTGCTGGGCCTCGACGCCGAGACCGGCGTCTTCATGCTCCTCTTCCTCGACCTCTCCTGGGACGAGGCGAAGCGCGCCGGGCGGCTCAGGAGCCTGGCCGACATGGACGAGGCGATCGTCCACGGCGCGGTCAAGCGGGCGCGGCCCAAGATGATGACCGTCTGCGCCGCCTTCATGGGCCTGCTCCCCATCCTCTGGTCCACCGCGGCGGGGGCGGACGTGATGAAGCGGATCGCGGCGCCCATGATCGGCGGGCTCGTCACCTCGTTCCTGCTGGAGCTGCTGGTCTACCCGGCCATCTACAAGATCTGGAAGCGGCGGACGGAGATGCGGGGGGTGGGGGAGGAGCCCGCGGAGCGGCTCGGCGAGGCCGCATAGAGAGGAGAGAGATGAACGAGCACGGAATGCATGCCGGTCCCGACCACCATCATCCCGCGGCGCCCGCGGCGCACTCCGGCCATCAGGGGCATGCCGCGGGCGACTTCCGCCGGCGGTTCTGGGTCTCCCTCGCCCTGACCGTTCCCGTCCTGGCGCTGGCCCCGATGACGTCGCGGATGGGGCTCCGGCTGGGCTTCCCCGGCTCCTCCTGGGTCGCCTTCCTCCTCGCCAGCGCCGTCTTCTTCTACGGCGGCTGGCCTTTCCTGCGCGGGATGGTGGGCGAGGTGAAGGCGCGGCGGCCGGGGATGATGACCCTGATCGCCCTCGCCATCACCGTGGCCTACGTGTACAGCTCGGCGGTCGTCTTCGGCCTGCCCGGACAGGATTTCTTCTGGGAGCTGGCGACGCTGGTGGACATCATGCTCCTCGGCCACTGGATCGAGATGCGCTCCGTGCTGGGCGCGTCCCGCGCGCTGGAGGAGCTGGTGCGGCTGATGCCCGCCGAGGCCCACCGGATGCGGCCGGACGGGAGCGTCGAGGAGGTGCCCGTCCACGATCTGCGGCCGGGCGACCGGGTCCTGGTCAAGCCGGGGGAGAAGATCCCCACCGACGGCGTGGTCGCCGAGGGGCGGACGACCGTCAACGAGTCGATGCTGACGGGCGAGAGCAAGCCGGTCGAGAAGGCGGAAGGGAGCCCCGTCATCGGCGGCGCGGTCAACGGCGAGGCCGCCTTCACCTTCGAGGTGAAAAAGACCGGGGCCGAGACCTACCTGGCGCAGGTGATCGGCCTGGTCCGTCAGGCCCAGGAGTCCCGCTCCCGCTCGCAGGACCTCGCCAACCGGGCCGCCCAGTGGCTCACCTGGATCGCGCTCGGCGCCGGCGGCGCCACTCTCGTGGCCTGGCTGCTGGCCGGCGAGCCCTTCGGCTTCGCCCTCGAGCGCATGGTGACCGTGATGGTGATCACCTGTCCCCACGCCCTGGGCCTCGCGGTGCCTCTCGTCGTGGCTGTGTCGACCGCCCTCTCCGCCTCCCACGGGCTGCTGATCCGCGACCGCTCCGCCTTCGAGCGGGCGCGGGAGCTCCAGGCCGTGGTCTTCGACAAGACGGGCACCCTGACCGAAGGCCGCTTCGGCGTCACCGACGTGGTGCCGCTCGGGGCTCTCGGCGAGGACGAGCTGCTGCGCCTCGCCGCGGCCCTGGAGAGCCGGTCCGAGCACCCCATCGCCGCGGGGATCGCGCGCGCCGCCGCGGAGAAGGGCCTGTCCGTCCCGAAACCGGAGGATTTCCGGGCCATACCCGGCAAGGGGGCCGAGGCGCGGATCGAGGGGCGTGACGTCAAGGCTGTCAGCCCAGGGTATCTGCGGGAACACTCGCTGGCCGCCGATTCGCCGCGGGTGGCCGAGCTGGCCGCCGAGGGCAAGACGGTGGTCTACCTGCTGGACGGCGGCCGGGTCGAGGGGGCCTTGGCGCTCGCGGACGTGATCCGTCCCGAATCCCGGGAGGCGATCCAGCGTCTCAAGGCCATGGGCCTCCAGGTGATGATGCTCACCGGCGACTCCCAGGCCGTGGCGCGGTGGGTGGCGCGGGACCTGGGCCTGGACGACGTCTTCGCCGAGGTGTTGCCGCACCAGAAATCCGAGAAGATCCGGGAGGTCCAGGCCCGGGGGCTCACCGTCGCGATGGTCGGCGACGGCGTCAACGACGCTCCGGCCCTGGTCGAGGCCAACGTGGGGATCGCCATCGGCGCCGGCACGGACGTGGCCGTGGAGTCGGCGGACATCGTGCTCGTCCGCTCCGATCCCCGGGACGTCGCCGCCATCGTGCTGCTCGCCCGGGCGACCTACCGCAAGATGGCGCAGAACCTCTGGTGGGCCACGGGCTACAACGTCCTCGCCATCCCGCTGGCCGCCGGCGTGCTGTACAAGGCGGGAATCCTCCTTTCGCCCGCCCTCGGCGCCGTCCTGATGTCGCTCTCGACCGTGATCGTGGCGATCAACGCGCAGTTCCTGACCCGGGTGCGCTCCCGCCTGTAGGGGAGGCGATCACCTCCACGATGGCCCCGGGGTTCCGGAAGGAATACGAGAGGTGGCTGTCCCCGGTCTCGACGACCCGGGCGCCGTCCTTCGCCGCGAGGGCGCGGACGCGTTCCAGCGGCGTGATGCCGTCCGCCCGGCCATGGATGAAGGTGACCTTGGGGCCGATCCCGGCCAGGGGGATGCGGATCGGCCGGTCGAGGACGACGTGGCGCAGCGTCCCGTCGAACGCCTGCCAGGTGTGGAGCATCGCCCCACGGACGATCCGGGCGGGCAGGCGGGGCGTCAGGGAAGGGACGATCTTCGCCAGGAGGGGACCGAGGGCCTCGTGCAGCTTGCAGCTCTCGCGGGCGAGCACCGGGTTGAGCGAGAAGAGCCCGGCGGTGGACGACATCTCGCGGATCCTCGCCAGCGCCTCCTTCCGGTCGTGGAAGACCGGCGTGCCCAGGAGGTAGAGCCGCTCGACCTCCCCGAGGAAGCGCGCGGCGTACTGGGCCGCCAGGAGGGTGCCGAACGAATGGCCGACGATCGTCACCCGCTCCGTCGCGCCCAGGGCGACGAGGGTCCGCCGCAGGGCGCCGAGGTGCTCGTCCAGCGTGTACTCGGCGTCGGGCCAGGGGGAATGGCCGAAGCCGAGCGCGTCGACGAAGATCAGCCGGTGGCCGCGCGCCAGGGAGTCGAAGGCGTTCCCCCAGTAGCTCGTGGTGCCCGGAAGGCCGGCGAGGAAGACGATGGGATCCCCCTGGCCGCGGATCTCCGTGTAGAGCCGGCCGTCCAGGGGGGCCCGCTCGGCCCGCAGGTGACGGACCCGGACGGCGGCGATCCCCTCGACCGCGGCCACCCCGGCCGCCAGCGAGAGGGCCGTCACCCCCAGACGCCTCCCCCACCGGCCGATCTTGGCTCGTCTCATCGTCTCTCCACCCCGGCGCATCTTACAAGGGAGCGGAGGACGGCAACGTCACCTGTCCCCCAGGGAGGACGTTTTCCGCTGCCCTCCATTCTGGCCCATTCCGCAAATACCTGATTCTGCGCGGTTTGCTCCGCCTGGCATCGGCCTTGCCTCTATGGCCAAGTGTCGAAACAAAGGAGGAGACACATCATGCGACGACACACCCATTCCCTGATCCTTACCGCCGCCCTGGCGCTCTCGCTCGCCCCCGCCCTGCACGCGCAGGGGTATCGTGACGACCGCCGGACCATCTTCCCGGACGCCGGCCACCTCGACCGGACGTCGGCGATCGCCCACGAGATCGACGAGACCGCCGCCAACATGCGCCGCGAGTTCGAGCGCAACAACCGCCGTCCGGACCGGGCCGAGGCCCGCACCATCGACCAGCTTCGCCAGTTGAGCTACCAGGCCTCGCGCTTCCACGAGGCGGTCGAGAGCTACCGCCGGGAGCCCCGCCGCACGGCGCGCAATTTCGCCGCCCTGGAGAACGCCTTCAACGACGCGGCCCGGTCGCTGCGCCGGATCGAGCCCCGTCCCTACGTCGATCGCGGCATGGGGCGGATCTACCAGTTGATGGACGAGCTCGGGGGCTATTACGGCCGCCGCTCCGGCTACTACGGCACCTGGGGCCACGACCGCAATGACCGCAATGACCGCGACCGGGACCACGGCCGCTACGACCGGGATCACGACCGGGACCACGATCACGACAACGACAACGGCTACCGGCCGCCCTACTTCCACTGAGCGGACCACAACCGTGAGCCGGGAGGAATGGCCGCCCGCCCGGTTTGCGTTTTGCATATATAGAGAAGATGCCGCGCGGGCAGGTCCCGCGCGGCGTTTTCCACCAAGGAGCAAAGACCCATGAGAAGCAAGAGTGTGATGGCGCTGATCATCTCTGCGGCGCTCGCCCTGTCGACCGCCGCGTTCGCGGAAACCCAATTCACCGGCACCCTGGTGGCGCCCGCGGGCACGGCCGTCCGCTCGGGCAGCGCCCCGGTGGCAATCCATATCGACCACTACACCGAGGAGGCCCAGGTCCAGCGGCTGCAGGGCATCCTCCAGAGCAAGGGGCCGAACGCCCTGCGCGACGCCCTGTGGGACCAGGAGGCCGGCTACATCCGCATCGGCGGCGGCCTCGGCTACCCCATCGCGGCGGCCCGCTCGCACGCGACCCCGGACGGCGGCACGATCGTCCGCCTGATGATCGACCGGCCGATCGCCCAGTACGAGGTCATCAACAACCTCCGTACCGTCGACTACCCCTTCGCGTTCGTCGAGATCAAGCTCGACCGGAACGGCAAGGGGGACGGCCAGTTCTACCAGGCCGCCAAGGTGAGCATGACCGGCAACGACACGTTGCACGTCGAGAACTACAGCCCGCAGCCGCTCAAGCTGCTGAACGTGCACGCGCGGTAAACCTCCTCCCAACCCCTCTCCTGGAGGAGAGGGGTTTTATTGGGCACAATCCTCCCTCATACGCTTCTTCCGCGATCCTCTGTGCTTCGTGACGATTTTCGCTAAACCGAGGAAGCGTATAGAATTCTTCTTACACGAAAGAACTCTATGGGAGGTACAGTTGATGAACGTGAAAGTAAAGCTCTTTTTGGTGTCACTGGTTTTCCTCTGCTGTATACCGCTCAGCGCCTTCACCAAGGACACCGGTGATGGGAGCGGGGGAGGATCTTGTTCCAACTCGTGTGCCGTGCAGTGCGCGAATGGCTATTGGTCGAGCATCGGCTGTCTTGAGACTCAGTGCGCCCATTGCCCGTGCGGCAACCCGCCTTATCCCTATTGCACGTAGGTAGTTAGCCCGCGAACGTAGCCCACGCGCAACGCGGCAGTCGCCTCAGCAAGGTCCCTCCTCTCCCTCGAGGAGAGGAGGGCAGGAGGTGAGCTCAGAGACCCCGGCGCTTCCCTCCGCTACAATCCCCCTCCATGCGACCCTTCCGCACCCTCTCGACCGTGCTCGAGATGATCAAGATCGAGCACACGCTGTTCGCCCTGCCGTTCGCCTTCCTGGGGATGCTGCTCGCCGCCGGTGGGTGGCCGTCGTGGCGGACGGTGCTCTGGATCGTGGTCGCCATGGTGGGGGCGCGGAGCGCCGCCATGGCGTTCAACCGGCTGGCGGACCGGCGGATCGACGCCGCCAATCCGCGCACGGCCGGCCGGGCCCTGCCGGCGGGGCTGGTCTCCCCCGGGGCGGTCGCCCTGTTCACGGCGGTCAGCGCCGCCGTGCTGGTGCTCGCCGCCTGGGAGCTCAACCCGCTGGCGTTCTACCTCTCCCCCCTGGCGCTGGGTATCCTCTTCCTCTATTCCTATACCAAGCGCTTCACCTGGGCCGCCCACCTGTTCCTGGGGCTCTCGCTCTCCGGCGCCCCCCTCGGCGCCTGGATCGCCGTGCGGGGGGACGTGCAGGCCACTCCGTTCCTCCTCGCGGGGGCCGTGCTCACCTGGACGGCTGGGTTCGACATCCTCTACGCCCTCCAGGATCTGGACTTCGACGTCCGGGCCAAGCTCTTCTCGGTCCCCGCCCGCTTCGGGGTCGTGGGGGCGCTCTGGATCTCCGGCGCGCTCCACGTCCTCACGCTGACTTTCCTGGCGCTCCTCCCCTCGACCTACCCCCAGGGGCTCGGCGCCGCGTACTGGGCGGGATGGGCCGGGTGCCTCCTCCTGATCGCCTATCAGCACTGGGTGGTGCGGCCGGGGGACCTCTCCCGCCTCAACGCCGCCTTCTTCACCGCCAACGGCGCGCTCTCGGTCTGGCTCTTCGCCACCACCGCCCTTGATATACTGGCTACGCGATGACTACCGAGACTCTCTCTCCGATCCGTCCCGAGGTGTTCCCTTCGCCTCTTCAGGATATCGCCGCCAAGGTGCGCGACGGCCTCCGCCTCGACGAGGCCGACGCCCTGACCTGCTTCACCACCCCCCACATCCTCCACCTGGGCAAGCTGGCCGACACCGTCCGGCGGCGGATCAACGGCGACGTCACCTACTTCAACGTCAACCGGCACATCAACCCCACCAACGTCTGCGTCTACACCTACAACTGCAAGTTCTGCAGCTTCGCGGCGATGAAGGGGGAGGCCCACGCCTGGGAGATGAGCCACGAGGACGTCTACGCCCACGCGGCCGACCAGGGGGGGAACGACGTCACCGAATTCCACATCGTGGGCGGGCTCCACCCCGACCTCTCGATGGCCTGGTACGAGGAGATGCTCCGCGGCTTGAAGCAGCGCTTCCCCAGGGCCCATCTCAAGGCCTTCACCGCCATCGAGATCGGCTGGTTCGCCAAGCGCGAGAAGCTGTCGATCGAGGAGGTGCTGACCCGCCTGCGCGACGCCGGGCTGGGGTCGCTCCCCGGCGGCGGCGCCGAGATCTTCCACCCCGAGGTGCGCGAGATCATCTGCGACGGCAAGCTGGACGCCGACGAGTGGATCGAGGTCCACCGCGTGGCCCACAAGATGGGGATCAAGACCAACTGCACCATGCTCTACGGCCACGTCGAGCGGCCGGAGCACAAGGTGGACCACCTGCTGCGCCTGCGGAATCTCCAGGACGAGACGGGCGGCTTCAACGCCTTCATCCCGCTCGCCTACCACCCCGAGAACAACTACATGGGCCTCAAGTACCACACCACCGGGATGGAGGACCTGCGCCACATCGCCACCTCGCGGCTGGTGCTGGACAACATCCCGCACATCAAGGCCTACTGGGTGATGGTGACCCCGAAGCTCGCCCAGGTGGCGCTGCGCTTCGGGGCGGACGACCTGGACGGCACCATCGTCGAGGAGAAGATCTACCACATGGCCGGCGCCGGCACGTCGCAGCAGCTCACGCGGCCGGAGCTCGAGCGCATCGTCCGCGAGGCGGGGTTCGTGCCGGTCGAGCGCGACACGCTGTACAACCCCCTCGCCGCCGCCGCGGCCCATTGACTTGAAGCCCGACACGCTCGGTTTCCACTATCTGGCGGTCGACGGCCCGATCGGCGTCGGCAAGACGACGCTGGTCGAATTGCTGACCCGGCACTTCGAGGGGGTGAAGATCCTCGAGGACGTGGACAACCCCTTCCTCGGCGACTTCTACCAGGACCGCCCCGGCGCCGCCTTCCAGACCGAGCTCTACTTCCTCCTCTCCCGCTTCAAGCAGCAGCGCGACATCGCCCAGCGCGGCCTCTTCGACCGCGTCCTGGTCTCCGACTACACCTTCTGGAAGAACCGCATCTTCGCCTACCTGAACCTCACCGACGACGAGCTGATGCTGTTCGACAAGCTCTACGCCCTGCTGGAGCCGCAGATCCCGGTGCCCGATCTGGTCATCCACCTGGTGGCCGACGTCGACACCTGCATGGAGCGGATCCGCAAGCGGGCGCGCAGCGTCGAAAAGACGATCGCGCGAGAATACCTCTCGGAGTTGATTGACGCGTACAATCACTACTATCATTACTACAGCCGGTCTCCGCTGCTGGTGGTGGACACGAGACATCTCAACTTCCCCCAGCGGCCCGAGGACTTCGACGAGCTGTTGCACCGGCTGTCGAAGCCCATCAAGGGGACCGAGTACTTCCAACCGCTTGGATCCCGCTGAGGCGGGACCGGGACGGATGCACAGCGCCCCCCGCGGCGCGGCACGGCGAGCGAGGACCTGATCCCCCGGCGGGGACAGCCACCTCAACCCTCTCGCACGATCGCCGCGAACCCGCGGGCCCCGCCCGAGGCCCTTCCGTCTTCATGCGCGCGGAAGGGCTTTCTGCATTTCAGGACTGAGAAAGGAGCTTCGGAAATGGCTGTTGAGCCGAAGAACGTCACGGTCCCCTGGGTGGCGGGGGCCCCCGAACGCGGCGATCGCTTGGTGATGGTGACCGCCTACGACTTCCCGCAGGGGCGCGCGGCCGACGCGGCCGGAGTGGACATCGTCCTGGTGGGCGACTCGCTCGCCATGGTCGTGCTGGGCCACCCGGACACGCTGTCGGTGAC
>Ga0308176_10003319_pt1 | contig 10288 bp, 5 predicted proteins | sample PhyCR2_3_FD_203890 | JGI IMG/M metagenome (GOLD analysis project Ga0308176, IMG submission 203890) | Soil microbial communities from UC Gill Tract Community Farm, Albany, California, United States - DLSLS.C.R2 | ecosystem: Environmental > Terrestrial > Soil > Agricultural land | place: USA... | reverse complement strand
CGCCAACGACGCGCTCGACGCCGACACCGGCGCCAACGAGCTGCAGAACTTCCCCGCGCTCACGGACTTCACGACCTCAGGCGGCACCTCGACGATCACCGGCACGCTGAACAGCACCGCGAACACGAGCTTCCGCGTCAGCTTCTACTCGACGTCGCAGTGCGACGACTCGGGCAACGGCGAGGGCGACACCTACGTCGGCTCGGCCACGGTCGCGACGGACGGCTCCGGCAACGCCACCATCAACTCGCCGTTCCCGGCGATCAACGACCACTTCGTCACGGCCACGGCGACGGCGGGCACCAGCGGCACCGGCAGCACGTCGGAGTTCTCCGCCTGCGTGACCGGTCCGCCGACCGGCGTGGTCGTCACCAATGGGACGGTCGAGCTGGGCATCAACAACACCGGCGACCTGAACTACTCGTGCACGAACGGTGAGCAGAACTGCCCGGGCCCGTCCGCCGGTGGCGCCGGGCCCGTCGGCCTGCGCTTCGTGCCCGACAACCTGGATTCGACATCGCCGGGCTGCCCGTGCGAGGGCTGGGGGATGGCCGATGCGACGAGCGGCCTGAGCGGCTATGCGAACGAATCGGCGGGCACCGCGAACGTCGCGGTGACGAGCTTCACGCACACGTCGACGAGAGCGACCTCGACGGTGAGCATCACCGACTCGAACCTGCCCGGCTACGCGATGAGCGTCGTGCAGGACTACCAGCCGTCGAACGCCAGCAGCAATCTCTACGAGGACACCGTGACGGTCACGAACACCGGCACGAACAGCCTCGCCGACCTGCGCTACCGGCGCGCGATGGACTGGGACATCGAGCCCACGGCGTTCAACGAGTACTCGACGATCCAGGGCACGTCGCCGCAGCTGCTGTTCGACTCCGACAACGGCTTCGCCGACTCCAACCCGCTCGTCGCCGCCGGCGATCTCGGCTCGACCGGGCAGTTCATCGACAGCGGGCCCGCCGACCATGGTGCGGTGTTCGACTTCGGGTTCGGCACGCTGGCGATCGGCGCCAGCAAGACGTTCAAGGTCTACTACGGCGCCGCGCCGAACGAGACGGCGGCGCTCGGCGCACTCAACGCGGGCGGTGCGCAGGTGTACTCGCTCGGCGAGTCCAGCTGCCCGGAGAACGGCAACACGGTTGCCGGCTGCGACACCCTGGCCGCCAACGCCGGCCGCGACCTCGGCGAGCCGGCGACGTTCATGTTCGGATTCGTCACGACGACCGGTGACCTGTCGATCACGAAGACCGACTCGCCGGACCCGGTGATCATCAACCACGACCTGACGTACACGCTGACGATCACGAACAACGGCCCGCAGGCCGCCGCGGGAGTGCACGTCGAGGATCCGCTGCCCAGCGGCGTGACGTACAAGTCCGCCACGGCAAGCACCGGTGGCTCGTGCACCGAGGACTCGGGCACGAAGACGGTGAAGTGCGACTTCCCATCGATCGCCAACGGGACGTCCAAGACCGTGACGATCGTGGTCACCCCGACCGCGACGACGTCCGACCTGTCGAACACCGCCACGGTTTCGAGCGCAAGCGCCGATGCAAACTCGTCGAACAACAGCGCGACGTCGCACACGCAGGTCGTGGTCGATCAGCCGCAGATCTCGATCGACGATCCGACCTCGATCACCGAGGGCGACAGCGGGACGAAGAACCTGACGTTCACCATCTCGATCGACAAGACGTCGGGCTCTGACGTGACGGTGCACTACGCCACGTCCAACGGCACCGCGACACAGCCGGCCGACTACACGTCGACGTCCGGCACCGCGACGATCACGGCCGGCCAGACGTCGACCACGGTCGACGTCCCGATCGTCGGCGACACGCTCGACGAGAACGACGAGACCCTGCACGTCGACCTGACGAGCCCGACCGGTGCGCTCATCCTGGACAACCAGGGCACCGGCACGATCATCGACGACGACGGCCCGCCGTCGGCGTCGGTCGGCGACACGTCGGTGACCGAGGGCACCGGTGGAACGACGACGATGCACGTGCCGGTGACGTTGTCGGCGGCAAGCGGCAAGACGGTCACCGTCGACTACGCCACGAGCGCAGGAACGGCGGCCGCCGGCACCGACTACACGACGACGACCGGCACGCTCACGTTCAACCCGGGTGACACGTCGAAGAACATCGACGTGCCGATCGTCACCGACGCGCTCGACGAGAGCGACGAGACGTTCACGGTGACGCTGAGCAACCCGTCGAACACGACGCTCGCCGACAGCAGCGGCACCGAGACGATCATCGACGACGACACGACGACGGTTCCGCCCGTGACGCCGACGCTCTCGATCGGCGACGCGACGGTGAACCCGGAGGGCAACAGCGGCACGAAGAACGCGACGTTCACCGTCACGCTGTCGTCCGCCTCGCTGTCCGTGGTGACCGTCAACTACGCGACGTCCGACGGCACCGCGACGGCACCCGGCGACTACACCGCGGCCAGCGGCACGCTGACGTTCTCGCCCGGCGACACGTCGAAGACCGTGACGGTCGCGGTGGTCGGCGACACCGTGCCCGAGCCCGACGAGACGTTCACCGTGGGCCTCTCGACGCCCAGCGGCGCGACGATCGCCGACGGCAGCGGCCTGGGCACGATCATCGACGACGATCAGCTCGGCGGTGGCGGCAGCGTCGGCGGCGGTGACCTGTTCTGCGGCGTTCAGCATCGCGGCAAGTGCAAGGGCCTGCCGGTCAAGGACGAGTTCGACCGGCCGGGCAACGCGGTCTGGGTGTTCGCCGCCTACAACCCGCCGCCCGGCAAGACGCGCGCGCACGCCGCCGCGGCGAAGCCGATCGTGCTCGGTCAGGTGCGGCGCAAGGTCGCCAAGGGCAAGGTGAGCTTCGTCTTCAAGCTCAAGCCGGGCAAGAAGACGAAGAAGCTCTACAAGCGCGTCACCAAGGCGAAGCTCAAGGGCATCCTGATCACGCGCACGTTCACGCCGGCGGGCGGCGGCGCGGCCGAGAAGGTCACCAAGTCGGTTAAGCTCAAACGCTGATCCGACCGTAGTTCGCCACTCGTGACGGCGGACGTTCCGCGGATGGCGGAGCGTTTGCCCGCGCGTACGGTGGAAGCGCCACACCGACCGCGAAGGAGGCCGTCATGACCGACGTGTCGTCAACGAACAGCGGCAGCTTCCGGTTGCCGCGTGCAAGCCACGCGCGCGTTCAAGACGCGATGCATCCCGGTGTCGTGGCGTGCTCGCCCGACACTCCAGTGCGCGACGTCGCGCGGATCATGGCCAGCCGTCACATCCACGCGGTTGTCATGGCCACGCCGGTCGAGCGCGGCCGCCCGATGGCGTGGGGCGTCGTGACGGCGCTCGACTTGGTCGGCGGCTACCTCGAGCGCGGCGAGGAGCTCTGCGCGGCCGACGTCGCGGCATCCGAGCCGGTGCGCGTCAGCACCAGCGACACGCTCGAGCGCGCGGCGCAGCTGATGGTCGAGCACGGCGTGGACCACCTGATCGTCGCCGACGCGCACGACGGCCACCCCGTTGGCGTCCTGTCGACGCTCGACGTGGCCGGCGTCTTCGCGTGGGGCGAGGGGTAGGGCGATCGCCGGCCCGCCGGACATCGTCGTCTTCTCGCCGAACCCGCTGCTGAGCATCACGATCGAGCGCCGCGGCGACGGCGCCGACGACGTGCACGTGCACGGGGCGGGCCAGGGCGTGTGGGCGGCTCGGATGGCCGCCGAGCTCGGCGGCCATCCGGTGCTCTGCGGATTCGCGGGCGGCGAGCCGGCGGCGATGCTCGAGTCGCTGCTCAACGGCGGCCGCTGCGATCTGCGGCTCGTGCGCACGGCCTCGCCGAGCGGCGTCTACGTGATGGATCGCCGCGACGGCGAGCGGCGGCTGATCGCGGCCTCGCTGAGCGGCGCCGCATCGCGCCACGAGGTCGACGACCTCGTTTCGGCCACGGTCGCCGCGACCATGGACGCGCGCGTGCTGAGCCTCTGCGGGCCGTACCCCAGCGAGACGATCGATGCCGCCCCGTTCGCCGAGATCGCGACCGACGCGCGTGCCGCGGGCGCGGAGGTGCACGTCGACCTCGGGCCCCCGCTGCTCGACGCCGCGCTGCGCGGACGGCCGGCATTGGTGAAGATCAACGATTGGCAGGCGGCGGAGTACGTCGTCGGCCCGGTCGACACCACCGAGCGCCTGCGCGCGGCGGCGCAGCGGATGATCGACGCGGGCGCCGAGCGCGTCGTGATCACGCGCGGCGGCGAGCCCGCGCTCGCGCTGCTGGGCGACGAGGCGCTGTGGATCGTCCCGCCCGACTGCCCCGTCGGCGCGCGCGAGGGCTGCGGCGACACGATGATGGGCGCGCTGGCGGCGGCGCGCGCGCAGGGCATGGACTGGCGCGACGCGCTGCGACTCGGCGCGGCGGCGGGCGCCGCGAACTTCCTGCGCCGCGGCCTCGGCACCGGTCGCCGCGAGGACGTCGAGGCGCTGCTGGCGCACGTGGAGCTGCGGCCGCTGTGACATCCGTGCCATGACGTCTGACCCCGATGTCACCACGGCAGGCGCAGCGGCTCGCCGGAGATGATCGCCTCCGGCGCGTGACGCTCGATCCAGTCCAGGTGCGGGCGCAGCTCGGGCACGCTCTCGAGCGCGTCGACCGCAGCGCGCAGTGCAACCTGGCGGCCCGCACGCGCGGAGTGCGCGTCCGATCCGAGGACGTGGACGAGCCCGTCCGCGGCCATCCCGAGCAGCGTCGGACCGGCGTGCTCGTCGAGAATCGCCGCGGCCGTGGCCTGGATCAGCGCGCCGGCGGCCACGAGCCCGCGTACGCGCTCGAAGAAATCCGCCCCGAACGCGTGGCGCTCCGGGTGGGCGATGACGCTGTCGAAGCCGCGCCGCTCGAGCTCGCGCACGGCGTCCTCGAGCGAAACGGTCAGCGGCCCGGGCGCCGGCTCGAGCAGGATCCAGCGACCTCCGCCACCCAGCGACACGCCGCGCAGCTCGTCGTCGTCGAGGCCCGCGAGCGCGGTCTCGGCAACCTCGCCGCCGAGCAGCGCGCGCACGAGCACACCGGCCTCGTCGAGCGCCCACTGCAGCTGCGCGAGCCGCTCCGGCAGCTCGTGGATGCGCACGTCGTGGTCGTGGCGGATGTGCGGCGTCGCGCAGATCGCGCGCACGCCGTCGGCCTCCCCCTGCCGCGCCAAGGCAAGGCTGTCGGCCATGTCGACCGCGCCATCGTCGATCCCCGGCAGCAGGTGGCAGTGCAGATCGATCACGTGTACCGACAAGTATCCGCAAGAACCCGCAGGCGGCGAGTGGCTTTGTGCCGATGGCAGGCGGCGCCGGCCGACCTAGCGTCGCTTGAAATACGAGCCGCCTTGTCTTCGAGGAGAGATCACCGTGATCCGCCTTGCCCGCCTTTCCCTGCGCCACCCCGTCGCCTCGCTGCTGACCCTCGGCGCCCTCGGTCTCGTGCTGTCGCTCATCGGCTTCGGCGTGAAGAGCTCGCTCTCCCCGACGATCACCGTCGTCCCCGGGACCGAAGCGTCCCGCGCGCAGCACTACACCGACCAACACTTCGGTTCCAGCGTGCTCGTCCCCATCCTTCTGGAGGGACCAGCAACACAGCTCGACCGCCAGGGCCCCGCGCTTGTGCGAGACCTGGCCCGCCGCCCCGGCACGCGTGTGCTGTCCGCCTGGGACGCCGGCACCGCCGGCGCCCAGCTGCGGCCGCGCAAGACCGCCGCGATGATCGTCGCCTCCGTGGCCAAGTCCGAGAAGGACATGGTCAAATCGGGACAGGCGGCGATCGAACGCGTGGTCGCGCGTGACATCAGCGGCCCTGTCCACGCGTCCGTCACCAGCCAGGCCGCCATCGACCGCGCGATGAGCACCGCCGCGATCGACCAGGCCCGCGCCCGCATGGCGATCGCGCTGCCGATTCTGTTCCTGGTGCTGCTGTTGCTCTTCCGCGCACCCGTGGCGGCGCTGCTCGTGACGGTGATGGCCGGCACCACGGCCTACACGAGCCTCGGCATGACCGCCCTGGTCGCCAAGGTCGTCGACATCGACCCGATCGGTGTGCTCGGCGGCATGATGGCCGGGCTGGCGATCGGCGTCGCCTTCGGCGTGCTGTTCTACCGCCGCTGGAGGCGTGAGCTGCGCGATGACGTCGCGCACCACGACGCCGCCCACGCGGCGGCTGCCGCGATCGAGACGTCAGGGCGCGCGCTGCTGATCGGCGGCACGGCCCTGGTGACCGCGCTGATCGTGGCCGACCTGCTCGGCCCGACCAAGGTGCTGACGTCGATCGGGTTCACCACCACGACGTCCGGCTTCCTGGCGATGGGCATCGCAGTGGTCGCCATGCCGGCGGCGCTCGCGCTGCTGGGCCACCGTGCCCAGGCGTTCAGCTTCGGCATCCCGGGCTTCATCGAGCGGCCGTGGTCGGCGCTGACGCGTCAGGACCGCTCGGTCGTCGCACACGCGGTGCCGATGGGCGCGCTGGCGACGGCGCTGCTGCTGGTGCTCGCGATCCCGCTGACGTCGATCGACACCGGGCCGCCGTCGGCGAAGTTCCTGCCGAAGGGCAACTCTGCGCGCACGTCCTATGAGCGCATCGCGCAGGTGATGGGCCCCGGCTGGCCGACGCCGTACAACATGGTCTTCGTCTCGAAGTCCAAGCCGATCACGGACAAGCAGCTGCTGCGCAAGTTCGACCGCTTCCAGGCGGGCCTGATCCGCGACAAGCGCATCGTGTCCGTCGTGGGGCCGGGCCAGCTCGCGGATACGAGCCAGCAGCTGAACGCACTGCCCGCGGGCCTCAAGGACTCCGCGAAGATGCTCAAGGGCGGCAAGAAGCAGCTCGGCATCCTGTCGAACGGCCTCGGCCAGGCGGCGGCCGGCGCGTCGACGCTGCGTACCGGCCTGAGCCAGGCGGCCTCCGGTGCGAACGCCGGAGCGTCCGGCGCGACACAGATCCACGCCGGCCTGGGCCAGGCCCGTGCCGGTGCGGCCTCGGTGACCGCGAACCTGAACAAGGCGCTCGACGCAGCGCGCAAGCTGCGCGACGGCGCCGCCCAGGCGCTCGCCGGCTCCAAGAAGATCGCGAGCAACCTCGGCACCGCGGCGAAGGCGGGCCAGGCCGGCGCGCCGATCGTCAGCCAGATGGCTGCGAACGTGAACACGAGCAGCGACGCGGTCAAGAACGCCGTGGGCGCGACCTCGGCGCTGAACCAGCAGCTCGCCACGGCCGCGGCCGAAGTGGCCAAGCTGCCGGATGGTCCCGCGAAGGCGGCTGCGGCCGGCGCGATCGCGTCGGCGACGTCAGCCGGTGGCGGGCTGGAGTCGTCGCTGAGCTCGACGAGCAACACCCTCTCGGGTGCCGCCGGCGTGGCCTCGGCGGTCTCCACGCAGATCGGCCAGCTGTCGACCGGCCTCGGTCAGCTCTATGCAGGATCCAATGAGCTGTCGGCGGGCATCTCGAAGCTGAGCGCCGGCAACACCGCCCTCGCGGCGGGAATCAACGAGTTCGCGGCCAAGTCGCCTGAGCTCACCGCCGGCATCGCGAAGCTCGAGGCCGGGGCAGGTCAGCTCGAGACTGGTCTGGGCCAGCTCGGCGGTGGCCTGTCCGGCGGCGTCGGCCCAGCGGGGACGCTGGCAAGCGGACTGGGCGGCGCGCAGTCGAAGGTCGCGAAGTTCCGCTCCACGTTGCCCTCGCCAAAGGACATCCAGAAGCTCCAGGCGCAGTCGCCCGGCCTGTTCAACTCGGGTTACTTCGTCCTGGCTGCCGTGGCAGGGGCACGGCCCTCCGATGTCAACCAGGCGTCGTTCATCGTCGACGTCCAGAACGGCGGTGACGCCGCGATGATCACCGTGATCTCGCGCTACGCCGCCGACGATCCGCGCAGTCGTACGCTCGGCGAGGACCTCGCCAACCGCGTCGACGGGTTCGCCCACGCGAACAATCTCCAGGGCGCAATCGGCGGCCAGGCGGGCGCGCTGGGCGACTTCCGCTCCGAGGCCTCCGCGCGGATCTGGCCGGTCGTGATCGGTATCTCCGTGGTCGTCACGCTGCTGCTGATGGCGATGCTGCGGACGGTCGTGCTGCCGGTGGTGGCGGTCGCGTTCGACCTGCTCACCGCCGCAGCCACGTTCGGCGTGGTGTCGCTGCTGTTCAGCGGTGACAACCCGGCGTTCGGCGGTGTCGGCTACGTCGACCCGATGACGATCATCGCGACGTTCTCGTTGATCTTCGGTGTGACGATCCTCTACGAGGTGATGCTGCTCGCCCGGACGCGCGAGGCGTTCATCGCGAGCGGAGATCCCGCGAAGGCGCTGCGCACCGGGCTCAACCGGACCGCAGCGGCCGCGACCGGAGCCGCGATCGCGATGGTCGCGGTCGTGATCCCGTTCGCGACAAGCAGCGTGATCAACGTGCGCCAGATCGGCGTGGCCGTGGCGGTCGCGATCATCCTCGACGCGCTGATCGTCCGGCCGGTCCTGCTGCCGGCCGCCGTCCAGGTCCTCGGGCGCTGGTGCTGGTGGCCGACCCACAGCAAGGCGGCGCCACCGCCGACGCCCGCGGTCAACGGCCGCTCGACCATCCGGCCGCAGCCGGTGATCGGCGGCCGGGCATGACCCGGACGAACCCGCGGATGCCGATGCTCGCCGCGCTCGCCGAGCTGTTCGCGGCCGCCGCGCCGGAGGACTGACGTGCCGCGCCTGCACGGCGTCCCGATCGCGCCTCTACCGATCGAGCGCTTCAGCGAGGTGCTGGACGCGGACGCGTTCGCGGCGTGGATGGAGCTGGCCCAGCGCGCGCAGGCGGCGCTCGCGGGCCGGGTGGTCTGGTGCGTGAACTCGACCGCGAACGGCGGCGGCGTCGCCGAGATGCTGCGCTCCCTGCTTGCGTACACGCGTGGCGCGGGGGTGGACAGCCGCTGGGTCGTCGTCGATGGCGACCCGGACTTCTTCGCCCTGACCAAGCGGCTGCACAACAGCCTGCACGCTGCGCCCGGCGCGGTGGCGCCGCGCGAGGAGGACCGCGCCGTCTACGAGCGCGTGACGGGCGAGGCCGCGGCGGAGATGGCCCGGCTCGTGGCGCCCGGCGATGTCGTGATCCTGCACGACCCGCAGACCGCCGGGCTGGCACCGGCGCTGCGCGAGCGCGGGATCGGCACCGCCTGGCGCTGCCACGTCGGCGTCGACGTGCCGACCGCGGAGGCGCGGGCCGCGTGGGCGTTCCTCACCCCGTACGTGCAGGCGGCCGACGCCTTCGTCTTCTCGCGCGCGGGATACTTCTGGGACGAGCTCGACGGCGATCGCGCGCTCGTCATCCCGCCGTCGATCGACGTCTTCTCGCCGAAGAACCAGATGCTCGCGCCAGGCGCCGCCGAGGCCATCCTCGCAACCGCGGGCATCCTCGAGAACGGCCGCCGCCGCACGGGAACGTTCCTGCGCCACGACGGCTCACCCGGGCGCGTCGACCGCAGCGCGCAGGTCTGGCAGGAGCAGTGTGTCCCCCACAGCGCGCCGGTGGTGACGCAGGTCTCGCGCTGGGACCGGCTGAAGGATCCGCTGGGCGTGATGCACGGATTCGTCACGGCGGCCGGCGAGATGCCCGACGCGCATCTCGTGCTGGCCGGGCCGTCGACGTCGGCCGTTGCCGACGACCCCGAGGGCGCCGAGGTGCTCGACGAAGCCGCCGCGGCCTGGGAGGCACTCCCGGACGATCTGCGCCGTCGCGTGCACCTCGCGGCGCTGCCCATGGAGGACGCGGAGGAGAACGCCGCGATCGTCAACGCGCTGCAGTCCTACGCCGCGGTGGTCGTCCAGAAGTCGATCGCCGAGGGCTTCGGGCTGACCGTGTCGGAGGCGATGTGGAAGGGCCGCGCGGTGGTCGCCAGCCGGATCGGCGGCATCCAGGACCAGATCGTCGACGGCGTCAGCGGCGTGCTCGTCGACCCGCTCGACCTCGAGGCCTACGGGACTGTCGTGGCAGAGCTTGTTCGCGACCCGGTGCAGGCGGCGCGGCTCGGGACCGCCGCCCGCGAGCGCGTGCGCCAAGGTTTCCTCGGGCCGCGCCACCTTGGGCAGTGGTTCGACGTGGTCGGGCGCATCGCGCGGCTCTAGCGGCTTCGGCGGGAACCCGCAGCCGGTTTGTGGCGGAGTACCGACGACAGTTCCGGCCAGTCGTCATAGCGTCGCGTCATGCCGGAGCGCGCGCCTCTGAAGGTTGTCGTTGCAGGCGGCGGTGTGGCCGCCGTCGAGTTCGTCCTCGCACTTCAAGAG
>Ga0308176_10003318_pt1 | contig 10289 bp, 10 predicted proteins | sample PhyCR2_3_FD_203890 | JGI IMG/M metagenome (GOLD analysis project Ga0308176, IMG submission 203890) | Soil microbial communities from UC Gill Tract Community Farm, Albany, California, United States - DLSLS.C.R2 | ecosystem: Environmental > Terrestrial > Soil > Agricultural land | place: USA... | reverse complement strand
TCGTCCGCCTGCATGCCAATCTGTTGCAGGTGGTCTTCGACGGCGAGGCGCAGGCGTAGCGGGTCCTCGATCGGCAGGCGGCCGAGCAATTGGTCGGTCAGCCGCAGCCGCTCGGCAAATGCCTCGCTCTCTTCACCGTGGCGCAGCAGCGCCAGGGCCAGCACGTCGGACCAGGCGCGGTCGAGCAGCGCGCGCAGCAGGCCTCGCGGCGTCGTTTCGGCGAACCGCGCCGCCAGCACTTCGGTGGCGCGCTGGCGGGCCTGGTGCAGGCGCTCGCGGCCCTGCATGGCTTCGACGTGGCGCCGTTCGGTGACCTGCGCCTTGCGGCTGAGCTGGGCCAGGTGGTGGCGGATATCCGCCAGCAGACTAGTGTAGAGGCCGGCACTGGGCGGTTCGCACTGCGCACGCGCGACCAGGCGGCTCAGCTGTGCCGCCAGGTCGGGGTCGATGTCGTTGCCGTCGCCCCAATCGTTGGAGGCCTCGGCGACGGTGCCCAGCAGGTGGCGGGCCGGATGCTCGGCGCGTTCGAAAAAGTCGCGGTCGGTCATCGCCATGCGCAGGATCGGTACCTGCAGGTCGCCCAGCAGGGCAGTGGCTCCAGAACCCTGGTTAAGCTGCCCGCCGATCTGCTCGAACAGGCGCGCTACGAGCTCGACGGTGTCGTCCTGCTCCGGGCTCAGTCCCGTGCGTGCCGCGCCGACGGGCTTGCCGGCGTTCAGATGGGTCAGCAGTTCCTCGCGCAGGCGCTGGGCGCTGCGCAGTTCACGGCTGGCGCGGTCGGTCACCTGGACGAGGTGCTGCTGCAAGGCGCCCAGGGCGATTTCCAGTTCGGCCGGGCTGGCGGCCGAACCGCCGACGCCGTGGCCTGCGCTGGGCCGCTGGCGGGCAAGCATGTCGCGCAGCGTTTCCAGTACGGCAATCGGTTCGTGGCTGGTGGTTGCCGCGCCTGGAGCCGGCTCCGCTGTGGTTGTGGCTGTTGCCGGCGCCTTGATCGAAGGCTGTGCCGGCGGTGCATGGGCAGGTCGTGCACCAGCGAAGGCGCGCAGGTGCGGCAGGATGCCGTCGGCGAGCAGGCGGGCGTTGGCCGCCTCGTACAGCGGGGCGAGCGCCGGTGCCAGCTTGCGTTCAAGGACCTGGATCAGCATGACCCGGTGGTCGGCGGGCAGATCGAGCGCCGGCATGGCCTCGCGCACGGCCGCGGCCAGGTTCTGCGGCGACATCGGCAGGACCTCGCCTTCCAGCGGCGGCGCACCGACCAGTACCGCCATGCGGTAGGAAAGTTCGGCCAGCACCGGTCCGGTATTGACCTCGCCGCGGGAGGCCAGTTGCTCCAGCGCGGTATTGAGCTCGTGCTCGTCACGATCGAGCAGGCTGAGCGAAGGGATCGCCGCCGGCGCGTCCGGGGCCTGGTCGACTTCGCCCAGATGCGCAAAGCTTGCGCCAATGTGTTCGAGCGCCAGGCGCACGAAGGCGGCCCGGTGACAGCGGATCATCGCGCGGCTGTCGAAACAGCGCTGCTGTTCGAGATGGCCGCGCGAACGTTCGGCCGTCTGGTACAGGCTCTTGTCGAGTGCTTCCAGCCCGTCGAGAAATGCCGGTTCAAGCCGTGCGTTGCAGAGCGTGCGCAGATCCGCCACCAGGCGCTGGACGCGCGAGGGCCGCTGCTGCAAGGTTCCCCTTTCGTCCGATCCGTGCAGGGCCGCTGCGCGCTGCCTTTGCTTGACATCCATGACGCAGTTCTCGGATTTTTGATGTTCCGTAGTGTATGCGCCGTGGAACCGGTCCGCCATAGGCTGGACGTCAGGCCAGAAACAGGCCGATCAGGTCGTTGAGAAATCGCTGGCCGAGCGGGGATGGATGCAGCCGTCCGGGCTCGTCCAGCAGCCAGCCGCGGGAACAGGCCTGGGCCAGGATCGGGGCGATCTGTCCGGATGCCAGGCCGGTGCGCTCGCTGAACGCCTGCAGCGGTACGCCGTCGTGCAGGCGCAGCGCATTGAGCATGTACTCGAACGGTAGTTCCGCCCGGGCCACGGGGCCGTCGCCGCCAATGCGGGCAGGGCCGCCGGCTGCGTCCAGATAGGTGCGCGGGTGGCGGCTCTTCCAGCGTCGGCGCACGCTGCCGGTCGCCGTGTCGGTGAGCTTGCCGTGGGCGCCGGCGCCGATGCCGAGGTAGTCGCCGAATTCCCAGTAATTGAGGTTGTGGCGGCAGCGCAATCCCGGGCGGGCGTAGGCGGAAATCTCGTACTGGCCGTAGCCGGCCTGCGCCAGGCGCGCCTCGCAGGCTTCCTGCATGGCCCAGGCGTGGTCGTCATCGGGCAACGGCGGCGGGTTGGCGGCGAAGGCAGTGTTGGGTTCGAGGGTGAGCTGGTAATGCGAGATGTGGGTGGGGGCCAGTGCGATGGCGCGCTCGACGTCGGCCAGCGCGCCATCCAGCGATTGCTGCGGCAGCGCGTACATCAGGTCCAGGTTGAAGTTGGTGTAGCCGGCGTCCTGCGCCGATTTGACCGCCGCCTCGGCTTCGGCGGCCGAATGGATGCGGCCCAGCCGCTTGAGCTTGTCGTCGTCGAAGCTCTGGATGCCAAACGACAGCCGGTTCACGCCGGCGGCCAGGTAGCCATCGAAGCGGCCGTGTTCGACCGTGCCCGGGTTGGTTTCCAGGGTGATTTCACAGTCGGGCACGAACGGCAATCGCGCACGGGCGCCGTCGAGGAAACGTGCCACGTGCTCGGGCGCGAACAGGCTGGGCGTGCCGCCGCCGAAGAACACGCTGACGATCGGGCGTTCCTGCACCGCGGCGCCGAAATCGGCCAGGTCCGCGTCCAGATCGGCCAGCAATGTGTCGATGTAGGCCGCGTAGGGCGGCGGCTCGCCGCGCAGGCCGTGCGAATTGAAGTCGCAGTACGGACACTTCTTCACGCACCAGGGCATGTGCACATACAGCGCCAGCGGCGGCGCGATCAGGGCCATGGCTAGCCTTGCGCGCCCAGTTGGGCGTGCAGCCGGGCCAGTGCCTGGCCGCGGTGGCTGAGGCGGTTCTTCAGCACCGGATCGAGCTCGGCCGCGGATTGCGCCTGGCCGTCGGGCAGGAACAGCGGGTCGTAGCCGAAGCCGCGATCACCGTGCTCGGATTCCAGCACGCGGCCGTGCCAGCGGCCTTCGGCGACCAGCGGGGCCGGGTCGTCCGCGTGCTGCAGCAGCACCAGCACGCAGATGAAGAACGCGCCGCGCCGCGCGGGCGGCACGCGGTCGAGCGCCTGCAGCAGCTTGGCGCGGTTGGCGGCGGCATCGCCGTGCGCGCCGGCGTAGCGGGCCGAGTACAGGCCGGGCGCGCCATCGAGGTGCTCCACGCACAATCCCGAGTCGTCGGCCAGCGCCGGCAGCCGGGTGACGCGCGCGGCGTGGCGGGCTTTCAGCAGCGCGTTCTCGACGAACGTGGTGCCGGTTTCCTCGATGTCGAGCACGCCCAGGCTGCCTTGCGCCACCACTTCGAAGCCGCTGCCGGCGAGCAGCGCGTCGAACTCGGCGAGCTTGCCGCGGTTGCCGCTGGCCAGCACCAGGCGACGCATCGCTTCAGCCCTCGGCCAGCGCGGCGCGCTGGGCGGCGATCAGCTCGCCGATGCCTTTCTCGGCGAGCACCAGCATCGCGTCCATCTCGTCGCGGCGAAACGCATGGCCCTCGGCGGTGCCCTGCACCTCGATGAAGCCGCCGCCGTCGTTCATCACCACGTTCATGTCGGTGTCGCAGGCCGAATCCTCGGCGTAGTCCAGGTCCAGCACCGGCACGCCCTTGTAGATGCCGACCGAGACGGCCGCCACCGCGCCGACGATCGGGTTGCGCTTTAGGTTTTCGCGTTTCATCAGGAGGTTGACCGCGTCGACCAGCGCCACGTAGGCGCCGGTGATCGCCGCCGTGCGGGTGCCACCATCGGCCTGGATCACGTCGCAGTCGAGCGTGATCACCCGCTCGCCCAGCGCCTGCCGGTTGACGCAGGCACGCAGGCTGCGGCCAATCAGCCGCTGGATCTCCAGCGTGCGACCGCCCTGGCTGCCGCGGGCGGCCTCGCGCTGGGTGCGCGTGCCGGTGGCGCGCGGCAGCATGCCGTATTCGGCGGTGACCCAGCCTTCGCCCTTGCCACGCAGCCACGGTGGCACGCGGTCTTCGATGCTGGCGGTGCACAGCACGCGGGTGTCGCCGAAGCTCACCAGCACGGAGCCCTCGGCGTGGCGGGTGTAGCGACGCTGCAGCGTCACCGTGCGGAGCTGGTCGCTGGCGCGGCCGCTCGGGCGGGTCATGGTCATGCGCAAGGGCCTGGAGGTTGGGCAAGGCGGGACGTGAGAGTTTACCATTGCCGCCTTTCCTTCCGCCGCCTAGGGCTTGACGATGATCCGCAGCATGACGGCCTACGCCAGCGCCGAGACCCACGGCCCCACCGGCACGCTCACCTGCGAGCTGCGTACGGTCAACCATCGTTACCTGGAAGTCAGTCCGCGCCTGCCCGAGGAGCTGCGCAGCCACGAATCGACCTTGCGTGAACGCATCGCCGCGCGGCTGTCGCGGGGCAAGGTCGACCTGACCGTGCGCCTGCGCGGCAGCGAGGCACGCGGCGATTCGCTGGAGGTGGACGAGGTGACGCTCGGCCGCCTGGCTACCCTCAGCCGGGAGCTCGCCGGGCGCTTCCCGGGTCTGCAGGTGCAACTGACCGAACTGCTGCGCTTCCCCGGCGTGCTGCGCCAGGCCGAGGTCGATCCGGAGGCGCAGCAGGCGGCGCTGTTCGAGGTGCTCGACCGCGCACTCGATGCGCTGGCCGCCACCCGCGAACGCGAAGGCGCCCAGCTGGCGTCGATCCTGCGCGACAAGCTCGATGCCATCGAACGCACCGTCGGCGAGGTGCGCGGCTGGATGCCGGAGATCCGCACCGCACTGCGCGCCCGGCTGGAGGCCCGCCTGGCCGACCTCAAGCAGCCAGCCGACCCGGGCCGGCTGGAACAGGAACTGGTGCTGCAGATCACCCGCAGCGACGTCGACGAGGAACTCGACCGGCTCGCCACCCACGTCGCCGAAACCCGCCGTGTGCTGGGTTTGAAGGAGCCGGTCGGGCGGCGGCTGGATTTCCTGATGCAGGAATTCAACCGTGAGGCCAACACGCTCGGTTCCAAGTCGGTCGACGCCCGCAGCACCAATGCCGCCGTGGAGCTGAAGGTGCTGATCGAGCAGATGCGCGAGCAGGTACAGAACATCGAATGAACGCACCCATGGCGGGCACGCTGTTCATCGTCGCCGCGCCTTCCGGGGCGGGCAAGTCCACGCTGGTCAACGCGCTGCTGGAGCGTGAGCCGACCATCTCGCTGTCGATTTCGCACACCACCCGGCCGCCGCGGGTGGGCGAGGAATACGGCCGCCATTACTACTTCGTGGAGCGAACCGCGTTCGAACAGCAGATCGCCGCCGGCACCTTCCTCGAACACGCCGAAGTACACGGCAATTTCTATGGCACTTCGCTGACCACGGTGCAGGCGCTGCTCGACCAGGGCCGCGACGTGCTGCTGGAGATCGACTGGCAGGGCGCCGCGCAGATCCGCCGCGCCAAGCCTGATTGCGTCAGCGTGTTCATCCTGCCGCCCTCGCGCGCGGAACTTGAGCGGCGCTTGCGCGGGCGCGGTTCGGACGCGCCGGAGGTGATCGAGCGGCGCCTGCATAACTCGCGCGAGGAGATCAGCCACGCGCACGAGTTCGACTACATCGTGGTCAACGACGGCTTTGACGACGCGTTGGCCGATCTGCAGGCGATCGTGCGGGCGGTGCGGCACCGTGGAGCGTTGCAGTGGTTGCGCCACGAGGCCTTGATCGCGGAGTTGCTGGCGTAGTCGCCCCGGCCGGTGCGCCCCTGTGGGAGCCCGCTTGCGGGCGATGCCCTTTGCGCAGCAAAACGAAAGTATTGCCCGCACGCGGGCTCCTGCAAAGGTTGCGACGCTGCTTGGCCTGCCCCCGCCGCTCAGCTACCTTAGTCCGCTTATGACCGCTCCCGCCGCCTTTTCCGAACCGCTGGTGCGCATCCGTGGCCTGACCACGGTGCTCAACGGCAAGACCATCTTCGATACGCTGGATCTGGACATTCCGCGCGGCAAGGTGACCGCCATCATGGGTCCCAGCGGTACCGGCAAGACGACCTTGCTCAAGCACATCACCGGGCAGATGCGCGGCGATGCCGGGCAGGTGGCGGTGGACGGCAAGAACGTGGCCGAACTTTCGCGCGAGAAGCTGTTCGAGCTGCGCGAGAAGATCGGCTATCTATTCCAGAATTCGGCTTTGCTGACGGATTTCGACGTGTTCGAGAATGTCGCCTTCCCGTTGCGCCAGCATACGAAGCTGCCGGAAGTGCTGATCCGCAACATCGTGCTGACCAAACTGCAGGCGGTCGGCCTGCGCGGTGCCGCCGGCCTGATGCCGGCAGAGCTCTCCGGCGGCATGGCGCGCCGCGTGGCGTTGGCGCGCGCGATCGTGTTCGACCCGATGCTGATCCTTTATGACGAGCCGTTCGTGGGGCTGGACCCGATCGCACTCAGCCAGGTGCTCAAACTGATCCGCACGCTCAATGAAACACTCGGCATCACCAGTGTCCTGGTGGCACATGAGCTGGATGCGATCAAGCAGGTCGCCGACCTGGTCTACCTGATCGCCAACGGCAAGGTGGTCGCGCAGGGCGATCCGAAGACGATCGCCAGCGACGGCTCGCCATGGACGCGGCAGTTCTTCGGTGGCGACATCGACGGTCCGGTGCCATTCCAGTACCCGGCCGGCGACTACGCGCAGGCGCTCGGCCTGGCCGGAGCTGAAGGATGAGCGCGCAGCCGCAACGCAACGTCATCACCCACGCGCTGGCGCAGATCGGCGAGGCAGGATTGTTCCTGCTGACTCTGCTGGCGGCGGTGCCGCGCAGCATGAAGCACGCGCGCGAGACCGTGCGCCAGCTGTGGTTCGTCGGCGCGATGAGCCTGACCATCATCATGGTCTGCGGCCTGTTCGTCGGCATGGTGCTGGGGTTGCAGCTCTACTACGTGTTGTCGATCTTCGGCGGCACCGCGGCCAGCGGCACGGTGGTGGCGATCGCGATCTACCGCGAGCTTGGGCCGGTGGTCACCGCGCTGCTGTTTGCCGGCCGCGCCGGTACCTCGATCACCGCCGAAATCGGCCTGATGCGCGCGACCGATCAGCTGGCCGCGATGGAGATGATGGCGGTCGACCCGATCGCCTACGTTGCCGTGCCGCGCTACCTGGCCGGGTTGATCGCCATGCCGCTGCTGTGCGCGGTGTTCTGCGCACTGGGCATTTTCGGTGGGCACCTGGTCGGGGTGAGCTGGCTGGGCATCGACAACGGCACCTTCTGGTCGAACATGACCGCCACCGTGGACGTCTGGAAAGACGTAGTGAACGGCATCCTGGTCAAGAGCCTCGCCTTCGGCGCGGTGGTTTCGCTGATCGCCGTCTACCAGGGCTACACCACGCCACCGACCAGCGAGGGTGTGGCCTACGCCACCACCCGCACCGTGGTCGCCTCGTCCATCGCGATCCTGGCGCTGGACTTTGTGCTGACCGCCTTTTTGATGTGACTCCCCTGAGGAACTGAGCCGTGAGCCAGAGAAAATCCTACGCCGTGGGCACCGGCCTGTTCATCGTGCTCGGCTTCGCCGCGCTGGCCTACCTGGCGACGCAGACCACCTCGGTCGCCAACACCCACCAAGGTGCGAGCTACACCGTCGAGGCGCACTTCGCCAACATCGGTCAGCTGAAAGAGCGTGCGCCGGTGAAGATAGCCGGCGTGCGCGTCGGCCAGGTGCGCTCGATCGTGCTCGATCCCAAGAGCGAGGTTGCCGATGTGACGCTGGCGATCGACGACAGCTATAACCATATCCCCGACGACTCGGTCGCCACCATCTTCACCAGCGGCCTGCTCGGCGACCAGTACGTAGGCATCCAGTACGGCAGCTCGAAAAAGGACGTTGCCGATGGCGGCACGCTGGCGCTGACCAAGCCAGCGCAGCAGCTTGAGGAAATGCTCGGCAGGTTTTTCGGCGCCGGCGGCGTAGCCGACAACCTTGGCGGCAGCTACGTGTTGAAGGCACGCTTCAGCAATGTCGGTTCGTTGTCGGCGGGCGCCCCGGTCAAGATGGCCGGCGTGCCGATCGGCAGCGTGATGGCGGTACATGCCGATCCGGTCAAGCTGGACGCCGAAGTGCTGCTGGCGATCGACAAGAAATACGACCAGATCCCTGACGATTCCGCCGCTGCGGTGTTCACCAGCGGTTTGATCGGCACCCAGTACGTTGCGATCCAGCCCGGCGGCTCGCCGGAGATGCTCAAGAATGGTGACGAGATGGTGCTGACCCAGTCGGCCATGCAGCTCGAGGACCTGATCGGCAAGTTCCTGGTCAATGGCTCGCCCGCCGAGAAGAAAGACACCCCCACCGATAGCCCCGCCGGCAAGCGCTAAACGCCGGCTTCCCACCAGGAGTTTTCCATGTTGCGTACTCTGGCTTTTGCCATGGCCGTCGCGTTCGGCGCCGTGGCCGCTTCCCCGGTGCTCGCCCAGGAGGCCGCCGCACAGGCACCGTCCCAGCAGAGCCCGGAACAGATCGTCCAGGAAATCGCCCATCAGCTGGACACCACCATCGCCGGCCACCGCGACGAACTGAAGAACGACAAGGAAAAACTGATCAGCGTCATCGATGATGTTTTCCTGCCGCACTTCGACATCGACTACGCCTCGATCCTGGTGCTCGGCCGCCACGCCCGCGAGGCCACGCCCGAGCAGCGCGAGCGCTTCGCCAAGGCGTTCTACAATTCCATCACCCACCGCTACGCCGAAGGCCTGCTCAACTACACCAAGGGTGCCGTGCAGGTGCTGCCGTTCAACGGTGACCTCAACGACAAGCGCACGGTGGTGCGCACCCAGGTCGTGCTGGACGATGGCAAGAAGCTGTCGGTCGACTATGCCTTCCGCAAGAGCAAGAACGGCGATTGGAAGGCCTACGACGTGATCATCGAAGGCATCTCCTACGTCACCAACTACCGCAACCAGGTGGACGCCGAAATCCGCAAGGTCGGCATCGAGAAGCTGATCACCAACCTGGAAAGCCAGGGTGAGAAGGCGCTCGAGACGATGGACAAGGACAGCAAGGCCTCGTGAGCGCATCGACCACCTTCCAGTTGCACCGCAACGCGCCCGGAACGCTGGGTGTCAGCGGCGTGCTGAGCTTCGACACCGCCGCCGCGGCGCTCGCGGCGATCGGCGCGGTACTGGCCGCCGAGCCGGTGGCCCGGCTGGATCTTGCCGGCGTGGAGCGGGGCGACAGCGCGGGACTGGCCTGCCTGTTGGCGGTACAAGCGGAGGCACGGCGGCTGGGCCGTCCCCTCCGCGTGGAACATCTGCCCGCGGGCCTGCGCGCGCTGGCGCAGGTGTGCGAAGTGGAATCGCTCATCGGCTGAGCGGCGAGCGCCATGCCGGACAACGAAAAAAGGGGCCATTCGGCCCCTTTTTCGTTGCTGAGCAGGAACCTTACGGTTGCTGTGGATCCTTGCTGTTGTCCGGATGCTTGTTTTCCCAGCTGTGTTGCTCGTCCAGCAACTGCTCCGGATCGAAGCCGTCGTCGTTCAAGCCCTGCATCTGCTGGATCACATCTGCTGGCGGGTTGCCGTCGTAGATCTGGTAAAGGCGTCGCTGGCGATAGGCGTCGCGCATGAACACATAAGGATCGTAGGCCGACTCGAGGAAGCTCTCCGCGTCGATGCCGCGCGAGCGCAGCGTCACCAGATACATCATCTGAGGCAGGAACTGCTGGCCGTACTTGTAGTCATGCGCGCTGGCATAGATCGACAGCGGATCGAAGAAATAGCTGTCCACCGGCATGCGCCACACGTCGCGCACGGTGGTCGGGCCGACCATGGGCAGCACCAGGTAATCGCCATCAGGCACGCCCCAGCGGGCGAGCGTGACGCCGAAGTCGTTGTCCTCCAGCGGGATGCCCAGCTGGCTGGCGGGGTCGAAGAAGCCGCCCAGGCCCAGCGTCAGGTTGACCAGGAAGCGGCCGGTGCTCTGCAGCGCCTGCTTGGGGCGCGCCTGCAGCAGGTCGTTGGCGACCGTGATCGGCATGCGGATGTTGGTGAAAAAGTCGCTCACCGAACGGCGCACGGGCGGGTTGGTCACCTTGCGGTAGCCCACCGCGACCGGGCGGATGACCGCCTTGTCGACCGCATTGTTGAAGGCGTAGGCCTTGCGGTTGTACTTCTCCAG
>Ga0308176_10003317_pt1 | contig 10289 bp, 13 predicted proteins | sample PhyCR2_3_FD_203890 | JGI IMG/M metagenome (GOLD analysis project Ga0308176, IMG submission 203890) | Soil microbial communities from UC Gill Tract Community Farm, Albany, California, United States - DLSLS.C.R2 | ecosystem: Environmental > Terrestrial > Soil > Agricultural land | place: USA... | reverse complement strand
TCGCATGCCTTCACGCGCGCCCTCCAACCGTGACCCGCGAGGCCAGCAGAGCGGCGCGCAGACGGTGCACCGCCGCGTGCAACTGGCGCTTGACGGTGCCTTCCGCGAGGCCCAGTGCCTCGGCGATTTCACAGAGCTTCAACCCTTCATGATGGCGCATGGTGAACACGAGACGCTGCCCGGCGGGGAGCCGCGCAATTTCCGTCTGGAGCACTTCCCCGAGCTGCAGCCCATATACAGCGTCCTCCGGGCCTGGACTTTCCTCGGGCGCATTCAACATCTTCTGCTCCGCGTCCTCCGTGAACGGCGCCCAGCCGGCGGGCGCATGCCTCCGCCGGTGATCGATGCAGGCGTTCATCGCGATTCGATACAGCCATGACGTGAGCTGCGCGTCGTAGCGGAAGCGGTCGAGCGACCGGTACACCTTGATGAACACGTCCTGTGCGATGTCTTCCGCGTCGTGGTGATTGCCCGCAAACTGATACGCGATGCGGTACACCATGGCGCGATGGCGCTCCACCAGCGCGTGAAACGCAGACGCGTCCCCGGCGGCCGCACGGGCGACAAGGTCCGAATCCGCCGCCGAACGGAATGCGCCGTCCACTGTCATGGCTATGACGAGCCCTTGGAGCTTACGGTTGATCGGGCTCTGTCAAACTCCCAATCCAACCGGTGCGGTGTCGGGGTTGGGAGTTGGACGTTGACACGGTCTTATACTGTTTAGATGCCTTCATCGGGATCCGTCGTCGCCAACGCCTTTCGCCGCAATGTGGCGATCATCGCCCACGTCGACCACGGGAAGACAACGCTCGTCGACGGCTTGCTGCGGCAGAGCGGCACGTTTCGGTCCAACGAGCGTGTGGCCGAGCGGGCCATGGACAACATCGACCTCGAGCGTGAACGCGGCATTACGATTCTGGCGAAAAACACCGCGGTCCACTACCACGACGTCCTCATCAATATCGTCGACACCCCCGGGCACGCCGATTTCGGCGGCGAGGTCGAGCGCGTGCTCGCCATGGTGGACGGCGTCATGCTGCTCGTCGATGCCTCAGAGGGTCCCCTGCCGCAGACGCGTTTCGTCCTCCGGAAAGCCCTCGAACGCCGGCTGCCCCCCATCGTCGTCATCAACAAGATCGACCGTCCGGACGCACGAATCGGCGAAGTGTTGAACGAAGTGTACGACCTGTTCATCGACCTTGACGCCACCGAGGAGCAGCTCGATTTTCCCGTCCTCTATACGAGCGCGAAGGCGGGCACGTCATCGCTTTCGGTGGACACGCCCGGGCAGGACCTTCGGCCGCTCTTCGATGCGATCGTCGATTTCGTCCCGCCTCCGCGCGGCAGCGCCGACGCGCCGCTGCAGCTCCTCGTCGCCAACCTCGACTCGAGCGACTATCTTGGTCGCATCGCGATCGGCCGTGTGTTCAATGGACGGATTCATGTAGGCGATCCGATTGCCATCTGCAAGCTCGATGGGTCCTTTCAGGAGACGAAGGTCACGAAGCTGTTCGCGTTCGACGGGCTGAAGCGCATCGATATTCCCGAGGCCGCTGCGGGCGACATCGTGTGCGTCGCGGGGATCGAAGACATCACGATCGGCGAAACGATCGCCGACATCGAGCACCGCAAACCGATGCCGGCCATCGCGGTCGACGAGCCCACCGTTTCGATGATTTTCGGCGTCAACACGTCCCCGATGTCCGGACGTGAGGGGCAGTTTGTCACCTCGCGGCAGTTGAAGGATCGCCTCGATAAGGAGCTGCTCGGAAACGTCTCGATCCGCGTCGAGCCGACCGACACGCCCGAGCAGATGAAGGTCCTCGGCCGGGGCGAGCTCCAGCTGTCGATCCTGATTGAAATGATGCGGCGCGAGGGATTCGAACTGCAGGTGTCGCGTCCGGAGATCGTCACGAAGGACCAGAACGGGCAGGTCGTCGAACCGGTTGAAGACCTCGTCATCGACGTCGCCGAAGAATTCCAGGGCGTCGTCATCGCTCAGGCGGGCACGCGACGCGGGACGATGACGAAGATGGTCAACCATGGCAGCGGCCGCGTGCGCCTGGAGTTCCGGATTCCTGCGCGCGGCCTCATCGGCTTTCGGTCGCAGTTCCTGACGGATACGAAGGGCACCGGCATCATGAATCACATCTTTGCCGGCTGGGAACTGTGGCACGGCGCCATCCCGTCGCGGACCACAGGAGCGCTCGTCGCTGACCGTACGGGAGCCGCAACCGCTTATGCGATCTGGAATCTGCAGGAGCGGGGCGAGATCTTCATCGATCCGGCGGAAAAAGTGTACGAAGGGATGATCATCGGCGAAAACGCGCGGGCGAACGATCTCGACGTGAACGTCACGAAGGAAAAGAAACAGACGAACATGCGCGCGTCGACCGCCGACGAAGCCGTGCGTCTAATCCCGGCGCGCAAGCTGGGCCTCGAGCAGGCGATCGAATTCATCAATGACGACGAACTCGTCGAAGTAACGCCCAAGAGCATTCGTCTTCGCAAGCGCGTGCTCGCCGCCAATATGCGGCCTAGACGAGCCGAATAGGGCGCGTCGCCGCAAGGACTCAATTTCCAATCTCTCTAGACCTGCAAGAGGCCGAACGCCCCGGCCTTGCCTGTCGGTAGTTGCGAGGCTGTGTAGTTGACGGCGGGTCAGATTCTCACGTATTTCACAGAATTCGACCGTGATTTGAGAAAGGTCTCCAGCCCGTCCCACGACACCACCACTGAGGCCGTGTTGATATTCGGATGAAAGATCAGCCCGTCCGCGCCCCGCAGATCGTCGTCCACGATCACGATCACCGAGCCGTCAGGGTCGTTCAGGAGACCGAACGGCGAGACGGACCCCGGCGTCAGCCCGAGTTCGGCCATCAGCCGCTCCGGTGATCCGAAGCTCAAGCGATCGTCCCCAAGCGTCTTCACGAGATCCTTCAAATCGACCCGTTTGGCAATCGGTACGATCGCGAGATAGTGCCGATCGCCTTTCTTGTTGCGCAGGAACAGGTTCTTGCACGCAACACCCGGCAGGTCGCGCCAGTGCACATCAGCCTCTTCGCTCGTGAACACAGGCGGATGCTCGAAAACCTCAAAGGGGATCGCCAGCGCGTCGAGCGCCGCATAGACGGGAGGGGCCGGATCCACGGCGTTAATTCTAGAGGACAATACGGCGAGGAGTCGCCATGCCACCGCTGACGAGTCGGTTCGACGACGCGTTCATCTACGCGCACGCTGCTCACGCCGGGCAGACGCGCAAGAACACTCCCGTCCCTTACGTCGGGCATCTCATGGGCGTCGCCTCGATCGTGCTCGACGACGGCGGGACGGAAGATGAGGCGATTGCGGCATTGCTGCACGACGCCGCGGAAGACGCCGGCGGCCGGGCCCGCCTCGACGAGATCCGTCAGCGGTTTGGCGACGCGGTCGCCAGAATCGTCGAAGACTGCACCGATTCCTGGACGGAACCAGAGGAACCGTGGGCCGAGCGCAAGCAGAGATACCTGGAGCATGCGCGCACGCTGCCAGCGTCGAGCCTTCGCGTGTCGGCGGCCGACAAGGTGCACAACGCCTACGCGATTCTCCGAGACTTGCGCAACATCGGCGACGAGGTCTGGAAGCGCTTCAAGGCGGGCCCGGACGACGTGCTCGCCTATTACCAGGGCCTGGTGCGCGCGTACCGTGAGGCGGGCGGTGGGCACCTCGTCGACGAACTGGATCGCATCGTCCGAGGGATCGAGCGCGAGATCGGCTACTGAAATCCTGAATGCCGAGACGGCCTCGGGCTGTCAGGCCCGTCGTGGCGCGCGCGAGTCGGCGAGGCGGGCGAGATGCGAGAGCATACGCTGGCGGTGCGTGATCTCCCGGACGGTGAAAGCGCGGGGCGCTGGCGCCAGCCGTCGTTCGCGCTGAGTCCTGGATCCATCGGAGTCATGACGCCGGCGGAACGGAATGACCATGGACGCGAGGATAACGGCCGCGTGTGACAGGACAGGTCACGCGCTGCTGCGGGCGCTCGCCGCGGCCTTCCTGCTTCTCACCTTTGTCCTTCCTGCGCGAGCTGATTGGACGGTGGCCGCCTACCTGGGCGCGAGCCTTCAGACGCCAGATCTCCTGATCTCCTGCGCTCGTGTTTCTGTCGCGGGCACGCTGAGCGCCGGCGGTCGCTCGGACCAGTCGGTATGCGGCGCGTGGTTTTCGACGAGCCAGCCGTACACAAGCTGACCGTACGTGCGCCAGCGCATCTTCTTTTCTTCGTAGAACGGCACGAGCGCCCGCTGCAATGCGGGCAGACGGTAGAACGGCACACCGGGGAAGTAGTGGTGCTCCAGATGGTAGTTGGAGTTCAGGAACGCGAAGTCCCAGAACCAACTGCCTTTCATCAGCGTGCCCCACTTGGCGGGATCGTTCGGATCGATGTCGTAGTGCTGCCCGAGTCGGTTCAATGTGAATGCGATCGGGAAGATGAAGAACACCGGGATGATGCTCGTGCGGAGCGCCGCGTAGAACCCGAAGACGTACCAAATGACTGCGAGCACCGTGAGATGGGCCGTAAGCGAGACCCACCGTTCACGTTTGATCTTTCCCTGCAGATCCGCCGGGTAGGTGGACGATTCCCGTCGCGCGGCGCGGAAATAAATCGGGAAGAGCGCCGGCGTGCAGTACAGCAGTTTGAACCACCGTTTATTGACCTTTGGCGAGAGGTGGTGCCGCTTGGGGTCGTCCTCCTCCGATCCGAGTTCGGCGTGGTGATCCAGATGCCATCGGGTGAACTGGCTCGCGGAAATGCCGCTCGGCACCGCATACAGAAACCCGAGCATCCGCTCCGCAAGCTGGTGCTTCCGCTGAAAGATCGTGTGATGCACGACCTCGTGCAGCAGGACCGTGAAATTGAAGACCGTGAAGCCCTGTACGAACGCGAGCGGGATCCAGATGACCGGGTTGTCGAATCGGATCAATCCGTAGGTGGCCAGCCCGAGGATCGCGAACTGCCGCAGCGCAATCGCGACGTGCCTCCACGCCTGCTTGCGGTGCAGCGACCGCATGAGCTCGCGCGAAACGGCCGTGCCGAGCTCCGCCCGCAGCGTTCCTGCGTGCTGCGAGTAGTAATGGGATTTCACGACACGCCCATTTTACCAGTCAGGCGCTTGCGAGAGGTGAATAGGGTGAATGACGAGGACGGAGGCTGAACAGGCAGGTCCGCCCCGTCTGTTCAGCCAGTCAACTCACCCGTCGTTTCGGGGTGCGCCGCAGGCGCAGCCCCTTTACTTCCCGAAGGGCGTCAGGAAGAAGAGGATCAGCGAGATCAGCAGCACGTAGATGACGAGCGATTCAATCAGCACGAGGCCGAGAATCAGCGCGCCGCGGATGTCGCCGGTGGCACTCGGGTTCCGCGCGATCGCCTCGCAGGCTGCGGCAATCGACCGCCCCTGGCCGAGCGCGCCGCCGAACGCCGCGATGCCCAGCGCAAATCCGGCGGTGATGATCGACCAGCGGGCGACTTCACTGCCCGCGGCGGCATCCGTCCCCTGCGCGTAAAGCGGCGCGAACGCCCCCGCGAGAACGACAAGCGCGATTGTCATGAGACTGCGTTTACTCACCACGTTCCTCCCTGATGTCCAGAATGTTGAATGACGAATGCCGAACTTACGCCGCCGCCGGGGCATGGATGCCCGACGGCGCGTCGTGCCCGTGTTGATCGCTCTCGTGCTCCACCGCGACGGCTCCCTGCAGGTAAATGATCGAGAGCAGCACAAAGATGAACGCCTGCAGACCGCCCGTGATGAGGCCGAGCAGCATCATCGGCACCGGGATGATGAACGGAATGATGCTGCCGAGGATCAGGATCACGAGTTCTTCGCCGAAGATGTTGCCGAACAGCCGCAGCGACAACGACATGATCCGCGACGTGTGGCTGATGATCTCGATCGGGAACATGACGAACCCGATCCACCACGGCGCGCCGGGCGGCGCCCAGAAATGCTTCACGTAATTGACGATCCCGTTCTGCCGGATGCCTTCGAAATGGTAGTAGACCCAGATCGTCAGCGCGCAGCCGAGCGTCACGTTGATGCTGCTCGTCGGCGCCATCAGCCCGGGCACGAGGCCCGCGTAGTTGCCAACGAGGATGAACAGCCCCAGCGCCGAGATGAGCGGCAGGTACCGCTTGCCCGTCCCCTCCCCGATCCACTCCTCGATCATCCCGTTCATCATCACGACGCCGTCTTCCAGCAGGATCTGGAACCGGCTCGGGTGCTCGACGCTCAGGCGCGATCGCACCAGCAGGCACATGACCGTGATCGCGGCGACGATGAGGATCGTCATCACGATGTAGTTAGGGATGATCTCCGGCCCCTGGAGGTGGAACCCGAACGGCGCCAGCGCGGCGGCCACAATGGGACCGAGGACCGCATTGACGGCCTCCACGATCCACAAGGGATGTTCGAGCTTCTCCATTTCTTCCCATCGGAAGTGCGCGCTCTTCCCGCCGGAAGTGCGCGCCGACGCTATTTGTTCCTGAAGAGCCGTGCAGCTTCGACAGCCGCCACGGCCACAAACGAAGACGCGCCCGCAATGAGCCCTATCGGGTGCAGGCGCAAACGCGCAATCATAACGTACGCCAGAAACGCGAGTAAAGCATATCGCCCGGTCAGCTTGGCGAGTGCGAAGCCCGTATTCGCACGGGGCGAAGGCTCGCCGGAATCAGCCTCCGCAAATGCGGTCACATCGAGGATCGCGCCTTTGATCAACAGAAAACTGATTCCGGCGAGAATCCCTCCGCCGAAGACGGCCGCCGCTGCGCCGGCGCCAGACACGCCCAGCGCAATTGCCGCGAAGAGCACGCACGCGACGCACGCGTTCCGCTGCAGCCGGCGAAGCAGATCGTCGCCGGACATCATTGGTCCTCGCCGACGGCGGACTCGTGACAGACCAGCCGGTACCTTGCGGCGGGCATCGCTGGATTACTTGATCGATTGGCTCGCGCGGACGACGCTCACGACCCCGGCCGCGAGTCCGAGGAAGAACCCGATGAAGAACCCCCAGTGGCCGTGCCCGACGAAGTGATCGACGAGCAGGCCGGCGCCGCAGCCGATGACGATCGACAGCACGAACGCGAAACCGACGCTCCCGAGCGTACCCATCTCCCGCATCGCGTCGGCCGTCGAGTTTGGCCCCTGTGTTTTCTTCGGGTCCTCAGGCATGGGTCGATCACCGATCCTTCCGGGACGGCGCGGCCGTCTCCCCGCACGACGCGAACGCGGCGACGAAACCGGGAGGCACGCTCGGTGCCGCCGGCGTCCCCGTTGGTGCAGCTGCGGAGGCCGGAGTGGGATCCGGCGCGGGAGCGGCGACCGGCGAAGCCGAACAATCGGCCGCCTTCACAGCCAGCGGGCGGGTCGTTCGGGCAAGCGCCAGCGTCATATCGAAATAGACGACCGCGGCGGCGATCGCGACCAGCAGCACCCGGAACGCCACGGCAGAGGCAGCGCGCGTCATGCTCACACCTTATCTCGCTTAAACCATTGATCCCAAGATCTTTAGATCCGGCGATCCCTGCCCCATGAAGCCCCCGGATCTCCGAAGCTTTGCTCTATACTCGAAACGAAAGGCACGTGGCACATGACTCGACGATTGAGCGCTCTCGCCTTCGCGGCGTCCTGCCTGACACCGCTCAGCGCCCAGGCGCAGGCGAAACCGATCAGCGTGTATGCGAGCGTCCTCGACGCCAGCGGCCATCCCGTGCAGGGACTGTCGGTCGCCGACTTCAAGGTGCGCGAAGACAACGTCGCGCGGGAGGTGCTCTCGGTCAAGCCGGCGACCGAACGGCTCACCATCGCGCTGCTCCTCGATAACAGTCAGGCGTCTTCGGGCGCCACCCAGATGATCCGCGACGGCGCTCGCGACTTCATCAAGGCGCTCTCCGGCAAGGCGGACATCGCCGTCATCACTTTTGGCGATCGCCCCACGATCGTCCAGGACTATACGCCAGACGAGAAACGGCTGCTGGACGTCGTCGGGCGGTTCTTCCCACAGCCCGGCGCCGGCGCCTATTTCGACGATGCGGTGTATGAGGTCAGCCGGGGACTGCAGAAGCGCGACGCCCCCCGCGGCGTGATCGCCGCGCTCCTCGTCGAAGATTCGCACGAATTCAGCAATCGTTTCTATCAGCAGGTGCTGGACGAACTCGCGAAAAGCGGCGCGACGCTCGACGTCCTCGCCCTGGGGCAGCCGAGCGGCGCGCAAACCGATGAATTGCGCAATCGCAACCAGGTGCTGTCGCTTGGCACCGACCGCACCGGCGGCCGGCGCGATCAACTGCTGGCGGCGACCGCGATCCCCGGGGCCATGAAGCAGCTCGCCGACGAACTCGCCAATCAGTATGTCGTTACCTATGCGCGTCCCGAAACTCTGATCCCACCAGAGAAGGTGTCGGTGACCGTGACGAGGCCCGGCCTCACGATACGCGCACGAACACAGGCCCCACACGTGAAATGACCCGTCAGCCGTTTCTGGTGCTCGTTGTCGCGGCGCTCGCCGCGGCTGGTCTCGCCGCGCAGCAGCGGTTTCGGGCCGGCGTCGAACTCGTGTCGCTGACGATCACGGCGACGGATACGACCGGCAAATACATTACCGACCTGAATCAGGACGATTTCGAGATCTACGAGGACGGCGCCAAGCAGCAGATTACGTTCTTCTCGAAGAACCAGCAGCCGATTTCGCTCGCGCTGCTGCTCGACACGAGCGCGAGCATGGAAGAGCGGATGGGCATCACCCAGGAGGCCGCGATCGGCTTCGCGCGGCAGCTGCATCAGAACGATCAGGCGGAAGTCATCGACTTCGACAGCCAGGTGCGCATCCTGTCCCCGTTCACCAACGACGAGGCCGCCCTGGAAAAGGCGATCCGTTCGACGACCGCGAACGGATCGACGTCGCTCTACAACGCGATTTACATCTCGCTCAAGGACCTGAAGAAGGCGCGCGCGGCATCGCCGGACGATATCCGGCGGCAAGCGATCGTGCTGCTCTCGGACGGCGACGACACGTCGAGCCTCGTGGAATTCGACGAAGTGCTCGACCTCGCGAAACGCAGCGAGACGGCGATCTATGCGATCGGCCTGCGGCAGGGAGAAATCGCCCGCCGCGAGTTCAAGGAGGCCGAATTCGTCCTCCGCCAGCTCGCCCAGGAAACGGGCGGACACGTGTATTTCCCGACCGACGCCCGCGAGCTGCCGAAGATCTATCAGCAGATCTGGCAAGAGCTCGCCAGCCAGTACACGATCGCGTATTCCTCGACCAATCCGAAGCGCGACGGCGCCTGGCGGCGGATCCAGGTCCGGGTGCACCGGCCCGGTGTGATCGCGCGCACGAAGACGGGCTATTACGGCCCGACCAACGCCGCGTCCTCCGAGTCCTCCAGATGACGATGGCATCGTGGCTTCCGGCGGTGCTGTATGCGGCGGCGGCGGCGGCCTATCTGGCGAACTTCGCGCAGCCGAAGCCCGGGCTCGGCCGCGCCGCCACCGCGCTGCTCGGCGCCGGTGTACTGGCGCACACGTTTCTCATCGGGATGCAGACCGTCCAGGCCGGTTACGCGCCGCTCGTCGGCACGACGGCGGCCGTGTCGGCGTTCGTCTGGCTGCTCGGCCTCGCGTACCTTTACATCGAGCTGTCGACCGACGAGCGCGCGATGGGCGCCTTTGTCACCGTGCTGATGGCCGCGCTCGCCATTCTGCCCGCGCTCAACCCGGGCGTCGAGTCGCGGCCGCCGCTTCTCCGCAGCCCACTCTTCACCATCCACGTGCTCTCGCTCCTCTTCGCCTACGCGAGCTTCGCGCTCGCATTCGTCCTCGGCATCACGTACGTGCTGCTCTTCAAGGAGATCAAGGCGAAGCACCTCGGCTTCTTCTACGCGCGGCTCCCGAGCCTTCAGGCGCTCGACATGATGAACGCGCGGGCCATCGGCGTCGGGTGGGCACTGCTGACGGCCGGTGTGATCGTCGGCGCGGTCTGGGCGACGCAGGTCCACGCGTCCCCGGATCCGCACGCGCGGGCGATGTCGTTCGCGGATCCCAAGATTCTGCTCGCGCTCCTCTGCTGGGCGATGTACACGTTTGCATTCGTCGCGCGTGGGGTGATCGGGTGGAGCGGCCGCCGGGCGGCGTGGCTATCGGCGATCGGTTTCGTCATCGTGCTGTTGAATTTCCTGCCGGTGGGATATTTCCTGACCAGGAGCCATAACTTCTAGTGAGGCTGTTCGCCGTCGGCGTTACACATCGGACCGCGCC
>Ga0308176_10003316_pt1 | contig 10290 bp, 9 predicted proteins | sample PhyCR2_3_FD_203890 | JGI IMG/M metagenome (GOLD analysis project Ga0308176, IMG submission 203890) | Soil microbial communities from UC Gill Tract Community Farm, Albany, California, United States - DLSLS.C.R2 | ecosystem: Environmental > Terrestrial > Soil > Agricultural land | place: USA... | reverse complement strand
CCGAGCGACGCGAGGAGGTCACCACCGAGGGCGGCCTCGACGTCGCCGGCGGCCACAACCGCATCGCTCCTGTGGTGCGCAGGCTGGCAGACGCCGGCATCCGCGTCTCTTGCTTCATCGATCCCGATCCGGCGCAGGCTGCGGCGGCAGCCGCCGCCGGCGCCCAGGTCGTCGAGCTCCACGTCGGCGCGTACTGCCAGGCCGTGCGCGACCGACAGCCGAACGCCGAGGCCCTGCTTCAGCGCATCCGCGCCGCCGCCGAGGAGGCCCATCGCCTTGGCCTGGAGGTCCACCTGGGCCACGGCATCGACTACGAGACCGTGAAGCCCCTGGCCGCGATCCCGCAGATCATGGAGCTCAACATCGGCCACTTCCTGATCGGCGAGGCGATCTTCATCGGCCTCGGCGCCGCCATCCAGCGCATGCGCGCCCTGATGGACGAGGCGAGGGCGACGAAAGCCGCATGATCATCGGCATCGGCTCTGACCTCAGCGACATCCGCCGCATCGAGAAGACCCTCGAGCGCCACGGCGAGCGCTTCACCCACCGCATCTTCACCGAGATCGAACGCACGCGCTCGGAGCGCAAGAACGACCGCGCCGCCAGCTACGCCAAGCGCTTCGCCGCCAAGGAAGCCTGCGCCAAGGCGCTGGGCACCGGCATGCGCCGCGGCGTCTTCTGGCGCGACATGGGGGTGGTGAACCTGCGCTCCGGCCAGCCCACCATGGCGCTCACCAACGGCGCCGCCGCGCGCCTGGCCGAGATCACGCCGGCGGGCCACACGGCCGTGATCCACCTCAGCCTCACCGACGACCACCCCTACGCCCAGGCCTTCGTGATCATCGAGGCCATTCCGGCCTAGGCGAGGCGGCGACGATCATCCGTATCGCGGGCCGACTGTCCAGATTGCACCGCGCGGCAAAGCGCCTAGATTCATCCGCACGGCGCTGACGGGACGCCCACGCAACTGCAATGGAGCTCGACCCATGAGCCTTCGCCCGTCCCTGATCCTCGCCGCCGCGGCCGCCGCGGCGCTCACCGCCACCGCCGCGCAGGCCTCGCCCGGCCACGACAACTGCTTCCTCGGCCGCGACTGGGGGAGCTGGACCGCGCCCGGCGACGGCGACGCGCTCCTGATCCGCGCCGGCATCCGCGACGTCTACCGGATCGAGCTCACCCCCGGCAGCCACGTGCGCAAGTTCGGCGACACGTTCCTGATCAACAAGGAGCGCGGCTCGTCGTGGATCTGCTCGCCGCTCGATCTGGACCTGCAGGTCTCCGACCACGCCGGCTTCCGCCAGCCGCTGATCGCCAGGTCGATCCGCAAGCTCACGCCGCAGGAAGTCGCCGCCCTGCCGAAGAAGGACCGGCCGTAAAGCCCGCCTAGGGTTTCGGGGTCGGCGCCGACGCCACGGTCGCCGCCGGCTGTTTGGCCATGTCGGCGTGGCTGACCGTGAACCGCATCAGCTGCTCGCGCACCAGGTCCCAGTCGGGCGCCAGCTCGAGGGCCTTGTTGTAGTCGAGCCAGGCGGCTTTGGGGTTGTCCAGCCACTCGTAGGCCAGCGCGCGGTTGTAGTAGGCCTTCTCCGGCTCGTTGACGCCCATCTCCAGCGCCTTGTTGAGGTCCGCGAGCGCGAGGGCGAAGTGGCGGCCTCCGATCTGGGCGGCGCCGCGGTTCACGTACGCCTCCGCCAGGTTCGTGCGGAACTGCAGCGCGATGGTGAAATCCCTCACCGCGTCGTCGTAGCGCTTCAGGCGCAGGCGCACGACGCCGCGGTTCACGAACGTGCCGGCGCGGTCGTCCGCCAGCAGGTTCTCGGTCTCCAGCGACTGGGTGCAGATATCCTCGATGGCCGGCGTGGCCTGGTCGTTGTTGACCGCGTTCGAGCAAGTCATCGCCAGCCCGCCGCCGCCCAGCACGGTGATTCCCGGCTGATGGGCCGGGCCGGCCGCGGCGCCGCCGGCCAACGCCAGCCCGGCCACCGCGATCGCACTCATCCAGAGCTTCCGCATCGCCCAGACCTCCCGGTCCCCACCGGCCCTCGTCCGGCGCCGTTACGGCAAGGATGGTCCGCCTCCGGACCACGCGTGTCAAACGAGGCGCCGCCGGCCTGCGTTGACGGCCTTGGCGGCTTGCCGTCCCATGCCGCGCGTCGGGTGGGAGTGAAGCGTGCGGACGAAGAGCAGGAGCCGCGGTCCGGGACCGCTCGCGATGGGCTGGGCCGGCGCGCTGGCCGCGCTCGCGCTATGGGGCGCGACTCCCGCGGCCGCGCAGGGCCACGACCCGGGCCCCGACGCGCCCGTGCAGTACGACGTGAGCTTCCCCAACGCCGTGCACCATGAGGCGCGCATCGTCGCCACCTGGCGCCACGTCCGCGGGCCGCTGGACGTGCGCATGTCGCGCAGCTCGCCGGGCCGCTACGCGATCCACGAGTTCGCCAAGAACGTCTACAACGTCAGCGCCGTCGACGGCGCTGGCCGGCCGCTACAGATCCGGCGCGCCGACCCCTACAGCTGGACCGTCGTCGGCAGCGGCGACGGCGTGGTGCGGGTGGCCTACACGCTCTTCGCCGACTGGGGCGACACCACCTACGCCCAGGTCGACGCCACCCACGCCCACCTGACGATGCCCGCCACGTTCATGTGGGCGAGGGGCTACGACAAAGAGCCGATCCGAGTGCGCTTCCATCCCTTCGACCCGACGTGGAAGGTCGCCACGCAGTTGCCCGCGGCGTCCGAGCCGGACACCTTCTGGGCGCCCGACTTCCAGTACTTCATGGACAGCCCGACCGAGCTTTCGGACTTCAAGCTGCGCGAGTGGCAGGTCACCGATGCGCATGGCCGGACCGAAACCTTCCGCCTGGCGCTGCACGACCCGGGGACGGAGGCCGACGCGGACGTCTACGCCGACAGGCTCAAGAAGCTGGTCCCGCAGCACATCGCGCTCTTCGGCGAGCTGCCGAAGTTCGACTACGGCAGCTACACCTTCATCGCCGACTTCATGCCGCAGGACGACGGCGACGGCATGGAGCACCGCAACTCGACCTTCCTGACCGCGTCCCAGTCGCTGAACCGCGGGAACTTCACCCAGCACCTGAACGCCGCCAGCCACGAGTTCGTCCATGCCTGGAACGTCAAGCGCTTCCGGCCCGCCGAGCTGGAGCCGTTCGACTTCACCCGCGCCAACCCCACGCCCTCGCTCTGGATGGCCGAGGGCTTCACCAACTACTACGGCCCGCTGATGATCCGCCGCTCGGGCCAGTCCTCAGTCGACGCCTACCTCGCCCAGCAGACCGGGGCGCTCACCGCCGTCGTGGCCGGCCCCGGCCACACCTACGGCGGCCCGCAGGAGATGAGCCTGCGCGCGCCCTTCGCCGACGCGGCCGTCTCGATCGACCGGACCAACCCCAACACCTTCGTCAGCTACTACGCCTACGGCCAGATCCTGGGGTTCGCGCTCGACCTGGAGATCCGCCAGCGGTTCAAGGACCTGACGCTCGACGACTACATGCGCGCGCTCTGGCGCAAGTACGGGGCGAGCTTCACGCCCTACCGCCCGGCCGACCTGCGCGCCACCCTGGCCGCCGTCACCGGCGATCGCGCCTTCGCCGACGGCTTCTTCAGGACCTACATCGAGGGGAACAAGGCGCCCGACCTCGGCCCGCTGCTCGTCCAGGCGGGGCTGGTGTTGCGGGCGAAGTCCCCGGACCGCGCCTGGCTGGGCGTGACGCGGTTGAGGGCGGAGGGCCCCGAACTCTACGTGTCGCAGGTCCCGCAGCCCGGCAGCCCGCTCTACCTGGCCGGCGTCGACCGCGACGACCGCATCCTGGCCATCGGGCGCCTGGAGATCGCCTCCGACGCGGACTGGCAGGACGCGCTCTCCCGCCTGAAGCCCGGCGAGGCCACCACGGTGCGCTACGTCCAGCGCGGCCGCACCGTCGAGGCCCCGCTCACCGTCGCCGCCGACCCCACCCTGGAGATCGTCCGCGCCGAAACGACCGGCGAGACCCCCACCGCCGCTCAGCTCGCCTTCCGCGACAAGTGGCTGGGCCCCGACGCCAAGGCTCCCGGCAAATAGCTTCGGGGCGCACGGCAGGGACATCTGTCCGGACAACTTGTCCCTGGCCCGAACCTTGCTCCTGGCGGATCGAGCGCGTAACTGACGCCGGCTCGTGACGGCGGGCGTGTGCCTATCAAGGACGATCGATGAGCGAGACCACCCCGGCGACCTCCAAGGCCGACGAGACCAAGGACGCCGCGCCCGGCAAGCCGAGCGCGCTCACCGAGATCGTCGAGATCGTCAAGACGATCGTCTATGCGCTGCTGATCGCGCTCTTCCTGCGCGTGATCTTCTTCCAGCCCTACACGATCCCGTCCGCCTCGATGGAGCCCAACCTCTACGAGGGCGACTACATCATCGTCAGCAAGTGGACCTACGGCTGGTCGAAGCACTCGATCCCGTTCTCGCCGCCGCTGTTCTCGGGCCGCATCCTCGAGCACGCCGCGCACCGGGGCGACATCGTCGTCTTCAAGCTGCCGCGCGATAACCACACCGACTACATCAAGCGCATCATCGGCCTGCCGGGCGATCGCATCCAGATGAAGCACGGCCTGCTCTTCCTGAACGGCGTGGAGGTGCCCCGGGTGAAGGTCGGAACAGCCCGCGAGGATTCCGGCTACGGCTTCATGCACGACGTCACCCGCTACCGCGAGACGCTGCCGGGCGGCCCGACCTACATGACCAACGACTTCGGGCCGGACGGCGACCTCGACAACACCGACGTCTTCGTCGTGCCCGAGCACCACTACTTCATGATGGGCGACAACCGGGACAACTCGTCGGACAGCCGCGTCTCGCCGGAGGCCGGCGGCGTGGGCTACGTCCCGGCCGAGAACCTGGAAGGCAAGGCGCAGGTGATCCTGCTCTCCTGGTCGAAGGGCGCCTCGATCTTCAAGCCCTGGACCTGGATCCTCAACGCCCAGCCCAGCCGCTTCTTCCAGCGGCTACACTAGGGGCATGAACGCAAGGCAGACGGCGGTCGAGGATCTGCAGACCCGCATCGGCCACGCCTTCGCCGACCCCGAGCTGCTGGAACGCGCGCTGACCCATTCCAGCGTCGGCAAGGGCGCGGTCGCCATCCGCTCCAACGAGCGGCTGGAATTCCTGGGGGATCGGGTGCTGAACCTCTGCGTGGCCGAGCAGATCATGCAGACCTGCCCGGACTACACCGAAGGCGAGCTCTCCAAGCTCATGAGCCACCTGGTCGACTACAAGACCTGCGCCAAGGTCGCCAAAGCCTGTGGCCTGCCGGCGGCCCTGCGCTTCGACGCCTCGGCCACCAAGGTGGGCGCGCGCAAGAACGACCGCGTGCTGGGCGACGCCTGCGAGGCGCTGATCGCCGCCCTCTACCTCGACGGCGGCCTGGAGACCGCGCGGGCCTTCGTGCTCGCCTTCTGGGCCGACGACCTGAAGGACCTGGGCCGCCCCGAAAAGGACCCCAAGACCCTGCTGCAGGAGTGGGCGATGGGCCGCGCCCTGCCGCTGCCGCACTACCGCACCGTCAGCCAGGAAGGGCCCAGCCACGCGCCGCGCTTCACCGTCGAGGTGGCCGTGCAGGGCTACGAGCCCGCCGTCGCCGAGGCCGGCGCCAAGCGCGACGCCGAGAAGGCTGCCGCCCAGCGCCTGCTGGACCGCCTGAGCCAGGAGGCCGCGGCGTGACCCAGAACCCAGGTCCGCAAAAGGCCGGCTTCGCGGCCATCATCGGCGCGCCCAACGCGGGTAAGTCGACGCTGACCAACCGCCTGGTGGGCGCCAAGGTCTCGATCGTCACGCAGAAGGTGCAGACGACCCGCTTCCCGGTCCGCGGCGTCGCGCTGGCGGGCGAGGCCCAGATCGTACTGGTCGACACCCCCGGCATCTTCCAGCCCCGCCGCCGCCTGGACCGCGCCATGGTCCGCGCCGCCTGGGGCGGGGCGCAGGACGCCGACGTGGTCGTCCACCTGGTCGACGCCGCCTCCGAGATCGCCGCCGGCGAGCCGGGCGCGAAGGCCGCCGACAAGCGCGCCGCCGCCGACGTCGAGGCGATCGTGAAAGGCCTGGAGACCGCCAACAGGAAGGCGATCCTGGCGATCAACAAGGTCGACGCGGTGAAGCGCGAGGTCCTGCTGGCGCTGGCCGAAAGGCTTTTCGCGACCGGGGTCTACAGCGAAGTCTTCATGATCAGCGCGACCACCGGCTCCGGCGTCGACGACCTCAAGGCCCGGCTGGCGGCGCTGATGCCGCAACAGCCGTGGTTCTACCCTGAGGACCAGACCGCCGACCTGCCGGCCCGTCTGCTGGCCGCCGAGATCACGCGCGAGAAGCTCTACCTGCGCGTCCACGAAGAGCTGCCCTACGCCGCCGCCGTGGAGACCACCCAGTTCGAGGAACGCCGCGACGGCTCGGCCCGCATCGAGCAGACCATCTACGTCCAGCGCGAAAGCCAGCGCCCGATCGTCCTTGGCAAAGGCGGCGCCACCATCAAGTGGATCAGCCAGAAGGCGCGTGAAGACCTGGCCGAAATCCTCGACCGCCCCGTCCACCTGTTCCTGACCGTCAAGGTCGACGAACGCTGGGCCGACAAGCGCGAGTTCTACGGCGACGTGGGTTTGGACTTCGACGCCTGACCATCGTCGCGCGCGACGAGCGGCTCCGCCGCCGTGAGGGAAGGCCCGGGTGCGCAAGCGCGCTCGCAAGGCGCGGTCACAATCCCGAACTTGCGAACGAGACGCAATAGCTCGGCGCTTCTACTCTATGATTTCGTTATGAGTTCGCATGTTAGGCGAACAGTGTTGTGCCCTAGCCATTGTGCGCGCCCTATGAGGGTTAACAGCGGCGCTTGGGCGCCGTGGTCCAGCAATGGGGGACTATCATGACCATTCGAAAGCTGCTTTTGGCGGCGACCTTCATGTCCGCGGCCACCATCGGCGCAACGCTTGCATCCACCGCGCAGGCGGGCTCGGCGGCGGTCTACGTCGGCTACGCCGATGGCCTGCGGGGCGGGGTCGACTTTCCCGATCCCTACGGCCTGGGCGGGACCTTCACGGTCGGCGCCAATACCTACACGGTCACCAGCGTGTTCGGGAACGTGAACGACGGCGGCCTCGACACGGGCGCGGTCATGCTGCTGAACACCGGCGCCACCAACTTCACGATCAACGATCTCGACGTGAGCAACGTCGGCTCTGCGGCAGGCAACTTCCATATCTGGTCTGGCATGCTGGGCGCCGGCGTGACGCTGACCCCGGGCTCGGCCGCGATCTTCACGTCGACGGTCAACTACGATTTCGACTCCAGCGACTTCTCGAGCGCCGCGCTGCAGGCGGGCTTCGACCCCAGCTTCAACAACTGCAGCACCGGACCGATCTCGCTGACGCTGGCCTGCACGAGCAGCGCACCGATCGTGACCTTCACGCTGGACGGCGTCGGCTCGGCGTTCAACGACACCGGCCACGTGCTCGACACCGGCGGCTACGACAGCGCCGGGTTCAACCACATCCACACCGGCAGCCAGGGCCCGGTGTTCAACACCAACGAGGCGCTGAATTGGCGCGCCATCGGCACGACCGGGATCAACAACCCCAGCGGCACGCCTGAGCCGGCGACCTGGGGGCTGATGCTCCTGGGCTTCGGCGGTCTGGGCGCCGTGCTGCGGCGCCGGCGGGTCGCCGTCGCGGCCTGAAGCCGTCCCGAACGAACGAAGAGAGCCCCGGCCTCGCCAGAGCGCCGGGGCTTTCTTCTGTCCGCCGCTAAGGCGTCGGCTCCGCGTACTTGAACTTGTCGGTCACCGCCGGCTGGGTCGGCAGCACGTTGCGGGGCAGGGGCTTGTCGCTGTCGGCGGCGTCCATCAGCAGCGTCGCCAGGATCACCGCCGCCTGGCGCAGGTCCTCGGTGCGCACGTGGTCGAAGGTGTCCAGGTTCGTGTGGTGGGTGCGGGTCGCGTAGTCCAGCGGGTCCTGGATGAACTGGAACGCCGGCAGGCCCAGCTTGACCATGAACACGTGGTCCGTGCTGCCGGTGGGCTCGGCGACCACCGTCGAGGCGCCCAGGCTCGAGAACGGCGCCAGCCATTCCTTCAGGATCGGCGTGGCGGCGAAGTTGCCCTCGGCATAGAGCCCGCGGACCTTCCCCGACCCGTTGTCGATGTTGAAGTAGCCCTGCAGCTCGCCCAGCCCCGGCAGCGGCGCGATCGGATAGGTGTTCGACGCGAAGTAGGGTCCGAGCTCGGCGTACTTCGCCGCCGGCGGCGGCCGGTGCGCCAACAGCTGGTCGACATAGGCGTAGGAGCCCAGGAGGCCCTCTTCCTCGCCGGCCCACAGCGCGAACCGGATGCCGCGCTTCGGCTTCACGTGCAGGGCGCTCAGGATCCGCGCGGCCTCCATCACCACCGCCGAGCCCGCGCCGTTGTCGGTGGCCCCGTCGCCCGCCACCCAGCTGTCCAGGTGCGCGCCGGCCATCACATAGCCGGCCTTGGGGTCGCTGCCCGGAATGTCGGCCAGCACGTTGTCGGCCTTGGTGTTCGAGTCGTCGAAGTGGACCTTGGAGTCGATCTCCAGCGTCACCGGCCCGACCTTCGCCAGCCGGGCCAGCCGGCGGTAGTCCTCCGCGGCGATCTCCACGCCGGGCAGCTTCGGCGTCTTGCCGACCTGGTAGCCGGAGCCTTCGCCGTGCACCAGGCCGCCGTCGCTGCGCGACATCGAGGCCCACGCCACCGCGCCTTCCTCGGCCAGGAAGCCGTCGAGCTGGCTTCGGAACATGCGCCGTTCGGCGTTGCGCTCATCCATCTCGGGATCGAAGCTGGGCTCGCGATAGCTGTTCATCTTCATCAGGTCCGCCTCGGCCAGGCGGCTGAACGGCGCCTTCATGTCGTCCACCGGCGCGGTGGGCTGGCTGGTCAGCACGATCTTGCCGCGCAGCTTGCCGCGCCAGGCGGCGAAGTCCTTGGGCGTGCGCAGCGGCGCGACGATCACCTGCGCCGACACCGGCCCGGCCGTCGGCGGCGTCCACGCCACCGGGATCGCCCGCAGCATCACCGGCCGCGGCGCCGTCATCCGCACGCTGGACGCTTCGATCCACCAGCCGCGGCCGAACTCGAACGGCTGCAGCCGCACGTTCGACAGCCCCCACGCCTTGAACTGGCCGGACGTCCACGCCTCGGCCTTGCGCATGGCCGGGGAGTTGGTCAGCCGCCCGCCGATCTGGTCGGAGAGGTATTCCAGCGTCTCGCCCACCTGGCCGTGGTTGAAGCCCTCGTCGGCGATCCGGTTGATCGTCTGCGCCTCGACCCCCGCCGCGCCCGCCGGCCCGGCCAGCGCCCACACAATCGCCAGCGTCGCGGCGCTCCACAAAGCCCGAACCATGCATGCCCTCCCGGAATCGTAGTCGCTCACGGGTAGGACCGCGCCGCGTTCGGAACAAGAGCCAGGCCGCGGCCGGGGCCTTGCGTCGAGGCCGGCTCGCGGTGAAGCTGTCCGAAGCAGCGGTCGGGGACGGCGCCGCCCGGGGGGATGGCGCCCGGCGCTGCGGGGGAAGTCTGATGCGATACATGACGGGGGCGTTCGTCGCCCTGGCGGCCATCGCGGCCGCGAGCGCGGCGGCGTGCGCCGAGCGGGCCTACCACGCCCCGCGCAACGCCTTCGGCCAGCCGAACCTGTCGGGTGTCTGGAGCAATGCGACGTTCACGCGGCTGGAGCGGCCGCTGTACGTGCCGCGCGTGGTGCTGACGCCGGAGGAGGCGGCCAAGGGCGAGGCGCGGATGCGGGCGGATGCGCCGCTGCCCGACGGCGTGGACGTGGGGCAGGGCGACAGCGAGCGGGCCACCTTCGACACCGGCGACGGCTATGCGCGGGTGCGTGGCGAGATCCGCAGCGGCATGATCGTCGAGCCGGCGGATGGGCGGCTGCCCTTCCGTCCCGAGGTCGTCAAGCGCCTGGGCCTCGAAGGCCCGGCCAACCCGCTGGCCCACCGCGACAACCCCGAGGAGCGCAGCGTCACCGAGCGCTGCATGGGCGGCGAAAGCGCCCTGCCGCCGGCGTTGCCCAGCCCCGACAGCAACTACGTCCAGATCATCCAGACCCGCGACAACGTCGCCCTCTACTCGGAGAAGTACCACGAACTGCGCGTGGTGCGGCTGAACGACCGCCGCCACGACTACCCTGCGGTCACCTCATGGGAGGGCGACGAGGTCGGCTGGTGGGAAGGCGACACCCTGGTGGTCGAGACCACGAACTTCTCGGCCGCGTCCCTGGCCC
>Ga0308176_10003315_pt1 | contig 10294 bp, 11 predicted proteins | sample PhyCR2_3_FD_203890 | JGI IMG/M metagenome (GOLD analysis project Ga0308176, IMG submission 203890) | Soil microbial communities from UC Gill Tract Community Farm, Albany, California, United States - DLSLS.C.R2 | ecosystem: Environmental > Terrestrial > Soil > Agricultural land | place: USA... | reverse complement strand
GGAGCCGTAGCCACCGCCGTAGCCGCCGGTGTACCCACCGCCCTGGCCGGCGGGGGGCGTTCCGTAACCGCCGGATCCGTACGCCGGGTAGATCGGCTCGGGTCGGGTCGGCGTCGGTCCCCAGAAGGGCTGCTGCGGATGCTGCACCACGGTGGGGTCCGTCGGCTGGGCCGAGTCGAACGGGGGAGGGGTGGGCTGAGCAGACACGGGCTGGGTCGGACCCGGCTGCGCCGGCGCTCCGGACGCGGGCCCGACGTGCGGGGTGTCTTCGGCGCCGGGCCCCGTGGGGGTCGGCTGGTCCTGATCGCTCACTGCTCGTGTCCTCCCAACGCCTGGCCGTCCGGCTGTGGCGATAGGACCACTGTGCGACCTCGCACTTGGCCGACGCTGGAGGTCAGCTGTGAGATCCCTGAACGTCGTGCCGATCAGCCGGTGGCGACGATCTCCTCCCGCTCCTCAACGTCGGCGCGATGCGCGGGCGGCACGAGCGCCATGGGGGAGGTGCAGTGCCGCAGCAGCCAGCGGTGCTGCCCGTCGAGCGAGCGGTGCAGCATCGAGCCCTGGCCGGCGCTGAGCACGACCAGCGGTGAGGGGCAGGCGGCCGTGAGGACGTGGCTGGCCGACGCTCCGGGCAGCTCGGTGCCCCGGATCTCGACGTCCGGCAGGCGTCGCGCCCATGCGGCGGCGTCGTCCGGCTCCTCGGTGCCGCCGCGGCCGGCAGCGCCGATGCGCAGCAGGAGGAGGGGCACTCGTGCGGCGCGGGCGGCGTCGGCGGCGAACACGGCGACCGGCTCGTCGTCCTCAGGGCTGCCGACGCCCAGCACCGCCACGACCGGACGGGCCGTGCCGGTGCGGCCACGCAGCCGCGGGACGACGACGACCGGCTGCGGCGAGCGGGCGCCCACGCGCAGCACCACGGGCGCGAGGACCATCTCGTCGGCCGCCCCGGTGGTGGAGCTGCCGAGCACGATGAGCTGGGCGGCGGCACCGGCCTCCAGCAGTGCGGCCGCAGCATCACCCGGCACGATCTCGGTCGTCGCGCTGACGTCGTGCTCGGTGTGCCGCGCCACGGTGAAGGCCTTCGCCGTGATCCGGCGGGCCCGGGGCAGCTCGGGTGACGGGGTACCCGCCTCGTCCGGATGACCGAGGTAGTCGGCGGCGTGCAGGATCCGGAGCGGCGCATTCCGGCGGACGGCCTCGTGCGCCGCCCAGCGCACCGCCCCGAGCGCGCAGTCGCTGCCGTCCACGCCGACCACGATCTCGCGCGCGCTCGCCGCCGGAGTGGGAGACATCGACACGGTGCACCTCCGCAGAACAGCTCGTCCGTCCCGCCTCCGAGCCTCCTCGCGGTCGGGGTGTGACTCAAGGGCCTGGGACGTGCGGCGGAAGTACGGGGGGTCCCATGTGCATCCGGCCGCGGATTGGGTAGGAGGTCTCCGACGGACGGTGACCGCCGGCAGGAAAGACGGCGGCGGGACCACCGGGCGTCCCCCCCGATTTTCGGCGCGCCAGGAGGCTGCCTGTGTCCATCCGAGGCCCACTCGCCCGTGTCCTGCTCGGCCTCGGCATCGTGCTCGGCGGCATCGTCGCGGTCGTCGGCGCTCTCGAGCTCCGCGGATCGCCCCTGATCGTCGTGGGTATCGCGGGTGTACTGGCGGCTTGCATGGCCGCGGGCGTGGCACGCGAGGCGCCCGGCGCCCATCGCCGCAGGACGCTGGAGGCCGCGGCGCAGGCGGGCGGCGGGACGCTCGCCACGATTCTCCTGCTCACCGGCACGGCGGTGCTGGCCGGTGGCGTGGTCGCCACGATCCTCGGTGCCGTGGCGATCACCGCGGGCGTGGTGATCGCGCTGGTCCGGGTCCGGCGGTCGGAACGGTCCGGTGGCCGGACGGTGCCGATGCCCGGCCCCCTGCCCCCGGTGTCCACGCTGACCACCTCGGCGCTGGGCCAGGAGTGGGTGCGCACCTCGGCCATGCTGGGCCGCCCGCTGGCCGCGGACGCGCTGGCTGCGACGATCCGGCGGCGCGAGGAGACGATCGACGAGCTGGAGCGGCGCGACCCCCTCGGTTTCCGGCGATGGCTGGCGGCCGGTTCCTGGACCGACAACGACCCGGCCGGCTACGTGCAGGACGACCGGACGGCGGGCACCGACGCGGCGTGAGGCTCATGCCCGCCGGCCGGCAGGGGCTTTGCCGTCCCGAGGGATCGACCGGCCGATGCGCTGACCGCCGCCGGAACGGTCCACGTCGTGTCCCTATCCTTGGGGCGGGGCCTGTGCTCATGTCCCGCCGGCGTGGCGCAATTGGTAGCGCACTCGACTTGTAATCGAGCGGTTCGGGGTTCGAGTCCCCGCGTCGGCTCACATCCGTGGCGCCCAGCTCCGGCCCGAAGTACCTGGACGTCCCCGTTCCGGCGCGTCACCATGACCGGGTGACGGGGACGGCGAGCGCTGCGGTCCCCTATATCGGGCGGCTCGAGCATCGGGCCGCCGTGGCCGCGGCGTTCGCGGAGCCCGGGCACATCGTCGTGGTCTGCGGCGAGGCCGGCGTCGGCAAGTCCTCGCTGGTGGCCGCCGAGCGCGCCGCGGCGGTCACCGACGTCGTCGAGGGCTTGTGCATGCAGCTCGCGGGCCAGCCGCTGCCGCTGGCCGCGCTCGAGCAGCTCTTCGACTCCCGGGGCGGCTGGCCGTCGGCGGCGGAGGGACCGGCCGAGCAGCTGTCGTCGGAGCAGCGGCTGAAGGCCGTCCGGCTGTGGGCCGACGCGCTGGCGCCGGGCGGGTCGACGACGGTCACCACGCTGGTCGTGGAGGACCTGCACTGGGCCGACGAGACGACGTGCGACTTCCTCGTCTACCTGGCCGCCACCGCGGGCCGCCGCCGGCTCAGCCTGGTCATCACCCTGCGCAACGACGAGGCCCCGCGGGTCGGGCGCGTGCAGCAGGCGATCGCCGACCTCTCCCGGCTGCCCGGTGCGCGCATCGTCGAGCTGGACCGCCTGGGTCTGGCCGAGGCATCGGAGCTGGTCGCGGCCCTGACCGGCGGCGCCGACGTCGACGTCATGGCCTGGTACGAGCAGTCCCAGGGCAACCCGTACCTGCTGGGCGAGCTGGTCAAGGATCCCGGCGCACGGCGGGTGAAGGACGTCCTGCTCGCCCGGGTCCGCGTCCTGGGCCAGGACGCCGCGGCCCTCGTGGGGCTCGCCGCCATCTTCGGGCTGTGGGTCGACGACCACCACCTGTACCGCGCCTCGGAGCTCGCCGCGGACCGCTACGCGACGGCCGTGCGGGAGGCGATCGACGTCGGCGTCCTCGTCGTCGACGGTTCCGACTACGCGTTCCGGCACAGCTTGATGTGCGAGGCGGTGCTGTCCCAGCTCCTGCCGATCGAGCGCCGGATGCTGCACGAGCGGGCGGCGCGCGCGCTGGGGGCGGGCCCGAACGACGACGTCGTCACGGCGGCGGCCGTCAGCCTGCACTGGGCGGCGGCCGGAGCGCCGGAGGAGGCAGCCCGCTGGAGCCTGCGGGCGGCGCGCAAGGCGCGGTCGCTCAACGCGTTCGCCGAGGCGTGGGGCTACTACCAGCGGGCCCTCGAGGCCGGCCGACCGGCGGGCAGTGACCAGGACGAGCTGGAACTGGCGCTCGAGGCCGCCGGCACCGCCCGGCTCGCCGGTGACCCCACCGCTGCCTCGGCGATCCTGGAGGCCGCTCTCGCCGTGCACCCCGTGACGGGGGCGGCCCGGGCCAGCGCGCTGGAGCGGCTGGGCTGCTTCCTCTGGGAGGCCGGGCAGACGACGAAGAGCGTCGCCGCCTACTCCGCGGCCGCCGAGGCGCTCGAACCGCAGGTCACCGCGTGCCACGCGCAGGTGTGGGGAGCGCAGGCGAGGTCGGCCTTCATCATGGCCGAGTTCGACGAGGCGATCGCGCTGGCCGACCGGGCGGTCGCTGCCGCACGCGAGCACGGGACGGACGCCGTCCTCGCCGATGCCCTCACCACCCGCGGGGCGGCCGCGGCGTTCCTCGGGAACGTCGCGGCACTGGACCTCCTGCGGGAGGGGGTGCGCCGGGCCCGCGACGTCGAGGACCGGGCCGTCCTGTGCCGCAGCTACGCGAACCTGATCCTGGCCTACGAGTACACCGGCCTGCCCAACGAGGCGTGCGAGGCCGCCCTCGAGGGGCTGAGCCTGCTGCCCGAGTACGGCCTGGAGCTGGCCGTCGGCGCCGCACTGGCGTGCAACGCGGCCAACATGCTGCGGCGGCGGGGCCGGTACGCGCAGTGCGAGGCGGTGCTCGCCGACCTCCTCGACGGCCGGGTGACCCAGGGGCAGGGCCTGCACCTGCACCTCGAACGCGCCGAACTGCAGTTGGCGATGGGGAATCCCGCCGCCGCTCGGGCCAGCCTCGAGGCCGCAGCCGCCCTGCGCGAGGTGGACGAGCCGGCCGTCGTTGCGGCCGTGGCGACGGTGACGGCGGAGCTGCTGGCGCAGGAGGGCGACGCGGACGGCTGCTACCGGACCGTCGACGAGGCGTTGCGCCGGCTCGCCGACACCCAGGACCGCTATTTCCGCACCGAACTCGTCGCCATCGGGCTGCGCAACGAGGCCGACCGGAGCGGCCCGGTACCCGGCCGCGCGGACGCCGCAGCGACCGCCCGGCTCGACCGGCTCGCCGCCGAGCTGGACCAGGTCGCCCCGACCGAGGACGACGGGATCTCCGCGGCCGCCGACTACCGCGCCGCCCGCAACGAGCTCGCCCGCGCCCGGGGATCGGCCACCGCGGAGGACTGGGCCGACGCCGTCCGGCTGTGGCGGGCCGCGGTGCGCCCCCGCGAGGAGGCCTACTCCCTGCTCCGTCAGGCGGAATGCCATGCCGATGCCAAGCAGCGGGAGAAGGCCGCGGCGGTGGCGACCGCGGCGCGGACGCTCGCCGAGCAACTCGGTGCGGTGCCGGTGGTGGCCGCGGTGGACGCGCTGCTGGCCCGGACGCGGCTCTCGGTGGTGCCGGCGCCCAGGCCGTCGGGGGAGAGCCGGCCCTACGGGCTGACCGAGCGTGAGTTCGAGATCCTGGTGCTCCTGGGCACCGGCGCGACCAACCGGCAGATCGCCCGCAGATTGGTCATCAGCGATCGCACGGTGGGGGTCCATGTGTCCCGTGTCCTGCATAAACTCCAGGTCACGAACCGTGCGCAGGCCGCAGCGCTGGCGGCACGGGTCGCCCGCTAACCGTTGGCTGCTGGTGTTCGGAGGGACACGTATGTCACCGATCAAGTTGTCGCTGTACGGCTCCAGTGGTGATCCGGAGGAGTCCTTCGAGCTCGACGACGAACTCGTCGGCAAGCTCCGCGAGACCGTGGACGCCCACGACGACTTCACCATGGGCGACGCGTTCCAGCAGGGGCTCCAGCACGTGGTCGACAACGGCCCGATGCGGCCGTCCGTCGACTGACCGGGAGCGCTCAGGCGAAGCTGGGCGCCAGCTGCAGGCGCAGTGACCGCACCGCGCGCCCGCGCAGGGGGCCGAGGCTGCCCCGCGGGATGCCGAGTTCGCGGCTGAGCGCGTCGTAGGAGGCCGGCTCGCGCAGCAGTGCGCGGACCAGGCGCCGCTGGGTGTCGGGCAGCGTGTCCACCGCGCTGTTCAGCGCCCGCGACAGCTCGTCCTCCAGCATGCGGGTCGCGAGGTCGCGGTCGTCCGGGGAGACGTGGTCGACGACGCTCTCGCTCGGCACGGTGCGCTGCTGTCCGCGCACGATGGCCAGCGCCTCGCGGCGGGCGGTCGTGGCCAGCCAGCCGGGGAGGCACTCGGCGTCGTTGATCCGGGCGGCGTGGGAGAGCAGCAGCACCCATGTGCGCTGCACGGCCTCGTCGACGTCGGCGTCGCTGCGCAGGACGGCACGGGCCGAGGCCCGCAGCAGACCTTCGAAGCGGCGGACCGTGGCCTGCCAGGTCGACTCGTCGCCCTCGGCGAGGCGGGCCAGCAGGGGCCGGCCGGACGCGGGGACGGCGGTCTCGGTGGCGGGGCGGGTGGCGTAGGCGAGAGCGGGCATCGGAAGGGCTCCTGAGCGGCGTCGATGACGTGGACTGACGCCGGGAATCCTTCGAGCGGAGCGGTCTCGGGAAATCTGCAGAACGACGTATCCGGGGCGACGGAAACGACGTATGTGGGTCGACGTACGGACGCATCGGTCGGCACATCGCGCGGGCGGCCCGGTCGTGCCAGGGTCGGGGCGCGCGGCCGGGGGCAGGGTCCTGGCCCCGCCGGAGCCACGAGGAGGCGCAGTGAGTGACCACGTGTACGGGCTGAGCGAGGTCGTCGGCAGCAGCACGACCAGCGTCGACGACGCCATCCGGTCGGCGATCCGGAAGGCCGCGCGGACGGTCCGCAACATCGAATGGTTCGAGGCGAAGGAGATCCGCGGCCAGGTGGTCGACGGCGACGTGGCCTACTTCCAGGTCACCGTGAAGTTCGGCTTCCGGATCGAGGACTGATCCTCAGTCGAAGCTGCCCGAGCCGTCCCGGCGGTAGGGGGAGAGCCGTTCGACGCGCTGGCGCTCGGCCCGCTCCTCCCGCAGCCGGGCGGCGGTGCCCGGTGGGTACCCGGCCTTCACGGCGCGGTGCTCGATCGTCTCGGTCATGAACGCGATCGAGAACGTGAGCCCGATGAGCAGGCCGCCGAAGGCCGCCGAGGCCCGGTAGGCGAACGGCACCGGGACGGCGACCAGGCAGAGGACGATCAGCGGCAGCATCTGGACGACGGCGCGGGCGAAGTGCCGGACGATCCAGGTGCGCCGCGTCGTGTCGGCCAGCACCCACGGGGAGAGCCTGCGGGGAAGGCCTCCACCGAGGGCGTACCAGAGCCACTGAAGGGGGTTGGGCCGCTGGTCGCGCACACCCTGACGGTAGGCCGCGCGCGCCGTTGCCGGGTCGCCCACACGGGTGGACACTCCCCGCACAGCGCCATGAGGAGGTCGCCGTGCAGATCAGCCAGGTGTTGCGTCACAAGGGCCCTGAGGTGGCCACCATCGACGGGGGAGCGAGCGTCCGCGACGCCCTCGCCATGCTCGCCGAGCACGGGATCGGCGCGCTGGTCGTCTCCTCCGACGGCAAGCGGGTCGAGGGGATCGTGTCGGAGCGGGACGTCGCCCGCGGGCTGCACAGCCGGGGCGCGGGGCTGCTCGGCGAGCCCGTCTCGAGCCTCATGACCGCGCAGGTGCACACGTGCTCGCCGCACGCCGGCGTCCACGAGCTGGCGCAGACCATGACCGACCACCGGGTGCGGCACGTGCCCGTCGTGGAGGACGGCGTCCTGATCGGGATCGTCTCGATCGGCGACGTCGTCAAGGCCCGCCTCGACGAGCTCGAGGACGAGCGCAAGCACATGGTCGACTACATCCAGACCGCCTGAGCCGACGCGGCCACCGCCCGGCCGGAGCCCGGCACGGGCGTACGGTGCGGCGGTGGACGAGCGTCGCCTGGGAGTGGTCTCCGGGCTGGGCGCCTACGCGTTGTGGGGCCTGTTCCCCCTGTACTTCCCGCTGCTGGAACCGGCCGGTGGGGTCGAGATCGTGGCCCACCGCGTGCTGTGGTCACTGCTGTTCATCGCCGTCCTGCTCACCGCCGTCGGCAAGTGGGCGCACGTGCGGGCGGCGTTCCGGGACCGGCGCACACTGCTGGTGCTCGCCGGGGCCGCGGTCCTGATCGCGGGCAACTGGCTGCTGTTCGTCTACGGCGTCAACTCCCGGCACGTCGTCGAGACCTCGCTCGGGTACTTCATCAACCCGCTGGTCAGCGTGCTGCTGGGCGTCGTGGTCTTCTCCGAGCGGTTGCGCCGGCTGCAGTGGGTCGCGGTGGCCATCGCGACCGTCGCCGTCGTCGTCCTGACGGTCGACTACGGCCGGCCGCCGTGGATCGCGCTGGGCCTGGCCCTGACCTTCGGGCTGTACGGGCTGATGAAGAAGCTGGTGAAGGTCGAGGCGGCACCCGGCCTGTTCGTGGAGACGGCGCTGGTCGCCGCGCCCGCGGCCGTGTTCCTGGCGGTGCTGCACGCGCACGGGGCGGGCACCTTCGGCTCCGCCGGCCTCGGCAACGCCCTGCTGCTCGCGAGCACCGGCATCGCCACGGCGATCCCGCTGCTGCTGTTCGCGGGGGCCGCCCGGCGGATCCCGCTGTCGACGATCGGGCTGCTGCAGTACCTGACGCCGTCGATGCAGCTGGTCATCGGCGTCTTCGTGTACGGGGAGCCGATGCCACCGGCCCGGCTGGTGGGCTTCGCGATCGTCTGGCTGGCCCTGGCCGTCTTCACCGTCGACAGCCTGCGACACGCCCGGACGGGAAACCGGCGTCCAGTCACGGAGGCCGTTCCCGCAGGCATCTGACGTCGCAGCAGCCCCGCCGCGCCGGGGGTGCCGACGCCGCTCCGGGCTGTCCGGAAATGTCGGTGGCCCGGTCTACCGTCGGGTCCGAGCCGCCCCGAGCGAGGGGGCGGCCAGGCGAGGCAGGAGGCAGGCGACCCATGAGTAACGACCCGACCCCGATGGTCGCCCCGTCCCGGGCCGAGGCTCTCGGGGAGGCGTTCCCGCAGGTCGCAGAGGTGGGGCTGTCCCGGCGCGAGCACGAGATGCTCACCTTCGAGCGGCAGTGGTGGCGTCGCGCAGGCGCCAAGGAGACCGCGATCCGCGACCGGTTCGGCGTGCCGCCGACACGCTATTACCAGGTGCTCAACGCGCTCGTCGACCGGCCCGAGGCGCTCGAGGCCGACCCGTTGCTGGTCCGTCGGCTGCGGCGGTTGCGGTCGGTCCGCCAGCAGAAGAGATCTCTCCAGGGTCCTGTGCAATGAGAGTTACAACGATTAGATTCGCTCACCGTGGGCAGGCACGCACAGGCAGGCAGTGACGGACTCGACTGGGGCAACGCCCCCGTGGCCGCCGGTCGTCGTCGCACCGATGTTCCGGACGCGCTCTGGAGCGGAGCTCCGTCCGACGGGCTGAGCGACCACCCCACCGATCCGGGTCGCGCTCGCACCGAGCGCGCCGCCGGTGGTCTCCGCACGCCCGACAGCCCCCGCCAGCTGTCGCGCTCGCGGTTGCCCCTGCCGCCCGTTCCGCCGGTGCCGGCCGGTCCGCGCACGACGGCCGCCCCGTTCCGTGCCGTGCCGTCGCCCGAGGCCCGCAGCGAGGCCCTGGTCTCCACCGGTCCCGGCGGTGCCCTCGACCGCGCCACCCTGATGTCCGGCACCGGTGCCGCCCCCGCCGGGCTGCGCCCGAGCCGGCCGTGGACCGCCGACGACGCCGCCCTCGCCACCGGCGGGCAGGCGATGGGCGCTGGCCGCGCACCGGTCCCGCCGCCGCGGCTGTCCCGCTCGGCCCCGACCGGAGGACCGGCCTCGCCGCCCTACGGCGACTGGACCAAGCCCCGCTCCGGTGACACCGGGCGCACGCTGGGCAGCCCGGCGCTCGACGACGACCACGTCTCCGGGCCGGTCGGCCTGCGGGTGGCCGCCGCGCCGTCGACGACGATGATCCCCGAGCGCAGCGTCGCCGGTCGCCGGTCCGGCGACGCCTACGACGACGGCTACGACGAGGACTACGACGACGCGCCCGTCGAGTCGCGCGCCCCGGCCCCGGTGCGCGGGCCGGCCACCGGCCCGGCCGTCGGTGGCCGCGCCGCCAAGCGCGCCGAGCGGCAGGCCGCCGAGCTGGCCCGCCAGAAGGCCGCCAAGCGCAACGGCGTCTCGGCCGTCGCCGCCCTCGAGGAGGTCGACGCCCCCGATCGCAAGCCCCGCCGGGTCGCCAAGGGCCTGGTCGCCATGGTCGTCGTCGCCTGCGGCGTGCTCGGCGCGTACTCGTTCGTGTCGCCGCACACGAAGGACGCCGCCGCGCAGAAGCCGGCCGTCGCTTCCACCGACCCCGTCGTGGCCCCCGACTCGGCCACCCTGCCGCCGCTGGCGACCACGGCAGTCGCCGCTCCGCCGGCCGTGGTCGCGCCGGTCCGGGTGCCGGTCACGGTGCTCAACGCGACCTCCATCAACGGCCTGGCCGCCAAGGTCAAGGCAGCCATCGGCACCAAGGGCTGGGCCTCCCCGGGCGTCGGCGCCTACAAGGGCGGTGACGTCGCCGCCAGCACGGTGTTCTTCACCCAGGGCGACGAGAAGCAGCGCCAGGCCGCGGTGCAGCTGGTCGACCAGTTCCCCCAGCTCACCGGCCCGGCGCCCCGCTTCTTCAAGCTCCCCGCCGGCGTCACGGCGCCCGGCCTGGTCGTCGTCGTCACGGGGGACTGGAAGCCCTGATCGCGGCGCGCTGAGGG
>Ga0308176_10003314_pt1 | contig 10298 bp, 7 predicted proteins | sample PhyCR2_3_FD_203890 | JGI IMG/M metagenome (GOLD analysis project Ga0308176, IMG submission 203890) | Soil microbial communities from UC Gill Tract Community Farm, Albany, California, United States - DLSLS.C.R2 | ecosystem: Environmental > Terrestrial > Soil > Agricultural land | place: USA... | reverse complement strand
CATCAAAAAAATAGCCCCGTTTAAACGCGGTGTCAATAGTCAAAAGCATATTGGGCCACAAATTCTTGGGGCATATCCTAGGTACCAACACCAGATATTGGGGTAGGCAAGTATTACCAATCCGCGCCTTCCCTACAGGATTTCCACAGCCGGATTTACGCACTCCCTAGGAAGCTTGCGGAAATTTGTGTGTAGGTTTGTAGACGCCAAGACGCCAGAGGAGGGGCGACCATCGGGGTCCCACCCCTCTAAGAGCGGCTTCAGAGCCTAAGAGGCGGGGGCACAGAGGCCAGAGCCGGCATTCCAGTCGCCGCAGTTCGTGCCGGAGGAGGTGTTGATGTCCCAGCAGCCCCAACTGCAGTTGAGGTCACAGGGACATTCCACCGGACAAAACTCCCAGCAGTTGGGGATGATCGCCCGCGAGGGGGCGGCGCCGGCGGCCAGCAGGACGGTCAGGAGCAGGAGTAAGCGGGCGACGTTCTTCATGGATTTCTCCTTTGATGAGAATTTCAGGAGAGTCTACAGGAGGTTAGCGCCCCCGGGACGTTGGCCCTCATCACCCCGGCCCTCTTCTCCCGGCCTCCCCCCGACCTGACGGGAGAAGAGGGAGGAACACGATCAAAGGGGCTCTGAAGCCCTCTCTCTCCCGTCAGGTCGGGGGGAGGCCGGGAGAGAGAGGGTTGGGAGAGTGAGGGCCAGCCCCGAAGGGGCGGCCCTTACTGCGCCTTCGGCTTGCCGCCCTTCTTCGCCTCGCGGTAGCCGGCCTTGACCGCGTCGGCCTCGGTCATCCACTTGCCGTTCTTGGTCTTGCCGTACCAGGGGTCGCCCGCGCGGTGGAAGACCTTGGTATCCAGGTTCACCCACACCATGCCGGGGGACGGCGGGGTCTGGGCCGTGGTCTGGGTGGTGGTGGTCGTCTTCGTGGTGGTCTTCGTCGTGGAGGGGGGATTCGGGTTGATGGGCTCGACGGGCGCCGAGTTGCCCGAGGCCATCGGCCCGCTCACGGTCACCAGCGGGGTGATCTGCTGGATGACCTTGGCGGAGACGCCCGCCCGGGAGAGGTCGGCCACCGTCTTGTAGGGGCGGCCGGCGATGATCTTCTTCGCCGTGGCCGGACCGACGCCCGGCAGCGACTCGAGCTGCGCCTGGGTGCCCGCGTTGAGGTCCACGGGGCCGGCGGGGGCCGTGGCGGCCTTGGTCTTGCCCGGCTTCGGCGCCGCGGGGGCCGCCGGAGCGGCGGGGGCGGCCGGGGCCGCGGGAGCCGCCGCGCCCACGGTCACCAGGGGCGTGAGCTTCTGAATCCCCTTGGCGGAGAGGCCCGCCTTGGAGAGGTCCTGCACCGAGGTGTAGGGGCGGGCGGCGATGATCTTCTTCGCCGTGGCCGGGCCGACGCCCGGCAGCGCTTCGAGCTGCGCCTGGGTCGCCGTGTTGAGGTCCACGGGACCGGCGGCCGCGGCGGCCTTGGCCGGAGCGGCGGCGGCCGGCGCCACGGCCAGCAGAGCCAGCAGGAGAACGGTCACCCAAGACAGCAGACCAGCCCTATTCCATCTCAAAGACATCGTAATTTCTCCCTTTCCGGGTCACGGATAGCGGATACGGACCCATTTCAATTCTTCTATCATAGCTCTGGGCGGGCCCCGCGTCCCCTCGCACCTTTCTCTGGAACGCTTTTCGCAGACCCGAGGAGGGTTGGAGGTGCAGAATGAAGCCATTCAGACAGTCCAGATTCGCCCTCGTCCTCCTAGCCGGCCTCGTGGCCGGGCTGGGATGGCAGGGCTCGGCGGCGGCCCAGAGGGAGGACCACAAAGGCTCCGCGACGGCGCGGGGGGACGCCCCCGACGTCACGCTGATGCTCGCCGGCACCTACCGGCTGCAGAGGGACGACGCCGACCTTCAGCTTCAGATCACCAGCAACGGCGGCACGGAGCGCTCCGGCACCCTCCTCGCCACCCTGTCGGGGAGATTCCAGGGCACGACCCTGAATCATCAGGGGGTCCTCCACGTGGACAACCAGGGGCGGCAGGTGCTGCTGACCGTCACGCCCCAGTTCCCGGAAGGCCCCGAGGCGACCGCCAAGAGCCCCCACCAGCTCTCGGCGACCGAGATCCGGGCCGCCTGCTCCATCTATCTCACCCCCTCCGGCGAAGGCTGGACCGGCACCACCCAGGATCCGGGCAACTGCGTGAAAGCCCTAGCCCTGAACCGGGAGGTGGGCCAGTGGCAGCTCCGGCTGCTGCCGGGCGAGCTCCGGGTCAGCGATGCCACGAGCAAGCAGGCGCTGGTGTTCCAGAAGGTGAGCGAGAGCGGCCGGGCTGGGCGGTAGGGGCGAGCAGGAGCACGGACGAGCACGGCCCCACACGGACGGCCACGGGCTCCTGCTGTCCGTGTGAATCCGTGTCGGTCCGTGCTCGTCCGTGTTCTATAGAATCCCCCCATGGCCACCGAGACCAAAACCGCCGCCCCCCCCGCCGAGGAAGCAGAGCGGCGGACCTCCTCCGAGATTCCTATCCGGCGGTTCTATACGCCGCGGGACCTGGGCGGCATCCCCTACGAGGAGAAGCTGGGCGATCCCGGCCAGTACCCCTACACCCGCGGCCTCTACCCGGACATGTACCGGAAGCGCCCCTGGACCATGCGCCAGTACGCGGGGTACTCCTCGGCCGCCGAGTCGAACCGGCGCTACCGCTATCTCCTCTCCCAGGGGACCACCGGGCTCTCGGTCGCTTTCGACCTGCCGACCCAGATCGGCTACGACTCGGATTCCCCCGTGGCCCGCGGCGAGGTGGGTCGGGTCGGGGTGGCGATCGACTCGATCGAGGACATGCGCCGCCTGTTCGACGGCATCCCGCTCGACCGGGTGACCACCTCGATGACGATCAACGCCACCGCGGCCATCCTCCTCTCGCTCTACCTCGCGGTGGCCGAGGAGCAGGGGGCGGCCTGGGAGAGGCTGGGGGGGACGGTCCAGAACGACATCCTCAAGGAGTACGCCGCCCGCGGCACCTACATCTATCCCCCCAAGCCGTCGCTCAAGCTGGTGACCGACATCATCGCCTTCTGCGCCGACCGGGTGCCGAAGTGGAACACGATCTCGATCTCCGGGTATCACATGCGAGAGGCGGGATCGACGGCGGTGCAGGAGGTGGCCTTCACCCTCGCCAACGGTCTGGCCTATGTCCAGGCGGCGCTCGACCGGGGCCTGGACATCGACGGGTTCGCCCCGCGCCTCTCCTTCTTCTTCAACGCCCACAACAACTTCCTGGAGGAGGTGGCGAAGTTCCGCGCCGCCCGGCGGCTGTGGGCCGAGCTGGTCCGGGAGCGCTTCGCGCCGCAGGACCCGCGCTCGCTCTGGCTGCGCTTCCACACCCAGACGGCCGGCTCGACCCTCACCGCCCAGCAGCCGCAGAACAACGTGGTGCGGGTGGCGATCCAGGCCCTGGCGGCGGTCTGCGGCGGCACCCAGTCGCTGCACACGAATTCGCTCGACGAGGCGCTGGGGCTCCCCACCGAGGAGGCGGCGCGCCTCGCCCTGCGCACGCAGCAGGTGATCGCCCACGAGAGCGGGGTGGCGGAGGTGGCCGATCCGCTCGGCGGCTCCTACGTGATCGAGGCCTGGACGGAGGAGATCGTCCAGCGGGCACGCGACTACATCCGCCGCATCGACGAGATGGGGGGGGCGCTCGCCGGCCTCGAGCGGGGGTTCCAGCAGCGGGAGATCGCCGACGCGGCCTACCGGTATCAGATGGCGGTCGAGGAGAGGCGGGAGATCGTGGTGGGGGTGAACGCCTTCGCGGCCGACGGGGAGGCGCCGACCGAGATCCTGCGCATCGATCCCGCGGCGGAGCGCGAGCAGGTGGAGCGGCTGCGCGCCCTGCGCGAGCGGCGGGACCCGGGGCGCGCCGCCACCGCCGTCCAGGTCCTGACCACCGCCGCCCAGGAGGATCGGAACCTGATGCCGGCCATCCTCGACTGCGTGCGCGCGGGGGTCACGCTCGGGGAGATCTCGGACGCTTTGCGGGGGGTCTACGGGGAGTATACGGAGGCAGGGCTGGAGTAGGCCGCGCATTCAAGCCTTTGCTTCTTCCGCCTTTTTTGTCCCGGGCGTACAATCCGAAGGCACAGAGGGATCAAACGAGAGAGTGTGTGGGGGGATGCCTGGTCCAGGGACGGGGCTCGCCCTCCAGGATTGTCATGCGGAGCCGAACCGTTCATCTGCCCGCGGGCCGCGGCCCGCGGGAGATCCTGCTCGCCGCCGGCGAGGAGGCCGGACGTCCGCCCGACGTCGTGCTCGCGTTCCTGCCGCCCGAGCAGCGCTTGCGCGAGACGCTGGGAGCGCTGACCGCGCTCTGGCCGGACGCTCTGCGTTTCGGCTGCGAGTCGGTGACCCAGTTCGCGGACGCGGAGACGACGAGCGCCGGCACCGTCCAGCTCTTCTGGCTCGACAACCCGCGGCGTCACCGCGCCACCGTGGAGGTGATCCCCGGCACCCATGGCGAGCCGCCGGCGGCCCGGCGGGTGGAGGCGGTGGCGCGCCGCATCGCCGCCGCCGACGGGGCGCTGCTGCTGGTGGACGGTCTGCGCTTCCCCGCCGAGGGTTTCCTCGCCGACCTGCGGCGGACGCTGGTCAGCACGCCGCCGTTCGTGGCCGGGGGTCTCGCCTCCCATCAGGAGCCGTTGACCCGGGCCGGCGCGCGGGTGTTCGTGGGGGACCGGGTCCTCCCCAGCGCCGCCCTGGTGGTGACCCTCCACGGCTTCAACATGCAGGTGGAGGTGGTGCGCGGCTGGACCCCGGCCTCCCCTGTCTATACGGTCACCCGCGCCGCCGCCGGCGGGGTGGTCCATGAGATCGACGGCGAGCCGGCGGCCGGCTGGTACCGCCGCTTCTTCACTCTCGACGGCGAGCTTGCCCCCATGCCCGCCGCGGCCAACCGCTTCCCGCTGATCATCGAGGGGCCGCGGCCGGACCGCCAGGGGCTCTACCGCAGCATGCGGCTGTTCGACGATCCCCCGGGCACCGTCGCCTTCCTGGGGGATGTCGAGACGGGGGACCATGTGCGGCTCGGCATGGGCAACGACCGCTCCCTGGCGCGCGCGGCCGCCCGGCTGACCGCCGGTACGGAGCCGGAGGCGGCCATCCTCTTCTCCTGCATGGGGCGCGAGGCGGTGCTGGGCGATCGCGCGGGCGACGAGGGGGCGGCGGTGCGCGAGGCGCTCGGCGGCGTCCCCCTCTCCGGCTTCTTCACCTGCGGGGAGATCGGCCCCACGCCGCGCGGGAACCTCGCCTTCTACAACCTCACCGCCATCCTGGTCCTCCTCCGGGAGGTGGACGCATGACCCCCGGCCCGCACGAGCTCGACAACGCGATCCTGCGCAACCTGCTCACGGAGACCACGCGCGCCTACGAGGGGCAGGTGGCCGAGCTCCACGCCGAGAAGGAGCTGGCCCAGGTGACCCTCGCCTCGATCGGCGACGGCGTGCTCGCCACCGACGAGAAGGGGTGCCTCAAATACCTCAACCCGGTGGCCGAGAAGCTCACCGGCTGGGACCGCGCCGAGGCGCTGGGCCGGCCGCTCCCCGAGATCTTCCACCTGACGGGCCAGGGGGGCGAGCGCGAGGACATCGCGCCACTGCTGTGCCGCTGTCTGGAGGAGGGGCAGAGCTTCCGCCTGGCCGAGCGCGTCACCCTGGAGCGGAGCGACGGCCGGCGCTACGCGATCGAGAGCACCTGCTCCCCCATCCGCTCCTCGGAGGGGAGGACCGTCGGCGCCGTCCTCGTCTTCCAGGACGTCTCGGACAAACGGCTGATGGCCCTGCAGCTCGCCCATCAGGCGACCCATGACGAGCTGACCGGCCTGCTCAACCGCCAAGCCTTCGACGGCCACCTCCAGCGCGCCCTGGAGGAGGCCCGCTCGGGCGCGACCGCCCACGCGCTCTGCTACATGGACCTCGACCAGTTCAAGCTGGTCAACGACACCTGCGGCCACCTCGCGGGGGACGAGCTGCTCTGCCGCGTCGCCGCCCTGATCCAGGACGCGGTGCGCGACACCGACCTGGTGGCCCGCCTGGGAGGGGACGAATTCGCGGTGCTGCTCTCCCGCTGCACCCTGGCCGAGGCCGAGCGGCGGGCGGGCGAGCTCCACCACGCCTTCCAGCAGCTCCGCTTCACCTGGCGGGACAAGACGTTCGCCGTGGGCGCGAGCCTCGGCCTGGTGCCGATCACGCCCGAGCTCCGCACCGTGGCCCACCTCCTCTCGGCCGCCGACCACGCCTGCTACGCGGCCAAGGACAAGGGGCGCAACCGCGTCCAGGTCTACCGGGAGGACGACGCCACCTTCGTCCGCCGCCACGGCGAGATGAGCTGGGTGGCGCGCATCCAGCAGACTCTGGAGGAGGACCGCTTCCGGCTGTTCGCGCAGCAGATCCAACCGCTCTCGCCCGAGGCACCCCCCGGGCTCTACTTCGAGGTGCTGCTGCGCATGGTCGAGGGGGACGGGCGGATCCACCTCCCCTCGGACTTCCTGCGCGCCGCCGAGCGCTACGGCCTGATGCGGGCGATCGACCGCTGGGTGATCCGGCGCGCCATCCGCACCCTGCGGGACCAGCCGGCGCCGTTCCTCGACCTCCTGCGGCTCTGCGCCATCAACCTTTCGCCGGTCTCGCTGGGGGACGAGGATTTCCAGGACTTCCTGACGGGCGAGCTCGCGGGCTCGGGAGTGCCCGCCGGCAAGCTCTGCTTCGAGATCACCGAGACGGCCGCCATCGAGAGCCTCCCCCAGGCCCAGCGGCTGATGGCCGGGCTCGCGGCCCAGGGGGTGCGCTTCGCCCTCGACGACTTCGGCACCGGCATGTCGTCCTACGGCTACCTCAAGGAGCTGCCGGTCTCCTTCCTCAAGATCGACGGCAAGCTCGTCAAGGACATCGTCACCGACCCGCTCGACCGGGCGATGGTCGAGTCGATCAACCAGGTGGGGCACGTGATGGGGATCCAGACGGTGGCCGAGGGGGTCGCCAGCGCCGCCGTGGTCGAGCGCCTGAAGGCCCTGGGGGTCGACTACGCGCAGGGGAACTGGATCAGCCCGCCCCGGCCGCTGGAGTCCTCGCCGCTCCAGCCGTCACTCCCTGATGACATCCGCGCCGTCCCCCTGTAGGATGGGGCGAATTTTTTGGGGAGAACCTATGCCGGAAAGCATCGCCGCGACCCCCAGCCGCAGCAAGGAAGCGACGACCGGATTCATTCGCGAGCTCGGATTGCTCGACTCGACCATGATCGTGGCCGGCTCGATGATCGGCTCCGGGATCTTCATCGTGCCGGCGGAGATCGCCCGCCAGGTGGGCTCGGCCGGCTGGCTGCTGATGGTCTGGGTGGTGACGGGGCTGCTGACGGTGGCCGCCGCCCTCTCCTATGGGGAGCTGGCGGCGATGATGCCGAAGGCGGGGGGGCAGTACGTCTACCTGCGCGAGGCCTGGTCGCCGCTCTGGGGGTTCCTCTACGGCTGGACGCTCTTCCTGGTGATCCAGACCGGCACCATCGCCGCCGTGGCGGTCGGCTTCGCCCGCTACCTCGGCGTCCTCATCCCCCATATCGGGCCCGAAGACTGGATCGTCCGCCCGATCGACCTCTCCTCCAGCTACGCGATCAGCCTGTCGGTCCAGCAACTCGTCGGGGTCCTGATGATCGCCTTCCTCACCTGGCTCAACACCCGCGGCATTCATCTCGGCAAGATCATCCAGAACACCTTCACCTCGGCCAAGACGCTGTCGCTGATCGCGCTGATCGTGCTCGGCATCCTGGTCGGCCGCAACGCCACGGCGGTCTCGGCCAACTTCTCGCACCTCTGGACGCCCCACGACGTCACCACGATCACCCCGGACATGCCCTTCGCGTGGCCGGTGATGGCGACGATGGGGGCCTTCGGCCTGTTCATCGCCTTCTGCGTGGCCCAGGTGGGCTCGCTCTTCTCCTCGGACGCCTGGAACAACATCACCTTCACCGCCGGCGAGGTCAAGGACCCGCGGCGGAACATCCCGCTCTCGCTCGCCGCCGGCACCGGGCTGGTGATCGGCCTCTACATCCTGGCGAACGTGGCCTACCTGTGCACCCTGACCCTCCACCAGATCCAGACCGCGCCGGACGACCGGGTGGCGACGGCCGCCCTGCAGGCGATCTTCGGCCCCCCCGGAGCGGTGATGATGGCGATCGCCATCATCATCTCGACCTTCGGCTGCAACAACGGCCTGATCCTGGCCGGGGCCCGGGTCTACTACGCGATGGCGCAGGACGGCCTGTTCTTCCGCCGCACGGGACGGCTCAACGCGCGGCACGTGCCGGCCTCGGGCCTGATCTTCCAGGGCATCTGGGCCGCGCTGCTGGTGCTGCCGCGCACGCGCGCGGTGGACGCCGCGGGCGCCGTGACCTACGGCAACCTCTACGGCACCCTGCTCGACTGGGTCATCTTCGCGGTGCTGATCTTCTACGTGCTGACGATCGCCGGGCTGTTCGCGCTGCGTCGCAAGCGGCCGGACGCGGAGCGCCCCTACCGGGCGTTCGGCTATCCGGTGGTGCCGGCGCTCTACATGGTGGCCGCGTCGGCCATCGCGCTGGTGCTGCTGGTCTACAAGACGAAGACCTCCTGGCCGGGCCTGGTGATCGTGCTGGCCGGCATCCCCGTGTATTTCGCCTGGCGCAGGCTGGGCGCTCCCCTACCGGCTCCGCCGGGAGAGACGAGGGCATGAAGCGCCGGACGGGCGTCCATCGTGGGCGCCCCGTGGCGGCGAGAACGATCTCGGTTTCGGAAGCTCGATCCGCTTTGGAGGTGTAAACGATCCATGGCCAACCCCCTGTTCGCCAGAAAACCCCTCGCGCTGCTGCTGGAGGAGATGAAGGGTGAGGACCGGCTCCGCCGGGTGCTCGGCCCCGTCCAGCTCACCGCCCTGGGCGTGGGCGCCATCATCGGCACCGGCATCTTCGTGCTCACCGGTGTCGCCGCGCACGACAAGACCGGCCCGGCGCTGATGCTCTCGTTCGTGGTCTCCGGCCTCGCCTGCATCTTCGCGGCGCTCTGCTACGCCGAGTTCGCCTCGATGGTGCCGATCGCCGGCTCGGCCTACACCTACGCCTACGCCACCCTGGGCGAGCTGTTCGCCTGGATCATCGGCTGGGACCTGGTGCTGGAATACGGCGTCGGCTCGGCCACCGTCGCTCACGGCTGGTCGCACTACTTCCAGGACTTCATCGGGATCTTCGGGGTCCACTTACCCGCGGCGCTGACCAACGCGCCGTTCGACTGGGTGAGCGGGCACGTCGCCTCCACGGGCGCGATCATCGATCTGCCGGCGATCGTCATCACCGCCGTCATCACCTGGATCCTGGTGCGGGGCATCAAGGAGAGCGCCAGCTTCAACGCCGGCATGGTGATGGTCAAGCTGGCGGTGGTCTTCTTCGTGATCATCGTCGGCGCCTTCTATGTCAACCCGGCCAACTGGCACCCGTTCGCCCCCTTCGGCTTCACCGGCATCAGCTTCTTCGGCAAGCCGCTGTTCGGAGCGACCGACGCGGGAGGAAACCCGGTCGGCATGCTCTCGGGCGCCGCGATCATCTTCTTCGCCTACATCGGCTTCGACGCGGTCTCGACGCAGGCGGAGGAGGCCAAGAACCCCAAGCGGGACGTGCCGATCGGCATCGTGGCTTCGCTGATCATCTGCACCGTCCTCTACATCGCGGTCTCGGCCGTGCTCACCGGCATGGTCCGCTACGACCAGATCGACATCAACGCCCCGGTCTCCGGCGCCTTCAAGACGGTCGGCCTCACCTGGGCGCAGCTCCTGATCTCGATCGGGGCGCTCACCGGCATCACCTCGGTGCTGCTGGTGATGATGCTCTCCCAGCCGCGCATCATGCTCGCCATGGCCCGCGACGGGCTGCTCCCCAGGGGCTTCTTCGCCGCCGTCCACGAGCGCTTCCGTACCCCCTACAAGTCGACGATCCTCACCGGCTGCTTCGTGGCGTTGGCGGCGGGCCTGCTGCCGTTGCGCCTGCTGGCCGAGCTCGTCAACATCGGCACCCTGTTCGCCTTCGTCATCGTCTGCGCGGCGGTGCTCATCATGCGCCGCACCGACCCGGACGCCGAGCGGCCGTTCCGCGTCTGGGGCGCCCCCCTGACGCCGATCCTCGGCATCCTGATCTGCCTGCTGCTGATGTTCTCGCTGCCGGTCGAGAACTGGGTGCGGCTCTTCGTCTGGCTGGCGATCGGCTTCCTCATCTACTTCGGCTACGGCCGCAAGCACAGCGTGATGCACAA
>Ga0308176_10003312_pt1 | contig 10301 bp, 7 predicted proteins | sample PhyCR2_3_FD_203890 | JGI IMG/M metagenome (GOLD analysis project Ga0308176, IMG submission 203890) | Soil microbial communities from UC Gill Tract Community Farm, Albany, California, United States - DLSLS.C.R2 | ecosystem: Environmental > Terrestrial > Soil > Agricultural land | place: USA... | reverse complement strand
TGATCAGCGCCTTGGACAGGTCACCGGTTCTTGGGAACAGCAGTCCCTGGCTGCGGGCGGTCTCCCGGGCCCTGAGAGCGTCGTTGTAGACCACCCGCGCGCACCCGAACGCCTTCGCTAACGCCGTGCGCTGACCGGTGTTCGGGTACAGACGGAAGCTGTACCGAAGCTGCACGCGGGCCACGATACGCTTCCCGGATCTCGTCCGTCACTACTGGCGGGCGCAACGCCTCTGGTCCGGCTCGTACTTCGCCGGGTCGGTCGGCGGTGCGCCGCTCAGCATCGTGAAGCAGTACATCGAGCAGCAGAACCGGCCGCTCTGACGCCGGCCGAAGTGACCCGTGCGGATCCGTGCCCAAAGCTGAGGTCAGAGCAGGCTAAAGATTCGCTTCACCACCGGGCTGAAGCCCGGTGCACTGCGAATAGACCCGGTAGCCAGCGATCGGTGATGTCGGTCCAGCCGTGAAGGTAGGCGCTGCGCGCGCCGTGCTCTGCTGCTTGGTCGTAGAAGAGGGTGAACTTGTAGACCCTGCCGTCTCGTCTTGGGAGATGACTTGGCCGTCCTCGTGGTCGGGGCCCTCCTGCAAGAGGTCGACGACGATCGTTCGGTCCGGATCGAGTCCCTGGCCCTTCAGGAGTTCCCGCAACCGGCTCCACAGGTCGTAGTCGCTGGTCCTCAGGAGGTCGGTGTACTGAACGACGATGCTTGCCCGCTGCCGCGGCGGTACGGTGTGCGGCAGTCGATCGCGCGTTCTGCGATCGCTGACCAACAAGGGGGTTTCATGACACACCGCCGCCCGCGCCACCGTCGTAGAGTGATCGCCACAGCGGTCGGCTCGGCGGGTGCGCTGGCCGTCGCGCTGGCTATGGGGATGACGCCGACGATGGCCGCCGGGAAGACGTCCGACAAGCCTTCGGCCACCGGGTTCTCGGCCGACCAGCCCGACCCGAAGACGCCCTGGGCGCCTGAGAACGACGAACTCCCGCTGCACCACAAGCCCGTACATCCTGAGGCACTCACGTCCGCCCGCACCGCAGGGTCCGGTCTGCAGCTCAAGATGCCCGCACCGACCGGGAAATACAGCGTGGGCATGGTCGGTCTGCACCTCGTCGACAAGTCCCGTACGGATCCGTACGTGCCCGGCGACAAGCACCGCGAGTTGATGGTGTCGCTCTGGTATCCGGCCACCGCCACGTCCGGGCACTATCAGGCGCCGTGGATGCCGTCGATCTCCGGCGCCCACTTCCTCGCCTCGCGCGGGCTGTCGCCGCAGCAGGTGACCCTGCCGAAAACCGCGGGCCATGTCCTCGCCCCGGTGAAGACCTCGCTCGGCAAGCTGCCGGTCCTGCTGTACTCGACCGGGCTGCACTCGGACCGCGCGATGGGCACCGCGCTCGCCCAGGATCTCGCCAGCCGCGGCTACCTCGTCGTCACCGTCGACCACACCCACGACGCCAACGAGGTGCAGTTCCCCGGCAATCGGCTCGAGGTCAACAAGATGCCGTCGGGCGCCCACTCCTCCGACACGCTCAAGGTGCGTGCGGCCGACATCAAGTTCGTCATCAACGCGCTCGGCAAGATCAGCAGTGGCGGCAACCCGGACGCCGGCCACGCGACGCTCCCCTCGGGGCTGTCCAAGTCGGTGGACACCTCACGTATCGGGATGTTCGGCTGGTCGCTGGGCGGCGCGGCGGTCGACACCGCGATGCAGCTCGACAAGCGGATCGATGCCGGTGCCAACCTGGACGGCCAGTTCTTCGGGACGGCTCCGAGCAAGGACCTGGACCGCCCCTTCATGCTCTTCAGCTCCGGCTACCACAACCGCAACAACGACAAGTCGTGGCGCACGCTGTGGTCGCATCTGAAGGGATACCGGGTCGACATCAAGCTCAAGGGCTCGGCGCACCTGTCATTCAGCGACAACGAGTGGTTGGTGCCGCAGTGGGCGCGCCTGCTCGGGATCTCCCAGGATCAGATCCAGAAGCAGTACGGCACGATCGCCCCGGACCGGGCGGTCCAGATCCAGTGCGTCTACCTCGCCGCCTTCTTCGACCAGGAGCTGCGTCACAAGCACAGCACCCTGCTCGACGGGCCCGTCAACACGTACCCGGAGATCTCTTTCGTCCGCTGACCGGACAGTTGACCGGACAACTGACCGGACATCCGAAGGGCCGGGCCTGTTCGCGGGTCCGCCCTTCGGCGCGTGGGGGGCCCGCATGTGTCGCCGCCGCACACAAGTCCCGTTGTTTAGTGCGACACATGGGGCGAATGTATGATGGTTACGCGATCGCAGGGGGCTAGAATGTTCGCAAGATCGAACATGTGGGCGCCCGGCGCCAGTTGAGGAAGGACCCGCTGCCCTGTCCTCCGCATCCCGGGCGCCACGCCGACACCGCACCCGCCGCCGCGCCGATATGCCGATGCTTGGCGGGGTGCGCCCGCCGATAGCCTCACTTGTCGTACTCCTGCTGGTGGTCGCCGCCCTGACCGTGATCGGCCTCGACGGCATCCACACCGGGGGCATCCCGCAGGCCGCGCTGGAGGGTGAGCAGCGGATCGCCGCGGACACCGCGCTGTCGATGCGGACCGCGATCGAAGCCGAGGCGAGCACGGTACGCCGTACGGCCAACGCGTACCCGGCGACGAGCACATTGACCCCCACGACCGCGCTCAAAGCGCTGACCTCCGCCAGGAAGGCGGCCCTCGGCCGTGCACTGCTCGACGCGCGCACCGGCAAACTGCTGGCGACCGGCGGCAAGACCGTGCCGCTGTCCGGGGTGGACGCCAGGACGGCGTCCGGGCACGGGGAGATCCCGCCCCGGCTGGTGACGTCGGGCGGCACGCGACAACTGCTGTACTTCGCCAGGGTCACGCTGCCCGCGCAGCAGGAAGACCCCGACCAGGACCAGTACCAGGCCCCGAGCCGGACCGAGCGGCAGTGGCTGCTGGTGGTCTCCGAAGCGCTCCCTGCCCTCACGGCGTACGGCGACGGACGCACCGCCGAAGTGCTGGACGCGAGCGGCTCGGTGCTCACCACCGCGGTCCACGGCAAGGCGGCGCCGGCCGTCGCCCACAGTGGTCTGCCCGCGGCGGCGGCCCGCGCGGCGCATGGGTCGGAGAGTGACACCGACGCCTCGGGAAGCCTGCTGGGCGCCACCACCGGCAACCGGCGCCCCGTGGCCGGCTGGGCCCAGGTCGCCTCGGCGACCGGTCCCGGCGAAACCGACGACCTCGGTCTGGTGGTGCTCACCTCCCGCGCGGTGCCCGCCACGACCACCGCCGCCGACTACTCGCGCTTCGCGCTCGAGGCAGCCGGGGCGCTGGCCGTGGTCGCGCTGCTGCTCGGGCTGGTGCTGTACTTCTCCGTGCAGCGGCCACTGCTGCGGCTGTATCTGTCCGCCGGCCGCCTGGCCCGGGGCGCGAACGGAGGCGAGCCGACCGCGCGGGCGGAGCTGTCCCGGCCGGTTCCGGTGCATGGCTTCGGGGAACTGGCCCGGATCGGGCTGGCACTTGACGCACTGCGCCGGCAACTGCTCGGCGAGCGCGACCCGCAGGAGTTCCCCGCCCGGCGCGGACCGGGCTACCGGGCGCTGGCCGTGGCCGGCGTGGTGGTGGTGGCCTGCTGGTCGGTGCCGATGGTCTTCCTGCTGAACCGGGCGGACATCGCGACCGCGGTTCCGGCTCCGGTCCTCGCCGACCAGCAGGCGCGCACCGAGATCGCGACGCAGCGGATCCGGCAGTCCCTCGACCAGTCGTACACCGACCTGAGCGCCGCGGCAGCGAGTCTGCCGGGCAAGAGCCGGGCCGCCCAGACCGACGTTCTGCGGCAGTCCCTCGCCGACCACAAGCAGTACCGCTCGCTGTATCTCCTGGACCGCTCGGGCGACATCACGCTGAGGGTGGGCGGCACACCGCTGCGCACCCTCGTCCACGTACCCGGCGGCGCTGGGATCACCAACGTCAACACCTCGGGCCGGATCCCGGTGATCGCCGCCTACGCGCAGGTCCGGGCCGGCAAGGGCAAGGCCCAGGCAGCCGGGGTGGTCCTGTTCGGCGAGATCGACGTGAAGGTGCTCAACTCCATTCTGCCCAGGCCGAAGCTGGGCAGCGTCTGGGTGACGGACCGCGACGACAAGGTGCTGGCGGCGAGCGTGGGCTACCGCGCCTTCCAGTCGCTGCCCGACTCCGGCCTGACCCGTCTCGTCCGCGCCACCCAGGGCGCCCCGGGGACCACGGGCACCGCGACCTCGGCGGTGCACGACACGTCCTCCGGTCCATCGGTCGACGCCGCCGCCCCGCTGGCGCAGAGCGGCCCGACGGCCCGTCTCGGCTGGCACGTGGTGACCGCGGAGCCCGCGGCAGGGCTCCAGATCCCCGCGGTGCAGGCCGAGCAGCGCACCATGCTCGCCGGCATCCTGGGCCTCGCCGTGGGCGCGGCCTGCCTGGGCTGGCTGCATGTCGTGGTGGTCCGGCCGCTGCGCGCGGTCGCCGTGCTCGTCGAGCGGCTCGCCGGCGGAGACCGCCGCACCGTGCTGCATCCGGTCAACCACGACGAGATCGGCTCGGTCACCCGCAGCCTGGAGCTGGTGCGCCAGGCCCTGGCGGAACGCGACCGGGCAGCCAGATCCGGCCATGCCGCCGGGCCCTCGCGGTCCCTGCGTGAGAACACCCTCCAGCGGTAGAAGGACGGAATCGGCGTGCTCTTCCTCTATGTCATCGTCCTGTTGTGCTGCGCCGGGCTGTGGATCGCCGGAATCCTGGAGCAGCGGCGGCACTTCGCCTCGCTGGAGCAGATACCTACGCGGGTGCTGGTCAACGGCATCCGCGGCAAGAGTTCGATCACCCGGCTGTGCGCGGGCGCGCTGCGCGGCGGTGGCCTGGTCACGGTGGCCAAGACCACCGGCACCGCGGCCCGGTTCATCCATCCGGATGCCACCGAGGAGCCGATCTACCGCAAGTTCAACATCTCCAACATCGTCGAGCAGATCGGCATCGTGCGGCGGGCGGCAGCCTACCGGCCGGACGCGCTGGTGATCGAGTGCATGGCGGTGATGCCCGCGCTGCAGGAGATCAATCAGGAGAAGCTGATCCGTTCCACGATCGGCGTGCTGTGCAACGTCCGCGAGGACCATCTGGAGGAGATGGGGCCGACGCTGGACGACGTCGCCCGCTCGCTCTCCCGCTCGATGCCGGTGGGCGGGGTGTGCGTGACGGCGGAGAAGGACCGGCTGCACATCCTCCAGGAGGAGGCCGACAAGCGGAACTGCCGCCTGATCGCGGTCGATCCGGAGGCGGTGACCGACGCCGAGCTGCGCGGCTTCAGCTGGTTCACCTTCAAGGAGAACGTGGCGATCGCGCTCGCCGTCGCCGAACTGCTCGGCGTGGAGCGGCAGACCGCGATGCAGGGCATGTGGGACGCGCCGCCCGACCCGGGCGTGCTGTCCGTGGAGCGCTATGTCACCCCCGAGGGAAAGCGGCTGCGGTTCGCCAACGTCTTCGCGGCCAACGATCCCGAGTCGACGCTGATGAACGTCAGGCAGCTGGAGGATCTGGGCGCGATCAGACGGCCGATCGGCGTGGTCATCAACTGCCGCCCCGACCGGGTGGAGCGCAACGGCCAGATGGGCACGATCGTCCCCGACCTCGCCGCCGAGACTGTGTTCCTGATCGGCCACCCGACCAAGAGCGCCGGCGACGCGATTCCGGCCGGCTTCACCGGGCGGGTGGTGGATCTCGGCGGCGACCGCCGGGACCCCGAGGAGCTGACGGCGGCGATCCTCGCGGAACTCGGCCCGGACTCCTCGCTGGTGGCGATCGGCAACATCCACGGCCAGGGCGAGCTGTTCCTGGAGTCCCTGGCCGAGCTGCCGCTGGACGACTCCGAGGACCCGCTCGACCTCGTTCCCGACGGCGACGGCCTGGACCAGGAGACCATGCAGTTCGCCATACCCCGGGCTCGGGTCTCGGTGGCCCGGCCGCCCGAGCCGGAGCCGTACAGCTGGGTGGCACCGCTGGATTCACCGACGTACGCCTTCCGCGTCCCGGAGCAGCGCGAGCTCGCCCGCCGAGCCGCCGCCCGCCAGGGCCGGCCAGATGACCGGAGCACCGCGGGCGACCCGCAACACTCCTACGATCCGACCAAGTCCACGAGGAACCCGTGATCCCCGCCAACCTCACCGCACAGACCGCCGCGCTCGGGATCGCCCTCGGGCTGGTCCTCTCACTCATCTGCTATCTGACCACCAACCTCTCCCCCGGAGGGATGATCACCCCGGGCTGGATCGCCCTCACGCTCGTCACCGACGTGCGGATGGCCGGGCTGATGGTCGCCGTGGCGGCGGGAACGTACTTCATGACGAAGCTGGTGCAGCGCACGGTGATCCTCTACGGCAAGCGGCTGTTCGCCGCCGTCGTGCTGTGCGCGGTGCTGATGCAGACCACCGTGATGCTCGCCCTCAGCCACGAGTTCCCGCTGCTGTACACGTCACAGACCCTTGGCTTCATCGTCCCCGGCCTGGTCTCCTACCAGATGGCCCGCCAGCCGCTGGCGGCCACGGTCATCTCGACCACGGCGGTGACCCTGGCCACGTACGTGGTGCTGGTCGCCGGTCTGTTGATCGGGGCACTCCCCACCGGCTGACCTGTTCACACCCCCTCACCTCACAGTTCCAGGAGGATCGGCCATGCACTCCGCACATGACGGCAGACGTAGCCGCCCGACTCGACGCGCCGTGTTCCGGACGATCGCGGGAGTGGCGGCCGCCGGGGTGGCGGGCGGGTACGCCTGGGACCGCCTCGGGCACGGAAACGACGACGGTGGCGGTACGGCCGCCGACGGCACGGGCTCCGGCCCGAGCTCCCGGTCCACCGGGCCCCACACCTTCGAGCGGCTGTCCGCCCCGGATCGCACCGTGGTCCGGGCCGGCGACGGCGGCACGCTCGCCACTTTCACCGACGGCGCCCGTACGGCCGTACTCACCGGGCCCAGCCGCACCTTCAGCGAGCCGCGGACCACCGAGGCCAAGGTGACCACGGACGCCTGGGTGCGGGTGCTGCCGCACGCGTGGCAGCGGGGCATGGAGAAGTCCGCCTGGTTCAAGGGCTGGTTCAAGAAGGCCCTCGGCGACAGCAGCCCGGACGTCTTCGCCGTGGCGTTCCAGTACAGCAGCGCCGGGGCGCCCGACAAGCACAACGCCAAGGGCGTGCGCTACGCGGGCACCGCGCACTTCGGCCCGCGCAACTCCGCGGTCAAGAACCCGCTGGACTTCGCCTACTACGACGAGCAGTCCGACTTCTACGACTATCTGGGCATCGACTGGACCTTCCCCGACGGCACCCGCGTGCAGCCGGAGCAGGCCCGCTACGGCGATGTCGACTGCTCCGGCTTCCAACGTCTGGTGTGGGGCTACCGCATGGGCATCCCCATGCACAACACCAACACCAACACCAAGGGCGCCGGTCTGCCGCGCCGCGCCTACGCCATCGCCGCCTACGGTCCCGGCCGCACGGTGATCCCCCACACCGGCAAGAAGCAGGCCACCGATCTGGACGCCCTACAACCCGGCGATCTGGTCTTCTTCGCCATCATCAAGGACCGGCCGGACTTCATCGACCACGTGGGCATGTACATGGGCCTCGACGACCAGGGTCGGCACCGCTTCTATTCCAGCCGCTCCGCCGCCAACGGTCCGACCCTGGGCGACCTGTCGGGCCACGCGCTGCTGGACGGCACCGACTTCTACGCCCGCGGCTTCCGGGCGGCCCGCCGCCTGTGACTCCGCCGCGTGTGATGTCGCCGCCTGTGCACCGCCGCCTCACCTGACCTGCTGATCCGAGGACCACTGCCATGACCGCCATCCCCGCCGCCCAGCCCACCGGAGCGCAGCAAGGCCGCCGGGCGGCGAACCGCCGCTCCGACCGACCGGAGGACGCCCCGCGCTGGGAGCGCCCGGCGCTCGCCGCGGTACTGGCCGTCGCCACGGTGCTGTACTCCTGGGGCATCGGGCAGGCCGCGCTCCACCCCTTCTACGGTGCGGCGATACGCTCGATGGCGGGCAGCTGGCGTGCGTTCTTCTTCGGCGGGCTCGACGCCTCCGGCTCGATCAGCATCGACAAGCTGCCCGGCGCCTTCTGGCCCGACGCCGTCTCCGTCTGGCTCTTCGGCCCGCACACCTGGGCGGCCGCGCTTCCGCAGGTCGTCGAGGGCGTGCTCACCGTATGGCTGCTGCACCGGATCGTACGGGCCTGGGCCGGTCCGTTCGCCGCGCTGATCGCCGCACTGGCGCTCACCCTCACCCCGGTCACCGTGGCGCTCAACCGTGCCACCATCCCGGACACCGCGCTCACTCTGCTCCTGGTGGCGGCCGCCGGAGCACTGCAGAAGGCGGTGCGCACCGAGCGGCTGCTGCCGCTGATCACCTGCGGGATCTGGGTCGGGCTCGCCTTCCAGGCGAAGATGCTGCAGGCGTGGCTGGTGCTGCCGGTCTTCGCCGCCGTGTACCAACTCGTCGCGCCCGGCAGGCCGTTGCACCGGGCTGCGCGCGTCCTGGTGGGCGGGGCGGTCGCGCTGGCGGTCTCCTGCTCCTGGATGTTCATCGCCTGGGCGACACCGGCCGCCGACCGCCCGTACCTCGACGGAACGTCCGACAACAATCCGTTCGCCCTGGTCTTCGGTTACAACGGCCTCAGCCGCTTCAGCAGCGATCCCACCGCGTTCGGCGCCGTCGCGGGCACCGCCGCCAGCCGCACCACCGGCAACACCGGCTGGGACATGCTGATCAACGACACGGTCGGCCCGCAGGTCGCCTGGTTGCTGCCGCTCGCCGTGCTCGCCGCGATCCTGGGCGTCGGCCGGCGCGCCGGCCGACCGCGAACCGACCTGCCGCGCGCGGGATTTCTGCTGTGGGGTGGCTGGCTGGCCGTGCACGCGCTGGTGTTCAGCGTCTCCAACGGCAACCACGCCTACTACACGGCCGTCATCGCCCCGGCGCTCGCCGCGCTGGCCGGCGGCGGCCTCGCGCTCTTCCGCTCGCAGTACGAGGCGACGTACGAGCCGGAGCCGGCGGCGGAGTACGAGGCGCAGCACGAGGCGGCCGGCCGGCGACACCTTGCGCTGCCGGCGGCGATCGCGCTGACGGCGGCGTGGGCGCTGGTGCTCGACTGGCCGACCCGATTCGTCTCCTGGCTGCTGCCGGTCGCTGTGATGCTCGCGCTGTGCGGCGTGGTGGGCCTGTGCAGCCGGGGGCCGCGCACCTCCCCGCGGAAGATCCACGCCGCCCTCGCCGCCGGGATCACGGCCACCCTGGTCGTACCGGCCGGCTGGGCCGTCTCCAGCCTCAACCCGCTCTACGCGGGCGCCGCCACCTCGCCGATGGCCGGTCCGGTCGGCAAGTCGTACCACGAGCATCCCCGTCACGCTCCGCGGAGGAGAGGACTCGACCGGCCCAGCGCCCATGACACCGCCCTGTTCGCCTACCTCACCACGCACCGCCACGGCGAGAAGTACCTGCTTGCCACCCAGGCCGCCTACACCGCCGAGCCCCTGCTGCGCGCGAAGTCCGAGCCCATCCTCGTCATGGGCGGCTTCACCGGCAGCACCCCCTTCCCGACCGCCCAGCAGCTCGCCAGCCTCGTCACCGCCCACCAGCTGCGCTATGCGCTGCTCACCACCCAGCGCCCCACCACTCCCGCCACCACCTGGGTGAAGACCCACTGCACCCGCATCCGACCCACCGCCTACGGCGTCCGCACCGACGGCAGCTTCACCCTCTACGACTGCGCCCCCCAGAGGTGAGGCGACGCCCGCCCCAGGTCAGAGACCCCGCCCTTTCTACTGTCCTCGGTGATCACCTGGGCTGACGGACCACGAGTTTTGGCGGGACGACTCCGGCCAGGCCGGCGACCTCGCGTACAGCGGTGTCGGCTCGACGAGCGGGATACAACGCAGGCGCACGTGGTCCGGCCGCGGCGCGTCGGCGGGGAAGACGGTGAAGCCCTCAGGGGCGGCGCGGAGCGGCTGGAGAAGGTGGTCCAGGCCGAGATCCGGGCCGCCGTGCCGCCGCGTGATCCGGAACCCGTCGGCGAAGCGGCGCAGGACAACGGACACTGCAGTCCAGCCGAGCAGGCGATGCCCTCCGGTCTGTGCAAGGCGCCCAGAGTGCGCCCGTAAGAACGGACAACAAACAAACCCCAGGCCGCTGACCTGGGGCTTCAAGAAGAGCGGGTGACGAGAATCGAACTCGCGCTCTCAGCCTGGGAAGCTGCGGTCATTTAGGGCGGGTACGGCAGCTGACCAGAGCGA
>Ga0308176_10003311_pt1 | contig 10302 bp, 6 predicted proteins | sample PhyCR2_3_FD_203890 | JGI IMG/M metagenome (GOLD analysis project Ga0308176, IMG submission 203890) | Soil microbial communities from UC Gill Tract Community Farm, Albany, California, United States - DLSLS.C.R2 | ecosystem: Environmental > Terrestrial > Soil > Agricultural land | place: USA... | reverse complement strand
TGACCAAAGGCCATGAACGCAGCCGCCGCGCCTACAAGCGGCAGCACAGCGAGACGCTTTCGCATGTCCGCTATATTAGCAATTTTCCTGGCTTTTGTTTTTACGCTAATATGCGTGACATGTCCTTCGGTCGCGCAAACGTCCTTGCCTTCGAAAGCCGCCGTTCCAATGAGATTGGAGAACTGATCCGGATTAATGGCGGCGAGCCGTTTGTCGCGCCCGCCGTGGTAGAGGTGCCGCTCGAGATCAATGACCAGGCGTTCCGCTTTGCCGACAGGCTCTATGCGGGCGATTTCGACATGATGATTTTCCTGACCGGCGTCGGAGCAAGGCAACTCCATCGTGTGCTGACCACGCGCGATCCGGAGGATTTGTTTCTTCACGCGCTTCGGGGACTGGCAGTAGTAGCTCGCGGCCCCAAGCCGACGGCCGTGCTTCGCGAATGGAAAGTGCCGATTGCCGTCAGCGTTCCAGAACCGAATACTTGGCGGGAAATCTTAGCGGCCATTGAAAACAGGACTGAGCAATCGGTCGCCGTGCAGGAGTATGGACGACCGAATCGGGATCTGACCGATGCGCTACTGGCACAAGGACGCAGGGTGACGACCGTTCCGATTTACCAATGGAGATTGCCGGAGAACAAAGAGCCACTCATGACGGCACTCGGCCGGCTACTGCGCCACGAATTTTCAGCCGTGCTGTTTACGACTGGTGTCCAGATCGACCACTTTTTGGATTTCGCTGAGCAGAACGGCCAGCGAGAAACGGCGTTGTCAGCCTTAAAGCAGCTTTTTATCGCGTCGATCGGACCTACTTGCAGCGAGACGCTGCGGGAGCACGGGCTGGAGCCCGCGTTGGAGCCCAGCCACCCGAAGATGGGAATCCTGGTCCGGGAAGCTGCGCTGGCCTACGGTGCGCGAACGGTTTAAGAGACTATAAAGACGTGAAGAAGCTCCACTGTTCTGTTGTCGTCGGATTATTGGCTATGTCGCTTGCATCAGCAGAGACCATTACCGTTGACGTGAATGCTGCGTCACACCCGTTCCCGCATATATGGGAGCAGATGTTCGGCTCGGGGCGCGCGGTGCTGACACTACGTGAGAGTTACCGGGACGATTTGCGGGCAGTGAAGCAGATTACGGACTTTCAGTACGTTCGTTTTCACGCCATCTTTCAAGACGAGATGGGGGTCTATGACGAGGACGCCCAAGGAAAGCCTGTCTATAACTTTTCGTATGTGGATCAGGTGTACGATGGCCTGCTACAGAATGGAGTGAAGCCGTTCGTGGAACTGAGCTTCATGCCACGCAAGCTGGCAGCGAATTTGACACCACATCCTTTCTGGTACAAGCAACTTCCCTCCCCTCCGAAAGACTCGGCCAAATGGGCAGCTCTGATTCAGGCTTTCACACAGCACCTGGAGCAGCGCTATGGAAAGAGTGAAGTGGAACAGTGGTACTTCGAAGTGTGGAACGAGCCAAACATCGACTTCTGGAATGGCACGCCGAAGCAGGAGACCTACTTTGCTTTTTACGACACAACGGCAAAGGCGATCAAGAGCGTCGATCCGGTGATTCGGGTGGGCGGTCCAGCAACGGCGCAGGCGGCCTGGGTGGATGCGTTTATCAAGCACTGCACTGAGAACCACGTTCCCTTCGATTTTGTATCAACACACATCTATGGGAACGAGAAATCCGAGGACGTGTTTGGGAAACACCTCGACATTGTGCGAAAAGATATGGTCGGGCTGGCGGTCAAAAAAGTCTACGACCAGGTGAAGTCCTCGGCGGCTCCCAACACGCCCATTATCTGGTCTGAGTACAACGCGACGTATCTGAATCAGGAACAGGTAACCGACAGCGCCTTTATGGGTCCGTGGCTGGCAAACGACATCCGAGAGTGCGATGGACGGACGGCCCTGATGTCTTACTGGAGCTTATCGGACGTGTTTGAAGAACAAGGTGTCGTGAAGGCTCCATTTTATGGCGGCTACGGTCTGATGGCAGAGCGCGGCATCCCTAAGCCAGCCTTTCGAGCATTTGAGCTGCTGCACCGGTTGGGAGACCGGCGCCTCTCAAACCCGTCAGAGAACGCGCTTGTCACAGAGCGCGCTGATGGCACGGTAGTCATTGCGCTGTGGAATTATGCGGAACCGGGCGAAAGTGTTGCGCCTAAGACATTTCAGCTCGAGGTGAAGAATTCACAGGCAAAGCATTACCTGATGCAGTTCGTTGATCCTGACCATGCTTCTTCGCTAAAGGCCTGGAAGGAGATGGGCAGCCCGGCGAGCCCGACTTTGGAGCAAATCGCAAAGCTGAAGAAAGCGTCCGAGCTACCACCCGTCGAGATGCATGCCGTCAGTGACCCGATTACAGTTGCTCCGCAGGGCCTGGTTGTTCTGGAGCTTCAATAAGCTTTTTTCTGAGCCGGACGACGTCACCGATCACAAAGACGGCTGGATTCGATGCTTCGACGTCTCCTGCGGCAACGGCTGCGAGATCGCTTTCAATCACCCTCGCATTCGGGGTCGATCCCCGTTCCACAAATGCCACCGGCTGGTGAGGCGGACGGCCCGCTTCAATCAGCGAGCGGGCGATGAAGTCCCGATTCTTTACGCCCATGAGAATTACCAGAGTGTCCACGGCAGCATACTTTCCCCACTCCTGAGCGGCTCCGGTATGGCAGTGGCCGGTGATAACAGCAAAGCTTTGCGAGACCCTGCGATAGGTCAGCGGGATTCCCGCTAAGCCCGGAACCGAGATCGACGAGGTCACCCCGGGAATTAGTTCAACCTCGATGCCATGCTGGAGGGCGAGCGCCCATTCTTCGGCACCACGACCAAACACAAGGGGATCGCCGCCTTTCAGGCGAGCTACTGCTTTTCCGGATACAGCGTGCTGCCGAATCAGGTCGAAGATGAAACTTTGTTTATGTTCCTGCTCGCCCTGATGCTTGCCGACGTAGACGAGTTCAGCATCGGGACGGGCATGGGCCAGGACTTCGGGACTGATCAGGCGGTCGTAAAGTACCACGTCCGCCAACCCGAGGACGCGCACCGCCTTCAAGGTCAGGAGTTCCGGATCCCCCGGACCGGCACCGATCAGGTAGAGTTTTCCTCGTTTGGTCACTAAGCTGCCTCTATTAGTAAATTAGGGGGTAACTCTGCAGCCGGGATCACCCGTGAAGCTGCTTTTTCTCTTGGCCTGTTCGCTCCGACGTTGAGCCTCAGTGCAACCGCGCAGACTCTCCGGGAATGCCAAGCAGCGGAATGACGTACCGGGCTGCCTGCTTGACCTAGTCTCCCCTGTTCAGCGATTTCGCCACGGGCAAGGTGGCTGAAGACTACGGTGTCCTAGTTCCACAATACGGCATCGCCGAACGGGTGACTTTTGTCGTCGATAAAGGGGGCAAAATCAGCTACATTGAACACGGTGCAGACGCGGTAAAAATCGTTGGCGCGGGTGAGGCTTGCAGCCGCCTGGAGCGAGCAGCCCAGGAAGTAAATAGGTTTTTCTCCGTAACTAAACGCGGTTTGCGTCGAAGATAGATATACAAATGCAAACGCTGAAGCTGAAGCACCTCCTCGCCATTCGGTGGTTCCACTGGATCAACTTCCCGTTACTTTTTCTTATGATCTGGAGCGGGATCTTGATTTATTGGGCCTACGACATCTACAGCGTCGGGCCATTCCACTTCTTCCCGCAGCCGGTTTACAACGCCCTTCATATAGATCACCGCCTGGCGGATGGAATGGCGATGCATTTCTTTTTTATGTGGTTGTTCACGATCAATGGAATTCTGTATGTCGCATATACATTCTTTTCCGGGGAATGGCGATTTCTCGTGCCGCGATCATTTACTGCCTTCCGGGATGCTTTTCACGTTGTACTATACGATCTGCACGTTCGCAAGGAATTGCCCCCGCAGGACAAGTACAATGCGGCTCAACAGCTTACATACTCCGCCATCGTTGTGATGGGCGGTTTATCGGTGATTACGGGGCTAGCCATTTACAAGCCGGCGCAACTGGCCTGGCTTGCGATGTTGTGCGGCGGTTACCAGACAGCGCGGCTCGTTCATTTCTGCTTGACGATTGGATATCTGCTGTTTTTTGTTTTGCATGTGGCTCAGGTAGCCAGGGCCGGTTGGAACAATTTCCGGTCTATGGTGATCGGGTGGGAAGCGGTAAAGAGTCATGAATAAGAGGCAGCGCGAGATTATTCTTCCGGACGAAGAAGCGCGGCGAGATCTGAACCGAAGGAGCCGGCGCGGCTTTTTGATTGGCGGACTTGCCGCAGTTGGGGCGATTGGCGGCTACGAATGGCTTCGCAACGCCAAGCAAGACAACCAAAGGCCTTGGCCGGAGCGCCGAGTTCTGGACGCAAACGGGAGACTGGCGCACGCTTATTTGAGCGACAGTCATCTGATGCCCACCTACTCGCCGAACGAGGTCACGCCGCTAAAGGCTAATGGCGATATTGGGCTGACTGAGGCGATCGATCCCGGCCAGTGGAGCCTGGCCGTGACAAGCGACGCGGGCGGTCCGGACCTGACACTGTTACTGCGGGACATTCAGGCGCTTCCACGCGTGGAGATGATTACGAAGTTCTGCTGCATCGAGGGCTGGAGTACGATCAGCCACTGGGCGGGCGCGCGTTTTTCCGATTTCACAAAGAAGTATTATCCGCCCGGGCGCAAACTGACGAACTATGTTTCGCTGACTACGCCGGATGAAGAGTATTACGTGGGGTTGGATATGAAGAGCGCGCTGCATCCGCAGACACTGTTGGCATACGAGTACGATGGCAAGCCATTGAGCCCTGCCCACGGCGCACCACTTCGGTTAGTGATTCCGGTAAAGTACGGCATCAAGAATCTGAAAAGGATCGGCGCTATTGAATACTCCGATGAAAGACCGGACGATTATTGGGCCGAGGAAGGCTACGACTGGTTCGCGGGACTGTAGAACACGGTATTTGCGATCTTAAGCAGGAAGGGCGCCCGAAGGCGCCCTTCCTGTAGAGCAGTTCCAGAGAAGTTGGGCTAGAAGTTATATTTCAAGCCTAGCTGGATGTTGCGGGCTCCTTGCGAAGTACCGATTCTGCCAAGAGTGCTTCCAATAGCTCTGGACGGCGCATTCAGTATGGGTGTATTCGAGACGTTCAAGAACTCGCCGCGAATTTCCAGGTTTTGGTTTTCGACGATATTGAAGTGTTTCGAAACACTCAAGTCGACCGTGTGAAGACCCGGGCCGCGCACCGTTCCAACACCGCAGGTTCCGAAGCCGGACGTTGGAGCCGCATACGAAGCAGGATCGAACCACTGGTAGCCGCCGCCAATAGAACCTGGGGCATCCCTGGTGCCAAACACAACGGGAGGCGCGATGCAGTTAGCGCGCGCGCCGCGAGACTTGGTTCCAGACTTGTCAGGCGCGCTGATCGTGAGCGGGAATCCGCCATGCCAACTCGGAATAGCGTTCACCTGCCACCCACCGACGAACCCATCCACGACCCGGTTCATGTTTTTGCCGATCGTTCGGTTCCGCCCAAAGGGCAGATCGTAGCTGACGTAACCGGAGAAAATGTGCTTGACATCGTAATAGCAGGGCCCCCATTCGGCCTTACGGTTATATAGGTTCTGCCAATAAGCGGAGGTCGGAGCAGCTTGGCCACTCGCGCCGTAATAGCCGATGGAATCGGTTTCACATTTCGACCAAGTGTAGTTGAACTGAAATGCCAGTCCGGAGCTCAGCCGCTTTTGAATTGTTGCTTGTAATGCGTTGTAGCTTTGATTCCCGGTGGAGGCGCTGCCGGAAATTTGCCCGATTTCACTCTGCAGCTTTGGATTGCCAGAAAGATAAGGACTGTTGACCGTAGTTCCGTTGGGCAGCAGGTAGCGTTGCAGGTAGGGCATAGCCACCATCAAATGGCTTACTTTTTGGCCAACGTATCCGACCTGAGCCGTAAGGGAATTTCCAAACTGCCGCTGAACGGTGAAGTTCCACTGATTGGATTGTGCGGGACGAACGTTGGGATCCCACAGACGAATGGTTGCGTTAGAGAAGCAGCTGGGAGCGTAGGCCAACAGGGCTGTTTCGTTGCAACCCGATCCGCCAGACAGGGGAGCAAAGCCCTGATCCAAAGTAGACCCTGGATACGCGAGGTTGGTGTAGTCGGCCAGATTCTCGCGGCCAAAAGGCGGATTGAGCGTTAATCGAAGATTGGTACCGGTTCCTTCCAGATAGGAGGAAAGCGTGTAAGCCGCACGAATTACAGTTTTGCCGCCGCCGGGCGTCCAGGCCAGACCGATGCGCGGCTGCCAGTTTCCGATACCGTTGTAGGTGTTGTAAAGAGCCCTGCTGTTACCGTTTTGGCCGGGTTGCTCGACCTGACCGGAGATAAGTCCGAAATTAGTTTGGCGATCGTGGACCTCCACCCACGGAGTATGGATCTCGTAGCGAAGACCGAGATTCACGATCAAATTATTCTTCGCATGCCAATCGTCTTGGAAATAGCCGCCAAACACGTTGCCCCGCTGGCCCCATGTGCCTTCATTGATACCGCTGCCGATCTGCGCCGGAAGTCCAAGGAGGAAGTCTGACTCAGCACGGCCAGAATACCGGCCGTCATAAGTAAAGGTTCCGGCGGCACCGTTGTTTCCGGAGTAGTAGGTATCGAGGCGTTGGCGATAGCCTTGGAAGCCAAATCGCATCGTATGCGATCCCTTGGTCCAGATAGCCGTGTCTTCGTACTCAATAACAGTGTTGGCAAAGAGCTGTGTGACGTTTGACGTTCCGATATCGGAAGCGAAGAAATTGGACGTAAAGGTTTGCAGGGGCAAGAAGTCGCTTGGAGCATTCAGGATCCCAACCGTCTGGGCGAGATTTCCCAATCCTGGCGAGGGGCTTTTTCCGTTGTTGATGTAGACATAGTTGACGCCGACGCGGGCGTCATTGACGAGTGCCGGCGTTACCGTGCGGGTGTAATCGAGAACGCCATTGTGCACAGGAGTGACTTGGAATCCGTTGTAAAGCAATGGCTGGCTATTGAGGGTGGGATTATCGATCATGCTCTGCGAGTAACGGCCGAACAGGTGATCCTTATCCGTGATGGCATAGTCGACTCGTGCGTCGCCCTGATCCCCATTGATGGCGGTACGCACGGAATTAAAGGCATTGTTAACCAGATTTCCGTTAGCAGGTTGAGGATAGTATTGCGAGTTGACGATCTTCAGGGCAACCGGGCTCAGTTGAGAGGTGGGAATGACGTTACCCGCAAACGTTGTGCCGGGAACGGCTGGGTTTTTGAGCTGGTAGCCTTGCGACAAGAGCTGCGAAAAGTTACCCTGGCGTTCCGCTGTGGTGAGGACGGTGTTGGCAGTGGTGCTGGCGGGAGTATCGAAGCGCTCACCCTGGTAATCGACAAAGAAGAACAGCTTATCCTTCTTAATAGGGCCGCCTAAAGTGCCTCCAAACTCATTCCAACGAAGCAGTGGACGGCGAGTACCGCTGAAATTGTTTGACCACTGATTTGCGTTGAGCTTGTCGTTCCGGAAGAATTCATATACGTCACCATGAAAGCCATTACTGCCGGACTTGATAGAGACGTTGACAATTCCTCCCATGAAATTGCCGAACTCCGCCGTCGCGTTTTGCGAAATCAGGTTGAATTCCTGGATGGCATCGGGCTGAGGAGCGTAGCCGACTAGGTTGTCCGAGACTTGATTATTGTCGACACCATCGAGAAGAAAGTTGTTGGTTTGTTCGCGATTGCCATTGATATATGGCCGTGCACTGCCTGAAGTGGTCTGACCGTTCGCGAAGCCGGACGGATTCGGGTGAACGCTGCCCGGCGAAAGCAGGGTTAGCTGAACATAGTTGCGGGTCGCCAACGGAAGCTGAGTGTTTGTGCGCGCATCAATCACGGTGCTGAGCTGTGTGGTTTCCGTTTGCAACAGAGGCGGAGCTTCCGTCACAGTAACGGTCTCGCTCATTTGACCGACCTTCAATTCGAAATCGATGTTTGCCCGTTGGTTCAACTGCAAGGCGATATCGGAGCGTTGTGCGCTTTGAAAACCCTGGCTTTCCACTTTCAGGCTGTAGCGGCCGATGGGTAGACGCGGAAAGTTATAGAATCCGTCGCCATTACTGGTAGTGGGCCAAGCGGTACCGCGGTCCAGATCAGTTGCGGTAATCTTTGCTCCAGCAACGGCGGCCCCGGAAGGATCGGTAATGGTGCCGTTAATGGCGGCCGTCACCTCCTGGCCGAGTGATGGGAGGGGCATTGACGAAGCGACAACGAAAATGCCGAAAACAAGGGCGAGAAGCCATCGCGAAGCAACGACGGCGTGTGAAGAAATTTGCATAAGCTGACAACTCCTTGACTAACCAAAGGCAGATAGGGCTTTCGGACTAGGAAATCTACGCTTTAGCGCAATTGTAATGAGCACAACATCCCCAGTCAAGAGAAAAATGGAAAGAAAAAGAAAACCTTCGAGAAGGATATCGAAAGCAAACGCACTACACGCTCTCGGAGAGGCTTAAGCGAGGCAGACTTCAACGTTCTGTGACTGGAGTTTTTCGACGTCGGCAGCGGGTGCTCCTGAGTCGGTAATAACACGGCGAATACGCTTGAAGTTCGCAATCAGGGAGAGGCTGCGGTGCCCGAATTTACTGGAATCGGCGATCACGGTCACTTGTGCGGCGGCTTCGATCATTCGCTGGTTCAACTGGGCCTCCATAATGTCGAGAGTAGTGAGGCCCCAATCCGGGTCGAGGCCAACGGTGCTGAGGAAACAGTGATCGGCGTGGAGGGACTGCATCATGGCTTCCGCCTGGGGACCCACAAAGGCCTTCGACACACTGCGCATGATGCCGCCGATCATCACGATTGAGAGATTGGGGACCTCGGCCAATATCGACGCAATGTTGAGCGCATAAGTGATCACGGTCAGGTTCCCGGGCGTGTTTTGCCGTAGCCGCAGAGCCAGTTCCGCCGATGTGGAACCGGAGCAGAGAATTACCGTTTGGAGCGGTTTGATGAGTTGGACCGCGGCCTCAGCGATACGGACTTTTTCCTCGTGATGAATGCTTTCGCGTACCTTCAACGGGTGTTCCGGTATCGCGGCAAGGGGACGGATGCCGCCGCCATGAGAGCGCACAAGAGATCCGCTTTCGGAGAGAGTGTCCAGGTCGCCACGGGCGGTTACTACAGAGACGCCAAACCGTTTAGCAACCTCCTCGACAGTAATACGTCCATGACGTCCGAGCAGGGCGAGGATTTCCCGTCTACGTTCTTCCGCGAGCATGCGATTGTGCTTTTCCCTAGGCATAGGGCGGCCCGAGGCGCTGACGCCGACTGGATCTGTTTCCACTACGGACGGAGGGAGACATGGAGCCGCTGATTATTTTACGTTAGTTTTCCCAATTAACAAAGCTTTGAATACTTTATGGTTTCTTATTCTTTCTCTTCGAAAGCCAGACAGGCCAATCAGGCCGCCTTGGATGGCAGTGGCCGATCTGGCGATTGGCTCATGGTTTGAGCAAGGCGCTCTTCCTCCTTCAGAAAGCAGTTCTCACGGCCCCGGCGTACCGGGTTCCAGGTGGCAATTTCCTTCAGGAATTCGTTCTCTGAAAATTCGAAGCCAATTGCGCCGAAATCAAACACTTTGTCTTGCACCCGATGGCGATAGTAAGAAGTCACGGCTTTTTCAAAGCGCTGCTTTCGGGCTGCAAGGCGCTCCTCCTGCAGCTGCTTGAGTTGGGCGAGGTCTTTTTCGCGCTGCCGACGGAGCCGGTTCTCCTGAACTGTCAGGTTATTCAGCGGCCGTTGATAGACAAGGAATGTTTTGGCGTCGATCAAGGCATTTCGGAGGGATTCGTCCGTGCTCTCAAACTGCGCAGCCAGTTCCATGCGGCCTAAAGCATAGATACCGGTTTCGAGGGAGGGGATACGGGCGATGCGCCATTCGGTATCGGCAATCGATTGCACGAGAAGCCGTTCGGCATCCGTAGCAGGCGAGTACTGTGCTTCCAGGGAAGCAATATGACGCTCATAAGCTTCTACGTCGTCCCCGGGCAGTAAAACGGTGCGCCCCGTAAGGCCGGTCCGCACGGCATTCAGGGAAGAGTTTGTTTTGCCTCCTTCGGTGCGCGGACCGGTAGAGCGTTGGGCGTTCTCGCGATTGGCATTGATTTGTGCGTCGGTGGCCATAAAGGATTCTCGCGAAAGACGGTAGCATGACGGTTCAAGCCATTTCCTGCAAGTTTCTGATTTTACTGAGGAATTAAGCTGTGACTGGGGA
>Ga0308176_10003310_pt1 | contig 10304 bp, 11 predicted proteins | sample PhyCR2_3_FD_203890 | JGI IMG/M metagenome (GOLD analysis project Ga0308176, IMG submission 203890) | Soil microbial communities from UC Gill Tract Community Farm, Albany, California, United States - DLSLS.C.R2 | ecosystem: Environmental > Terrestrial > Soil > Agricultural land | place: USA... | reverse complement strand
TGCGCCAGGACGAACGTGCCGGCCGCCACCATCGTGGCCGCGTGGATCAGCGCAGAGGCGGGGGTGGGACCCTCCATGGCGTCGGGCAGCCAGTCGTGGAACGGGAACATCGCCGACTTGCCGAGGATGCCAATCAGCAGCAGGACCATCGGCAGGGTCGGCGAGTCACCGGCATACGAGGCGATGACGACCGGGTATGCCGTGGAGCCGGCGTGGGTGGCCAGGGCCACCACCCCGAGGACGAACCCGACGTCCGCGAGCCGGGTGACGAGGAAGGCCTTGAGCGCGGCCCGCCGCGCGCTCTCCTTGCGGCTCCAGTGGCCGATGAGCAGGTAGGAGCACCAGCCCATGACCTCCCAGCCGATCAGGGTGAGGACGAGGTCTGCGGACTGGACGGTCAACAGCATGCCCGCGCTGAAGATCGAGACGGTCGCGGCGAAGACGCCGTAGCGGTCGTCGTCGCGCAGGTACCAGGCGGCGAAGGCCTGGACTGCCCACGTCACGACCGCGACCACGGCGGCGATCAGCGCGACCGGCGCAGTTGCCTGCAGCTCCAACGGGATCCGTAGCTCGCCCGCGTGGAGGGGCGCGAGCGTGTGCGCCGCCCGCGCGGGCTCGGCGGCGTGGACCGCGACGAGCTGGACGAGGGCGACCAGGAGGGTGAGCAGCGAGCCGCCCACCGCGACCAGGCGGGCGGCGCGGTGGTCGAGGTGGCGTGCGACGAGCAGCCCGAGCGCGGCGGCGACCGCCGGGAGCAGCACGACGAGCCGTGCCATGGCGCCGCTCACCGCTCGGACCCGCTCGGCTCCGTGGCACGGGAGAGGTCGATGTCACCGCGCAGCCGGAACACCGCGAGCACGACCGCGAGTGCCACGCTGACCTCGGCCGCGGCGATCGTGATGACGAACAACGCCAGCACGTTTCCGGCGACCCACCGGTCCCCGCCGGCCGCGCTGGTCGCGACGAGCAGGACGTTGGCGGCGTTGAGCACCAGCTCGATCCCGATCAGGACGAGCACGGCGTTGCGGCGGGCCAGCACGCCGTAGGTGCCCAGGCCGGCCAGGACAGCGGCGAGCAGATACGGCCCGGCGAGGTGGATCATGCCGGCTCCACGTCCTGTGCCGGCGCCTCCAACTGCTCCTCGACCGCGGCGTCCTCGGCGGCGCCGGCAATGCGCGACACCGCGAGCGCGGCGACGAGGGCCACGAGCAGCAGCAGCGAGAGCACCTCGAACGGCCAGACCCAGGTACCGAACAGCTGCTCCGCCAGGGCGCTCGTGTGCGTCTCCTCGCGCCTCACCGGTGGAGCCTCCCTCACCAGCGGCCAGAATGCAGCGCAGAGCAGCGCGGTGACGCCGGCGCCGAGCACCGCGGCGAGGACCCGGTGGGTTGGGCTGGTGCTGACCTCACGGTTGGGGCCGATCGGCGCGCGGGTCAGCATCAGCGCGAACAGGACCAGCACGACGATCGCGCCGACGTAGACCAGCACCTGCACGAGAGCCACGAACTCGGCGCCAAGGACGAGGTAGCACCCGGCCAGCGACCCGAGGCTCACCACCAGCCACAGGGCGGCGTGGACGACGTGCCGGGTCGTGACGGAGAGCAGCCCGCTGGCGGCGGCGATCACGCCCACGGCTGCGAACGCGACGTCGTAGCTGGTCACGCAGAGCGCTCCGGTCGCGGTGCCCGCGGTGGCTTGTTGGCCGCAGCCACCTCTGCGGGCTCGGCGGAGCGCTCGTCGAGCGCCGCCGGCGGCGGGACCGTGGCCATCCACTGGCCGAGCCGGTCCTTCTCGTGCAGCAGGTCGCGGATGTCGAGCTCGGCGTACTCGAACTCGGGACTCCAGAACAGCGCGTCGAACGGGCAGACCTCGACGCAGATGCCGCAGTACATGCAGAGGCTGAAGTCGATGGCGAACCGGTCGAGCACGTTGCGCTGCCGCTCGCGGCCACCGGGCGTGGTCGCCGGGATGGTCTCCTTGTGCGAGTCGATGTAGATGCACCAGTCGGGGCACTCGCGGGCGCAGAGCATGCACGACGTGCAGTTCTCGTTGAGCAGCGCGATGACGCCGCGGCTGCGCGGCGGCAGGTGTGGCGGGGCGTCCGGGTACTCGGCGGTGTGGGTCGGCCTGGCCATGGTGCGCGCCGTGGTGGCGAGCCCCTTGAGGATTCCGGGTATCCCGGTGGCGGACGGCTTCTTCGCAGGTGTGTTCATGCGGTGGTCACCACCCAGACACCGGTGATGGCCAGCTGGGCGAGGGCGAGCGGCACCAGGACGAGCCAGGCGAGCCGCTGGAGCTGGTCCTCCCGAAGCCGGGGCCAGGCGACCCGGAGCCAGATGACCACCACCGCGACCACGAACCCCTTGAGCAGGGTCCACAGCCAGCCGAGCTGGTCGCTGGCGAGGCCGTGCCAGCCTCCGAGGTAGAGCACCGCGAACAGCAGCGACATCACGACGATCCCGGCGTACTCGGACAGCAGGAAGAACGCGAACCGCAGCCCGGTGTACTCGGTGTAGGCACCGAACACGATCTCGGAGTCGGCCACCGGCATGTCGAACGGCGGGCGCTGCAGCTCGGCGACCGCCGCGACGAGGAACACGACGGCACCGGGCAGCTGCCACAGCAGCCACCACGGGCTCCATGCCTGCGCGATGCCGCTCAGTGACAGAGTGCCGGCGGCGAGGCACAGCGAGGCGACGGCCAACACCAACGGAAGCTCGTAGGAGAGCAGCTGCGCTGCGGCGCGCATCGCACCGAGCAGCGAGTACTTGTTGGCGCTGGCCCACCCCGCCATGAGCGTGCCCAGGATGCCGACCGCGGTGACGGCAAGGACGAAGACGGCCGAGGCGGGCAGGTCGGCGCCGACCACGCTGGGCGACAACGGGATCGCTGCCAGGGCGACGAGGTACGGCACGAGGGCCACAGCCGGCGCGAAGCGGAAGACGCGCTGGTCCGCGGCCGCCGGGGTGATGTCCTCCTTCTGCACGAACTTGACCCCGTCGGCAACCAGCTGGGCCCACCCGTGGAACCCCCCGGCATACATCGGGCCGAGCCGGCCCTGCATGTGTGCCATCACCTTGTGCTCCGTCTGTCCCACCAGCAGTGGCAGCACGAGGAACGCGGCGAGCACGCCGACGGAGCGCAACACGACCTCGACGGGGTTCATCGCGGCCCCCACTCGGGGTCCGGCACGCCGGGGGCGCTGACCCGGCGACGGCCGGTTGGCTTCGTGTGCTCGCTCTCCCCCGGCTCCTTGCCGCCGGGCCACGGCTTCGAGGCCCGGGCGGCGAGCACGAACGACTTGCGCAACGGTGTGCCCTCGAAGCCGTCGGGGAGCAGCAGCGGTCGCAGCCCCAGACCGGTGCCGTCGTCGAACCCGTCGAACTCGAGGCCGAACATCTCGTGGGTCTCGCGCTCGTGCCACGCCGCCCCGCGGAAGACGCCCGTGATGCTGGCCAGGGACTCGCCGTCAGGGACGCGGGTGCGGATCATGATGCGCCGCAACGCCTTCGGCGTCGATGGGTCGAGGAGGTGGCAGACGACGTCGAGACCCGGGGACTCCTCGAGGTCGGTCTGGTCCACGGCGGTGAGCCAGTCGAAGAAGCTGAAGCCGGCACCCCGCGCCTCTGTCACTGCGTCAACCCAGTCGGCGGCGTCGACCTCGAGCCGCTTGATGACGACGCCGTCCGTCGCAGCGGCTGGCTCGGTCACGGCTCGGCCCTCGTCACGGTGTCCGCGGCCGGTGGGGTCACGAGGCCGCGGGTCACCTCACCGGCCGTTGCCGTCCGGTGACCGGCATACTTGGCGCGGATTACCTTGGTGGACAAGGACTCCTGGGCGATCTTCTCCTGGAGGCGGATGATGCCCTGGAGCAGGGACTCCGGCCGCGGCGGGCAGCCGGGGACGTAGACGTCGACGGGGATGACCGTGTCGACGCCCTTGGTGACGCAGTAGGAGTCCCAGTAGGGGCCGCCGGTGTTGGAGCACGCGCCGAACGAGATCACGTACTTCGGCTCGGGCATCTGGTCGTAGAGACGGCGGACGGCGGGCGCCATCTTGTCGGTGACCGTGCCGCTGACGACCATGAGGTCGGCCTGTCGGGGGCCGGGGGCGAACGGGATCACCCCGAGCCTGATGAAGTCGTGGCGGGCCATCGACGCGGCGATGAACTCGATGGCGCAGCAGGCGAGGCCGAAGTTGAACACCCACAGGGAGTACCGGCGGCCCCAGTTGAGGACGACCTTGACCGGCTGGGGGGCGAGGTCCGCCGCGGCGCCCATCCGCGGCATACCGAGCTCGACGCCTGCCATCAGAGCCACCTCAGCAGGCCGCGCCGCGCGGCGTGCACCAGCCCGACGAGCAGGACGCCGATGAACACGGCGATCTCGACGAGTGACGCGGCGCCGAGGTGCGTGGAGCGGAGCACCAGCGCCCAGGGGAACAGGTAGACGGCGTCGACCGCGAAGATGACGTAGAGGAAGGCGTAGACGAAGTACCGGATCTGGGTCTGGGCCCAGTCACGGCCCACCGGGTCGACACCGGACTCGTACGTCGTGAGCTTGGCGCGCGTGGGCGCCTTCGGCGCGATCAGCGCGCGGGCCCCCATGGCCGCGACGAACAGCAGCAGGCCGACCACGACCACTGCGGCGACCACGACGTAGGGCGACACGCTTGGCAGCCTAGTGGCCAGCGGCACGGCATCCACGGGCCGACCACGGATGACTCGTCAGCTGTGGGTGCCTGTCCCGACCGCTTCGTCGAACGGGGCCAGCGGCTCGACCGCCGGGCCGTGGAGCACCGAGCCGTCCAGTCCGTAGCGCGAGCCGTGGCAGGGACAGTCCCATGACTGCTCGCTGTCGTTGAAGGAGACGGTGCAGCCCAGGTGCGTGCAGCGCGCGTCCACTGCGTGCAGGACCCCCTCTGCGTCGCGGTGCGCGGCGACCAACCTGGTGCCGACCCGGCCGACGCGTGACTGGCCCGGCGCGAGGTCCTCGGGCGACAGCTCGCGCCGCGCCGCGGAGGTGAGGTCACCCACCAGGTGGGCGGCCACGACGGCGTTGTCCTTGACCAGGCCGGGCAGCTGGTCCACGTCCGCCCTCGAGGGGTTGAACAGCGCAGCCCGCTCCCGGTCCGCGCGGCCCCGAACCAAGTCGGCCACCAGGAGACCGGCGGCGGTGCCGCCCGTCATGCCCCACAGGTTGAACCCGGTCGCCACCCAGAGGTGGTCGGCGGCCGGGTGGTACCGACCGGCATACATCATCCCGTCCGGCGTGACGAGGTCGTGTGCCGACCAACGGTGCGTCACCGAGGTCAGGCCGAAGTGCCTCTGCGCCCACGAGGCCAGCGCCTGGTGGCGCTCCAGGACTGCCGAGCGCGTGCCGACGCGGTAGTTCTCTCCTCCCACGACGAGGTCGGTGGTGCCGTCGTCGCGCGGGACGGTGCGCAGTGACCGTGACTCGCTGGTGCACAGGAACATCCCGTCGGGCGCCCGGGCCGGGTCCACCGGCCCGGAGACGACCAGGTCGCGGACGGGTTCGAGGCGGGCGAAGAAGCCGGCCCGGTCCAGGATCGGGAAGTGGGTCGCCACGACGACCTCCCTGGCCTCCACCGACCCGCGCGTCGTCGCGACGGTGTCACCATCGACGCGGGTCGCGCGGATCTCCTCGATGATGCGTCCGCCGGCAGCCTCGATCCGGTCCGCCAGGTGGAGCAGCCACCGCCGGGGATGGAACTGGGCCTGCCCCTCGACGCGCACGGCTGCAGCGACCGGGAAGGGCAGCGGTGTCTCGGTGAGCTGGGTTGCCCGCAGGCCCGCACGCCGGCACGCGTCGGCCTCCGCGACGTACGCCTCGCGGTCCCCGGGACGGGTCGAGTAGATCCACGACGAGACCCTCTGGAAGGAGCAGTCCACGCCGCCGGACTCCACCCCACGCGCGATCCACTCCAGCGCCTCGAGCTGGGCCGCGGCGTACTCCGCGGCACCGGCCTCGCCCTTGTTGCGCAGGAGCCGGGCATAGCGCATCCCGTGCTGGGCGGTCACCTTCGCAGTCGTGTTGCCGCTGACACCGGCAGCGACCTGCCCGGCCTCGAGCACGAGCACGTCGAGGCCGGACTCAGCGAGACAGCACGCGGCAGTCAACCCGGCGATGCCGGCGCCGATGACCACGACCTCCGCAGCGGGCGGCAGCTCGGCCCCTGAGCGGTCGGGCGCGAGGGTGGTGTCGATCCACAGGGACAGCGGTGCGGGCAGGCGCATGGGCCCCTCCAACCGGTCGGCTACAGACCCGTTGCCCGTATCGGCGTGGTGCGAAACCCTCCTCAGCCCAAGCTGTCGAACGCCGGCGCGTAACGGAAGGCACCCCCGGGGCCGTCGCTCCAGGAGCGGAGTCGACGGAGCATGAAGTACTCGCGTCCCCAGTCCTGCGGCGGGGTGACGCCGTGGTCGACCGCCGGCTCGAAGCCGAACCGTGGGTAGTAGGTGGCGTGGCCGAGGAGCACGACACCGCGCAGGCCGAGGGCGTCGGCGGCACGGAGGGTGGCGTGCATGAGGGCAGACCCCACGCCTCGGCCCTGGCTGTCGGGCAGGACGCCGAGCGGCCCGAGGCCGACCACCTCGCCAGGCCGACCGTCGAGGGTGGCCCGGCTCATTGCCACGTGACCCACGACCTCGCCCTCCACCTCGGCGACGAGGGTGAGCTCGGGGACCAGGTCGCCATCGGCGCGCAGCTCGTCCACCAGCCGTGCCTCGGCGCTGCCGTCGCTGGCCGGGCGGCCGTCCGCCGTGGGGCCGTGGGCGAAGGCCGCGCGGTGCAGGGCGCGGACACAGTCCACGTCCTCACGTCGCTCCTGCCTGACCAGCACCGGTCGAGTCTGGCAGTCGGGGCCCTGCAGGTGCGCCTGGATATCGCGGGGCCGCCTCTTCGCTCAGGGGTGGCCGGCGGCCCCCAGGCCGGGACACCACCCGCTGCTGGTGGTGCTGTGGCCGCGTCGCGAGGTCGGGAGCCGCTCACCGTGCAGGTGGCCGTCGGCACCCCAGTGCAGCAGCTCCTCCTGCCACGGCTGCTGCAGGAGCCACAGCCGCTCCGACGCCTCCCGCGTCTCGGCGTGGACGGCACGCAGCCGCGCCCACACGCTCCGCCGGGCCCCATCGTCTCGCATGACACCAGCGTGGCTCGTGGCAAGCTCGCCGCACCAGTGGCAGATATGCCGCGATCCGCACATTTCCCGTCAAGCCCCTCACGGGACGCGCCACCGGTCCGAATGGCGGGTTGGACGTAGGGTGGAGGAAGTGCGGTCATACCATGGAAGTACGCCCGCGACGATGAGTCTGGCGGGGCTTTCGGTAGACGAACAGGTGGCGGAACGCAGATGAACAGCAAGTCCGTCCAGCAGCTCGATCGAGTCGTGATCAGGTTCGCTGGGGACTCTGGCGACGGCATGCAGCTGACAGGTGACCGGTTCACCAGCGAGACCGCCGCACTGGGCAACGACCTGTCCACGCTCCCGAACTTCCCGGCCGAGATCAGGGCGCCGCAGGGCACGCTCCCGGGCGTCTCGAGCTTCCAGCTGCACTTCGCCGACCACGACGTGCTCACCCCGGGCGACGCCCCGGACGTGCTGGTGGCGATGAACCCGGCCGCGCTGAAGGCGAACCTGCGCGACCTGCCCCGGGGGGCGACGATCATCGCGAACACCGACGAGTTCAGCAAGCGAAACCTGTCCAAGGTCGGCTACACCTCGAACCCCCTCGAGGACGGCAGCCTCGAGTCGTGGCACGTCCACCCCGTCGCGTTGACCAGCATCACCGTCGAGGCGCTCGCAGAGTTCGACACCCTGTCGCGCAAGGACAAGGAGCGCGCCAAGAACATGTTCGCGCTCGGCCTCCTGTCGTGGATGTACCACCGGCCCACGACCGGCACCGAGGCGTTCCTGGAGAAGAAGTTCGGGTCCAAGCCGGACATCCTGGGCGCCAACCTGGCGGCGCTCAAGGCCGGGCTGCACTACGGCGAGACGACCGAGGACTTCGCGGTCTCCTACGAGATCGCCCCCGCAGCCATGCCACCCGGCACCTACCGCAACATCACCGGCAACGCCGCGCTCGCGCTGGGCCTCGTGAGCGCCGCGCACCGGGCCGGGCTGCCGCTGGTGCTGGGCTCCTACCCCATCACCCCGGCCTCCGACATCCTGCACACCCTGTCGGGCATGAAGCGCTACGGCGTCACCACGATCCAGGCGGAGGACGAGATCGCCGGTGTGGGCGCCGCGCTCGGTGCAAGCTTCGGCGGTGCGATCGGCGCCACGACCACGTCCGGACCGGGTGTGGCGCTGAAGTCCGAGGCAATCGGCCTCGGCGTCGCGCTCGAGCTGCCGCTGGTGATCTGCGACGTGCAGCGCGGCGGGCCGTCCACGGGGTTGCCGACCAAGACCGAGCAGTCCGACCTCCTGCAGGCGATGTTCGGCCGCAACGGCGAGTCCCCGGTCGCGATCGTCGCGCCGCGCTCGCCGGCCGACTGCTTCGACACCGCGCTTGAGGCGGTGCGGATCGCGACGACCTACCGCACCCCGGTGTTCCTGCTGTCGGACGGCTACCTCGCGAACGGCTCCGAGCCGTGGCTGGTCCCGTCCGTGGCCGACCTGCCCGACCTCACCGTCGAGCTCGCGACCGAGCCCAACGGCACCGACGCCGACGGCAAGGCGGTCTTCCAGCCGTTCAAGCGCGACGAGCAGACGCTCGCCCGGCCCTGGGCGGTACCCGGCACCCCCGGTCTGGAGCACCGCATCGGTGGCCTGGAGAAGGCTGACGTCACCGGCAACATCTCCTACGACCCCGACAACCACGACCTGATGACGCGGCTGCGGGCCGGCAAGATCGAGCGGATCGCCGAGTCCATCCCCGACCTCGAGGTCGACGACCCGTCCGGGCAGGCCCGGGTGCTCGTCCTCGGCTGGGGCTCGACCTACGGCCCGGTCGCCGCGGCGGTGCGCTCCGTGCGCAACACGGGCGCCAAGGTCGCGCGCGCCCACCTGCGCCACCTCAACCCCTTCCCCGCCAACACCGGCGAGGTGCTCCGCCGCTACGACCGGGTGCTCGTCCCGGAGATGAACCTCGGCCAGCTGGCGCTGCTGTTGCGAGCCCGGTTCCTCGTCGACGTCCACTCGTTCACCCAGGTTCGCGGGCTGCCGTTCACGACGGTCGAGCTCGCGGACGCCATTGTCTCGCTGGCCTCGCCTGCCGACGCGGCGGACAACCAGGAGGTCCGCGCATGACCACTTCCGACCTCGGTATGCCCACCCACGGCGGGACCACCCCCGTGGACCCCCGAACCGGACCGGGGGGCACAGCCGGCGTGCCGCGTCTGGCCGACGACGATGCTGCCCTGGGCAAGCGGGACTTCACCTCCGACCAGGAGGTGCGCTGGTGCCCGGGCTGCGGCGACTACATCATCCTCGCGGCGGTGCAGGGCTTCCTCCCGGAGCTCGGGCTGAAGCGGGAGAACATCGTCTTCGTCTCCGGGATCGGCTGCTCCTCGCGCTTTCCCTACTACCTCGACACCTACGGCATGCACTCCATCCACGGTCGGGCCCCGGCGATCGCGACCGGCCTGGCGACCAGCCGCCCCGACCTGTCCGTGTGGGTGGTCACCGGTGACGGCGACGCGCTGTCGATCGGCGGCAACCACCTGATCCACGCGCTGCGCCGCAACGTCAACCTCACGATCCTGTTGTTCAACAACAAGATCTACGGCCTGACCAAGGGCCAGTACTCGCCCACCTCCGAGGTCGGCAAGATCACCAAGTCCACACCGCTCGGCTCGGTCGACCAGCCGTTCAACCCGGTCTCGCTCGCCCTGGGCGCCGAGGCGACGTTCGTGGCCCGCGCCATGGACTCCGACCGCAAGAGCCTCACCAGCGTGCTGCGGGCGGCGGCGGAGCACCGTGGCACGGCACTGGTGGAGATCTACCAGAACTGCCCGATCTTCAACGACGGCGCGTTCGACCTGATCAAGGACCGCGACCAGCAGGAGGCCCGGATCGTCCAGCTCGTCGACGGCGAGCCGGTGCGGGTGGGTCCGGAGTCGGACCGGCAGGTGCTGGTGCGTCGAGCCGGTGGGGTCACGGAGTTCGTCCCCGAGGCCGAGGCCGACGGGCTCGACGTCGTCGTGCACGACGCCGGCGCGGAGAGCCCCGCCCAGGCGTTCGCGCTGTCGCGCCTCGACAGCGCCCAGATGACGCACGTGCCGATGGGCATCTTCCGCAACGTGTCCCGGCCCACCTACGACGACCAGGTCCGCGCCCAGGTGGCG
>Ga0308176_10003309_pt1 | contig 10305 bp, 9 predicted proteins | sample PhyCR2_3_FD_203890 | JGI IMG/M metagenome (GOLD analysis project Ga0308176, IMG submission 203890) | Soil microbial communities from UC Gill Tract Community Farm, Albany, California, United States - DLSLS.C.R2 | ecosystem: Environmental > Terrestrial > Soil > Agricultural land | place: USA... | reverse complement strand
GGCTCTGACCGTCTTACGGACCGGTTCGAGGATGCCTGGTGCGGGTGCTCTCCACGCGATCCGAGCAGGCTCAGGTTGCCGGGACGGGGCGGTACGGGTCTCAGCTGGTCGGTGCCTTGGCCACGAGCACGGGGCACTCGGCACCTCGCAAGATGCGCTGCGTGGTGCTTCCGATGATGAGCTCGCCCACGGGGTTGCGCTTGCGCATCCCGATCACGACCAGCTCCGGCTGGATCTCGGACATCACCGCCAGGATCGCACCGGCGCGGTCCGGGCTCCCCGGCAGCTGACGGATCTCGACGTCGACTCCGGCCCTCTCGAAGAGGGCTGCCACCGCATCAAGCCACCGCTCGGCGGAGATCGGAGAGCCGACCTCGACGGCAGGTCGCGTCACGTTGACCACCACCGCTTTCGTCGCCCGCCAGCGCGCCTGGTCGACGGCTGCGGCCGCGGCGGCCTCACCATCAGGTGTGTGGATGTAGGCCAGTAGAACGGTCATGGCGCCCTCCTGTCGGGGGCAGCCTCGCACAGGCGCGGGCGGCCGAGACAGCGGCGGGTGCTCAGCGGGGCCGTGCGCCCCGGCTGGCGGCGGGCCGGCTGACCCGAGGGCCGGCCGGCCCGGCACGCCGCCCCGCTCGGGTCAGCCGACCGGCACTCTGGCCGCGAGCGCCTTCACGTCGCTCGTGGTGACGGGCTTGCCGCCGATGCCCCAGTCGCCGCTGTCGACCTCCTCGACGACGCACCAGGTCACCGAGCGCATGTTCTCCCCCTCGATCGCCACCATCGCCTCGGTCAGCGAACGGACGATCTGCTGCTTCTGCTCGCTGTCGAAGACCCCTTCGATGACCTTCACGTTGATCAGTGGCACGACGTTCTCCTCCGTGTGGTGCCGCTCGTGCTCGAGCCGCGTGGGTGCCGAGGGTCGGCCGGGGGAGTTGCAGCGGCGTTGCAGGCGGCCTGCAGGCCGGGCCCCGGCGCCCGGCATCGGTCCCGGAGCGAGCGCGGCTCAGGCGTAGTCGCGCAGCGCGCTGCGGGCTCGACGGACCGCCTCGGCCGCGGTGAGCCGCGCCCCCTCCCGCGCCGCGGCCGCGTGCAGCGGTCCGTCAGGCCCGTCGCCCAGCCGGGCGGCCCGGGCCGGCGCCAACGGGGACGGCTTCCCGTGCGCCATCAAACAGTGATGCAGCGTGATGGCCTCTGCGTCGGCTCCGAGCCGTACCAGCAGCCGGACGATGTAGCGCAAGTTGAGCCACTGCTGGGTCTGGTCGCCGACCCGTTCCCAGTGCTCGAGCACGACGGTGAATGCCTGCGCCGCGGCCCGCTCGTCGCCGTGCACGCCCCGGGTGACCGCCGCCTCCATCAGTGCGATGCCCTCCCACCAGAAGTTGGCCACCGAGGCCGCCAGCTCCGCGGCCCGGTCGAACAACTCCAACGCCCTGGCCGGGTCGGACTTCTTGAGCACCAGTCCGAGCGCGTAACGGGCCATGGACCGCGCCGTCGGATTGGCTGTCGCCTCGGCCACGACGAAGGACTCTTCCGCCGCCGGGCGACCCAGCTCCGGTTCCCGGCGTACGGCATAGCAGATGGCGACGTAGTAGAGCGTCCAGACCAGCCGGATCGGGTTCCCGTCGCGGCGGGCGAGCTCCACCTGGGCGGTGTAGTGGGCAAGCGCGGTGTCGACGTCGCCCTCGTAGAGAGCCACGTCGGCGACGACGTCCGCCGGATAGCCGGTGCGAGCGATGACGCCGGCGGGTGGTCTGCCGGCCGCCCGGGCGGCCAGGGCCCGGGCCCGGGCGAAGTCGCCGCGGTTCCAGGCGCCGCGGGCGGCGGCCCCGACCGCCGCGACGAACAGCGGGTGCTGCTCTCCGGCCAGGTCGAGTGCGGTCTCGGCCCAGTCGGCGGCCTCGTAGCCGACGCGGATCTGGGTCACCTCGGGCAGCGAGCTGACCAGCCGGAGGGCGAGGTCGGCGTCGCGGTCGGCGAGCGCCCGTTCGAAGGCCGCCCGCAGGTTCGCGTAGTCGGGCCCGGTCTGGTCTCTCCACCTCCGCTCGTCCGGGCCCAGCACGCCGCGGGCCGCCAGCTCGGCCAGCCCGACGTAGTAGTCCGCGTGCCGGCGCCCCAGGACGCCGTCGTGCGGCAGCTGCTGTTGCCCGTAGGAGCGCAGCGTCTCCAGCATCTGGTAGCGGGTGCCGCCGGGGGCGCTGTTCGCGGTCACCAGCGACTTGTCCAGCAGCGCCGTGAGCAGGTCCAGGGTCTGCGACTCCGACGTGCAGGGCTCGGCGCATACGGCGTGCACCGCGGCCAGGTCGGCGCCGCCGGAGAACACCGACAGCCGGGCGAACATCTGCTGTTCGGGTCCGGACAGCAACCGGTACGACCAGTCGATCGCCGCGGTCAGGCTCTGGTGCCGGGGCTCGGCGTGCCGGGGACCGCCGGCCAGCAGCTGCGCGTCCCCCAGCCGGTCCGCGACCTCCGCCGGGCTCATCGCCCTGATCCTGGCGGCGGCCAGTTCGATCGCCAGCGGCAGCCCGTCCAGGCGGCGGCAGATCTCGGCCACCACGCCGTCGTCCGCGGCGACGTCGGGGACGTCGGGGCGGCTCGATCTGACCCGCTCGACGAACAGGACGGTCGCCTCGTCGACCGGCAGCGGCGGCACCGGCCAGACCTGCTCGCCACCGACGCCCAGCATCTCCCGGCTGGTCGCGAGCACCGCGACCCCCGGGCAGTGCGCGACGATCGCCTGGGCCAGCCGGGCGGCGTCATCGAGCACGTGCTCGCAGTTGTCCAGCACCAGCAACAGCTGCCGCCCGCGCAGATACTCGATCACGGTCTGCTCGATGGTCAGCCCGTGCCGATCGCGGACGCGCAGCGTCGCCGCCACGGAATGGCCGACGGGGCTGCCGTCCGCGAGGGGTGCCAGTTCACACCACCACACCCCGTCCGGGAACCGGGCCGATTCGTGCCGCGCAACCTCCGCGGCCAGCCGTGACTTGCCGACCCCGCCCGTTCCGGTCAACGTGACCAGCGGGGTCCGGCGGAGCGCCGCGGTCACCAGGGCGACCTGGTCGGCCCGCCCGACGAAGCTGGTGTGCCGGCGCGGCAGGTTGGTCGCCGGCCCGACCGGAGCGAGTGCCGGATCCTGCTCGAGCAGCCGCTGGTGCGCCAGCCGGGTCGCCGCCGACGGCTCGATGCCGAGCTCGTCGGACAGGAACCGGCGCAGGTCCCGGTACACCTCGAGCGCGTCGGCCTGGCGGCCGGACAGGTACAGGGCGCGCATCAGCAGCACCGACAGGCGTTCCCGGGCGGGAAACTCGCGGACCAGGACCGCCAGCTCGACGACGACCTCGTCGGTGCGGCCCAGCCGCAGCAGGGATTCGGCCCGCTGCTCCCTGGCCGCCAGCCGCAACTCCTCCAGCCGGGCCACCTCCGCCTGCACGTCCAGGGCGGCCGGTTCGAGGTCGGCGAGCACGGGCCCACGCCACAGAGCCAGCGCGCCGTCGAGCAGGTGCGCGGCCCGGTCGTCGTCTCCGGCGGCGGCCCAGTCGCGGGCCTCGGCGACGAGGCGCTCGAACCGTGCCGCGTCCAGCTCCTCCGCCGTGACGGACAGCCGGTAGCCGGGCGCCTGGAACCGCAACCGCGGACTCTCGCTGGCGCCGCCCAGCACCACCCGTAGCCGGGAGACGTAGGTCCTCAGGCCGGAGAGGGCATCAGCGGGCGGGTCGTCCCCCCACATGGCGGCGACCAGCCGGTCGACCGACACGACGGAGTCCCGGTGCAGCAGCAGCACGGCAAGCAGGGCACGCGGCTTGGAGCCGCCGATGGGGACGGGGACGCCGCCCGACGTGACCTCGAGCGGTCCCAGGATCCCGAACTCCACCGCGGTCCCCACTCCGGACGACGCCCCGACCCGGCTGCAACCGGCCTGCAACCCGCCGCAGCGAGAGTAACGCCATGCAGCACGGAGGCCAGGCGACATCCGTCTCACCCGCAGCCACGCGCGGCGACATCTCCGCGATCGCGTACGGCTTCATGGCGTCCAAGGCGCTGTTCGCGGCCCTGGAGATCGGTGTCTTCACCGTCCTCGCCGACGGCCCGCTGGCTCCGGTCGACCTCGCCGACCGGACCGCCCTCGCCGCGCGCCGGCTCCGCACGCTGCTGCACGCGCTGGCCGGAGTGGGCCTGCTGGTGAGAGATGGCGACACGTTCGGCAACTCGCCCGCCGCGGACCGGTACCTGGTCCGCGGCCGCGCCGAGGACTTCGGCGACTACTTCCGCCTGCAGGTCGGACGGCAGATCTACCCGGCGATGCTGAACCTCGACGCCGGCATCGCCGGCACCGGCCGCGCTTTCGACACGATGAGTGCGCTGCTCTCGGCGCCGGACGATGCCCGCACGTTCACCACTGCCCAGCACGTCGGGTCACTCGCGGCCGCGCGCGTGCTGGCCGACCGGGTGGTGCCGGATCGGCTGCCGACGGGATCACCCGGCACGGGCGTGATCCGGCTGCTCGACGTCGGTGGCGGCAGTGGGGCCTTCTCGATCGCGCTGTGCCGGAGGTTCCCGACACTGCGGGCCACCATCCTGGACTTCCCGGCGGTGGTGGAGGTTGCCCGCGCCTACCGGGACGAGGGCGCCCTGCAGGACCGGATCGACCTGGTCGGCGGTGATGCTGTCAGCACGCCATGGCCGTCCGGGCAGCACGTCGTCCTGATGTCCTACCTGCTCAGCGCCCTCGGCGACGAAGAGCCCGGCAGCGAGGTCGAGGCCGTCCTGGCCAAGGCCCACGACTGCCTCGAACCCGGCGGCCTGCTGGTCGTGCACGACTTCATGCTCGACGACGCCGGGCCGGGTCCCGTTGCGGCGGCCCTGTGGTTCCTGCAATACCTCGCCTACCAGCCGGACGCCACCTCGTTCTCAGCCGCCGAGCTGTCCGGCCGGCTGTGCCGGGCCGGCTTCGATCCCCAGCCCGCAACGGCACTGATCCCCGGAGTGACGACGGTGATCCTGGCCAGGAAGCAGGTCGACCGATGACCCCGACCCGCCCTCTCGCTGTCGGCGTCACGCCGATGGAGACCCGGCGCGAGGTGATCCGCGAGGTAGCCGTCCACGCCGAGCGGTGCGGCTACTCGGCGTTCTTCGTCGCTGAAGGCTGGGGACACGACGCCACCGTGCTGCTGGCCGAGATCGCCCCGCGCACCACCCGCATCCAGATCGGCACCGGCGTGCTGAACGTCTGGGGCCGCAGCGCCGCCACCATCGCCATGCTGGCGGCCAGCCTCGACGGCCTGTCCGACGGCAGGTTCCTGCTCGGCCTCGGCGCCGGCAGCCCCCAGCTCGCCGAAGGTCTGCACCACGTTCCGTTCGCAGCACCCGTCGACCGGCTAGCCACCGTTACCAGGGAGGTGCGTCGGCTGCTGGACGGACAGCAGCCGGAGCCGTCCGCGACCGGCCGGACACGGTCGCTCCAGCTTGCCGTCAGGCCGGCGCATCGCATACCGATCCAGCTGGCCGCTCTGGGGCCGCGAGCCGTCCGGCTCAGCGGCGAGCTGGCGGACTCCTGGAGCCCGTTCCTGCTGCCGATCTCCGGTCTGGGCGGATCGGCGCAGCTGCTCGCCGAGGGCGCCGCCCGGCTGCCCGGCAAGGCAGTTCCCCGGATCTGTCCCGCGGTGCCGGTCGCGGTCTCCGCCGATCCCGACCAGGCGGCGGCGCTGGCCTCGTGGTGGATCGCCTTCTACCTGACCCGGATGGGTCCGCTCTACCGCGACGCGCTGCGCCGGGCGGGCTTCGGCACCGAAGCCGACCTCGTGGTGGCCGGCGGCCCACCATCCCGCGGCGGTACGGCTCGGCTGGCCGCCGGCGCCGAGCTGCTGCTGGACGAGCTGACCGTGCACGGCGATGCCGCCCAGGCTCGTGCCGGGCTGGACCGCTGGTACCGCGCCGGTGCCGAGATGCCGGCCATCGTGCTGCCCCCGAACCAGCCGGTCGACGACTTGCTCCAGACCCTCGAGTCACTCCGTCCGGCCCACCTCCCCGCGCCGACAGCCGCACCTGCCGATGCCGGAGCGCGGTGACTCGGAGCGGTGCGTGGCCTGTTCCTGGTCGACGTCACCAGCACGGTGTCCGGTGGTGACTACATAGTCTGCCGTTCGGAATCGGGTCGCGCGCCGCGGCGGTCCGGTCGGCGACGAGGACACGGCTGCGACCACGTCCGGGCATACGCTTTCGATCGCGTCGGACAGCGGAGGTGCGGTCTTGGTCGAGGTTGGCTGGCTGCGGAGCCTTGGCACGGACGGGTTGGCCAGGTTGCTCGACCGGCGACCGGAAGGCTGCCGCGCGCCGGTGCCCCGGGCGCTGTCGGAACTCGCCGAGCGGCTGGCCGAGCCGGCTGCGGTCCTCGCGGTGCTGCGCCGGCTGGAGCTGCCTGCGGTGCAGGTCCTCGAGGTATCGGCGGCGCTCGGCGGCGTGGACGTCGACCGTGCGGAGGTGGCCCGGCTGCTGAACCCGGCCCGGTCGGCGGACGTCGATCGGATCCTCGGCGACCTGGCTGATCTGGGTCTGCTCGCCGATGGCGCCGTGCTGACCCTGGTGGAGCCGGCCCGGTACGCCTTCGGCAGCCCGTTGGGGCTCGGTCCGCCGGCGGAGGAGCTGCTGGCGCCGCTGACCGCGGAGGATCTGCGGGTCGTCGCTCGCAATCTCGACGTACCGCCGCCGAGCCGGAAGGCCCAGGTCCTTGCGGTGGTCACCGGGGCGCTGCGGGACGCCGCCCGGGTGCGGTCCGTGGTGGCCGGCGCACCGGCCGACGTCCGCGAACTGCTGGACGACGTCGTCCGCACCAGCAGGCCGGTCGACGAGCCGCTGTACTTCTCGCTGCGCACTTCCCGCGTCACCCGGCCCCAGCACTGGGCCCGGGTGCGGGGTTTGCTCCTACCGGCCGGGCCGTGGAGCGGCGTGCTGGCGATGCCGGCCGAGGTCGGCCTGGCGTTGCGCGGACCGGAGTGGACCGCGCCGTTCGATCCGGACCCGCCGGCGGTTGATCGGGTTCCGGTCGAGCAGCCGGCGGTCGATCGGGAGGCGGCGGTCGCGGGCGGCTCTCTGCTGCGGGCCGTGACCGGGCTGCTGGACGCGGCGGGGCGCGGTCCCGTAGCGGTGCTGCGCGCCGGCGGGATCGGAGTGCGGGAGTTGCGGCGGCTGGCCAGGCTCCTCGGCTGCGAGTCGGGTGAGCTGAGGCTGGCGCTGTCGGTCGCGCACGCCGCTGGTTTGCTGGTGCTGGCCGAGGACGGCGCGACGCCATCGGACCGGTACGACGAGTGGCTGGCCGCGGAGCCGCCCGAGCGCCTCGCGGCCCTGATCGCCGCCTGGTGGACCCTGCCGTACGTCCCGAGTGCCGACCTCGACGCCGCATGGCATCCGGTGGACGAGGAAGCGGTCCCGCTTCGGACTGCGGTGCTGACCGAGGCCGGCCGGGAGCCCGGTGCGGTCGCGGGTGATCTGGCCGCGCTGGTCCGCTGGCGCCGCCCGTACGGGCTCGGTGCAGCCGACCCGCGAGCCCGGCTGGAGGCGACCTGGGCCGAGGCGGCGATGATCGGCGCGGCTGCGGCTGGCTGTGTCAGCACGGCCGGGGAGGCGCTGCTGCGGGACGATTTCGGCGCCCTGACGGCGGCGGTCGCCGCGGTCGGCGCGGCCGTGGACACCGTCACCCTGCAGGCCGACCTGACCGCCGTCGTTGCCGGCACGCCGACCGCTCGCCTGGCCGCGGTGCTCGACTCCACTGCCGACCGGGAGACCTCGGGGGTGGCGTCGGTGTGGCGGTTCGACGCACGCAGCGTCCGGCGAGCGCTCGATACCGGGCAGACCGCGCAGGAGTTGGAAGCCGCGCTGACCGAGGTCGCGCCGGCGGGACTGCCGCAGCCGCTGGCCTACCTGATCCGCGACGCCGGGCGCCGGCACGGCCGGATCCGCGCGCAGGCAGCCGCCTGCTGCCTGCGCTCGGACGACGAAGCCCTGCTGGCCGAGGCGGCCGCCGACCGGAGCTTGCGCGCGCTCGGGCTGCGGCTGGTCGCGCCGACGGTACTGCTGGCCGACCGGCCGCTGACCGAGACGCTCGCCGCCCTCCGTGCGGCGGGACACGCCCCACTCGCCGAGGACGCCGACGGCACGCCGGTCTTCGAGCGCCCGGCAGTCCATCGCGGCGCCATCCCAGGCGCGCGGTGCAGCGGTTCGCGGCTGCCGGCAGCGGCGCAGGACCGGTCCGCGGCGGCCGAACCGCGGCAGTTGGCGGAGACCCTGCTCGCACGGGGCAACAACGCCGTGCCCGAGATCTCCGCCACGCTGGCGGCGGTCAAACGCGGCGCCCCCCGGTTGACCGCGGGCGAGGCACGGCTGCTGGCCCACGCCGTCGACACCGGCACCCCGGTGCGGATCGAGTACCTCAGCAGCACCGGCGCCGTCACCAGCCGGATCATCGATGACGTTGAGCTCGACCGCGGCGCGATCGAAGCCTGGTGCCGACTGCGCGACGACCAACGCCGGTTCACCCTCAACGGCATCCTCGCCGTCGCACCCGCCTGATGCCGTCTGAATCGTCGTTCGAGTCCGGAGATCACCGCCCGACCCGGCCCCACAGGCGTTCTCGTCCGCGATCCGGTGGTCAGCCGAGTCGCGCGGTGGCCGGACCGGCGCCGAGTACGGCGGCGGCCCGACCATGCTGTGGGTTACTTTCCGCGCAGGCCGAACGGGTTGCCGTCCGCGTCGGCGAGCACACAGATACGCGTGTCTGGTGCGACCTTACGCGGGGCGTCACGCTCGGTTGCACCAGCCGCGAGCAGGGTCTCGCGGGTGGCGTCGAGATCCTCGACATCGGCGAAGGCCACCGGCCCCCCGCCTGCACCTGCTGGATTGAGGCCGACCTCGAAGCCGTTGATGTTGTAGCCGACGTAATACGACTCGTCGGTGTGCGGAGAGCCGAGAAGCGCGGTATACACGGCCTTGGCCGCGTCCAGGTCGGACACCGGGATCACCAGGCTGCGGATGGTGGGATTCATGTTGATCTCCTGATGGTGGGGCGATCACATCGCTCTGACCGCTGCTTCCTTGTGACCTCACGCTATTCACGATCAATGACCGACGCTTCTCGATTCCTGATCGGTCTGCGACTGCCGTGGCGGCACTGTCCCGGGTGCCGCCGCAGCCGCGGTGGCCAGTGTTCGCGGTGACGCCGCAGCCGCTGCTGCGCTGGCACCGCGACCTGGTCACCTGCCGCTGGACCTATCCCAACCTGCCAACGGCCCGCCGCAGCACATCAGGCTGCCAGCACGCCGACACCGACGACGGTGGTCCCATGCCAGCGCTGACCATGCTTCATGCAGGGTCAGCCACCCGGTCGATGACGAAGTCTTGGCAGCCCAGCTGGCGGGGGAGCCGACGCCCGACCCGCACGCCTGGCTTGTGGTCCAAGCGTCCTTCCGGTGGCAACGACTCTTGAAGTAACTACATCAGGTAGGTACGTTGATGTCGTGGAGACGATCGGGCTTCGGGAGCTGAACCAGAACCCGTCACGGGCGGTGGCGCGGGTGCGAGCAGGGGAGACGCTGCTGGTCACCGATCGAGGTAGGCCGGTGCTGCGGATGGTGCCGGAGGTCGAGTCGCCGGGTGTTCTGAGTCGCATGGTGACCGAGGGGACAGCGACCGCACCGGCCGAGGACGGCCTACCGGAACTGATGGAGGACCTGGTTCCGGAGGTCGACAGCGTGACCGACCTCCTGCTGGAGGAGCGGGCCGGCGAGCGGTGATCTACTTCGATTCCAGCGCATTGCTCAAGTTCGTGAAGCCCGAGAAGGAGTCCCAGGCGCTGCGGGAATGGCGAGTGGCGCAACCGACCGATTCCGAGCTGCTGACGAGTCAATTGGCCGTACTGGAGATCAGCCGCACTCTTCTGCGCGCCGGCGTGGATCGCCAGCGTGTGCCGTACGTCGTCGGGCAGGCGGTGCGCGGCCTTTTCCTGATCGATGTCACCAGCACGGTGTTGACCCGGGCGCGGTCATACGGCATCCAGCGACTCGGGTCGTTGGACGCCATCCACCTGGCGACCGCGGATCCGTTCCTGGCTGAGGTGACGGGCTTCGTGACGTACGACGCCGAGCTGGCGGCAGCGGCCAATGAGTTGGGTTTTCCGGTAGTGGCGCCGTCCTGATCGCGGTGACACCTCAAAATGCGCATGGCAGACGGCGGTCCGTCGACGCCGCGACTGGTCTTGAGGCCGTCCATCGCCGCTGATGTCGACGTGGTCCTGCGGCTCCATCGGGACCCGCG
>Ga0308176_10003308_pt1 | contig 10305 bp, 11 predicted proteins | sample PhyCR2_3_FD_203890 | JGI IMG/M metagenome (GOLD analysis project Ga0308176, IMG submission 203890) | Soil microbial communities from UC Gill Tract Community Farm, Albany, California, United States - DLSLS.C.R2 | ecosystem: Environmental > Terrestrial > Soil > Agricultural land | place: USA... | reverse complement strand
AGGTAGTGGTCGATGCGGAAGATCTGCGACTCGTCGAAGACCCGGCCGACCGCGTCGTTGACCGCCTGGGCGGAGGCGAGGTCGTGCCCGATCGGCTTCTCCAGCACGACCCGCGCGCGCTCGTCGACGACACCGATCTCGTCGAGCCGCTGGCTGATGTCGCCGAAGAGCGACGGCGCGACGGCCAGGTAGAAGACGCGCACCGTCTCCTCGGCGCGGGGCCGCTCCTTGAGCAGCGCGTGGAAGCGGTGCCAGTCGTCGGGGTGCTGGGCGTCGAGCATCAGGTGGTGCAGCCGGCCGGCGAACCGGTCCACGACGGCCTCGTCGAGGTCACCGGGGGAGACGAACGCGGTCAGCGCGGTGCGCACCTCCGCGCGCCAGCCGTCGTCGTCGAGCTCGGACCGGGAGACGCCCAGGATGCGGGTGTCGTCGGGGAGCTGGCCCTCGAGGTCACGGTGGTAGAGCGCCGGCAGGAGCTTGCGCAGGGCCAGGTCTCCCGTCCCGCCGAAGACGGTGAAGTCACACGAGGCGGGGACCGTGTGGGAGGCGGGGGTCTGATCCATGCAGACAACCGTAGGGAGAAGTTTGGAACGATACAAGCAGGACTAAGGTATTTTTGAGATCAAAGTGGGTGAACGCCCGGTGACGGTGAGGAGGGTCATGGACGAGATGGTGCGCGAGTCGGCCGCCCCGGCGACCGCGGGCGAGCTGCTGGAGCTGGTCCGCACCGGCCGGGCCAGCACCCGCACGGACCTGCGACGGCTCACCGGCCTGTCCCGCACGGCGGTCGTCAGCCGGGTCTCCGCCCTCACCTCGGCCGGCCTCGTGCTGCTCGGCGAGGAGCTGGCCTCGACCGGCGGCCGCCCTCCGGGCGCCCTGGTCTTCAACAAGGACGCCGGCGTCGTGGTCGCCATCGCGGTGGGACGCTCCCGCAGCCAGCTCGGGGTCTTCGACCTCGAGGGCACCGAGCTGCTCGCCGACTCCGCCGACCACGAGGTCGGGGTGGGACCCGACCAGCTGATGCCGCAGGTCGCCGAGCGGCTCGCCCGCCTGCTCGTCGGGGTCGAGGCGCCGGTGGCGGGGTTCGGGCTGAGCCTGCCCGGCACCGTCGACGCGGTGCGCGGTCTGAGCATCGACTCGCCGGTGATGGCCGGGTGGAGCGGCGTCGAGCTGGCGCCGTACCTCTCCGGGCTGGCCGACGCCCCGCTCTTCGTCGGCAACGACTGTGACGTGCTGGCCCGCTCGGAGCTGCTCGGACGCCCCGGTGCGCTCCGCGACGCCCTGGTCGTCAAGGCCTCCACCGGCCTGGGCCTGGGCATCGTGGCCGAGGGCCGGGTGCTCTCAGGCCACCGCGGCGCCGCGGGCGAGATCGGGCACACCTGGACCGAGGCCGCCGACGGGCTGGCCTGCCGCTGCGGCCGCACCGGCTGCCTGGAGGCGGTGGCCGGCGGCTGGGCACTGGTGGGACGGCTCGCAGACCGCCGCGTCGGGCACGTGCGCGACCTCGTCGCGCTCGCCCAGCAGGGTGACGCCGAGGCGCGCGGCCTGCTGCGCGAGAGCGGCCGCCGGCTCGGCGAGCTGCTGGCGGTGGCGATCAACCTGCTCAACCCCGCGACGGTCGTGATCGGTGGCGACATGGCCGCGGCCTTCGACGTGTACGCCGGTGGGGTCCGCGAGAGCGTCTACGCCCGAGCGGGGGCCCTGGCCACCCGCGACCTCCAGATCGTGCCGGCCACGCACGGCGACCGGGCCGGGCTGGTGGGCTGTGCGGCCCTGGCCCTCGACCACGTCCTCGCGCCCGCGACGGTCGACGCCCGGCTGGCGGTCCTGGCCACGCCCGTTGATGCCGACGCCCTGCGCTGAGCTCCCAGAGGACGACCCGGTCCGCGACGTGAGTGGTCCGATCGGCCTCCGGCGACTGTCATAGGTTGAGTCGCATGACACGCGTGCACGCCTTCCGCGACGACGCCCTCGGCGACCTCGACACGGTGGGGCTGGTGGCCCGGATCCAGTCCCGCGCCGTCTCGGTGCCCGAGGTCGTCGAGGCGGCCGTCGCCCGGGCGGAGCTCGTGGACCCGGTGCTCAACGCGATCGCCCACCGGGCGTTCGACCGGGCCGTGGCCGAGGCCCGCAGCCCGCGGGGCGGCTTCTTCGCGGGCGTGCCGACCTTCGTCAAGGACAACGTCGACGTCGCCGGGATGCCCACCCAGCAGGGCACCGACGCCTACGCCTCCTCACCGCGGGCCCGCGACGGCGACTTCGCCCGGATGTTCCTGGCCACCGGGCTGGTGCCGCTGGGCAAGACCCAGCTGTCGGAGTTCGGCTTCAGCCCGGCCGCCGAGCACCCCCGCCTCGGGGCGGTGCGCTGCCCCTGGGACACCGACCACTCCGCCGGCGCCTCGTCCGCGGGGTCGGCCGCCCTCGTCGCGGCCGGCGCCGTACCCCTCGCGCACGCCAACGACGGGGGCGGCTCGATCCGCATCCCCGCCTCGGTCAACGGCCTGGTCGGGCTCAAGCCGACCCGGGACCGGCTGGCCCAGGACAAGGTGCTGCGCGACATGCCGGTGCGGATCGTCTCCGACGGGGTCGTGACCCGGTCGGTGCGCGACACCGCGGCGTTCTACCGCGAGGCCGAGAAGGTCTACCGGGCGCTCCACCTGCCCCCGGTCGGCGACATCACCCGCCCCGGGCGGGCCCGGCTGCGCGTCGCCGTCGTGACCGAGGGTGTGGGCGGCGGTGCCTCCCCGGAGGTCGCCGACCTCACCCTGAAGACGGCCGGACTGCTCGAGGAGCTCGGTCACCACGTGGCTCCGGCGACCGCGCCGGTCCCCGACTCCTTCCCCGACGACTTCCTCCTCTACTGGTCGCTCCTCGCCTGGGCCATCGTCCGCACCGGCCGACGGCACCACGGCCGCAGCTGGGAGCCCGAGAAGCTGGACAACCTGACCCTGGGCCTGGCCCGGCACGCGGGCCGCAACCTGCACCGGATGCCGCTGGCCATCGCCCGGCTGAAGCGGGCGCGACGCCTCACCGCGTCGTTCTTCGAGACGTACGACGTCGTGCTCACCCCGACCCTGGCGACCCAGACCCCCCGGGTCGGCCACCTCGACCCGACCCAGGACCACGAGACGATCATGGAGCGGATGCTGGAGTGGGTGGCCTTCACCCCGCTGCAGAACGCTACCGGCGAGCCGGCCATCTCCCTGCCGCTGGCCAGCACCGCGGCCGGCCTGCCCCAGGGGATGATGTTCGGCGCCGCCGCCGGCCGGGAGGCCACGCTGCTGGAGCTGGCCTACGAGCTGGAGGAGGCCCAGCCCTGGGCCCGGATCCCGGACTGAGGTGCGGTTCCCTACCGCGGGACGACCAGCAGCGCCTGCGAGGTGCGGGCCACCAGGCCGGCCTCGTCGCAGACCGCCGACGTCGCGACGCCGACCGCGCCGGTGCCCAGGGTGGTCTCGGCGTCCAGGCACACCCACTCGCCCACCGGCGGGCGCAGCACGTGCACGGTGAGCTCGGTGTTGAGGAACGCCCACCGCCGTACGTCGAGGGCCGCGCTGACCCCCGAGGCGGAGTCGGCGCACGCGAGCAGCCGCTGGACCGGTGAGAGCGGCTCGCCCTCGACCAGGACGGGCGGGCGCATCCACACCACGCCGGGACCGGGCGTCTCGACGGACCCGGAGATCCAGCGCCACTCGACGGCGTCGAGGTAGCCGCCGTGCCAGGCGGTGGGCCGCTCGTGGGCGACCCCGTCGGCCGGCCCGTGCTGCGGCGGCTTCGGCTGCTCGGGGCCCTGGTCGGAGACGGGGAACAGCCACGCCCTCGCCGAGGCGACCACCCGGCCGCGCGCGACGTCGTACAGCTCCGAGGCGACCAGCTGCACCGACCGGCCGGGGCGCAGCACGGTGGCGGTGGTCGCCAGCGGACCGACGGGCACCGGGCCGTGGAGCTCCATGGTGAAGCGACCGATCTCCCCGTCCGAGAGCCGCTCCAGCGCGCGGGCGAGCAGGGCCGCCGGAGGGCCGCCGTGCTGGGCGTCCGGCGTCCACGGCCCGGCCGTCGCGGGCAGTGACTCGAAGGTCTCCCGACCGTCCTCGGAGACGTCGGTCAGGCGGTAGAAACAGGGGTGCTGAGCCGATTTTTCGATCACGTGTCTCCCTGTGTATTGTTCTCGCTCGTTGCCCCTTTAGCTCAGTCGGCAGAGCGTCTCCATGGTAAGGAGAAGGTCTACGGTTCGATTCCGTAAAGGGGCTCTGGGTGCGGGATTGCGACGGCCAGTATTCTGGCCGACGTGCCCTGTCCCGGTGGCGGGGTAGCTCAGGTGGTTAGAGCACACGGCTCATAATCGTGGTGTCGCGGGTTCGAGTCCCGCCCCCGCTACTTAAGTCTCGACCCAAGACCAGCAACAGCAAGGACTTCCCGTGGCCAGCAAGAGCTCCGACGTTCGCCCCAAGATCACGCTCGCGTGCGTGGACTGCAAGGAGCGCAACTACATCACCAAGAAGAACCGTCGCAACGACCCCGACCGGCTCGAGCTGGCCAAGTTCTGCCCCCGTTGCCGCAAGCACACCGCTCACCGCGAGACCCGCTGAGCGCGCGCACCCACTCTTCTCGTTGACCCGCCCGACTGTTTCGGGCGGGTCAACGTCTATTTTGGGGCCCATGCCAGTCGACCAGTCGCTCGTCGGTCGGGAGTTCCCGCCGACCAGGCCGTACGCCGTCTCCGAGGAGAAGGTCCGCCAGTTCGTCACCGCCACGGGTGGTGAGTACGGCGGCGGACCGGCGCCGGCGACGTTCCCGATCGTGCTGGCCTTCGACGCGATGAACGCCTTCCTCGAGTCCGAGTCGATCGACCTGTTCCGGATCGTGCACGGCGAGCAGAAGTTCCGCTACGAGCGCCCGGTCGTCCCCGGCGACGTGCTGACCGCGACGCTGACCGTCGCCAGTCTGCGGCAGATCGGCGGCAACGACATCATCGGCACCGCCAGCGAGATCACCGACGCGGACGGCGCGCTCGTCTGCACCACCACCGCGACGCTCGTCCACCGGGGGGCCGCCGCATGAGCGCCTCGGGGAACCTGCCCACGCAGGTCTTCACGATCACCCGCGCCGACCTGGTCGCGTACGCCGGTGCCAGCGGCGACCACAACCCGATCCACCAGGACGAGTCGGTGGCCCGCAGCGTCGGGCTCCCGGGCGTGATCGCGCACGGCATGTACACGATGGCGCTGGCCGCGCGCGCGGTCGAGTCGTGGTTCCCGGGCGCCGAGGTGGTCAGCTTCGGCTGCAAGTTCACCAACCCGGTCGTGGTGCCGGCCGAGGTCGGCGTCGACATCGAGGTCGCCGGCGAGGTGAAGCCCGGCGATGACGGCCTGACCACCGTGGCCCTGACCGTCACCAGCGGCGGCCAGAAGGTGCTCGGCATGCCCAAGGCAGTCGTGCGTGTCTGAGCAGCTGCGCGACCACACCACGCTCCACCTCGGCGGCCCCGTCCGCGACTTCGTCACCGCCACGACCGAGGCCGAGCTCGTCGAGGCGGTACGCCGCGCCGACGAGGCCGGCGGGCCGGTGCTCGTCCTCGGTGGCGGCAGCAACCTCGTGGTGTCCGACGACGGCTTCGACGGCACGGTCGTGAAGGTCGCGACCCGCGGCATCGTCCCCGATGTCGGGGACGCCCCTGCCGATGGACAGAGCTCCTGCGGCGGCGTGCTGGTCACCGTGGCGGCGGGGGAGACCTGGGACGACCTGGTGGCCCGCGCCGTCGAGTCGCAGTGGGTGGGCGTCGAGGCACTCTCCGGGATCCCGGGCTCGGTCGGCGCCACCCCGATCCAGAACGTCGGCGCCTACGGCCAGGAGGTGTCGCAGACGATCGCCCAGGTGCGTGTCTGGGACCGCAAGCTCAAGGGCGTGCGCACCTTCGCCAACGCCGACTGCGGCTTCGGCTACCGGCACAGCCGGTTCAAGGCCGACCCGGGCCGGCACGTGGTGCTGGACGTGACCTTCCAGTTCCGCCAGGGTGACCTCGGCGCGCCCGCGACCTACGCCGAGCTGGTCCGCACGCTGGGCGTCGAGACCGGCGGCCGGGCGCCGCTGAAGGAGGTCCGCGAGGCCGTCCTGGGCCTGCGCCGGGGCAAGGGCATGGTGCTCGACGCCGCCGACCACGACACATGGAGCGCCGGGTCGTTCTTCACCAACCCGGTGGTCACGCCCGAGGCGGTCCCGGCGGGGGCGCCCGCCTGGCCCCAGCCCGACGGCGGTGCGAAGACCAGCGCCGCGTGGCTGATCGAGCACGCCGGCTTCGGCAAGGGCCACGGCAACGCGGCCGTCGGCCTGTCCACCAAGCACACCCTCGCGCTGACGAACCGGGGCAGCGCCACCACCGCGGACCTGCTGGCACTGGCCCGCGAGGTCCGCGACGGCGTGGAGAAGCGCTTCGGCATCCGGCTCGTGAACGAGCCGGTTCTCGTCGGCTGCGAGCTCTAGCTCTTCAGGAAGGGCGACGTCGCGGTGCCACCGTCGCTGGAGACCGTGGCCACTGCGATCAGTCCGACGAGCAGCAGGACCCCGATCACCAGCAGCACGGTGCCGATGATGCCCATGATGCGTCCGGCGTTGGCCTGGTCGCGGCCGCCGTACATCCCGGGGTTGGCATCGATCTCGCGCACCGCCTTCGCGCCGGTCCGCCACGCGAACGGTGAGAGCACCAGCGTGATGCCGCCGCAGAACGCGATGCCGGCCAGGCCGATCAGGCTCAGCACCAGCGCCGTGGTGGCCGAGGGGTGGTTGGCGGGCGCCGGCTGCCCGTAGTAGCCCGGGTGTGCGCCGTACGGCGCCTGCCCGTAGGGCTGCTGTCCGTACGGCTGCTGGCCGTAGGGCTGTTGCTGGCCGTAGGGCTGCTGACCGGGCTGCGGAGGGCCGTACGGGTTCTGGCCGTACGCCGGGGGCTGCTGGCCGGGAGCGCCGTACGGGTTCTGGCCGTACGCCGGGGGCTGCTGCTCGGGGGCGCCGTAGGGGTTCTGGCCGTACGGCTGGTGCGTGGGGGGCAGCTGCTGGTCGTCGTCGCCGGAGCCGCCGGGCTCGTCCCGGCCGGAGTCTGAGGAAGTCACACACCCATCCTGACAGGCTCCGCGGCCAACCAGCGGTCCACGTCGGCGATCAGCGCGCACTTGACGTCGTCGGGAGCGCGCGAGCCGCGGATCGACATCCGCCCGAGCTCGGCCAGCTCGGCGTCGGTGAGGTCGTGGGCGGCGCGCATGGTGGCGTACTGGCCGGCCAGCCGGGACCCGAACAGCAGCGGGTCGTCGGCGCCCAGCGCCACCGTCGCGCCGGCCGCCATCAGGGTCGGCAGCGGCACCGAGGTGAGGTCGGAGTAGACCCCGAGCGCGACGTTCGAGACCGGGCAGACCTCCAGCACGACCCCGGACTCGACGATCCGGTCCAGCAGGGCGGGGTCCTCCGCCGAGCGGACGCCGTGGCCGAGGCGGTCGGCCCGCAGCGCGTCCAGGCACACCCGGATGCTCCCCGGACCGAGCAGCTCACCGCCGTGCGGGACCAGCGCGAGGCCGGCGCGCTCGGCGATCGCGAAGGCCGGCGCGAAGTCGGCGGTGGTGCCCCGGCGCTCGTCGTTGGACAGGCCGAACCCGACCACGCCGCGACCGGCGTACTGCACCGCGAGCCGGGCCAGCGTCCGGGCGTCGAGCGGGTGCCGGGTGCGGTTGGCCGCGATCACCACGGCCATCCCGAGGCCGGTCTCGCGGGAGGCGTCCCGGACCGCGTCCAGCACCAGGTCGGTGAAGGCGGTGATCCCGCCGAAACGGGCGGCGTAACCACTCGGGTCGACCTGGATCTCCAGCCACCGGCCGCCGTCGCGCACGTCGTCCTCGGCTGCCTCCCGCACCAGACGCCGTACGTCGGCCTCCGTGCGCAACACCGACCGGGCGACGTCGTACAGCCGCTGGAACCGGAACCAGCCCTTCTCGTCGGCCGCCGAGAGCTCCGGAGGCCACTCCGAGACCAGCGAGTCGGGCAGCACGATGCCGTCACGCTCGGCGAGCTCGAGCAGCGTCTCGTGCCGCATGGAGCCGGTGAAGTGCAGGTGCAGGTGGGCCTTCGGCAGCGCGTGCAGGTCCCGGGCGGGGTCCTGCCAGCCGGCGGTCGGGTACTGGCCGTCCTCGGTGGGGGAGCCCACTCAGGCGAACAGCTTCTGGAGCCGGGTGATGCCCTCGGCGAGGTCGTCGTCCCCGAGCGCGTACGAGAGCCTGAGGTAGCCCGGCGACCCGAAGGCCTCGCCCGGCACGACGGCGACCTCGGCCTTGTCGAGGATGTACTCGGCGAGCTCGGCGGAGGTCTCGACGACCCGGCCGTCGTGCTCCTTGCCGAGGAGCCCCTTGACCGATGGGTAGGCATAGAACGCGCCGTGCGGGGTCGGGCAGACCACGCCGTCGATCTCGTTGAGCATCGTGACGATCGTCTTGCGGCGCCGGTCGAAGGCGACCTTCATCTCCTCCACCGCCGTCAGGTCGCCGCTGACCGCGGCGAGGGCGGCGCGCTGGGCCACGTTGGAGACGTTCGAGGTGGCGTGCGACTGGAGGTTGGTGGCGGCCTTGACCAGGTCGGTCGGGCCGATCATCCAGCCCACGCGCCAGCCGGTCATGGCGTAGGTCTTCGCGACCCCGTTGACCACGACGCAGTTGTCGGCCAGGAAGGGGCAGAGCACCGGCATCGACCCGGTGTCCACGCCGTCGTAGACGAGGTGCTCGTAGATCTCGTCGGTCAGCACCCACAGCTGGTGGTCCTCGGCCCACTGGCCGATGGCCCGGATCTCGTCGGAGGTGTAGACGGCGCCGGTGGGGTTGGACGGTGAGACGAACAGCAGCACCTTGGTGCGCTCGGTGCGGGCGGCCTCGAGCTGCTGAGGCGTGACCTTGTAGTCCTGGGTCTCGTCGGCGAGCACCTCGACCGGCACGCCGCCGGCGAGCTGGATCGACTCGGGGTACGTCGTCCAGTACGGCGCCGGCACGATCACCTCGTCGCCCGGGTCGAGCATCGCGGCGAAGGCTGCGTAGATGGCCTGCTTGCCGCCGTTGGTGACCAGCACGTTGGCTGGCTCGATCTCGTAGCCGCTGTCGCGCCGGGTCTTCTCGGCGATGGCCTTCTTCAGCTCCGGCAGGCCGCCGGCGGGGGTGTAGCGGTGGTTGCGCGGGTCGCGGCACGCCTCGACGGCCGCCTCGACGACGTACGCCGGGGTGGGGAAGTCGGGCTCGCCGGCGCCGAACCCGATGACCGGGCGGCCCTCCGCCTTGAGCGCCTTGGCCTTGGCGTCGACCTTGAGCGTCGCGGACTCGGCGATCGCGCCGATCCGCTGCGAGACGCGTCGGTCGCGGGGGCTCCCGGCGCCTGCGGGTCCGGGCTGGGCGGGCGAGGTGGAGGTCATGGCACCATCGTAGGGGCGGGAACTCAGGGGGACAGGGCGGGTTTCAGGCTCGGACGCGCGGTGGTTCGGGGCTGGTTTGGACTCGGCCTCGGTCTTCCCCGTAGACTCCCGGTTTGGTGGTTTCCCACATGCTCCGGCATGCCCGGAAGCGGGTCATCATCGGAGGGCACTAGCTCAACTGGCAGAGCATCGGTCTCCAAAACCGAAGGTTGGGGGTTCAAGTCCCTCGTGCCCTGCAGATCAGAAGCAGCACGACAGCAACACACATGAACAGCAACAGCTTGGTCAGCTGGTCGACGGCGACCAGGTCGTCGAACGAGGAGAGGTGACACGCGTGTCGGACAGCAAGGCCGTCCGCGGTTCGCGAGAGAGCCGGACCGAGAAGCGCACGAGCATCCCCACGTTCTACCGCCAGGTCGTCGCCGAGCTGCGCAAGGTGGTCTACCCGACCCAGGAGCAGCTGGTCACCTACTTCCTGGTGGTCATGGTGTTCGTCATCTTCATGATGGCGCTCGTCTCGGCGCTCGACCTGGGCTTCGGCAAGCTCGTCTTCGCGGTCTTCGCCGGCAACTCGGACCAGTGACCCACGCGGGCGTCTCCGGGGGCGGCCCGCCTCGTAGAACGAACTGACATCGAAGTGACGGAGCATCACGTGTCTGAGCAGTACGACTCGGTCGAGACCGAGGAGACGGTGGCCACGGGCACCCCCGAGGCTGACGCGTCCGTCGAGGAGACCCTCGACGTCGCGGAGGCCGAGAGCGCCGTCGACGCCGAGGACGCCGACGAGGCCACCGGGTCGCAGGACTCGCCGGCCGACGACGTCGTGTCCGACGAGGACGCCGAGGTCGAGGCTGAGGCTGAGGACCCGCTCGAGG
>Ga0308176_10003307_pt1 | contig 10306 bp, 9 predicted proteins | sample PhyCR2_3_FD_203890 | JGI IMG/M metagenome (GOLD analysis project Ga0308176, IMG submission 203890) | Soil microbial communities from UC Gill Tract Community Farm, Albany, California, United States - DLSLS.C.R2 | ecosystem: Environmental > Terrestrial > Soil > Agricultural land | place: USA... | reverse complement strand
ATCGGCGGGTTTTTTGTTGGGCGGATGGTCCCTTTTTTCAGGAGGCCGCTTGCGGCGATGTTTTTTCCGGATGTCAGAGCAGGAGCATCGCCCGCAAGCGGGCTCCTACAGGGTGCGCAAGATGCGCCAAATGTCGCGCCCGCGGCGCGGCAAACCGCCAGCCGCTACAATCAACGGCCGACGCCGTGGGGCTGCAGCCAGCCCATCCAGATCCCCAGCATGATCATGGCGATCAGCACGAGCGACAGGCCGATACGGCGGGTCAGCGCCCAAGCGGTGCGTTTGCTGCTGTCCTTGTCGGTCATCATGTAATACAGCGCCTGGCCGAGGTTGAACACCACGACCAGGAACATGATCACCAGCGCGATTTTGTAGATGGTTTCCAAGTGAGCGGTCCGCACGACTTTCGAATCGGCAGTATAGCCGCCGCCAGCAGGGCTCCCGCGTGACACGTTGGCGCAGGCCAGCCTGGTGGAGCGTGCTGCTGACCATGGCCGCCGCGGCGCTGTTCGTGCGCCTGGGCGTGTGGCAGCTCGATCGGGCCGCCTACAAGGAAAGCCTGCTGCAGCAGTACGCAACCGCCGCCGCGGCGGCGCCGGTTGCGTTCGAGCGGGTGGCCGCGACGCCGCCGGCCGACGCGTTCCCGCGGGTCGCCGTGGCCGGACACTGGCTTGCCGATCGCGCCTATCTGGTCGACAACCCACACCACGACGCGCGCGGTGGCGTGGAGGTCTACGTGCCGCTGGTGCTGCCGGGGCAGGCGCGCCTGCTGCTGGTGGACCTGGGATTCCTGGCCGGCAGCGGCAACGAACAGCTACCGCAGCTGCCGGCGCTGCCGCCGGGCGAGGTCCGCCTGCACGGGCTTTACCTGCCGCCGCCCGGCGTCGGCCTGGAGTTGGGTGGCGATGCGCTGGCCGGCCAGGCGCGCTGGCCCAAGACCACCATCTACCTGGATCTGGCGCAGGTGGGCCGCGACCTGCGCCGCCCGCTGTACCCGCGGGTGCTCGCGCTCGACGCCGATCCGGCGGCGATCTACCAGCGCGCACATGCCTTCGATTTCTCCGCGATGCCGCCTGCGCGGCACCGCGCCTATGCCTTCCAGTGGTTCAGCTTTGCGGTGGCGGTGCTCGCGATCTTCCTGGTCCTGCACCGCAAGCGCCGCCCCCGCCGCACGGATAAACGATGACGACCCGCAAGCCCTCCGATCTCAAGGCCAGCCGCCTCAAGCTGCTGGCCATCGCCGCCGTGTTCGCCGCCCCGATGATCATCGCCGGCGTGCTGACCTTTACCGGCTGGCAGCCGGCCGGCAAAGGCTACGGGCAACCGATCGAACCCCAACGCAACTTCGTCGACGAGCATGTGCGGGTAAGCCTGGCCGCGGGCGGTGACTACGCCTGGCGCGATCCGCAGGAGCCGCGAATGACCCTGCTCGCGCTGGCCGGACCCGATTGCGCGGCGCGCTGCTTCGAGGCGCTCACCGGCATGGCCAAGTCGTGGGTGACGCTCAACCGCAACCAGCAGCGGCTGCGCCTGCTGTACGTCGGTACGCCGCCGGGCGATCCAGCCCGACTGGCTGCGATGAAAACCTTCTGGACGCTCGGCCACGATGTCGACGGCAAGCTCGCCGGCTTCCGCCCGACAACCGCCGACAGCGTAAGCGCGCTGCTGGTCGAGTCCAACGGCACGGCGCTGGCGTTCTATCCGGCCGGCACCGACGGCACCGGCCTGCTGCGCGACATGCACAAGGTGATCAAATGAACGGCGAGGAGACGGCCACCGCGGGCGGTCAGCGGAAGCTGCGCCGGGCCATGCGCTGGCTGGCGTTGTGTGCCGCGGTATTCGCCTTCGGCGTGGTGATGTTCGGCGCCTTCGTGCGGCTGTCCAACGCGGGCCTGTCCTGCCCGGACTGGCCGACCTGCTACGGCCAGGCCACCTGGCCGCACCACGAACAGGCGGTCGCGCGCGCCGATGCGGCGTTCCCGGATCGCCCGTACGAGGCCACCAAGGCCTGGCGCGAGCAGGTCCACCGCTTTCTTGCCGGCACGCTTGGCGTACTGGTGCTGGTGCTGGCATTGCTCGCCGCCTGGCGACCTCGCTGGACGCGGGTGGTGGTGATCCTGGGCGCGCTGTTCGCGGCCGCGGGCGTCAGCCTGTACATGCGCGGCGAGCACGCATGGTCGTCGCTGCTGGCGGTGATTGCGATCGCGCTGCCGCTGGCGGCCGCGGTCCGCCTGCGTCGCCCGGGCGCCTGGCGGCTGGCGGTGCTGGCGCTGGCGGTGATCATCTTCCAGGCGATGCTGGGCATGTGGACGGTTACGCTGCTGCTCAAGCCGATCGTGGTGATGGGCCACCTGCTTGGCGGCATCACCACGTTCGCCCTGCTGGCCTATGTGGCCTTGCGCTTTGCCGGCGTCGGCGCCCTCGACGAGCGCCACGCACCGCTGCGCCGCTGGATCGTGCTCGGCATCGTGCTGCTGGCGTGCCAGATCGCGCTGGGTGGCTGGACCTCGTCCAACTACGCCGCGCTCGCCTGTGGCACCGGCCCGGATGCGTTCCCCCAGTGCCTGGGCCAGTGGATGCCACCGACCGACTTCAAGGAAGGCTTCGTGCTGTGGCGCGGCATCGGCGTGAACTACGAAGGCGGCGTGCTCGACATGGCCGCGCGCAGCGCGATCCAGATCGCCCACCGCTTCGGCGCGCTGGTGGTGTTCGCGTATCTGCTGTGGCTCGGCCATCGCGTGGCCCGGCGCGGTCTGCGGCGGGCCGGTGCGGCGATCGGCGTGGTCCTGCTGGCGCAGGTGCTGCTGGGCATCAGCAACGTGCACTTCGGCCTGCCCCTGCCGGTGGCCACCGCGCACAACGGCGTGGCGGCGCTGCTGCTGTTCACGCTGCTGGCGACACTGGCGTGCACGCAGCCGCACCGCGATCATGCACGGATGCCTTCCACGGATCTTCGCCGATGAGTGCGCTCGTGCACGAGTACCTGCAGTTGACCAAGCCGCGCGTGGTCGCGCTGCTGGTGTTCTGCGCGGTGATCGGCATGTTCCTGGCCGTGCCTGGCATCCCGCCGTGGCGCGCGCTGGTGTTCGGCACCCTGGGCATCTGGATGGCGTCGGGCTCGGCCGCGGCGTTCAACCACCTTATCGACGAGCGCATCGACAAGCTGATGGCGCGCACCGCCCGGCGGCCGCTGGCCACCGGTGCGCTCAAGCCACGCCAGGTGCTGGTGTTTGCGGTGTCGCTGGGCCTCGCCTCGATGCTGGTGCTGGCGCTGCTGGTCAACCCGCTGACCGCGTGGCTGACCCTCGGCGGCCTGATCGGCTATGCGCTGGTCTACACCGCCTACCTCAAGCGCGCCACGCCGCAGAACATCGTGATCGGCGGCCTGGCCGGCGCGATCCCGCCGGTGCTCGGCTGGACCGCGGTGACCGGCCAGCTACATGCCTTCGCACTGCAGCTGTGCCTGATCATCTTCGTCTGGACGCCACCGCATTTCTGGGCGCTGGCGATCTTCCGCCGCGACGACTACGCGCGGGCGCAGATCCCGATGCTGCCGGTCACCCACGGCGTGGCCTACACGCGCTGGCACGTCTTGTTCTACACCGTGTTGCTGCTGCTGGTGACCCTGCTGCCGGCGCTGACCGGCTTCAGCGGCGCGATCTACCTGGGCGGCGCACTGGTGCTCGGTGGCGGCTTCCTCTACTACGCCATCCGCCTGCTCAATCCGCCGGACGAGTTTTTTGCGATGCGCGTGTTCAAGTACTCGATCGTCTACCTGATGGCGCTGTTCGCCTTCCTGCTGGCCGATCACTGGATCATCGCGCCGATGTACCAGCCCGGGATGCTGCTCCAGCGCTCGATCTGATCGGCCGGCGCTTCAACTGCAGTCGATTCCGGCCGCGGTCAGACGGTCGCGCAAGCCGGCCAACTCCGGCTGGTAATTCCTCCAGCGTGCGACCCCGGCCGTGTGGATGGGGCTGCGCACCTGCAGGGTGCTGGCAGTCGTGGTCGGGGCTTGGTTGCGTTCGATGTGCAGGCACGCTTCGTTGAATGGCAGCCCGCAATGGGCGAGCAATCGGCGTGTCATCGGTTCGGGTGATTCGACCAGTTGCTCGTACTCGACCTCCAGGATCCGCCCGGGCAGCACCTGTCGCCAGTGCGCCATGAGCCGGTCGAACAGGATGAAGTAACGGCCGATGTCCGCCAGGTCGAACGCATAGCGGTGATAGGGCGACAGCTCCGAGAACGGTTCGCGCAGGTTGCCCAGGCACGTGTCCAGCGGATGGCGTCGCAGGCAGATCAGCCTGGCGTTCGGCAGCGCCTGTGCGATGAAGCCGGCAAACAGGAAGTTGTGCGGAAGCTTGTCGACGAAACGGGGCTTCAGACTGGTCGCCGGGCGGGTGCTTTCCAGATAGTCGTTGCCCAGTTGGAGCCAGGGCAGCCCGCGGGCCCGGTCGATCATGGCCGGATCCAGCGTGAGCGGTACCCGCGTGCCCAGCAGCCGCTCAAGCGCGACCGGAAAGTTCTCCAGCTCACCGGCCGGATGGACCTCCGGGTGGCTGGAAAGCATGCGCTCGACCAACGTGGTGCCCGAGCGCGGCATGCCGAACACGAAAATCGGCTCGTCAGTCAGGCAGCCGGACGTCTGCGGCGCGCTGTCGGCGGGGAAGGCGCGGATCACTGCCTCTACCAGCGCTGCGTCCTGTGCGCTGGCGTACGCAGGGTGCGGTCGACTGGCTGCCTTGCCGGCACTGAAGTGCGCGAACGCGGCGCGATAGTCGCCCAGATCTTCCAGCTCCTTGCCCAACGCCATATGCAACTGCGCCTGGGCGGGGTCGCCGGCGATCTGCATCAACAGGTCCTGCAGCGGGCCGACGTGGTTGCTGTCGGGAGTCTGCCGCCGCAGCCGCGAACGCAGGGCCAAAGCGGGCCAGCAGCGCGGGGCAATCGCGAGGCACGCTTCGAGCTCCGCTTCGCACGCATCCACTTGCCCGCTGAAGGCCAGCGCCATCGCCAAATTGAAGCGGCACAGCGGGTCGCCCGGTGCCAGCGCGGCGGCGCGGCGGAATGCCGCCGCGGCGCGCTCGTGGGCCTGGCATTGGCTGTAGACCAACCCGAGCGTGCCGAGCATGCGCGGGTCGGTCGGCGCCAGTGCAATCGCACGGTTGGCCATCTGCAGCGCGTCGCCGCTGTGCCGGGTCGCGGCAAGCACCCTCGCGAACTCCACCAGCGGTTCGACCTGATCGGGTTGCAACTGCACCGCCTGATGCAAATGGTCCAGCGCGCGTTGCGCCTGCCCTTGTTGCAGGAGGGCCTGTCCGGCCAATAGATGGGCTGGTGCGTGTCCGGGCGCACGTTGCAGCAACTGCTCTGCCCGCTCGACAGCCAGCAGCAGTTGGCCGCGATCGAACGCGGCACGCGCCTGCGCGAACAGGTCCCTGGGGTTGGTCGGCGAAGAGGCGGCGGGCGGCATGACGGTCTGCGGCGAGTGAGCGCCGTTGGGCTGCGGCCTTTCAATGTAACAGCTGGCTACGCCGGGCCACTCCACACCACCAACAAAAGCGTCACTCGGCGCGGGGTTCCCACGCCGCCATTCCGGGGCCCGGGCGGTTCTGTCGCACGGCAGCTCGAGCGGCATCATCGGCGAGTTGGCCGGGCACCGCGCGAGCGTGGCCCGCTTGCCCGGGCCGATGGAGGGGCGCTGGATCCGCAACGGGCGGGTGGGGAATCCATCCGCGCTGGCCAGCTCGATCGGGGTGCGGTGGGGTAGTGTCCGACGGTGCGCGCGGCGCGCAGTCATCCCGCGACCAGCGTCGGGCGGGAGCTTGACACGCGTGCGGTGCAGCACCAGAATGCGCGCGCCGACCGGCGCGCTGCGCGGCGGTATCCCTCAAGACTTTCCAAGGCATATGGACGTCTATCCTAGTCGCAATGTCGACATCCGCGAGCATCGGGTGCCGGCGTCGCCTTACAAGCTGATCGTCTGCGGCGACCGCCTGCGGTTGGCCGGCGCTTTCCTCGACTAGGAACGCCCGGCCCATCTCCGGCGGTGCCGCGCACCGTTACAAGGAGATGGGTCATGAACCTCCTTCACGCTTCGTCGTTGCTGCACCTGTGGCGGCGTCTGGCCGTGCGCCGTCGACCGGCGCGGCCGGTCTACACCGTCACCGTGCCCGCGCCGCTAGCCCGCGCCGAGGTGGTCGCGCTGCGTCCGGCGCAGCCGGTCCCGTCGACGCCGCTGCCGCGCGTGGTCAACGGGTGAGTTTTCGTCTGCCCCGCAAGGGCTGGCCTCCGCCAGGTCCGCATCCGATCCGGCCGTCCAGACGGCCGCAGCGGCGGTAACCTGCGCGCGCCGGGTCAAGGCCGCGCCAGGGTTGAAGCGACAGACGGAAGCGGACAGATGATCAGGCAGACCCTCCAGACCGCCGCGGCGCGGGCCACCGGCAGAAGCGCGCCGGCGCACGTGCTGGCGGCAGACTACGCGCTCGTGCGCAACGATGAACTGCTGGCCACGTTCGACACCGGCATGGCCGGCCTGGACGCCGCGCAGATCACCGCGCGCCTGCATCGCGACGGCATCAACGAGGTGTCGCACGAAAAGCCGCCGCACTGGTCGCGGCAGCTGCTGCGCGCCTGCAGGAATCCGTTCATCGCCGTGCTGGTGCTGCTGGCGATCGTCCAGCTGGCGACCGATCGCAGCGACCTCACCGGCCCGGTGATCATCGCGGTGATGGTGGGCATCAGCGTGTTGCTGAGCTTTACCCAGGAATTCCGCTCCTCGCGCGCCGCCGAGCAGCTCAAGGCGATGGTGCGCAACACCGCGACGGTCAGCCGCCGCGCGGCCGACGGCCACAGCGAGCGGATCGAGGTGCCGGTGGGAGAACTGGTCGCCGGCGACATCCTGCATCTGGCGGCCGGCGACATGGTGCCGGCGGACCTGCGCCTGCTTGGCGCCAAGGACCTGTTCATCAGCCAGGCGATCCTCACCGGCGAGTCGCTGCCGGTGGAGAAGGCCGCGCCGACCGCGCGCGGCGTGACCGGCGCCGATCCCGGCCCTCCGCTGGAACTGTCCAGCGTCTGCTACATGGGCACCAACGTAGTCAGCGGCACCGCCAGCGCGGTGGTGGTGGCGACCGGGCCGCGCAGCTACCTGGGTTCGCTGGCGCACACGCTGGCCGGCGCGCGCGTACAGACCAGCTTCGACCGCGGCGTGCGTTCAGTCAGCTGGCTGCTGATCCGCTTCATGGCGGTAATGGCGCCGGTGGTGTTCCTGATCAACGGGCTGGACAAGCACGACTGGCTGCAGGCGTTCCTGTTCGCGCTGTCGGTGGCGGTGGGGCTGACTCCCGAGATGCTGCCGCTGATCGTCACCGCGAACCTCGGCAAGGGCGCGCTGGCGATGTCGCGACGCAAGGTGGTCGTCAAGCGACTCAACGCGATCCAGAACTTCGGCGCGATGGACGTTTTGTGCACCGACAAGACCGGCACCCTCACGCTGGACCGGATCGTGCTGGAGCGCCACCTGGATCTGGACGGCCAGGCGTCCGACGAGGCGCTCGAATACGGCTATCTCAACAGCTGCTTCCAGACCGGCCTGAAGAACCTGATGGACAAGGCGGTGCTGGCCCACCGCGATCTCGAACCGATGGCCGCGCGCTTTGCGCTGGTCGACGAGATCCCGTTCGACTTCCAGCGCCGGCGCATGTCGGTGGTGCTGGCTCCCCTATCCCATGCCGCTTCTGCTGCGGACGCCGATCCGTCCGCTGGCAGCCGCGCTGCTCCTTCCGACGACCTCGATGTACCTGCGGGGAAGCATTCGCTCCTCTCCAGTCCGCTGCATGGTGGGATAGGGGAGCCCGGCGGCGACGGCCAGCACCTGCTGGTGTGCAAGGGCGCGGTGGAGGAAATGCTCGCCATCTGCACCGCGGCGCGGTTGGACGGCATCGACACCACACTCGACGATGCGCGCCGTGCGGAGATCCGCGCGATGACCCGCCGCCTCAACGAGGACGGCCTGCGCGTGCTGGTGGTGGCGATCAAGCAGGGCAACCCGGGCGGCCGCAGCTACGGGCTGGCCGACGAGGCCGGACTCACCGCGATCGGCTGCCTGGCCTTCCTCGACCCGCCGAAGGATTCGGCCGCCACTGCCATCGCCGCGCTGCGCGAGCACGGCGTGGCGGTCAAGGTGATCACCGGCGACAACGAGGCGGTCACGCGCAAGATCTGCCGTGAAGTCGGCCTGGAGGTGAATCACTCGGCGCAAGGCCGCGATATCGAGCCACTGGACGACGCCACGCTCGATGCATTGGTCGCGCGCACCGTGGTGTTTGCCAAGATGTCGCCGCTGCAGAAAGCACGCGTGGTCCGGTCGTTGCAACGCCAGGGCCATACCGTCGGTTTCCTCGGCGACGGCATCAACGATGCGCCGGCGCTGCGCGAAGCGGACGTTGGCATCTCGGTGGACAGCGCCACCGACATTGCCAAGGAATCGGCCGACATCATCCTGCTGGAAAAGAACCTGATGGTGCTGGAGGAGGGCGTGATCGAAGGGCGGATCACCTTCGGCAACGTCATGAAGTACATCAAGATGACCGCCAGCTCGAACTTCGGCAACGTGTTCAGCGTGCTGGTGGCCAGCGCCTTCCTGCCGTTCCTGCCGATGCTGCCGCTGCAACTGCTGGTGCAGAACCTGCTCTATGACATCTCGCAACTGGCGATCCCGTTCGACCGCATGGACGAGGAGTACCTCAAATCCCCGCGCCAGTGGAATGCCAGCGACATCGGCCGCTTCATGGCCTGGGTCGGCCCGGTCAGCTCGATTTTCGACCTGACCACGTTCTGGCTGCTGTGGCATGTGTTCGGCGCGAACGATCCGGCGCACCAGTCGTTGTTCCAGTCTGGCTGGTTCGTCGAGGGGCTGCTTTCGCAGACGCTGATCGTGCACATGATCCGCACGCGGCGCATCCCGTTCCTGCAAAGTGCCGCCGCGGCGCCGGTGCTGGCGCTGACCGCGGCGATCGCGGCGATCGGACTGTTCGTTCCGTTCAGCCCGCTGGGCACCAAGCTCGGCATGACCGCGTTGCCGCTCGCTTATTTCGGCTGGCTCGCCTTGACCCTGCTTTGCTACGCGGGCCTCACCCAGCTGGTCAAGCGCGTCTACATCAGGCGCTTCGATCGCTGGCTCTAGCGAAGCCACGCGCCTCTGCAGGAGTGGGCTTTTGCAGGGCGGCTGCCCGCAAAAACCTGCGCCGCTCCTACGAATTTTGGTCATACCGCCGCAAGCGGCCGATGGCTATAAAAGCTGCAGGGGGAATCCTTACAGACGCGTAGGGGTTCGACGATGCCAGTGAAGACTTTGATGGCCCGCTGCCTGATCGTGGCGGGTCTTGCCTGCGGCATGCCTGCATGGGCAAGCATGGCGCTACCCGATCACCAGGAATTCGGCGCGGCATTGCAGGTGCCGTTCCAGGCCGCTGCCGCGCGGTCGATCGCCATGCACTTCGAGTACCCCGGCGCCACCTCCGGCACCCCGGTGGCCTGGGAAGTGGCCTTGCTCGATCATGACGGACAGGTGCTGCGCAGCTGGCGCGGACACACTGTCCTGCATGCCCGCACAGCGCAGGCGAGCGTGCGCTGGGATGGCTATGACAGCCAGCATCGTGCGCTGCCGGCCGGCTACTACACGGTTCGCCTGCGCGCGATCGCGCTGGACGAGGCCAACGCGCAACGCCTTGGCACCGGCCTGCCCGACCGGGCGCTGGCGCTGGCCGCCAGCCGGGCGCCCGCACAGATCGAGGAGCAGCGCCACGACATCCAGGTCGGCGCCGTCGCACCGCCAGCGCTGCCGACGTTCCATGCCTTGCCGCATGCCGGCAGCGTGCAGACGCTGGCAGTCAGCGCCGGCTCGCTGCCCTACACCATCTACTACGGCGACCTGCACAGCCAGACCAACCACAGTGACGGTGGCGGCGACCTGGCCACGTGCAAGGGCGAGCAGCCGCCGCAGAGCAGCGCCTACGGTCCGGCCGATGCCTACCAGTACGCCATGAACCGCGGGCTGGACATGCTGATGACCTCCGAACACAACCACATGTTCGACGGCTCCACCAGCACCAACACCTCCGCCGATCCGGCCACCGCCAAGAACCTGTTCGCCTCCGGCCTGCAGGCGGCGTCCTCCTTCCGCGCCGCGCACCCGAACTTCCTCGCCGTGTATGGCCAGGAGTGGGGCGTGATCAGCAACGGCGGCCACATGAACATCTTCAATGCCGACGGCCTGATCGAGTGGGAAAAGAACAGCGCCGGC
>Ga0308176_10003306_pt1 | contig 10307 bp, 7 predicted proteins | sample PhyCR2_3_FD_203890 | JGI IMG/M metagenome (GOLD analysis project Ga0308176, IMG submission 203890) | Soil microbial communities from UC Gill Tract Community Farm, Albany, California, United States - DLSLS.C.R2 | ecosystem: Environmental > Terrestrial > Soil > Agricultural land | place: USA... | reverse complement strand
GCGGGCCCGGGCAGGAGCGCCGGCGCGTTGCCCGACGTGATGGGATCCGGGAACACGATGCCGCGATAGTAGAGCGGCCCGGCGAGCGTGCGATTGCGCGGCAGCCGGATCTGCGACACCTCGTCGAGGTAATCCCAACCCGGCTTGAGCGGCCGATCGGGAATGTCGGTCAGGCGGCGGTAGATCTGCACGCGACCAACCGGGACGATCGCGACGCCTCCACTCGTGCCGAACGTGAACACGTTGTTGTCCGTCGTCACCATCTGCGGCAGCGCGGACGTTCCAACCTTCGGGTACAGCATCTCCGGCTTGACGCGCGCGAATTCCGAAATCACTTCGTTCTGCGCGCGCGACAGCCAGGTGTATTTCTTCGTATCGAGGACGCTGTCCGTGGCTGCTCGCCCGGTCAGATCGTTAAACAGTTCGAGCAGCTCAGGGGACAGCATAGCGATAGCCTCGGATTACTCGGAGATGACGGGACGTGCGCCGTCGGCGAGCGTCGGTCGACGACCGGCTTTCTTCGCGGCCGCGCGGCGTTGCTTCGCCGCGGCCTCGCGACTCACGGTGCCTTTGCGCGCGACCTTGGTTCCACCGCGGCGCGGTGCCTGACGCGCAGCGCGTTCCTGCTTGTGTGGCGCGATCGTGCGCCCGCCAACGGCCTCGGCGTCGAATTCCTCGTCGAGCGCCTCGAGCATGCCGTCGAGATCCGCGCCTTCCTCGCCGGCATCGAGACCCTCGAGTACGTCGTGTTCCGCGCCGTCGACGGAGAACGCGTCAGAGGCCTCGGCCTCCGATGCGGCGACGTCGCGCACCTCGGCGCGCGGCCGCGCAGCCGCCGTCGTGTTCGCAGCCTTCGCGTCCGCGAACGACCGCGGCCGGAAATCCATCGCCTCTGCCTCGGCGAGCAGCGCATCACGCGACGGCTGCACGAAGCGACGCAGGCGCTCGTCGACGATGGTGGTGAGACCCAGGATGTATTCGTTGCCCTGCATCGCGGCGACGATCGGCTGCACCGGCTTGGGCATCCCAGGCAAGAGCCCGAGCAGCTCGTCCGAGTACTCGCCGACCTTCGCAGGGAGCGGCAAGCCTTTCTTGCGCGCGATGTCGAGCGCGAGGTTGTGGAAGTCCGTCAACCGTGCGCGCCGGCGAAGCAAGAGCGCCTCGTAGTCGATGAAGAGCTCGGACGTGTTCTCCGGATTGACGCGCATGTACTGGTGGTCGGGATACCAGGGCGCGGAGAACGACGGCTGAATGATTCCCGTGGGCATCCCGGTCTTCGTGCCGACCTGCGCGGTCCATTCGCGGCCGTGCTGATCGTGCAGGGTGATGCCGCGGCGATACGTCGCCTGCGAGAAATTGCCCGAGCGACGCGACCGGCGGCCGCGTCTACCGTTGTACGAGTGACCGCTCTTGTTTTGCACGTGACACGCTCCTGACGCCTGACGGCGTTAGTGAATGAGAACGGCCGCCAGGGTGGCGGCCGTGGAGGCATGAGCGAACGCTCATGACTATCGCGCTCTCCGCTCGGAGAGCATGGATCCTGTGGTGATGAACTTCTCTTCGTTCTGTTCGGCGATGCGGTCGTAGTCGAGCGACGTGCGCGCGTACGCCTCGAGCTCGTGCTGGTGATCGACGATCTCGGCGGCGACGTCCGCCATCTGCACTTTGAGATGGTCGACGAGCTGCACGCGCAGCTGTCGCTCGACGCCTGCGCGATACTGCTCGTACCCTTCGCCCATCGCGTACTCGTACTCCTCGGCGTTGTTCTGGAATTGCCAGAGGCGATTGAACCGCGTGATCTGCTGAATGACGCGGCCGTCGAACGGCGCGTACGCGAGCTCGCCGGTCGCCGGCGGGTTGACCGGATAGCCCTGCTCCTCGAGGAGCACCTGCTCGTCGTGCGTGAACGAGTGCTTGTGACCGCCGGTCGTGCCCTGGATGATCCAGAACGGACGGCCGACGTAGCCGGTGCGGCGATAGAGCTTCCACTGATCGAGCGTGACGGTGATGCACGGTCCCTTGCGCCACGCTTCCGTCTTGTGCCGGCAGATGCAGGGTTGGGTGCGCTTCCACCGCGGCGCCCAATTTCCGATCGGAATGGACGTGCATGCGTGGCCGTCGCTGCGCGGGTGCGGGCCCTCGAGCTCGGCCACTTCCTCGCGATCCACCACGCCCGGGTGAATCATTTCCCAGAGCGCCCATCGTTCCGCGCGGCGCCATGGATCGCCCGGCTCCCACACGAGCTCGAGCCAACCGCGCTCGCGTGAGACCGGAGAGATTTCGCGCAGCGCGGCCGTCCACTCGGCCGGCGCGATGCGATCGTGCGTGAAGTCGATCGAGATGTTCATCCAACAGCCTTCGGCGTGCGGATGTTGAGCGTCACCGCGTCGAGGCCATCGGTGTTCGCGACGAAGTCGTTCGTCACCGCCGGCGTGCCGTCGACGAATGCACCGACCGTCGTGAGCGCGGTCGTGTTCATCGTGAAGTCCCCAACGCCCGCGTGAATCGTGATGTACCCGAGCGCGATGTTGCCCGCGTCGGCAGCCGGCAGCGCGGCGAGCGCCGTCGGGGCATCGGCGTACGCCTGCGTGGCGAGCGGCTCTTTCGTCGTGATGGTGCCCGCGGCGTCGATCTGCACGAGCGAGACGCCGAACTTGGTCGTGGTGACCACGTGCGCGTTCGAGAACACGAGGAGGTCCGTCGCGGCCTTCGAGTACTCGACGCCGCCGATCCGGTAGAGCGCAGTCGTCGTCGTCTTGAACTTCGTCGCGGTCGCGGAGATGGCGAGCGTGCCGATCGCGCGCAGGCCGTCCGTCAGTCGATCGGCGAGGATCTCGAGAATGGCGAGCGGCACATGGTCCGCGTCGGCGTCGGGCGTGTGGTTCCGCGCCTCGAGCTGGCTCGCGTACGCCTGCGGGCTCGCGACCACCTTGCTCGAGATCGCGCCGGCGGCGTTGATCTGCAGGAGGATCGAGCCCCACTTGCCGGCGGTAACGGTGTGCGCGGCAGAGAACGTGAGATTGTCAGTGACGGCCTTGCTGTAGACGACGCCGGCGATCGCGAACCAGGCGATCACGGTCGTCTTGAACTTTTCGACGGCCGCCGAGATCGCGATCCCGGCGGAGGACAGCACGCCGTCCGAACGCGAGGTGCCGCGCTGACCGGCCAGCGCCGCGATCGCACGCGGGACGCCGCGGGTCGTGGTAGAGAGGTTATCTCGGAAGCGAGTCATGAGAGTGGTGGTTGAGGAGGGAAACGACGACGGCGTGACGCCTCGAGAGAGACGCCACGCCGGCGCTATATCACTGCTGGTATATCCCTAGGAGGGATGCCCCTTCTTACTGCTCGTCCAGCCCGGTGAACGCGACCAGGCGCGAGCGGCTGCGGAAGATCGTCGCCGAGATGATGTCGACGCCGCCCTTCATCGCAGAGCGATCCTCGGCCTTGTGCAGCTTGCCGAAGTCGATCACGCCCTCTTCGTCCGGTCGATCGGTCAGCACGGACTTGCCCATCAGGTCAGCACCGAGACCGAAGGCGCAGGTCGGCGGCACGAAGCGAGTCGTGTCTTCCGAGACGCCACGGACGCCGGCGTTGCCGTCGAGGTTCATGCTCGAGCTGTTCGTCCAGATGAGCGCCTGACGCTCGCGCGCATCCTTGTCGTTCTGCACGCCGTTCGAGTACAGCATCTTGCGCAGCGTGGTGTCGCCCTTGTTCTCGAGCGCCTGCTTTGCATGCCGTGCGCGAATGAAGCCGAACGATCCGCCGTCGGTGTCGAGCAACGCCGGCGCCCAGCTCGGGACGTCGGACGTCGCCAGGCCGTGCACTTCGTCGTTGAGCGCGCAGCCGAGGAGTCCTTCGTTCCACTTGTTGAAGTCCGTCTCGTCTAACGAGGCGCCGATGACACCGTTCGCGAAGACGAGTTGATCGCCGTCGGCGAGATCGATGTTGTCGGTCGAGTTGAAATCGACGGTGATCGTCCCGGCAACCGGATCGTTGTCGGTCACGATGCCGATGCCAACGAGCGCGTTGGCGCGAATGAACCCGACGCCTTCGTCGATCGGGAACATCGACACGAGGTAGGCGGCATCCGTGAGGCCAGCGACGCCGAACGCATCCTTCAGCGTGATGACCGCCGTGGTCCCGGCAGCCGGATTGCCATCGACCTTCGCGAGCACGGCCGTCGACGTGCCGTAGAACATGAAGCCCCACTTCCGCATCACGCTCTCGATGCACTTCAACGACTTGTACTTGATCTGCGAGATGATCTGATTCCCGCGGGCCTTCCGATCGAACGCGTCCGCGCGGAGCGAGATCGAGAAGCGGCTGTTCGTGTGGTTGTACACGAACGAACCTTCCTCGAGGCCCGGCGTTTCGGTGCGCGACTCGTAGCCTGCGTCGCTTGCCTGGTGCGCGCCGACGCCAACCGCGACGTCGAGCGGAATGAGGTTCTCACGGCCGGACGGCGTGATCTCTTCGTCCGGGATGTTGTCGGCCATCTTGTACTCGGCGACGCGCCGCGTGTACGTGCGATAGAGCTTCGTGGTGCCGCGTCGGAAGGCTTTGTTCAGGTCGGAGACCGTGCCGTACGTGACGCCGCTACCGGTGATGCCAGCGAACATCAAACGACTGAGCGAATCGGCGTGCGTGTGCAGCTGCGCTGCATGTGCCGGCGATCCCGTCGCGGCGATCAGCGCGGCGATGACGACGAGTGCCGTCACCACGCCGAGGGCGCGGAGTAGATTTTTCTTCATGGTGGGAGTGTCCTGACGCTTCTAAGGCCCGAGGCCTACAGCGTTAGTGGGTGAATGAGGGGCAAGAATTCCTCGCGGGAGAACTCGAGCACTCGGCTCAGAAATCGAGGCCGGGTGACTTCAAGTACTCGCGCTCCTTCTTGCGAAAGCGGTCTTCGGCGCGCTCACGTTGCTCCTGCGGCGTGAGCTTTCGTCCTCCGCGTCGGCCGGATCTCCGGGTGGCGCCGTTGGCGGGCCGGGATTCTCCACGTCGAGCTGCGAGTGACGTCGTGCGAGGCGCGGCATCTACGCCGCGATTGAAGCGGTCTGCTCGCTTGTCGGCCGCTGATGTGGCGGTAGTCGATGAGTTGCCAGCTTTCGCCGGGGTCGTCGACGGCGCCGCGGCCGCTGCGGGTGCAGCTGCTCCGGTCTGTCTGCTTGACGCCCGAGCTTTCAGGCGGTCAAACATGTATTGCGTATTGCCATAGGTGCCGTCCTTGTCGCGCGTGATCAGCGCGCCGCGGACCGGCAAGAGTTCCTTCTGAAGCACGTCCTCGATCTCGTCCGGCGTGAGGCCGAGGTTCGGATTGTTGGCCGCGATCTCGCGCACGGCCGTGTCGAGCAGTGTCGCCTGCTGTTCCTCCCACGGCGTCTCGGTCGCCTTCGCCATACGGTCGGATTCGGCCTTGTCGTACTCCTTCGCCGCGTTGGCTTTCGCGAGCTCGATCTTCGCCTCGAGCAGCTGGATGTCCTTGTCGTCGAGGAACTCCGCGAGGTGTGGCTTGAGCGCCTCGTACGTGAGCGCGGCTTCGATCTCTGCGTCGGACTTGCGCGCCGGCGCCGAGCGCTTGGCCTCGAGCTCCTTCAATCCGTTCTGCAGATCGCGCCACATGCGTTCGCCGACGACGCCGCGCGAGATGCGTTGCTGGAAGCGCGAGAACGCCTCCTCCTTCATGCCGATGTAGACCACACCGTTCGCGCGCTGGATCGACGCCTCTTCGATCGGGACGGCCTGTTTGTCGACGTTGACGGAGAACGGCTCCCACTTGGGTTCGCCCTCGGCCGGCTTCGCGGCGTCGGTCTTCGTCTCGCCGGCCTTCGCGTCCCCGGGCTTCGCCTCACCGGGTTTCGCGGCAGCGGCGGCCGCGGCTGCGCCAGTTGCAGCAGGAGCTCCTGCAGCAGCGTCGCCGTCTTTGGCTGGTGCAGCAGCGGCGGCCGCGTCGGCACCCTCGGCGCCTGCGCCGTCGCCCTCGTCGTCATCGTCGTCGTCGAGATCGTCGTCGTCTTCATCATCGTCGACGTCGTCGTCATCGTCCTCGAGATCGTCGTCGTCGAGGTCGTCCTCGTCATCGAGATCATCGTCGTCGACGTCGAGTGCGTCTTCGATGCTCTGCGAGAGCTCGTTGTCGAGCGCCGTTTCCAGATCGGTGCCCTTGTCGTCGACGTCGTCAGACGTGGCCGCGGGTGTGCCCGCGGCGTTGGTGCGCGCCATGAGTAGAGTGTCCTCTTCGGTGTGGGTGTGTTACTCGGGCCGCTCGGGGCGCGGCGTCCCGGACTGGTGCGCCGCTTGTCGGTCCGCCTTCGCGAGCGTGGCGCCGAGATCAGCGGCCGACTTCGCGTGGAGCTGCTCCATCGTGTTCGCGTGCGTTTGCGCGTTCACCGTGAGCTCGTGCTGTCGATCGGCTTCGTTCTCCGCCGATTGGTGCGCGAGATCGAGCACGGTGTCCGGCTGGATCTCTGCCGGTACCGGCTCGGGGTTGGCCTTCTCGGCGACCGCGTTCGCATCGCCGAGCGCGGAGACTTCGGCCGCGAGCAACCGCGACGCTTTGAGCACGACGGCCTTCTGTGCGAGCGCGAGGAACTCGGAGTACTCGGGCGGCGCGTTCGGATCCGGCTTCTGTGACTGCGCGGCCTGCGCTTGCTGCGCGGCCTGCTGTGCGGCTTGCTGCTGTCGCACGGTCATCACGCCGGCGGCGTACGTCGCCGCGGTATACGCGTCCTGCACCGTCGTGCGCCATTCCTTCGGCTGCTTCTTGAATTCGGCCGACGAGATGAGCGCGGAGAGCTTCGTGTAGCGGATCTTCGCGACGACCGGCTCTTCATCGTTCGGCGTTGGCTCGAACGGCGTCGGCAACGGTGGCAGCGGCGCGGCGGGCGGAGCTGCAGCGGCCGGAGTTGCAGCCGGCGGCTGCAGATCTGCACCGGGCTGCGGCTGTCCCTGAGACGACAAAGCCGCCTGGGCGGCGGCTTGTTTTGCATTCTGGTGTTGTTGGTAAAGCGCCATCCATCCAGGAGGCGGCCCTTCGTTCCAATCCGCGATCTCGCGATCGATGCGCTGCTCGTGCGGCGACTTCGGGAGGCCCAAGTCATCGGACATCGCCGATCGGAAGAGCGCGCCCGCTTCGTCTTTGTCGAGCCACTGCTCCTGCTGGCCCTGCGCGAGATACTGCGCCTTCTCGGCCGGCGACATCATGGTGCCGGTGCCAGGCTGCAGCGCGAGCGCGTTGACGCCGAAGAGGTCCGCGCCGACGAAGTGACGCGCCTTGTACGGCGTGCTCTCGCCGCCGGCCTTCACCAGCTGCGGCGTTTTCAGCTTCGCCTGCGCGAGCTGCAGCTTGATCTTCCAATACTGCACCGCGCCGTTGGTCATGCCTTGCCAGTCCTGCGCGAGCTGCACCTTCGCTTGGCGGAGCGCGACTTTCTTCGCTTCGCCGGATTCGGAGTACTGCGAGTCGAGCGCTTGCGCGGTCTCGTTGAGATTGGCGGAGACGTCCATCTCGTGCTCGACACGCGTGAGCGTCTCGGGCAGGTACGCCGGCAGCTGCGGCCGCTGCTCGAACGTCGGCATGTCTTCCTTCGTCGTCACCTCGAGCGGTGTGCCGTCGCGACGGTTCATGTCCTCCTTCGTGACGGACGACGTCGCGGTGAGATAGACATTCGGCCGCAACCGGACGTCGATGTCCTCGAGCACCGACAGATACAGGTGCGCGCGAATCTCGTTCGCGCCACCGTACAGCGAGACCGGCGCCTTGCCGAACGGATCGCCAGAATCCGAGTCATCGATGAGTGCGCGGAACTGCGCGATCGGCGGATCCATCAACACCGGCACGAGGCCGTCGTCGGTCTCGACGTCTTCGCGCAGCGTGCCGCGCATCAGCATCACGCCTTTGCCGCCACCGCCGATCGACGCGCCGCTCACGTGAATCTCCGCACCGTCCTGATAGTCGGGCGCGATGCGGCAGAACTTCATGTACCAGAAGATCAGCGTGTCGCCGCTGACGTTGCCGTCGGCGTCCAGGCCGTCGCCCTTCGGTCGCTGCGTCTCGGGCACGATCGCTTTCCACCGGCGCGGCCGCCATTCGGCGAGCGACTTCAATTCCGGCTGCGTCATCGCGCGCACCGCGGCGAAGCGCTTCCGCACCTCGTCGAGCGTCTCCCACATCAACACGATGATGGAATGCGCTTGCGCGGCCGTCGCCGTCGGCGGGAGTGTGCGGACCTGGTTCGGATGGATGACTTTGACGCGATGCTTCGGCAGCCACTCGCGCGACGCTTCCGCGGCATGCTCGACGAATCGCTCTTCCTGCGCGAGATGTTCGTCGTGTCCTTCCTCGACCGTCTCGAGATCCTCGGGCTCGACGTCGGCGACGTAGCGGAGCAGCGGCTCGGCCGCGCGCTCCATCATCACTTCGCCCGTCGTCGGATCCGGCGGCAACGGCTCGCCGGTCTCGGGATTCAGCGCCGGCGCGTAGAGCGGATTCTTGGGATCCGTCGCGCGCGGGTGCGCGAGCTTCTGCTTCGGACGCCAACCGCCGGCGGTCGGATCGATCCACACGTACGCGAACGCGGACTTGCGCGTGCGGTTGAGCGTGAGGAGCTCGCGGAACAACTCGGCGTCGTTCGTGCCGGACGGATCCGCGTCGGCGCGAAGGAACTGCTTTGCGAGATCCATCGCGCTGCGCGTCTTCTCGGCGTCGCCGTCCGGTAGCGGATTCGGAATGAACGGGTCGACGAGGATCTGCGAGACCTGTTTGTTCGAGAGATCCAGGACCTTGTTCGGGATCGGTTGCTGCACGTCCTCAATGCCGGGCGGCAACTTCGCTTCCCATACCGATTGGTCTTCGGACTTCTGCAGGTACGAGAAGGGGACGCCTTTGCGCACGCGATCCCAATGCTTGCCGTCCTGGTCGCGATTGCGCGCGCGTCGCTCCTGTCGCTCGACTTCGCGATCGATCGCCTTGAACACCTTGGGCGCGCTCGGCTCCTCGAGCAGCGCGCCGGCGCCGGGGATCGGATCGGTTTCGTGCGACGCGTCGATCGCCGGCGGCTTGGCGGCCGCGGCGCTGTCCCCATCGTCACCGTCGTCCGCGCCCTCACCACCTTCGTCGCGATCCTCGAACATCTCGTCGTCGTCGAGGAGCTCGTCCATCGGAGGCGCGGTCATCGGGGCGCGTCCTCGTCGCGCTCAAAGAAATAATTGCGGCAGAGATCGCGGAGCTCGTCGTGCTTCCCGAGGCCGTGGTGCACGAACTTGTACAAGCCCTGCGTGTCGATCGAGAGATCGAACGTCGGATCGAACTTTGTTTGCTCGAGGATCTTCCATCGATCCTTGTAGCGGCGCTGCGCCTTCGGGCCGTGCCAGGCGTGGAAGAGCGAGCCCTCGAGGCAGCCGACGTTGTGCTTGATCGTGTGGCGAGCGCGCTCCTGCCAGAGGTACATCGGCCGCACGTAGCCGTTGGTGAGCGTGCTGTTGAGCGTGAGCTCGAGCTTATCGATCAGCGCGTACGCCATGTGGAAATCGGCTGACCCTAAGATCGGCGTGTCGATCAAACCGCCAACCGCCTCGAGCGCACTGCGGCGCCAGGCCCACGCGTAGCCGGGATGCCAGTAGACGGCGTTCTTCTGCGGCCCCTGTGCGCCATAGTAGTAATGCTCGGCGGCCGCGGATCCGATCAGCGGTTGGCCTTCACCCCGGCACGCCGCGAAGGACTTGTTGCGCTGCACAACATTGCCGGCGCTGTCGAGATCGTACCCGTCGCGCCACATCTGCACGACGTCGTAGTGCTGCAGCGCGTGGCGCGTCTCGTCGGCCCAATCGCTGCGCGCGAACGTGACGTCCGCGTCGATGAACGCGAAGTACTCCGCATCGGGATGCTGCTGCACGACGCGCTGCACGAGGAGATTCTGCGATCGCTCCTTGTGCCAGAGCTCCGACGTTGTGTAGAGCTGCAGGTGGCGCGGGTTGCTCGGATCCGTGACGGCCGGTTCGCGGCTGCCGAAGATGACTTCGACGGTCCAAATGCGAACGGCGTCGCCCTGCGCTTCGGCGTGGCGCACGAAGTCTTCGTACAGCTTCCACCGCGAGCGCCATCGCGCGTTGTTGAAGACGGTGAGGATGACGTCGAGCGGTTGCGTGATGCGATCGGGCCGCTGAAACATCGACGGCATGTTTTCGATCGCGCGGCCGCGCGGACGCGGTGCGTGGTTTGCGCCTTTGTTTTGACCCGGCGAGGTCGCAGGATGCTCTCTCACAGTTCCACCACTCCCTGATCGGTCTCGTCGTCCTCGTCAGTCTCC